>Ga0255101_1000045_pt1 | contig 37212 bp, 35 predicted proteins | sample Colum_Colum_RepC_2_FD_188588 | JGI IMG/M metagenome (GOLD analysis project Ga0255101, IMG submission 188588) | Freshwater microbial communities from Columbia River, Oregon, United States - Colum_Colum_RepC_8d | ecosystem: Environmental > Aquatic > Freshwater > River | place: USA: Oregon...
CGCTGCGACATTACGCTAAAGGTAGTTTGTGGCTCTGAATGGGTTGATATTGAACTGACCAATCCAGTGGCTCAGGGTGCAACGCGCAGTGGCAATCAAATGTCATTGCGTAATGTGACGGAGCGGTTGAAAGCGCGTTTCGGTGAGCAGGCTAGTCTGCAAGCCAGCGCGAGTAACGGGATGTTTGTAACGCGTTTGCGTTATCCGCACGGACAAAGTCCGGCACAACAAAAGAGCCGACGATAGGAAATCATCGGACATAAAAAGAAAAACAGAGGGTAAGGCAGATGAAACCAAGAGTCATTATTTGTGACGATGAACGTTTAGCCCGCGAACGTTTAGTGCGGCTACTGGAAGACATCGGTGGCTATGAACTCGTGGGGTTGGCTGAGCACGGCGAAGCTGCCTTGAAGCTCGTACAAGACTATCAGCCAGACATAATCCTGATGGATATGCGTATGCCGGTGATGGACGGCCTGACCTGCGCCCGTCAACTCGGACTGATGGACGCTCCGCCCGCCATTATTTTCTGCACGGCTTTCGATGAGCACGCACTGGAGGCATTCTCGGTGCAAGCCTCGGGTTATGTGTTAAAGCCCGTGAGCCGTGAAAGTCTCCGCGAAGCACTGGCCCGAGCCTGCCGAGTAAACCAGCTGCAATTGGAAAGCATGCGCCAACAGCCGGTGGCAGCCGAGCAAGTGGCTTCGTGCCGCAGCCACATTACGGCGCGCACGCATCGCGGCATTGAATTGATTCCAATCGATGAAATTCGTTATTTCCTTGCGGATCACAAGTACGTCACGGTGCGTCATGAGCATGGTGAGGTCTTGATTGATGAAACGCTGAAAGAGCTCGAAGAAGAGTTTGGCGATCGTTTCATTCGTATTCACCGCAATGCCTTGCTGTCGCTTACCTATCTCGAAGGCTTAGAGCTGATTGCGACGGGTCAGTATCGCGTGCGTATTCGCGGCTTGGACGAACGCCTCGTGGTGAGCCGCCGGCATTTGCCCGAATTGCGTGAGACGCTGCATCGCGTTTGATGCGCTTCTCGCGTTACACAAACCTCAGGGCTGGTTACACTGCGCGCAGTGGCCGGCCCTGAGGTTTTTATGACATCTTCTGCTTCTTCCCTTCCCGATCTTGGCACCCTGCGAATTGCCACACGACAAAGCCCTTTAGCGCTTTGGCAGGCGCATTACGTGGCAGATGCCTTGCGTGCACATCATCCTGGCCTGAACGTCGAATTACTCACCATGGTGACTCGTGGCGATAAAATTCTCGACACGCCGTTGGCGAAAATTGGTGGCAAAGGCCTCTTCGTTAAAGAGCTGGAAGTGGCCATGCTCGAAGGCCGCGCGGACCTTGCAGTGCATTCCATGAAGGACGTGCCCATGGCCTTTCCCGAGGGCCTAGGCCTAACGGCCATCTGTGTGCGGGAAGATCCACGCGATGCTTTTGTCAGTAATCATTTTGCCAGTTTGGATGACTTGCCCCAGGGTGCCGTGGTCGGTACTTCCAGTCTGCGTCGCCAATGTCAGCTCCGCCGCCATCGCCCGGATTTAGTCATTAAAGATTTGCGCGGCAACGTGAACACGCGTTTGGCGAAATTAGACAACGGTGAGTACGACGCGCTGATTTTGGCGAGTGCCGGGTTGATACGACTGGGCATGCCTGAACGCATTCGTGCTGCGCTTAAAGAGGCCGTATTGTTGCCAGCGGTTGGCCAGGGTGCTGTTGGAATAGAGTGCCGCCTCGATGATGCTCGCACGCGCGCCTTGTTGGCGCCTTTAAATGATGCCGATACCGCGCTGTGTGTGACCGCTGAGCGCGCCATGAATACGCGATTGCAGGGTGGCTGTCAGGTACCTATCGCAGGTTTTGCCACCTTAAGTCAGGGGCAGTTATTCCTGCAGGGACGCGTCGGCAGTCTCGATGGCAGTCAGTTACTGGAAGCCAGCAGTGTCGCTCCGATTGGCGAAGCCGTCGCTCTAGGTGAGCAGGTTGCTGAGCAATTATTGACGGCCGGTGCAGCCGATATTCTGGCCGCCGTGTATGGTGAGCATGGGCATGTCACTCCCTAAGCCAGCACCGAGTCTATCGGGGGTTTGTGTGCTAAACCCACGGCCCGCGCGTCAGGCAGCGGCGCTGTCGCAGGCGCTCATCAGTGCCGGCGCTAACGTCTTAGCGCTGCCTTTATTGGAAATTGTACCGATGGCGTTAGACGCCACCGCTAAACACTGTTTAATGGATCTTGATCGTTACCAAACGGTCGTGTTTGTTAGTGCCAATGCCGCGCGATTAGGTTTGGAAGCGGTCGCCGATTACTGGCCGCAGTGGCCAGTGGGTGTATCGGTCGTTGCCGTGGGCCCCGCCACGCAATCTTTGTTGAATGACGCCGGTTTGAATGCCATTGCGCCGGAACAAGAAGACAGTGAAGGTATGCTGGCATTGCCCGCATTAAGCCACGTCGCGGGCCATCGCGTGTTATTGTTTCGGGGCGATGCTGGACGAGAATTGCTCTCCGATACGCTGCGTGCACGGGGCGCTCACGTGGATGTGATGCCGCTCTATACGCGCAGGCTGCCTGAAGGCACCGATGCCATCTGGCGAAACCAAAGCCAGCGACCGGATGTGGTGCTGCTCTCCAGCACACTGATATGGCAGCATTGGCAGCAAGTAGCAGGTGACTTTGCCATTAAGCCCGTGTTAATTGCCGTTAGTCAGCGTTTGGCATCACATGTGCGTGCGGCCGGTGCAACTCGGGTGTTATGTAGTCACGGGGCTACACCAGACGCCTGGTTGCAGGCATTGCAGCAATGGCAGAATACAGCGGTGGAATTCAGGGCGTCATCTGAGTGTTAGGACGTTTAGTAGCCAACATAGGGAATGCACATGGTGGGTAGCAACAGTCGGCAATCGTTAGTGACGGCGGTGTCTATTAAGCGACCGTTAACGCCGGGCTTTAAGGTATTGCTCAGCATCGTAGCGATTTTGGCGATTGCAGCCGCAGCGGTGGCCTGGCATAGCGAAAAACAACACCGCCGCGCCAAGCAAGCGGTAAAAGTACTGAGCGCCGAGCATGGCGAGCTCAGTAAGCAAATGTCGGCGTTGCGGACCGAGGCCGGGCTTAATAAAGAAATGCTCAAGCTCCAACAAGCACGTTTGGATAGCCTGTTGGCACAGGGCCCGCAAGTACGTCAGCGCTGGCTCACCAGTCGCGTAGCAGACAGTGTGGCGGTGGCCGAGCAAGCGCTGATCATTAATCATGATGCGGCACAGGCTCAACAAGCCTTGTTAGCAGCGGACCGACTCCTGGCGGGTCAGGCAGACGTTTCATTGATGCCGTTACGACGCGCCTTACAGCAAGACTTGAGTGTGCTCTCCGGACTGCCGCGTGTGGATGTGGCCGGTATTTATCTGCGTCTGCAAAACTTAGATCGCCGCGTCACCACACTGGCGTTGCCTCGCGAGGCTGGGCGCCAAGTGCCGCAGGCAGTGAATACTCAGGATCAAATGGAAAATCTGTGGCAGCAGGGCTTAGCCAAGTTTCGTGCCCTGATTGTGATTCGCCAGTATGACGAGCCCTTGCAGCCGCTTTTGGACGCCTCGCGACTCCAGCTGTTGCGCGATCAACTGAGCCTGCTGATCAATCAAGCCGAACTGGCCCTGTTGCGTGGCGATGGCGTGGTTTATCGCGCCGCCTTAGAAACGTTGAGTTTGCGTGTGCAGCAACAACTGTCGGCACTACCCAGCGCGACCCTCGTGCCACTCTTGGATGAACTGGCCGCCTTACAGGCTCTGCAAGTGCAGCTATCTTTGCCCTCTCTGAGCACACGCGCCGCGTTAGATTCGCTCATGCAGACAGCGGAGACGCGACTGTGAGCCGGCATTTGGGTGCGCTCTTCAGTATCTCCGTGCTGCTGATCTTAATGGCAGTCGCACTGCGACAAGATCCCGGTTATGTCTTAGTCAGTTGGGGCACGACCTCGGTTGAGCTGAGCCTCACGCTGGCGGCTTTATGCTGGTTTGCCAGTCTGTGGTTTGTTGTACAGTTAGTGCTCATTGAGCGCTGGTTGCTTCGCCTGTGGCGGCGTAATTGGCCAGGTTTCCCCGGCGCCTCTGCCTTAAAGAAGGTAAAAATTTCAGAAAAACCTACGCAACCCTCCACCAAGGCTTGACGCATCCACTTTGCCCCGCTTTAATACGCCCCTCCCGTGGCCGGGTAGCTCAGTTGGTAGAGCAGCGGATTGAAAATCCGCGTGTCGGCGGTTCGATTCCGCCCCCGGCCACCATTTATTTTTGTGCATAGAGCCTCAGCGAAAGCTGGGGCTTTTTGCATTCTGGGCCGGATGAATTTCAGCGCTGGGCTTCGGCCGTTTTGCAGGGTATATTTTCCGCGAAATCGGTCATTGGAGGCCAGTGGCAATGACCACGGCACGCAGGTTAACGGAAGAAACACTGTCGGCCCACTATCTCTTGCTGCTGTGTCAGCATTTGCACACGCGCGGTATTAGTTCTGAGCAGGTCTTGGCAGGTACGGAGCTAGGCTTAGCAGAGTTGGAGCAGCCTAATCGTCAAGTGCCTTTAGCGCTTTGCCTAAAGGTCTTTGCCAATACTCAGCGACTGCTGCCCGACCCCGGACTCGGGCTGCACCTGGGGCAGATGTTAAATATTCGCAGTCACGGCTTTTTAGGTTATGCCGTGTTGTCCAGTCGCACCATCGGTGAGGCGACCGATCTAGCGGTGCGTTACTTCCGCACACGCACTAGCTTGTTAGAAATTCGGCTGTTTCGCGAGGGCGAAATGGCGGTCATTCAGCTGGATGAGCGGGTGCCCTTAGGGTCCATCAAAGTCATGGTCCTCGATGCGATTATTAGTCTGTTTATGGTGTGCGGACAGCAAGTGACTGGTCGAAAGTTTAATGCGGAAATTCGCTTGAGCTACCCAGAGCAAGCTCATCACGCCGAGTTACGTGCCCAGTTGGGTGATCGCCTAAGTTTCGACTGTGCGTTTACGCAGGTGCGCTTTCCTCGTGCTGGTTTGCAGATTCCCTTAGGCCTGCCGGATCCTCAGTTGCTGGCGATGGCGAAGGTGCAATGCGAGGCAGAGTTACAGCGCCTCCATGATGAACGCGGCCTGTTGCCGGATGTTCGCCGTATTATCAAGCTGCGTTTAGCTGAAACCGCTACGCTGGAGTCTGTGGCCAATGATCTGCATCTGTCGCCGCGCACCTTACGCAGACGCTTGGCCGAGTTAGGGACCAGCTTTCAAATGATTCTGGAGCAGTTACGGCGAGGCCGCGCCGTCGAGCTTTTGCTGCACAGCGGCTTGTCGGTCGATCAGATAGCCACGGAGTTGGGCTATCTTGATCCATCCAATTTTGGACGTGCCTTTCGCCGCTGGACGGGTCAGTCACCGCGCGCGTACCGCACTGCGCGACTGTTAAGCCCCAGTAACCCCAAGGCACCCGCCAGCGCGATGTAAGCGCCAACAGCCATCAGCCCCCAATGGGTAGCCAGCCATGTGGCGGTAAAGGGGGCAATGGATGCGCCCAGAATACCCGCGAGATTGAAGGCCAGTGATGAGCCGGTGTAACGCACATGGGTAGGAAATAAATCGCTGAGCAGAGTGCCCAAGGGGCCGTAGGTAAGGCCCATGCAGGTGAAGCCTAAGGCCAGAGTGGCGAGCACGCCGGCGATATGGCCCGATCCAAAGAGCACCGAGAAGCTGGCACCAAAGAGAATGATGATGATGGCGACCCAGCGCATGGTCACGGGCCAGCCAAAACGGTCGGCACAATACGCAGAAACCGGAATGGCTAGGGCAAAGAACACCACGCCAAAGAGCTGAAATTTTAGAAATTCCTCGCGGCTGTAACCGAGCTGACTGGTGCCCCAGCTCAGCGTAAACACCGTCATCAGGTAGAAAATCACAAAGGCGCTAATGGCGATGAGCGTGCCAGCGAGCATGGCGGCTTTGTGATCTTTGAACACCTTGACCAAGGGCACGCCCACGGCCTCTTGCGTCTCTTTTGCCGCTAGAAAGGCTGGCGTTTCGGTGATGCGTAAGCGCACATAGAGACCGACCAAGACCAGCAAGCTACTGGCAAGGAAAGGAATGCGCCAACCCCACGACATAAAGTCCTCGCTACTGAGCAGGCTAGTCAGCAGTAAGAACAGGCTGGTCGAGAGAATAAAACCAATGGGCGCGCCGAGCTGTGGAAACATGCCATACCAAGCGCGTTGGCCGGGTGGTGCATTTTCGGTGGCCAGCAGAACGGCTCCGCCCCACTCCCCGCCAAGGCCGAGGCCTTGCCCAAAACGGCACAGGGCCAGCAGCAATGGTGCCCAGACTCCTATCAGCGCATAGGTGGGCAAGAGACCAATGGCAACGGTAGATAGGCCCATGGTTAACAGCGCAGCCACGAGAGTGGCTTTACGGCCTAACTTGTCGCCGTAATGACCAAAGACGGCAGACCCTAGTGGGCGAGCAAAAAAGGCGATGGCAAACGTGGCCAGCGACTGTAGCGTCGCCGCCGTAGGGTCATCGGCCGGGAAAAATAAAATGGGAAAAACCAGAACGGCGGCCGTGGCATAAATGTAGAAATCAAAAAACTCGATGGTGGTGCCAATCAAGCTGGCAAAAAGCACCCGATTTTTTGGGGTAACTTCTTGTGTTGATGGAAGCGTTTGCATGATGACCTGCCGTAAACTGTTCGTTCTGCATTATGGCATTTGGGGTTTCTTGTGGCGCTATCGAACGCACGAAAGGCCGACATCTTATTGATCTTGGTAACACTACTCGCGGCCATGAGTTGGCTTTTCTCGAAAGAAGCCATTGGGTTAATGCCGCCCTTTTTATTTATGGCCGTCCGCTTCTTATTGGCCGGGCTGTTTCTAGCACTTTGGGGCTTACCGCAGCTGCGTCGATTGAATGCCTTGCAGTGGCGCCGGAGCTTGCGCGTCGGCTTGTGCTTTGCTGCGGGGATGAGCGTGTGGATTTTGGGCTTGTTTCACGGCACGCATGTAGGGGAAGGCGCATTCCTGACCAGCTTAGGGGTAGTGCTGGTGCCCGTCATTGGTCGCTGGGTGTTTGCTGAGCAGGTGCCGATGAGTACCTGGGTCGCCTTGCCTATTGCGGCCGCAGGCCTTGCTTTGCTGTCCTTGCACGATGGCTTCACGCTGGCGTCGGGGCAGTGGTATTTCGTGCTGGCAGCGGCGCTCTTTGCGCTCTATTACACTCTCAACACGCGCGCGGCCAATCATCGAGCGAGTCATGCGGAAGGTGCGGTGACTAAAGTGCCTGCTTTAGCACTGACCACCATTGTCATGCTCACGGTGGGTGTGGTGACCGCCGTCTTGTCAGCAGTTTATGAACCTTGGCTGCCAACGCTCAGCACGGTGAGTGGCACGTTGGTGATGTGGGTACTGGCCAGTGCTTTGCTAGGCTCGGCTGCCCGCTTCTTGATTCAAACCTACGCGCAAAGCCTGTCCTCACACAGTCATGGCGTGGTCATCATGATTGTAGAACCGGTCTGGACGGCTTCGCTGGCGGCAATTTGGTTAGGTGAGCGCATGACATCGCAGCAGCTCGCCGGCTGCGTCGTCATCTTGCTGGCCTTGTTAGTGAGCCGCGCGTGGCCGTCGGCTTCGGCATCTGCATAAACGAAAAAACCGGCACAAAGGCCGGTTCTTTCGAGTTTTGCAAGGCTACTTAGGGCGGCATTAGCCCTTGGCGCGGCACTTGAACGTGGCATCGCGCGTATCAATTTCGATGCGCTCGCCAGATTCGATGAAGGCGGCAACCTGCAGTTCGAAGCCGTTGTTCAGCTTGGCCATTTTCATGACCTTGCCGGAGGTGTCGCCACGAGCAGACGGCTCGGTGTAAGCCACTTCACGGACGATGGTAGTGGGCAGTTCTACGGAAATGGCCTTGCCCTGATAGAGCACGACTTCGCAAACATCATCCATGCCTTCTTCGATGAAGTTGATGGTGTCGCCGAGGTTTTCTTTTTCTACTTCGTACTGGTTGAACTCTTCGTCCATGAACACGTACATGGGGTCAGCGAAATACGAGTAGGTGGCCTTCTTCTGTTCCAAGATGATTTGGTCAAACTTGTCGTCGGCTTTGTAAACCGATTCCTGCGCCTGCGCAGTGAGCAGATTTTTCATTTTCATCTTAACGACGGCAGCATTGCGGCCGGACTTGTTGTACTCGGTCTTGATGACGATCATGGGCTGACCATTGATGTCGATCACGTTGCCGGCGCGGAATTCCATTGCGGTTTTCATCGTGTGCTTCCGAAAATAGTGGAGTGCGGGATTATTTTGGCCGCGATTCTACCCGATCTGCATAAAAACGCATCAGTTGCGTAGCAAGATCGGGCTGCGTCAATAAATGGTCTCGCCAACTTCGCATGGCGTTACGGACGGCGGGTAAGTCGGCCAGCAACTGTGCCCAGTGATTTTCGGGTGGAGCGCTAGCGGTCTCGGCGTGGCAATTCCATGCCGCTAACGCCTGTGACCAACTGGGCGGCAGTGGCGTGCCGGACGCTGCAGCGACGCGCTCTACCCGTGCTTGCCAGGCAGCCAGTTTGATTAAATGCGCTTCATCTTCCTGCGGATATATATGCCAAAGCATGGGCGCACCCGCCCACTGGGCGCGCACAAAGGAGTCTTCACCGCGCACCAAATTCAAGTCGCTGCATGCCAGGAGGTGATCGTAATCGGCGTGATTGAGCAGGGGTAAAACATGGATGCTGAGCGCGCCGCGCTGGGCGGTATCGCCAATGACGAGCGGCTGACCTAGCCAGGCGCTGACGTCGGTCAGTGCGCGGCCGGAGAACACAGAGAGGGTGGTTGCAATGGAGTCGCTAGCCAGCGCCGTTAATAGCCCGGCAATAGCCTGGTTCTCATAGCTAAATAATGAAATATGCCGACCGACTTTTGGCTGCTCATGAACCTTAGCGAACAGTTGCATTTCAAGCGGACTACGCAACAGTCCGCCGGTTGCTGGCGAAAAACCGGGGAACCAGAAAACCTTTTCCAGTCCCGTATGCGGATGCGTAGACGCCATGCCATGACACCCTTCGACCCAGTCTTCCGCGCTGAGATACTCGAGATTGATCCAGATGGGTGGCGGCGAACAGGCCGCCATGGCGAGGATGTAGCTATCAGGCAAGTGACAGGCAAAGCCCTCAATGACGAGGTCGGCCGGCGCAGCTGCGGGAAAGTCCGAAGACCAATGCTGGATGGTGATATCGCCCAAGCGTTGCACTGGCCGCTTGGGGTCAAGCGCGGGTGCAAGGTGTTGGAAGCTGTTCAGGTCATCCACAAATAGCGTCACGGCCGCAGCGTGCACTTGCGCTAAGTGCCGCGCTAAGCGCCAGCAAACACCGAGGTCACCATAGTTGTCGATGACGGTGCAAAAGATATGGCAGCGTAAGGGCTGGCCGCTGACCGTAGTCACACGCTTTTAGCTCGATGACCGTGCGGACTGCCGTTAATCGCGCTCATACACCACAAAGCTAAACCAGAGATCACTGACTTCATCGTGATGCCGTTCGCGGCTGGTTTCGCGCCATTGGCTACGGTCAAAGTCGGGGAAAAAGGCATCGCCGTCTACCGTCGTTTCCACTTCCGTGATGTACATACGCGAGACCTGGCTCAGTGTCTGCGCGTAGATTTCCGCACCACCAATAATCAATGCTTCGTCTTGGGCGTTGACCACGGCTACTGCTTCAGCCAATGCGAGCGCGGCTTCTAAGGAATGCACTAAACGGATACCGATGGGGCCATCCCAGGTTGGGTTGCGTGTGACCACGATATTCGTGCGATTCGGCAGCGGTCGCCCCAGAGAGTCATAGGTGGTGCGACCCATAACAATGGCTTTGCCACTGGTGATGCGCTTGAAATATTGCAGGTCAGCGGGCAGGCGCCAGGGCAAATTATTGCCTACCCCAATGCAGCGATTTTCAGCCATGGCAACAATCAGTGCTAGACGTACCGTATCGTCCGGTAGCGTGGCGTAATCATCTCCGGCAGTGCCGGTCAGCATGTGATCACTGGGCTGGCTCATACGGCCACCTTGGCAGCAATGTGTGGTTGGGGGTCATAACCTTCCAGCGTGAAGTCCTCAAAACGGAAAGCAAACAAATCGGTGATCTCGGGGTTGATGCGCATGACCGGCAAGGGACCGGGCTGACGTGTGAGCTGTAAATCGGCTTGTTCGAGATGGTTGCTATAGAGGTGGCAGTCGCCGCCGGTCCACACAAAATCACCGGGCTGTAAGCCGCAGACTTGCGCCACCATGAGGGTTAAGAGCGCGTAGGAGGCGATATTGAAGGGCACGCCGAGGAAAATATCGGCACTGCGCTGGTAGAGCTGGCAGCTGAGCTTGCCAGGCTCGCCCGGCACGGCCGAAGGAGCAACATAGAATTGAAACAGGGCATGGCAGGGAGGTAGCGCCATTTCATCGACCAAGGCCGGATTCCACGCACTGACAATGAGTCGGCGGGAGTCGGGGGTGCGTTTAATCATGTCTACGACGTTGGCGATTTGATCAATATGGCGGCCATCCGGTGCCGGCCAAGAGCGCCACTGGTAGCCATAGACGGGGCCTAAGTTGCCCTGCTCGTCGGCCCATTCATCCCAAATGCGTACGCCGTTTTCTTTCAGGTAACGGATGTTGGTGTCACCGCTCAAGAACCACAGCAGCTCATGGACGATGGATTTCAGGTGCAGCTTTTTGGTGGTCAGCATGGGAAAGCCGTCAGCCAAATTAAAGCGCATCTGATGGCCAAATACGGAGTAAGTGCCGGTGCCCGTGCGGTCGCTTTTGAAGCTGCCTTCATGGCGCGCTCGCGCCAAAAGATCGAGATACTCTTGCATCTTATTTCACCATCGCCGCTTTGCGATAAGCCACTAGCATCAACAGAACACCGGCCACAATCATCGGCGCGGTGAGCATTTGCCCTTTGGTCATCCAATCAAATAAAACGAAACCTTGATCGGCGTCGGGCTCACGGAAGAATTCGACCGTAAAGCGAGCGCAGCCATAGCCGATGAGGAAGAGTGCTGAGGCTGCCATGCGGGGTCGTGGCTTCAGCGTAAACCATACCATCACGATAAACAGGACTAAGCCTTCCAAGACGGCCTCGTAGAGCTGTGAGGGATGACGTGCCAGCGCATCAACATGAGGAAATACCATGCCCCAAGCGAAGTCGGGATCGGTGACGGGGCGGCCCCAAAGTTCGCCGCCGATAAAATTGCCGATGCGACCAAAAAATAGTCCCGGTGGCGTAATCACCGCCAGCAAATCGGTGATTTCTAACCAAGGCGTTTTGTACTGACGAGCAAATACAACGCCAGCAACCAGAACGCCCAAGAAGCCGCCGTGGAAGCTCATGCCGCCTTCCCAAATACGGAATAGCCAGAGCGGATCGTTGAGGAAGCGATCAAAACCGTAGAAAAATACGTAGCCGATGCGGCCGCCAAGAATCACGCCCATGGCGCCGTAAAAAATTAGGTCGGCGACTTGGTCCTGCGACCAGCCCATGCGTTTGGCGCGCCACAGGGCTAGGCCGTAGGCCGACGCAAAACCGAACAGGTACATGAGGCCGTACCAATGGATTTTCAGAGGCCCTAAGGCAAGAGCAACGGGGTCAATGTGGGGGTAGATCAACATAGTAGGCTCATAGATTCAGCATCACGAAGTTGAAAAGCGCTGACGCATCATAGCTGTGTCGGGCATGATCAGCGAGCCTCTTGGGAGATGACACATGTGCCTTTTAGCTTTTCATTGGCAACCACAATCCGACCTGCCGCTTCAGGTATGGGCTAATCGCGACGAATTTTTGGCGCGCCCGGCGCAGGCAACGCACCTCTGGCCTGAGGCACAGACCGTGCTGGCTGGGCGTGATTTACAAGGCGGCGGTACGTGGATGGGCGTCACGCTGCACGGCCGATTTGCGGCGCTGACCAATGTTCGAGATCCGAACATGCCGGCGGCTGCGCGTTCGCGGGGCGAGTTGGCGGCAGCGTATCTGTGTGGTGACCTGCCTGCAGCTGCGTTCGCACAGCAAGTCCACGCCGAACGCGAACGTTATGGCGGATTTAACCTGTTATTGGCAGATGCCGATACGCTGTGGTGCGTCGGAAGCCATCAGTCCCAGCCAATGGAAGTCGCCGCCGGCTGGCATGGGCTGTCCAATGCCACGCTCGATGCCCCTTGGCCGAAACTGATGCGCCTGTTGGGCGGCGCGCAGGCGCTCACTGAGCAGCAAGTGAATGTACCGGAAGCCCACCTCGCTCTGCTAGCGGACATAACGCCCGCGCCAGACACTGAGCTACCGAACACCGGCGTGGGATTGGCGATGGAGCGCGTGTTATCGCCCATTTGTATTCGTACGCCCGCCTATGGTACGCGCAATTCCACTTGGCTGCGGATTGCGCGCGACGGCGTGTATTGGCACGAACAGGACTATAACGAAGAGCGGCATCATCGGTTCGAGCTGACGCGCCTTAGCTAGTGCGCGCCCCTTGCGGCCGAATCAAATCGATCAGTCCCAGCGAGGTTAATTTCGCTTCAACGGTGGCCCGAATCTGCGCGGGGTTGTCGTAGGCCAGCACTTCATCGAGCAGTAATTTGGCTTCGGTGAGAGGTGTCATGCACACGGTTTTGCGGACTTTCAGCAGATTGCTGGCGCTCATCGACAGCGAATCAAAGCCCATGGCCATGAGCAGAATCGCCGTGCCCGGATCACCTGCCATTTCGCCGCAGATGCTCACCGTCTTACCCACGCGATGCACTTCGTTAACGACATAACGCACCGCGCGTAACACGGAGGGGTGATACGGCGAGTAGAGGTCGGCCACGCGCGTGTTGTTACGATCCACCGCCAGCAAGTATTGGGTTAAGTCGTTAGAGCCAATGCTGACGAAATCGGCGCGCTGAGCCAGGTCGGCAATTTGAATCACCGTGGCAGGCACCTCAACCATCACGCCGATGCGCGGCAGCGACACCTCGAATTCGCCTTCTTCTTTCAACTCATGCACGGCACGATGAATCAGCGCCACGGCATCGTCGACCTCGCCCACCGTGGTGACCATGGGCAATAGAATTTGCAGGTTATTTAGGCCGGAAGCCGCTTTCAGCATGGCGCGAACCTGCACCATGAAAATTTCCGGGTGGTCGAGCGTGATGCGAATGCCACGCCAGCCCAGCGCGGGGTTGTCTTCCTCAATGGGGAAGTAGGGCAAATCCTTGTCGCCACCGATGTCCAATGTGCGCATGGTGACGGGTTTGGGCGCAAAGGCTTCGAGCTGCTGACGGTAAATCTTCCGTTGCTCCTCCTCGCCAGGAAAGCGTTCGCGCAGCATGAACGGAATTTCCGAGCGATACAGACCAACCCCTTCAGCGCCGCGATCTTTCGCGCGCGCCACGTCAGCCATCAGGCCCGTGTTCACACAGAGCGCCATGGCATGGCCATCGGGAGTGACGGCTTCGCGCTGTTTGTAGGCATCGAGGCCGGCAACGAGCTGTTGCTCTTCGCGGATGATGTCTTTGTAGCGCTTACGCAGCACGCGGGAGGGGCGAACAAAGACGCGGCCAAGGTAGGCATCGAGAATCATCTCGGCATCGTCTAGGGTGGTGACCGGAATGTCGCTAACGCCCACGACGGTGGGAATGCCCAGTGCACGTGCCACGATGACCATGTGCGAGTTCGCCGCACCGGTGGCGGAGACGACGCCGCAAACTTTATCTAACGGGGCTTCTAGCAACATGGCGGTGGAAATGTCTTCACCGACCAAAATGCTATTTTCTGGGAATTCGCGGATTTCTTCCGATTCTTGATCCTGAAGTTTCGCCAGCAAGCGCAGGCCGAGATCGCGCACATCCGACATGCGCTCACGCAGGTACGGATCTTCCATGGCCGAGAAGCTTTGCATGTGCTCGTCAATGACTTCGCGCAAAGCGCCTTGAGCCCAGTTGCCGGCCTCAATGCGTTCGGCAATCTCTCCGCCCAAGGCGTTGTCGTCGAGCATGCGCAGATAGACATCAAACAAGGCGCGCTCTTCGGGCATTAAGGTGCCAGCCATGCGCAGATCCAGCGCTTTCACTTCCTCGCGGACTGACTCTAGCGCCTTCTCCAGCAAGGCCAGTTCGCTATCAATGTCATCTACCGCACGATCGGGCACTTGCTCCAAATCGGCTTTCGGGTAGAGCACCACGGCGCGGCCCAGGGTGACGCCCGTGGCGCCGGTAATACCCTGATAAATCTGCGTGGGCGTGGCGCGGGAGCCACGCACCACTTCCAGTTGACCCATGACTTTGGCATGCGCCACGACGCCGGAGAGCTGAGCAGACAAGGTCACCAAAAACGCGACTTCACCTTCGTCAAAGCGGCGATTTTCCAGCTGCTGCACCACGAGAACGCCCAAGACCTTACGGCGATTCATGATGGGCACGCCGAGGAAGGCGTTGTAACGCTCCTCGCCGGTTTCCGGGAAATACACATAGCTCGGATGCGTGGCGGCATCCTGCAAGTTGATGGGCTCTTCGCGGGTGGCGCAGAGGCCGACCAAGCCTTCGCTGAAACCGAGACTGACCACGCCGATAGACGCTGGATTAAAGCCTTCGTTGGCCATCAGCACTAAGCGTTCGGTGCGGTCGTCGAGCAAATAGACGGAGCACACTTCGGTGTCGGTGGCTTCGCGCACGGACGCGACCAGCACATCGAGGGCGGCCTGAAAGCTGGGTGCGTTGTCCACTTCTTGGACGATGCGACGCAAGACTTCCAGCATGCTCGGTTCGGTCGGCGTTATGGGCATATCAACCTACCAACGCTGAACTGTTTTGAACGGGCAGACGCGGCAGCAGTTCCTTAAGTGCGCGACGATAGACTTCGCGTTTGAATGACACCACCTGATCCAGCGGATACCAATAGCTGACCCAGCGCCAGCGATCGAATTCGGCCGGCTTCTGGCAATCCAGCTTCACATGTGACTCCGGCCCCACCAGTTGCAGCAAGAACCAGCGCTGCTTCTGGCCGATGCAAATCGGTGGCTTATCGTGACGAATAAAGCGACGTGGCAGGCGATAGCGCAGCCAGCCGCGGGACTGGGCGAGAATTTTTACATCCTGCGGCTGCAGGCCAATTTCTTCGTGTAGTTCGCGATACATCGCCTGCTCCGGCGACTCGCCATCGGCGATGCCGCCCTGGGGAAATTGCCACGCGTCGTGGCCGTAGCGCCGTGCCCACAGAACTTGTCCGGCGGCATTGGCTACGATGATGCCGACATTGGGTCGGAAGCCATCCTCGTCAATCACGGTGATTCCTTAAAAAACAATTTGTTATTGCTGCCATTACTACCTGACGCCCCGAAGCGGGGCAAGCTAGACGGCGGATTTTTTCGTTATCTGTCGGTATCATCGCCATTTTCCGCCCCCCTTGGAGCATCTCGCGATGACGCTGGCCCTATTTGATCTTGATAACACCCTGCTGGGCGGCGATTCCGATCATGCGTGGGGGGAGTTCTTGGTGTCGCGCGGACATGTCGACGCCGAGGCGTATCGCTTGGCTAACGACGGTTTTTATGCCGACTACCGCGCTGGCACACTCGATATTCGAGCGTTCTGTGAGTTTGTTTTCGCGGTGCTGGCTCGAAATGAGTTGGCAACGTTGAAGCAATGGCGCGATGAGTTCATGGCCGAGTGCATCACACCCCTGTTATTGCCAAAGGCATTTGACCTGCTGGCGAAGCATCGCGACATGGGCCACACGCTGGTCATCATTACCGCGACGAATCATTTCGTCACTGAATTGATTGCAGAGCGCTTAGGCGTTGAGCACCTGATTGCGACCACGCCAGAGCAAACGCCAGATGGCCGTTTCACCGGCAAGCTCGCTGGAACGCCCTGCTTCCAAGCCGGCAAAATCACGCGCCTGCAGGAATGGATGGCCGAGCGCGGCGAATCGCTGGACGGTGCGTGGTTTTATTCCGACTCGCGCAACGACTTGCCGTTATTGGAAGTGGTGGCGCATCCGGTGGCGGTGGATGCGGATGAGGTCCTCACCCGCATCGCACAGGAGCGTGGCTGGCCCTGTATCAGCCTGCGCGCATAAAGCGTTCGAGCACGGCCGGCGCCCAACGCTTCAGGGCACCAACCAGCACAGCTTCTTTGCCTATGCCGGCCACGGCCTCATTGCGCAGAATTGCCTGCAGCGTACGCTGAGCCACTTGCTCGGGTGTCAGCGACGTCTTCTCGAAGTCTTTGGCGACGCGCGCACGCGCTTTCTCACTGCTTAGGCTGCCGACCAGCTTCACTTTGGTTTGAATTGGCGTATTCACGAAGCCAGGGCAGATCACGCTGACGCCAATCTTGTGGCGATGCAGTTCCAGCCGTAATGATTCCGACAGGCCAACGACTGCGAACTTGCTGGCACTGTAGGTGCTCATGCCGGGTGCGCCGAAAAAGCCGGACACCGACGCCATATTGACGACATGGCCGCCCTGGCCGCGCTCGATCATCTTCGGTACAAAGGCGCGAATGCCATAGACCACGCCCATGACATTGATGTCGTGCAGACGCTTCCAGTCGGAGGGTTCGACTTCCCAGGTAAAGCCGCCCATAACCACACCGGCGTTATTCACCAAGATGTCGATGGCGGGAAACTGCGCATGTACCGCATCGGCTAGCGTTTGCATCTGCGCCTCATCACTGACTTCGGCAACATAGACCCAGGCCTTGCCCCCGGCGCTGATGCATTTCAGGCGCACGGCGTCGAGCTTGTCCTGATCACGTGCAGTCAGAATGACGGTTGCACCGGCACTGGCCAGCGCAATGGCAATGGCTTCACCAATCCCGCTGCTGGCACCCGTTACTAAGGCCACTTTGTTCTTAAAATTTTTCACGGTATTGCCTCGCTGTTATTTCAGTTTTTGTTCGTACCAGATGGGCGATGCCCAGGCACGCTCTTCGATGGTGTTAAAGGTGTTGCGGCCCTTAAAGCTGCCGGTAGTGCCGGTGGTTGCGCAGCAGCCTTCATAGCCGCTGAAGCCTGTGCTGGCTGGGAACATGCCATTGACCGGATTGAGCAGGCTGCAATCGACCTTCTTATCGACATTGCACATGTACGACGACCAGCGGCAGGAAGGGACTTCGAGCGCACGGGCATAGTAATAAGCGTCTTGAGATGCATTGAACTCGGGGTCTTTCCAGATCGCACAGAGCTGCTCGGGGTGATTGCCAATTTCAACGCTGCAGTCCGTCATCGACGGACGCTTCACCGTGTCTTTGGTGCGCGCCACATTCTCAAATACTTTGACACGGGGTTTGCCACTGGCATCAACATAGCCTTTAACGATGTCGATGCGCTGCAGGGGATAGTTCTCCGGATCCTGTTGTGCCCACACGGCGATCTGCGGTGCGCCTATCGCCGGTAACGGCAGGTCGCCGCCCATCAGCGCGCCCGGTGTTTCGCCGAGGTCAACTGGGTTTTGCCCAGCGGCTAAACGATCACAGGTATTGGCGGGGAGTTTCCAACCCCCAATCGAACGGATTTTGATGCGTGGCCCAGAAGTGCCCCAGGACTCACCTCGATGAATCGCATCCCAAATCTCGTTACGCTTGTTTTGGGTTGCCCAGACGCCGGTGAGTCCGCCTGGATTGAGGCTGCGGGCAAAGTCTTGAAACTTGCGCCCTACACACTTCGTGGGGTCGGCAGGATCGCCGCCGCCGGTGCAATTCCAAAAGCCCAGCAATTCTTTGGGTTCATCGTCGAGCACACCGCCATGACCGACAAAGCCGCGCTCACCGACATTGCCGGAAATGCCGTTATGCGTGTCGGAGGCCGCCACAATATTGGCTTTGTAGGGGTTAATACCCAAGGTTTTGCGAATCGCCAAGCCTTCGGCCATGGCGTAGCGGTAATAGTCCAAGGCAGTTGTGCAGTTTTCGGTGCCGCTAGCAGAGGAATTTCTGGACGGTCGCGAGCGGCCATCGGGGCCCGGATTCAGGCAGGTATCAACAATATTGTCGCCCAAGCTGCGGTGGTTACAGAAATTCGGATCGGTGAGCGGGTCGCCTTTGCAGAACTTAGCGCAGGTCGCTGGATCATCCGCACGACCATGACAGACGGTTTTAAAGGTTTCGAAGGTGCAGGCAGTCTCCTCACCCTGAAGGTACGGTCCTTCTAGGCCAACTGCGCATTCGGACTGACCTTTATGTTGTGTCAATTCAACTGCCACATCCATGCTGCGGCGCAAGCTGGCATCGGCGGCAGTCATCGGCAGGTAAATATCGGTGGAATCAATTTTTCGGCCCAAGGGCACGCCATTGGCTTCCATGGGAAGCCACATTCGGCCGTCCGACAAGTTCCCGTTGTGCGGGATGGTCAGCACGTCGCAGCCAGGAATGGATTTGCAGACGATCTTCAAATGATCGAAAAGATCCCAGTCATCATTGCCATTTTGCGGGTTGAGCGCCGTGTCTGGCCGTACCGCCGGAAAGACGATGAGCGGAATGCGCGTGGTGTCGCCCTTAAAAATAACGTTGCGGTGGAACATCTGCGAGTCTTCATTTGAGGTGAACTCGTAGGCATGTAGCGTGGTGAATTTACAGGGGACGTACTCGTCATCGTTGATTTGTTTGGTGTTTTGCCAGGCGGAAATACTCGTAGGCGCAAATGCGACTAATGACTGCAGTAATTGCTGCTGTAGCGAGGTATTGCCCGCCGCAATGTTGATCACATCATCGCGAATGCCTTTACCGATGCGCTCGTCGCATTGCTTTTGCAGCATGCTGTTTCGTCCGCAGGTGTTCGAAAAGCCCCCCAAGAACTCGGCATGATCGGTGACGGCGTTGAAGTCCAGTGGGCGACCGATATTGACGGTGCGCGCCGGGGTATAGGGGTCGTCGCTGCCCAGGGTCGGTAAGTGGCCATCCTTCCCTTGAGCAAATTCATGGGCTGCGCGGGGGTCATTGGTGGCATTAAAGAAATACGCGTCAAGTGAAAATGCGGTGTGCGTATGCAAATCGCCAAAGTAGGCGTGCTTGCGGTTGCCACTGGCGCCAACACAGGGTTTGTCGTCGTTGGCCACGGGGGTATTCGGTGGATTGCTCACGCGCGGTTTTGAGGGCTGATCCTGGCCGCAGGCACTCACCATCAACGTTAGCAGCACGAAGAGTAGGACTTGAGGTTTCATTGCAGGCCTCCCAGCGACAGGTATTGGTAGTGGGTGATTAGCCAGTCTGACGTGCGATCAAAAAGCCAATAACTCGCGATGCCACCCAAGGCGATGGCGGCCCCAGGTGAGACTGGATGGGTGTTGCCCCAACGAAAGCGCTTCATGCATTGCCAAAGCACCAGCACAAATGCGAGTTGACCTATTTCGACGCCGAGATTGAAGTAGAGCAAGGCCCAGGCCTTGGACTCTGCGGGTAGGCCGACTTCGCTCAGGGCGCCGGCAAAGCCAAAGCCATGGAGCAGGCCAAAGCCAAAGGCAACCCGCCACGGTTGGCGAAAACTGATGGAAGGTTGTGCGGGATCGTGAGTGAGTAACTCATAGGCTAGTAACAGAATGCTGCCAGCGATGAGTATTTCTACCGGCTTGGGCGGCAAGCCCCAAACGCCAAATAAGGCCAGTGCCAGGGTTAGGCTATGGGCTAGGGTAAATGCCGTGATAGCGGCAACCAGCGTGGCTGCGCCTCGACGCTGAGCAGCAATAATCAGCATTAGGCCAAAGACAAATAACAGGTGGTCCGGGCCTAGCAAAATATGACTGATGCCAATCAGCACGTAGCGGCTGAGCGATTGATCGGCATGATGCTCACCACTGCCTAAGCGCCGTACCGGATCATGGCGATCCATGGCCAAGGTTTCTTGGGCGCCACTGGCAAAGTTGGCAATAACTAAGGCTTCCGGCATGCGCGGATCAAGGCCATGCAATTGTATGCGGGTGTTGGCTAGGCCGGACTGACAGTTCAATCGCCAGCGCCGTTCGATGGTTCCGCTGTCGCGCCGGGTATGCGCTAGGCCTTGTATCACGCAGCGATCATCAAACGCCGGCACCACGGTGTGTGGGGATTCTTCGCCCATTTGCGGTACGCGCAGCGTGGCGTCGGTCACCCCCTGAGCGAACTCATCGAAGCGCAGCGTGACCGTTTTCAACTCATGCGCTTGGCTAGCGAGACTGAGCAAAACTCCACTAAGCAGGCAAAGCGTTCGCGCTAACCGGCTCATGATTCGACCGTATCGAAATGGATTCGGTAACGCGCCTTGATCTCATTTAGCGCATTTTGCAGGGCGAGTCGTTCTTGCTCCTGCCGGTAGTCTGTAAGGACTTGCTCGCGAACGTCATCTAATTGCACCGGTTGAAAAGCGGAGCGGCCAATGACGCGAACAAAATGCAGGCCAAGATTAGAGGCGATGGGACCTTGCCAGCCCGGCTCGGTGATCGCAAAAATCGCATGGGCAAAGTCTCGGCCAAAGTCATTGCGTAAGCTGACTAAGCTGGCGTGATGAAAACTTAAGCCACTGACAAAAGGGTCGCTTAATCGTTGCCAATCGGTTGGGTGTGCCAACAGTTCAGCGTGGGTTTTGCGCGCAACCGCCGGTAAGGTCTGCCCCTGTTTGCCGCGACTTAAAAAGACTTGCTCGAAATCTATGGCTGCCGGGGTGCCATAGCGTTTCGGGTGCTTATCCAGCCACTGTTGCAGGTCTTCGTCAGACACGGATGTGGTTGCTGTGCGCTGGGTTAACAGCAGGCGCATTTTTTGTGCGAGCTGGCGACGAACAATGGTGTCAGAACGATCCAGATTGAGTGCCATGGCTTCGCGATAGAGTATTTGCTCATCTAGCCAGAACGCCAGTTTGGCCTGTAGCTCTTCCGGGCTGGGTGGGCGGCCATGTTCGGCCTGGAACGCCTGGCTAAGCGCCAGTTGTTGGGCGCTGGAGACATGAATGGTGTACTGATCGTCTGCGTAAGGATCGGAGATGCCTTGGATTAATCGATCGATGCCGAATAGCACAAGGCCAAGCACAATGAATATCGTCAGCGGAGAGCGACGTGCGTGTAGAAGCAAAGCGTGCATGGATTCAGGCCCAGTGGAGCACGAGAACTCACCGTCATGGCGGGAGCGTTTTTATTAGAGTGTTTTGAGGCTAACAGCCCGAAATCGCAGAAACAACCGCTGTCAGATAATCATAAAAGCGCGGGCTTACACCACGATGAGCGCATCCACTGCGCGGTCCCAGCTTGCTTTAGGCAGGCTGGCGACGTGTTGGCAGGCATGGGCTAGGCCCATCGTGTGTGGACGGCGAGGTGATTGGCTGAGCTTGGCAAGTAGCCTGTCGTAATAGCCTCCGCCCATGCCTAAGCGGTTGCCCTGAGCGTCAAACCCAACCAAGGGCATCAATACGATATCTAAAGCCTTGGCGGAGCGGGACTGACCTGAGATGGGCTCGGCAATACCATAGGCGTTCCGACGCCAGCCCCGTCGTGCATGCATCGCAGGGGCTTTAACAAAGCGCAAGCCGCCGCGATGCAATGAATGTGTGGGGGTAACGACCGGCAGCCAGAGGGTTTTCCCGTGGCGTTGGGCCCAACGCATAAAACGAAGCGGATTTATCTCCCCATCACTCGCAACATAGGCGGCAATGTGTTTTGCCTGGTGAATGCGGGGATTTTTTTGTAACGAGTGGCATAGCGTGCGCGCGGCAAGAGCTTGTTCTTGTGGGCCCAGAGCACGGCGTTGTTGCCGGAGTTGGCGTCTAAGCTGTTGTCGCTGTTGCTGAGTCGCGACGGATAGGGTGTCGCCCATCATCAGGAAGAGTTCTCCGAAGGTGCCGCTGTCCATCGTCGCCCTTGAACCCAGCGGGTTCAAGGGGGATGCGGCGCAATCATTTAAGGCTTTCCGACGGGCGGACATGCACACCACGAAAGACGAACGCATCCCAAAGGATGTAGCATCGGCTCAGGGGCTCTGAAAGACTGGCGAACACCCCAGAGAGGCGTTCATTATAAATCAGCTCGACGTAAATTGAACTGAACAATCTGTTATCAAGCGTCGTTCGCTTAGCGTAATTCTGTCTCAGAAGTTTCCGCAAGACCTGCTTCCATACGTTGCAATAACAGCGCGATATCGGCAGGACTCACCGCTTCACCCGAGGTTTGTTGGCGTAAGCTCAGCAATTCATGCGCAATGTTCAGGGCGGCAATGACGGCAATGCGCTCTAAGCCCAAGACTTTGCCAGAGCCTCGAATTTCGCGCATTTTGCGATCGAGGTATTGCGCGGCACGACGCAAATTGTCTTGCTCAGCCAAAGGGCTGGCAATTTTGTAGGCTTTGTCCAGGATGAAGACATCGAGGGTGCTGACTTCCGGATTCATGGCATCGCCTGTGAAAATAAATTAACGCGGGATTCGATTAAGACTGAGCTTCAAGCGCACGCAAGCGCAGAATAATGGCTTCAACACGGGCACGTGCTAGCTCATTTTTTCGCTGTAGCTCATCACGTTCGGCAAATAGATTTGACTGTTGCTGTTTGAGGCGCTGATTTTCGGCATGCAATGCACGCAGCTGTTTGAGCAGGGCATCTACTTGGCGAGAAATCGCGTGGAAGTCCTGTTCAAGCATGTCCGGTTCGCCGTGAAGTTGTCGAGCAGCTAATATAGGGCGATGCCCTTGCGATGCCAACAGGAGATTCCTATGCAAGCTGTAATTGTACCTACCCACGATACCTTGAGTTTGGCGCTGGATCAGGTGCAAGCAGACTGCTCGGCTGCCGAGCTGCATGGCGTGATGGTAGGTATGCTGGCGGGCGGTGCGCGCATGAATCGCAGTGCGCTAATGAAGTCGTTGGAGGCTCATGCCGATGTCAGCACAGCCTTTGCTGACGAAATGATCGCCTCGCTTTGGCAGCTGCAATTGAAAACCCTAGAAGACTTGGGAGCAGACGATCTGCTTTTTCAGCCGCTGCTGCCAGACGATGACGACGACTTGAACCTGCGTGTGATGGCGCTGGCGGATTTCGCGCGCGGGCTACTGGCTGGCTTTGGTTTGGCGGTGCAAGCGAATAACCCGGCGCTGGCCGGTGAGATTGTGCGTGAGACGCTGCAAGATATCGTCAATATCTCTCAGCTCGACAGTGTGGATGAGCCCGATGAAGAGAGCGAATTGGCCTATGCCGAACTGCATGAGTTTGTTCGGCTCGGAGTGATTCACTTGTTTGAAGAGTTGGCGCCGCGCGAAGACCATGGTCATGATGCGGTAGATCTCCCGCCAACGGTGCACTAAGCCATGACCGCGACACTGAAATCCTTAATTTCCGCTACGGAGTTCGCGCGCCGTCGTGCCCAGCTGATGAGCAATATGGGGAGTGATGCTGTGGCGGTGGTGCCTGCGGCACTGCACTACCGACGTAATCGCGATACCGAATACCGTTTTCGACAAGACTCTGATTTTTACTACCTCAGTGGGTTTGCTGAGCCGGAAGCGCTATTGGTGCTTTTGCCCGGCAGAGCAGAGGGCGAGTTCGTGCTTTTTTGTCGGCCTCGTGATCGCGAAATGGAAATTTGGAATGGCTACCGCGCCGGACCCGAAGGCGCAGAAAAGGATTTTGGCGCACAGCAAGCATTTCCTATCGCGGAGCTGGATGAGCGCCTACCAGCGTTGTTGGCGGGGCGCGATCGCGTCTATGCGCCCATGGGTGTTCAGCCCGATTTTGATCAGCGCCTGTCGGGCTGGCTGAGTGCTGTCCGCGCCAAAACGCGCGCCGGTGTTCGAGCCCCCAGTGCCTTGCATCTCTTGGATACCGTGCTGCATCCCCTGCGCTTGATTAAGTCTGATGCTGAAATCGCTATCATGCAGCGGGCGGCGGATATCAGTGCCGAGGGCCATCGTCGTGCCATGGCATGGGCGCGGCCCGGACGCTACGAATATGAACTCGAGGCCGAGCTGCTGCATGCGTTTACCCGGCAGGGTTGCGCTGCCCCAGCCTACGGCAGCATCGTGGGCTCTGGCGCTAACGCCTGCATTTTGCATTACGGTGAAAATGACCGACGCATGCAGGATGGCGACTTGGTACTGATCGATGCGGGCGGCGAGTTAGACCATTACGCTGCCGATATCACGCGCAGCTTCCCGGTAAATGGCCGCTTCAGTGGCCCGCAAAAAGCCCTTTATGAAGTCGTGTTGGCTGCGCAATTGGCCGCGATTGCCACCGTGCGACCGGGAGCCAGTTGGCAGGCGCCTCACGATGCTGCCGTGCGCGTGCTAACACAGGGCTTGGTCGAGCACGGTTTATTGCAAGGCAGTGTGGATGACCTGATTCAAAGCAACGCGTTCCGCCGCTTTTATATGCACCGAACCGGGCATTGGCTGGGCATGGATGTGCACGATGTGGGTGACTACCAGGTGGATGGCCAGTGGCGTCCATTGATGCCGGGCATGGTGCTCACGGTTGAGCCCGGTCTTTATGTCGCGCCCGACGATGAGACGGTGGCCGAGCATTGGCGGGGCATCGGCATTCGTATTGAAGACGATGTGGTGGTCACGGCTCAGGGTCATCATGTGTTGAGTGCGAATGCGCCCAAGACCATTGCGGAAATTGAAGCACTGGTGGGTACGGCATGACGGCGCTTCCGACGCAGGCGGACATCGCCATCATTGGTGGCGGCATGGTCGGCGTCACGTTGGCCTTGATGCTGGCCCGTGAGCTGCCGCAATTGCGCGTGGTGTTAATTGAAGGGCAACGTTTTCCGGTGCTTGATCTGAGCCAGCCCCTGCCCTACACCGCAGGCTTTGACGCGCGTAATACCGCACTATCTCGCCGGACGGTTCAAGCATTTACCGACTTAGGTTTATGGCAGCAGCTACAGCCGCATGCAACACCTATCCATCAAATCCATATTTCCGATCGGGGCCATTTCGGTTTGTCGCGCCTGCGTGCCGACGAAGAGCACGTCGAGAGCTTTGGTCAGGTCATGGAAAATGCCTGGTTGGGTGTTGTTCTCCTGGCGGCACTGAAAGCCTGCCCCTCGGTGACCTTATGTGACGGCGTGGCAGTCACGGCGCTAGCAACATCGGCTGAGGCAGCCACACTGACGCTGCAGCGCGGGGACGATGCGTCCACAACCCTATGTGTGCCGCTGGTGGTGGCTGCGGATGGCACGCAATCACGCAGTCGGGAGTGGTTAGGCTTGGGTGCTAGATGGCACGATTATGGCCAAACGGCCTTGGTCACGACCATCGCCACCTCCTTGCCCCATGAACATATTGCCTTTGAGCGCTTTACAGCGGATGGACCTATTGCCTTGCTGCCGCTGCCCGATGCCCGTGATCAGCCCGCTCAAACGCGACGCTCCTTGGTGTGGGCCTTAAAAACCGAAACAGCACAGCGCGTGCTGGCGTTGTCTGATGAGGAGTTTTTAGCGGAGTTTCAGCAAGCTTTTGGTCGTCGTGCAGGACGCTTTACCCGCGTGGGTCAGCGACATGCCTATCCCTTGCAGCTCATGGTCGCGCATCAACAAACCGTGCCGCGTGCGGTGATTTTGGGCAATGCCGCGCATAGCCTGCATCCCGTGGCGGGCCAAGGCTTTAACCTGTGCTTGCGCGATGTGCTGGTGCTCGTTGAAAGCCTGAGGGAGTCGATGCTTGCAGGGACTGACTTAGGAAACGCCCAGCACTTGCAGGCGTATGAAGCAAAGCGTACGGCGGATCAGCAGCAAATCATCCACTTCTCAGATAGCCTCGTTCGTGGCTTTTCCAATGCCAACCCGCTGTTGCAGCTGGCGCGTAATATCGGCTTATTAGGGTTTGATTTATTGCCCGGTGCCAAGCCGCTAGTCGCTCGATACGCCATGGGGTTAAGTCATGTCTAAACGTGTCGATGTGTTAGTTGTGGGTGGCGGCATGGTGGGCAGTGCCTTTGCGCTGCTGCTGAAACTGGGTAGTCCTGCGCTTAATGTGGTTGTTGTAGATGCAGAGCGCAGTGAAACCCCGGCGCCGGAAGCGAACTTTGGCTTGCGGGTATCCGCGCTGAATCAAAGCAGCGAGGCGGTGATTGCTCAGGCAGGTTGTGCGCAAGGCTATGCTCAGTTGCGTCAGTGCCGCTTCCAGCATATGCAGGTTTGGGATGCTGATGGCACCGGACAGGTGCGCTTTAGTGCGGCGGATATTCAAACGACGCATCTGGGCACGTTGGTCGAAAATACCGCTGTTCAAGCGCTGCTCATGCAAGCGTTGGGCGATAGCTTGCGGGTCGCCCGCGTGCTGTCGATACAGCGTCTGCAGCAAGGTTGGCAGGTGGCTTTAGATGACGGCAGTGTCATAGAGCCCGCGCTCTTGGTTGGTGCCGACGGAGCGCTGTCGCGCGTTCGCGAAGCGGCCGGCATCAGTACAAGTGTGCAAGACTATGGACAGCACGGCTTGGTTTGCACGGTACGTACAGAAAAGCCCCACGACGCCACCGCTTGGCAGCGCTTTCTACCTCAGGGGCCCTTGGCTTTCCTTCCCCTCGCCGACGCACATCAATGCTCTATTGTGTGGACGCTGCCAACTACCCAGGCTGAAGCCATGCTGGCCGCGTCACCCAGCGACTTCGAGCAAGCCTTGGCAAAAGCCTTTGAAAACACCCTGGGCGCGGTCGAGTTGGTCGGCCCGCGTGCGGCATTTCCACTGATAGCTAGGCATGCGGAGCGTTATTGCGAGCCGGGCTTGGTGCTTATCGGTGATGCCGCCCATAGCATTCATCCTTTGGCGGGTCAGGGGGTGAATTTGGGTTTCCTCGATGCGGCATCGTTAGCACAAGAATTACTGGCTGCGCTTCAGGCGGGGCTGCCCATTGGCCATACACGGGCTTTGCGCAAATACAGTCGCCAACGGCGTGGCCATAATGCCTTGCTGCTCAATAGCATGACCGGGTTTGAATGGTTGTTTGCTCAGCAATCACCGGCGTGGCGGATTTTACGCAACCTAGGGATGCGCCATTTTGACAATAACCATTTGCTAAAACAGGCAGTTATGAGCGTGGCGATGAAACCTGCAGGGGTGCATACTTCCCTCCAATAAAAATAACAATGGACGGGTTGGGTCATGGCTAAGCGCCTTAATTTAGCGGATGCGTTTTTTCTTAACGCGGAATCTCGCGATGCCTATATGCATGTGGCCATGCTGCATCGTTACGAAATTCCCCGTGATGGCGGCGAAAATTGGGTTAGTGAGCAGCTTGAGCGGATGCGCCAATTCGCCGTCGATCAGCCTCCCTTTAATTTGCGTTTGAAGCCCGGTTTAGTCGGTAAGGTGGTTCCCGCTTGGGAGGTTGATCACGACATCGACATTGATTACCACCTGCGTCATGCGGCGCTGCCCAAGCCGGGTGGTGAGCGTGAGCTGGGTATTTTGGTGTCACGTCTGCACAGCCAGCCTTTAGATAAGAATCGTCCGCTCTGGGAATGCACCCTTATTGAGGGGCTGAATGACGGTACGTTTGCGCTCTATTTCAAAATCCACCACGCGCTCATGGATGGCATGTCGGGTTCGCGCACTATGAGTCGCTGCTTAAGCTCTAATCCAGACGAGCGTGGCATGCCGGCGTTTTGGGCTATGCCACCCTTGCCGCGCAGCAGCACCGGCATTCCGAAAGCAATCATCGAGTCGGCGCAGGCGTTAGCGCGACCCACCGTGCTTAATGTGCTGAGCCAGGCTTTTATGGCTTGGATGAGGATGTTACGGGCATCGCCGGCCAGTGGATTAATTGGTCCCTATCGCACACCGGCCTGCGCATTAAATGGCAGCATCAGCCCGCAACGCCGATTTGCTACGCAGAGCTTATCTATTGAGCGCATGAAGCGAGTGGCTGAAAAAGCGAGTGGCACGCTCAACGATATCGTTTTGGCGACATGCTCTTCCGCCTTGCGCCGCTACCTGCAGGAAATTAACGACCTGCCGAAAAAGCCCTTGCTGGCTTCTATTCCCGTGTCATTGCGCACGCGTGAAGAAGCGGGAGAAGGCAACGGTATTAGCTTGGCGCTGTCATCACTGGCAAGTCATATCGAGGATCCGAAAGCTCGATTGGAGGCAATCAAGGCCTCCATGCAGGCCAATAAGAACTTATTAGCCACGCTTTCCAAGCCTGCCATGACACTCTATACCAATTTGCTGATGGCACCTTTCTTGATTGGCCAGATGACCGGTTTGGGTGCCCGAGCTCGCCGTCCGATGTACAACACCATGGTGTCGAATGTGCCGGGCCCATCCGAGGTGCTGTATATGAATGGCGCGCGCTTGGTCAGTGCCTACCCGGTTTCACTGATTTTTAATGGGCAGGCGCTCAATATCACGATCTTGTCCTACGATGGCCAAATGCATTTTGGCTTCACGGCTTGTAGAGTCGCTCTGCCGAGTGTGCAAAAACTCGCCGTCTATTTAGGGGAAGCGCTGGATGAACTCGAGCAGGTCTATGGCGTGACAAGCGAGTTGAAAAGTTGACGCTAGACGCATAGGCCGCATTTGGAGTCTGGAAATTAGGCGCTTCAACGAGTATCCTGCGCCCCATTCATTGGGTGAGTCGGCTCTTTTGGGTCTGGCACTCCGCCGCGACGTATTAATAGGAGTTCGCCATGACAACGGGCGTTACTGAAGTTGCCAGCTATTGGGCCTTTGGTGCCTTCTTGGTCGGCATCGTGGGCATATGCTGCTTCATGCTGTTTGTGCCTTGGTTGCTGGGTGGTCGCGATTGGGGTCGTGCTAAAAACGAGCCTTTCGAATCAGGCATCGTCTCTCGTGGCGGTGCACGCCTGCGCGTGTCGGCTAAGTTTTATTTAGTGGCGATGTTCTTCGTGATCTTCGACGTTGAAGCGTTGTATCTCTACGCCTATGCCATTTCGGTAAAAGAAGTGGGTTGGGTCGGCTTCTTTGAAGTCAGCTTCTTTGTTTTTGTCCTGCTGGCCGGCTTGTTCTACCTCTGGCGCATTGGCGCATTGGATTGGGCACCGGAAGCTCGTCGACGTCGCGCTGCGCGCCGTGCGGCCGAACCTTCTGATCACTGAGGCTGTGGTTCATGAAATATACCCTGACACGCATTGACCCCAACGCCGCCAACGACAGCTACCCGATTCAGCAGACTCAAACGGGCGTGATGGATCCCGTAGAAGAGCAGGCTAATAAGAGTATTTTTCTCGGCCGTCTTGAAGACATGATTCATGGCGCAGTGAACTGGGGTCGCAAAAACTCGCTTTGGCCGTACAACTTTGGTTTGTCCTGCTGCTATGTGGAAATGGCCACGGCTTTTACTGCGCCGCATGACGTAGCGCGCTTTGGCGCCGAAGTGATCCGCGCCTCGCCGCGTCAGGCCGATGTCATGGTGGTGGCCGGCACCTGCTTTATGAAAATGGCTCCCGTGGTGCAGCGTCTATACGAACAGATGCTGGAGCCGAAATGGGTTATTTCCATGGGTGCTTGTGCGAACTCCGGCGGCATGTACGACATCTACTCTGTGGTTCAAGGTGTAGATAAGTTCCTGCCTGTCGATATTTATATTCCCGGCTGCCCGCCGCGACCGGAAGCCTTCCTTCAGGCACTTATGCTCTTACAGGAGCAAGTGGGCAAAGAGCGTCGCCCGCTGTCTTGGACGGTCGGTGATCAGGGCGTGTACAAACCAGAATTGGAACCGATGCGCGAGCGTAAACACGACGAACGCATTCAGGTCGTCAATCTACGTACGCCAGACCAGGTCTGATAATTTTCTGTTGAGCGCCTCGCGCTCAACGCAAGCATTCACTTTTTGCTGACGACGAGACTGATGGCTGACGACGTCCTTGCACAACAAACGACCCCCGGCGCCGAGTTCACGGTAGTACGCGAACTTGGCGAGCGTTTTGGCGCGGAAAATCTGATTTTCCAGGCCACGCTCGACAAAGTGCCGACACTCTGGGTCAAGCGCGAACAGATTTTGGATGTGCTGCGTTTTCTGAAGCAGCTGCCCAAGCCTTATTCCATGCTGTATGACCTGTCGGCCGTTGACGAGCGTCTGCGTAAGCACCGTTACGGCCTGCCAGCTGCAGATTACTCGGTGTTTTATCACCTGATTTCGATTGATCGAAACTCGGATGTGCGCATCAAGGTCGCGCTTTCCGAAGGTGACCTGAACCTGCCGACATCGATCCCGGTTTTCGCCAACGCGAACTGGTACGAGCGCGAAGTGCTGGATCTGTTCGGCATCAATTTTGCCGGCCATCCGCAGCCGTTCCGTCTGCTCATGCCGCGTACCTGGGTCGGTCATCCGCTGCGTAAAGATTATCCGGCGCGCGCCACCGAATTCGATCCGTTCCACCTGACCGCACTGCGTCAGGATGCCGAACAGGAAGCGCTGCGCTTCAATCCGGAAGAGTGGGGCATGAAGAAGCATTCGGATGAGTCCGACTTCATGTTCCTCAACCTCGGTCCCAACCATCCGTCCGCTCACGGTGCCTTCCGTATCGTGCTGCAGCTCGATGGCGAAGAGATTCTCGATTGCGTGCCTGACATCGGCTACCACCATCGTGGTGCCGAAAAGATGGCCGAGCGTCAGACCTGGCACAGCTTCATTCCCTACACCGACCGTATTGATTACCTCGGTGGCGTGATGAACAACATGCCCTATGTGCTGGCGGTCGAGCAGCTGGCGGGCATTCAGGTGCCAGCGCGTGTGCAGACCATTCGCGTCATGCTCTCTGAATTCTTCCGCATCACGTCGCACTTGTTGTTCCTGGGTACTTATATTCAGGACTTTGGCGGCATGACACCGATCTTCTTCATGTTCTCCGACCGCAAGCGCGCCTACGATGTCATCGAAGCCATCACCGGTTTCCGCATGCACCCGGCCTGGTTCCGCATCGGCGGCGTTGCCCACGACCTGCCGCAGGGTTGGGATCGTCTGGTGCGCGAATTCCTCGACTGGATGCCGTCGCGCCTGAAGGAGTACGAGAAGGCTGCGATGCGTAACAGCGTGCTGAAGGCGCGTGCCATCGGTGTGGCTCAGTACAACAGCGCCGAAGCCATCGAGTGGGGCGTAACCGGTGCTGGTCTGCGTGCCACCGGTATCGATTTCGACCTGCGCAAGGCGCGTCCGTATTCGGGCTACGAAAACTTCGAATTCGATGTGCCGCTGGCAGCCAATGGCGATGCCTACGATCGTGCCGTGGTGCGTATCGAGGAAATGCGCCAGTCGCTGCGCATCATCGAGCAGTGCCTGAAGAACATGCCGTCCGGCCCATACAAGGCTGATCATCCGCTGGCCGTGCCGCCCAACAAGGAGCGCACGCTGCAAGATATCGAAACGCTGATTCACCACTTCACCAGCGTGTCGTGGGGGCCGGTGATGCCGGCTGGCGAGGCCAGCTTCATGGTCGAAGCCACCAAGGGCATCAACAGCTACTACCTGACGTCCGACAAGAGCACGATGAGCTATCGCACGCGTATTCGTACGCCGTCGTTCGCGCATTTGCAGCAGATTCCTTCGGTGATTCGCGGATCCATGATCCCGGATTTGATTGCTTACCTGGCGTCCATTGATTTTGTGATGGCCGATGTCGACCGATAAGTGTTGACCGATAAATGTTGACTGATATGACTACAGCAAACTCGACAGCGAGCGCCCCACTCATCGCGACCAGCAAATTCCAGCTGTCGCCCCAAGAGCGTCATGACATTGAGCATGCCATGTCGCATTACCCGGACGCGCGCGCGGCCAGCATCGATGCGCTCAAAATCGTCCAGGCCAACTATCGCTATGTGCCTGATGGCGCGATCCCGGCCATTGCCGAGGTGCTCGGCATCCCGGCACCGGATGTCGAAGGTGTGGCGACGTTCTACAGCCAAATCTTCCGTGTGCCGGTTGGCCGTCATGTGGTCCGCCTTTGCGACAGCATGACCTGCTACATCAATGGTCATGAGCAAATACTCGAAAAACTCAGCGCCGAACTGGGCTGCGGCTTGGGTCAGACCAGTGCCGATGACCGCTTTACGCTGCTGCCCGTGTGCTGCTTGGGCAATTGCGATAAGGGTTCGACGATGATGATCGATGACGATACTTACGGCGGCCTCACGCCCGATCAAATCCCGGCCTTGCTGGAGAAATACAAATGATCCTGTCTTCATTCGGCCCAGCTAACACCATTGCCCGCAGCGCCGAGACACATCCGCTGACGTGGCGTTTGCGTGATGACGGTGCCACGGTGGGTCTGGCTGAGTATCAGTCCAAAGCTGGCTATGCCGGTCTGCGCAAGGCACTGAAGGAGCTGAGCCCGGCCGAGATCGTCGAGCAGGTCAAGGATTCCGGCCTCAAGGGGCGTGGCGGTGCCGGCTTTCCGACCGGTGTGAAGTGGGGCCTGATGCCGCCCAGCGACGGCAAGTCACCGCGCTATCTGCTCTGCAACGCCGATGAGATGGAGCCGAACACCTGGAAGGACCGCCTGCTCATGGAGCAGCTGCCGCATCTGCTGATTGAAGGTATGGTCATCAGCGCGCGTGCCTTGGCAGCGACCACTGGCTACATCTTCCTGCGTGGCGAATATGTGGATGCTGCGCGCATCCTCAATGCTGCGCTCGATGAAGCCCGCGCTGCCGGCTTCATCGGCAAGAATATTCTCGGTTCCGGCTTCGACTTCGAGCTTTATGTGCATACCGGCGCCGGTCGCTACATCTGCGGCGAAGAAACCGCGCTGATCAATTCGCTCGAAGGCCGTCGCGCCAATCCGCGCGCCAAGCCACCATTCCCAGCGGCGGTCGGTGTGTGGGGCATGCCCACCTGCGTGAACAACGTGGAAACGCTGTCCAATGTCTCGGCCATCGTGGCTAATGGCGTGGACTGGTTCAAATCGCTGGCGCGTCCCGGCAGCGAAGATCACGGCACGAAAATGATGGGCTTCTCCGGCAAGGTGAGGAACCCCGGTGTCTGGGAACTGCCGTTCGGCATCAGCGCCCGTGAATTATTTGAAGACTATGCGGGCGGTATGCGCGACGGTTACACGTTGAAGGCGTGGCAGCCGGGCGGAGCCGGCACCGGCTTCCTGCTGCCAGAGCACCTTGACGCGCAGATGTATGCCGCCGGTATCGGCAAAGTGGGAACGCGTATGGGTACCGGTTTGGCGCTGGCAATTGACGACAGCATCAGCATGGTCTCGCTGCTGCGCAACATGGAAGAATTCTTTGCGCGCGAGTCCTGTGGCTGGTGTACGCCCTGCCGTGACGGCCTGCCTTGGAGCGTGAAGATTCTGCGTGCGCTGGAGCGTGGCGAAGGTCAGGCTGGCGATGTCGAGACGTTATTGCAGCTGGTTGGTCACTTGGGCCCGGGTAAGACGTTCTGTGCGCATGCGCCAGGTGCGGTCGAACCGTTGGGCAGTGCCATCAAGTATTTCCGCAGCGAGTTCGACGCCGGTGTCGTCTCGCAGCCCGCTCAAGCCTTGACGGCCTGAGCGCTCTCATTTCGCGAATTTGAAGACGGTCTGAAATGGCAACGATCCATGTAGATGGCAAGCAGTACGATGTAGACGGCAGCGACAACCTGTTGCGTGCCTGTCTTTCGCTCGGCCTCGATATTCCCTATTTCTGCTGGCATCCGGCGCTGGGCTCCGTGGGTGCCTGCCGCCAGTGCGCGGTCAAGCAGTACGCCAACGCCGATGACAAGCGCGGTCGCTTGGTGATGTCGTGCATGACGCCGTCCACCGACAATACCTTCATCTCCATTGATGATGCTGAAGCCAAGGAATTTCGCGCTTCGGTGGTCGAGTGGTTGATGACCAACCACCCGCACGATTGTCCGGTGTGTGAGGAAGGCGGCCACTGCCATTTGCAGGACATGACGGTGATGACGGGCCATAACACCCGTCGCTATCGCTTCCAGAAGCGTACGCACCAGAATCAAGATCTCGGTCCGTTTATCGGACACGAAATGAACCGCTGCATCGCCTGCTACCGCTGTGTGCGTTTTTACAACGACTACGCCGGCGGCCAGGATCTCGGCGTTTTCGGTGCGCACGACAACGTCTATTTTGGTCGTGTTGAAGACGGCACGCTGGAAAGCGAATTCTCCGGCAACCTCGCCGAGGTCTGCCCAACCGGTGTGTTCACCGATAAAACCCACAGCGAGCGTTACAACCGTAAGTGGGACATGCAGTTCGCGCCTAGCATCTGCCAAGGCTGCGCGGCCGGTTGCAACATCAGCCCGGGCGAGCGTTATGGCGAGCTGCGCCGTATCGAAAACCGCTTCAACGGCGCCGTGAACCAGTATTTCCTGTGTGACCGTGGTCGTTTCGGCTATGGCTTTGTTAACCGCGAAGATCGCCCACGCCAGCCCTTGCAGCGCACGGCTGCCGGTCTTGAAAAGCGTGGCATGGATGCGGCATTGGATGGCATCGCTGCCGTCGTCAAAGCCGCTAAACGCACCATTGGTATTGGCTCGCCGCGTGCCAGTCTCGAAGCCAATTTCGCGCTGCGCGAGCTGGTCGGCGCCGACAATTTCTTTGCCGGTGTTAATGCTGCGGATCAAGCACTTGACCAACTCGCTCTGAGCATTTTGCAACGCCACGCTGAGCGCGTACTGGGCATGCGTGATGTTGAAGCCTGCGATGCCGTTTTTGTGCTCGGTGAAGATGTGACGCAAACCTCTGCGCGCCTCGCGCTCGCACTGCGTCAGTCAGTCAAGAACAAGCCGGTGCAGATGAGTGCGGACAAGCGCATCCAAGATTGGAATGCCCTTGGGGTGCGTGACATTGGCCAGCGTGCCCTGTCGCCGCTGTTTATTGCCAGCGTCAGCGCGACGCGTTTGGATGATGTGGCACTGACGACTCACCGTGCCGCGCCTGAAGACATTGCGCGTTTAGGCTTTGCCGTGGCGCACGCCATTGATGCCACGGCGCCTGCGGTCAGTGGCCTCGATGCGGCTACGCAGACACTGGCACAGGCCATCGCGAATGAATTGTTAGCAGCTAAGAAGCCGCTGGTCGTCTCCGGCGTCGGTGCAGGCGATGCCGCTGTGCTGCAGGCTGCCGCCAACATCACTCAGGCCTTGTTGAAGCGTGAAAAAGACGCTGGCATCGTGCTCGCTTTCAGCGAAGTCAATTCCGTGGGCAGCACCCTGATCGGCGGCGAATCGCTTGATCAAGCGCTGAGCCTGCTCGCCAGTTGCGCGGCAGACACAGTGGTGGTGCTCGAAAATGATCTCTACCGTCGCGCCGACACCGCTGTCGTGGATGCCGCGCTGAATGCCGCAAGCACCGTGATTGTGGTGGACCATCAGCAGACCGCCACCACCGATAAGGCACACTGGGTGTTATCGGCGGCGACTTTTGCCGAAGGCGATGGCACTGTGATCAGCCAAGAAGGGCGTGCACAGCGCTACTTCCAGGCATTTGATGCTAGCTATTACGACGCAGCCGTACTGGTTAAAGAGTCGTGGCGCTGGCTACATGCCCTGCACAGTACGCTGTTAGACAAAGACGTGCAGTGGACCTTGCTCGATGATGCCGTAGCTGCAACAGCCGCCGGCATCCCTGCACTTTCCAGCATTGTCGCGGCAGCACCGAATGCAAACTTCCGTATTCACGGCCTGAAAATTGCCCGTGAGCCGCGTCGTTACTCGGGCCGCACCTCCATGCGTGCCAATATTTCCGTGCATGAGCCACGCGCCTCGCAAGATCCAGACTCGGCCTTGGCGTTCTCCATGGAAGGCTATGCCGGTCCGAATGAGTCGTCGCCCATCGTGCCGTTTGCTTCGGCGCCGGGTTGGAACTCGCCATCTGCATGGAATAAATTCCAAGATGAAGTTGGTGGCAGCCTGAAGGCAGGTGACCAAGGCGTTCGCGTCTTCACAGCAGGTCAGGCCATGAGCTACTTTGGTGATGTGCCCGCAGCCTTTGCTGTGCGTACCAATGAGCTACGTGTGTTGCCGATCTACCACCTCTTTGGTAGCGACGAAATGGCCGCAAAAGCGCCTGTCACCGAGTCGCGTAATGCAACCGCGTATGTTGCGTTGAGCAGTGCCACTGCCGCGCAGCTAACCGTGGGTGCAGATGCCATGGTCCTAGTCCGTGCGGGTGCGGGTGCTGCCAAACTACCTATCCGCATTGATGACAGCCTGCCTGTGGGTACGCTCGGTCTGCCTGTGGGCTTGGCCGATCAGCCTTTGGTCGCGCGTCAGGGTTGGGCGACGATTGCCTTGCAGGGAGGCCTCTGAGCATGAGCATGGCTTGGCTAACACCTGATCTCGCCGAGATCCTCATTGCGGTCATGAAAGCACTGGTCATTTTGCTTGCGGTCGTGCTCGCCGGGGCCTTCCTGAGCTTCGTCGAGCGTCGCTTGCTGGCGCTCTGGCAGGATCGTCATGGTCCTAATCGGGTGGGCCCGTTTGGCCTGTTCCAGCTCGCTGCCGACATGTTGAAGATGTTCTTTAAGGAAGACTGGACGCCCCCGTTTGCCGACAAGTTCATTTTCTGGTTAGCCCCTGCAATTGCGTTTTCATCTTTGCTGGCAGTGATGGCCGTCATCCCCATCACCCCAACCTGGGGCGTGTTTGACCTCAATGTCGGTATCTTGTTCTTCCTCGCCATGGCTGGACTGGCGGTCTATGCCGTGTTGTTTGCCGGCTGGTCGAGTAATAACAAGTACGCCTTGCTCGGTGCCATGCGCGCCTCCGCTCAAACACTGTCTTACGAAGTGTTCATGGGCATCGCGCTCATGGGCGTGGTCATTCAGGCCGACTCGTTCAGCCTGCGTGACATCGTGCTGGCACAGCAGGATATGTGGTTCATCGTGCCGCAGTTCTTTGCCTTCTGTACCTTCCTGGTGGCCGGCATTGCGGTGACTCACCGTCATCCCTTTGACCAACCGGAAGCCGAGCAAGAACTGGCCGATGGTTATCACATCGAATACTCCGGCCTGAAGTGGGGCATGTTCTTCGTGGGTGAATACGTTGCGGTGGTGGTCATTTCAGCCCTGCTCGCCACGCTATTCCTCGGCGGCTGGCTACCGCTGCCAATTCCCTATCTGGAAAATATTCCACCGTTCTTCTGGTTCGCCGCCAAGACAGGTTTTTTCATCATGATTTTTGTGCTCGTGCGCGGTGCGCTCATGCGTCCACGCTACGACCGCGTGATGACCTTTGGCTGGATGGTGTGCCTGCCGCTGTGTTTGTTGAATATGTTGGTGACGGCTGCGGTTGTCTTGCTAAAC
>Ga0255101_1000046_pt1 | contig 36341 bp, 61 predicted proteins | sample Colum_Colum_RepC_2_FD_188588 | JGI IMG/M metagenome (GOLD analysis project Ga0255101, IMG submission 188588) | Freshwater microbial communities from Columbia River, Oregon, United States - Colum_Colum_RepC_8d | ecosystem: Environmental > Aquatic > Freshwater > River | place: USA: Oregon...
GCGGCGATTGAGCGCGCTGATGAAGCTCAGGCTGTTGCTGCTGTACTGAAAGGGGAGTGTGAGAAATGGGTCTGATGACTTACAAAGCACGCGCTTGGATATTGGCTTTTTTAGGCTGCGGCCTGTACTGGTGGATTGTTTGGGAGGTGGTGAGATGAGCGAACAGAAAATGCGGGAGGCTACCGACGCAGAGCTGTACTTGATCAGAAAGTACGGAAGCAGTCGCGGCCACTACGAATGGCGAGCGCTTGAGGATGCTTTCAACGAAGGTCGTGCCGCTGGAGCTGCTGCCGCCCTATCCCAGCGCGAGGCGGTGGAGCCGGTGGTTGTTCTGCCAGATGGTAGTGCATTCGCAACGGCTTCTTATCCATTACCGGCAGACCATTGGCTTTATTCACCTCGCCAATACACCGAAGGTGCAGACGAACCGCAAGAGCTTCCGCAGCCGATACTTACCCACGCTTTACGCAAAGAAGTAATGGCAGCGGTTAGATATGCCGTTCGTGGAGCAACCATGTGTGGAAAGGAAACCGACTTTGACCCTGACGCGCTAGTGCAGAATGCTGTTTACGCGCTGTGTGGCCCATTCGGTGGCATCACAGCCCCACCATCGCGTGAAGTGCCGGAGGAGTGGGTGGAAGCGGTTAGGGTAGCTGTTGGGGTACTTGATAGCGATGCGGGGCCGCTTACGCGTAATGCGTGCGCCGATGGCCTACGCGCCATGCTCGCCAGCAAAGGGGGTGTGTGAGATGGAACAGCATTGGTTAGAAAAACTGAAGTGGTGGTTGTGCGAGAAAGCAGGCCACCGACTTGATAAAGGGTGGCATTACGAAGGTCAGCGCCACCGAAACTGCGCGTGGTGCGGTCGAATTATCAGCAAGCCAGAGGAGCCAACCCCATGAACAGAGGACAGATTGCATCAAAGTGCCAAGATTTAGCACGCTGCCTGACATATAACGACGACACGCATCAAGCCAAAGCAAAGCATTTGTTGATAGAGGCATCCCATGTGCTTGATTCTTGCTCAGTGTCAGTCACCAAAAAGCGCGACGGACTACTTATAAGGACAGCAAGAGGGAAAAGCCGTTTCATGACATGGCGAGAGCGCGTGGCCTTCTGGCTTCTTGGTGGCAAGACGGAGATTCTGCCATGAACAGAGGACAGATTGCGGCGCGGCTCAACATGGACGAAATGGCTCCGTGGCGGGTGCGTGTCCTTGATGAAGTCGAAGCCATCGTGCGCGAAGCCGTGGAAGCGGAGCGGGAGTCTAAGTGGCAGCCGATCGAGACTGCGCCGAAGTCCGGTTTGTTTTTCGGGTGGTCTGATGATTGGCATCATCAAATTGTCGAAGGTAAGGTTTACTGGATGAGTATAGCCCCAGACGCCAAGTCATATCTGCCTATCGAAGATTGCAAGGCGCTGACCATGTGGACTCCGCTACCAGCACCGCCCATCCGCGCTCGCGGGGAGAAACCTATATGAAAATCAAGACGACCAACGACCTACTGCAAATGCTCAGGCCCGGTACTGGCAAGTTCTATGTGGGCTGGCTTGAGGATGCTATCGCTGCGCTGGAAGCTGAGTGCCCAGACTGCCGAGACACAAGGCTTAATGAAGCGTTGAAGCAGGCTATACCGTCCCTAGCCGCCCAGCTAGTTGCAGTACCGGATGGGTTTGCGCTGGTGCCGGTGGAGCTTAACCCAGAGATGCGACAAGCATTCCATGATGCTCACGATGACTGGCAATTAAGTCTAAAACTGGCGTCACCAGACCACGAATGGTCAGCCATGCTCGCCGCCGCCCCGAAGCCCGAGCAGCAGGAAGCGCTTTCAATCAATCTATCTCCGCACTGCATCAGCATAAAGCCTACGCCGGGCTGTGAGCATAAAGAACTTTGCGTTCACTGCGTTTCAGAGCAGCATGAAGTGCCAGAGCTGACGGATGAAGAGATTGTAAAAATCATGAAATCATACGGCTACTGCGTATCAGATGCAGACATGTTTAGCATGTCATTAGCTTGCCATCGTGCGCTGATCGCCGCCGACCGAGCCAAGCGAGCCAAACCATACGACGACCCCGCCGCCGCATGGCGCAACGAAGGATTCAACAACTGGAGGGCTACCCGTGCCAGCCGTACCACTGAGGACTAAGATTGCCTGCATTGTGCCGCTAATCGAAGCGCAGGCCGGTACGCGTAAGATTCAGGCGGAATACTACGCACACACAGGGATTATTCCTAATGCTCGCCAGGTGCGTGACTGGCGAAAGCAGCTAGGCCATGCGCGGAAACTGACCGTGCATGTATTGCCGCCGCTTGACCCGCTAGAGATTGAAGCGTTGCGCGTGCAGGTATTAGTGAAAAAGTACTGGATTCCGACAGACGGTAATCATCTGCTGTGCTGAGTTGGTATGATCGGCAAACCAAACAACAAGAGGTAACGACCATGTGGGCAATTTACTGGACACCATTAGAGCAAACGAGCCTAGAGCGCGTGAAGGTTAAGGCGGATTCATTTAGCGATGCCATGGATAAGGCAGCCGCGCTGATTCCAGAGGATGCACGGATTATTGATTGCGAGCCGGTGGGGGTGGTCAAGTGAGTGATCCTCAAAAAATAAAAATCCCCGATGAGTGGATTGCTTTTGCTGAAGCAGTAGCCGCGTCAAAGACAGCAGATTTTTATCTGTATGGATACATGCTCGTCGCTTTTCAGGCTCAAGCCGAGAAGCTTATTGATTCTATGGATTCAAAATGACCGACCTAGACCACAAACGCCGCCTAGCGCGGAACGAGGCTGACAAATACAAATGTCCATTTGTCATCTATGTAATGCCAGATGACTTTGAGCCAATGATTATTGATATTGCTCCAGAGTGGCTGATACCTGAAGGCGCTGACGTGCTTGAGAAGATTTACCCACGCACTGATATTAAGAACCACTGGGATACCTGCGCCGTGCATATGGGCATGACGTGTTCTTGCGGATTGGAGAGATAAAATGAGTATTAAATTAGAAGTTGGGAAGTCGTATAAATCTTTAGAAGGCAACGTTTACACGATTGTTTCCAAAACCACTACTGGCGTATGTCCATTTACTGATGGTTCATATACATGGCAACCGAACGGACGCTTTACAAGCTTGATCACTCCTGGCGATCCTTGTGGGATGGATTTAGTTGAAGAAATTAAAGATGGAAAGCCAGACTCCGTAAACAACCCGCCCCATTACACCAGCCACCCATCTGGCATTGAGTGCATTCAGGTGACTGAGCATATGGGGTTTAACCTTGGCAATGCCATTAAGTACCTCTGGCGCGCCGATTTGAAAGTAGATGCTATTGAGGATATGCGCAAGGCTGTTTGGTACATTGAACGCGAGATTGCTAAGCGTGGTGGTAAATGAAAGCCATATTCGACACGGCCACCAATCGGCTAATCATAAACGGCAAGCACAACGGCAATCGGCGCATGTGGACTATCGTCTTGCAGGCAACGACAACCATTAGCACGGAGCGCATGGTATTCAAGACCGACGAGCCGTGCCTCGTGTCTGAGCTTGCAGACGTAGTTCACGATCAATTAAGACCACTACACAACACCGAAGGCGGTTTAATCCGCGTGCGCTGGGAGGCGATGGCGAGATGAATAGATTGAACGAATTGCTGAAGCAGAAGTTTTCAAGCGGGAATGATGTTCCAGTGACATCTGTGCGCATTACCCGCGAGGAATACGAATCCGCCATGAAGGATGTGGTAGGTGTGGATCGTGAGACTTCTTACAAAAACGGATACCGCGATGGGTATAACCAGCGCGATGCAGAAGTTATGGGAGCGCTAGTATGAATCCGCAGTATTTCATCGCTTTATTCGGGTTGTCAGCGGTATATCTGTCGATGGTAAGCAAGGATGAGAAGCACAAACATTTCGCACCAATTGTCGGGCTTCTTGGTCAGCCATTCTGGTTATATGTAACTGCTCATGCGAACCAATGGGGGATGTTCGCGCTTTGCTGCGCCTACACTGCGCTTTACGCAAAAGGCGCATGGCAAAACATTCACATAATCAGAGCTAGTTGGGAGTCAAGCCGCTAATGCGCCCAACCCAACTAAAACAACCCCTAACCAACGAGATTGAAGCCTTCCTAGCCGCAGGCGGTCAAATCAAGACCGCCACGCGCCGACCGGAGGCTGTGCCGTACCTTGGCACGGATAAGCAGGCAAACGCCGTCCTGTGCAGCGCTGAAGGCTGTGCATCGCGTCTAGGGATGCGATTGGATAACTTCATTAGCCACGCCAGTGAGCCGACCTTTCCTCAGTGCTATTTGCACCTTGGCGAACGCAAGTGGTACTGGAAAGAGGTTCACGCATGGCACAGACGCGGCATGACATTTTCGGAGAAGTTCAAATGAATACTAACGAGTGGCAACCAATTGAGACTGCGCCAAAGGATAACAAAAAGATTCTACTTTTGGTTTGGGAAGGAGAATGGCGCAAGCCTCGCCAAATACGTGAAGTTAGGTTTGGATATAATGGCAGACCAATAAATAGATACAGAACCGAGGAAGGCGAGGCATACGAAGTTACCCACTGGATGCCCTTGCCGGAGCCGCCAAAATGAACACCCGCCGCCGCCTAACCCTACAACTCGGCAAAGACCCTGGCGTCTGGTTGCACCAGCAAGTGATGGCTGGGCGCAAGCTATATGAGGCCGGTCGCGAGATTGGCCTGTCGCATAATCTGGCAAAATACTATCGCCGTGACGCGGGGTTTTCCGCACTTAGACCGCAGGGCAAGTTAACGCCGGACGGATCAAGCGTTGCGTCATGGCTAAAACGCAATGGCTACAATATAAGCTCGCCGCTCGTAATTAACCGGCTAGTCAGCGGCTGGGAATGGGAGCGGGCTATTAGTACGCCGCCTATGAATAAACCAAAGGAAGCAAAATGATCTGCCGTACACTAGAAGAACTTATTGAGATTCCGCGTTGTCTTGGCAAAGCCTACATGGCAGGCTATCAGGATTCTTTCGATGGCAAGGCAGAGGCCAGCCAAGCGAGTCGCCATTAGCAAGAGGCCTACCGGCTGGGCAAGTCACACTGCGAAGCCGAGATGCGAGCCGAGCGTGAGAGGATAGGGTAAGCGCAATTCGCAGGGCTACTGCTCCGACAGCCAGCCCTGCAAGCCCACTAATTTTTGCGTATTTAGATCGCACTGTTCAATGAGTCCAATCGTTCCCATTCCGTCAGGAAGTCTGTCACTTTGGGCGACTGCATCAGGTGTGCTGGTGGAGTTAGCTTTGGGCAGACTGGAGGCACTACGGGCTTGTGCGCGCAGGCGAGCAGCGGCATAGCGAGCAGACAGGTCAGCAACGGCTTTTTGATTTTCACGGGTTAATTCCTCGTTGCGCTTAGCATTGGCGGCAATCTTGGCCTGAGCGTCAGCATGGGCTTTTAGCAGTGCGTTTTGCTCAGCAATCACCATGCGGTCAATCTTGCCCTGATAGCGCTGGGTAGTGCAGGAAACGGCAACACTAGCCGCTAGGATAGCTGGCAGGGCGTATTTACCGATAGTCCACGCAAGGGATGCGGGAATCATTTGTTAGCAGCCTTGCCGTAGTTGGCAGATAGTCGCTGAATCAAAGACTCAAAGCCTTTTGGCATCCACTTGGGCAGTCCAAACACTGCGACGATGTGGGAGAGAACCCATGCGCCAAGTCCAATGTATTCTGCGATTTCAATAGGGCTCATTTATGCACCTCTGCTTCTTTGACTTCGATCTGGTGGATCTTAGTGTCATGGCCATCAACGCGAGTGATAAGCCAGCCAATAAACGAACTCATGACAACTAAGGCAAAGGGGAGTAGATATTTTGCGGCCGACATGTAAGCCTCGCCACGATGGGCGACATCCTCACGGGACTTAGATTCAACTTCCAAGATTTTCACGCGGTCTGCAAGTGCGTCGTGTTTTTCAGTGAGGCGGATCAGCGAAGTTAGCGCCTGACCAACGCCGTCTAATTTGTCAGACAGCTTATCAATGCTGGATTCAATCCTGCTTTGGCCTTGCTGTAAGTGCTGAATCTCGACTGCCATTGATTCCACGTTGCGCTCCGGCGGCATTGATGAACCCCTATCTTGCAGAATCTGTGCCGTTATTTTAAGTAAACGGCTCGTGTTTAATGTTGGTTTAGTGTATCACGATGCGTAGAGCTTGGCCTCAGCTTCACGACGGCGCGTTAGGCCTGCCAGTCGCTGCTTCTCGCCAGCCTCATCAATTAAGCCGTCGCCATCGTCGTCTTTGCCGTTTCGAGTGCCGTCGGCCTTGTCCCACTTCGGGAACTGCTTGGCAGCGCCAAGATAGTCGCCAGCATTGTGCATTTTCAGTAATGTAGATGCAGCGAGAGCGCCAAGACCGAGATTGAAAGCAAAGCTAACGAGCGCATCGAATTGCCCCTGAGTTGTTTTCGGTGCTGACTTGGCGACACCGGACTCGAATCGCGCCAGATCCTGGCGCAACAGTTTCTCTGCCGTTTCCTGCGTGATGACCATGCCTGGTCGCACGTCCTTGCCCGTGTGACCGTAGCCAATCGTGGCCACGCCAGCCGAGCAGTGATAGGTCTGGAGCTTGCAGCCTTCAGAAGACTTGATTAATTCGATACCGCGATCTGATGTTTTCATAGCAATACCCCTGCTAATAGCAATACAGCGCCGATTATCGCCAGCAACGGCAACGACGCCTCATGCTTAGCTAGCTTCGATTCGTAGTAGTCGGCGTGCTTCATTTTCATCAATCCCCAGTCCGTATCCAGTAGCCAATGCTACCGCAGCGCGGCGTGGAAAGTCAGGGTCAGGATGACCTTTCATCTGAATCCGATAAGCGAATACTTCCGACCACTTGCGATATGGCTTGACGATGCCGTAGATAGCGTTTTGGGCGAACAGGCCAAACAGACTCATGCCAATGGTCAATTGCAGCGGCAGCAGCAAGCCAAGGCCGACGAATAACGCAAGCCATGCCCACCACTGGTAGACATGGAAAGCCTCGTGAGCCAATAGGCGATCATCACCATTGGCATCTTCAAGCATCGTGATGATCGGGCCGTGCGTAATCGCCGCCATGTTGCGGGGGATGGTCTTAGCGTACTTCACGAAATAGAGCTTCATCCGAAAATCCTCATGGGCTGAGCGGGGGTCACCTCAAACTCTGACCACTCATCAACTGGCGCAGACGTGTTGACCAAGTACCCAACGTAGGTTGGCTCGTAGTCCTCTGGGCGGGGGTCTTCCTCCGTCCACTCCGGCTCCGGCTCGTAGTAATCGCCGATAACAGATACGTTGATTCCCTCCCGCACCGATTCGGCGGGGAGGCTCATGTTGGAAGGGAAGCGGTAAAAGGTGGTCATGTCGATAGCTCCTTGAGTTCTGCGTCGGTCTTATCAATCGGGAAGTAAGTCGCTTTGCGAATCCAGCCGTTGAAGAATGATGCACCCGTACCTGTTGCCCCGATAGTAAAGCGATTAGGTGCTGGGAGCGAGCCCGAAACATCGACTACTGCATCCGCACCGTTTACCGACACGCCGAAGTTATTAGGCTTCAAGCGCATGGCCACTTTATTAACCGCGCCGACGTTAAGGTCAGCAAGCGTTGGGTTTGACTGCACTACGCCGCTATTGATAACTGCGCCGATGGCGTCATTGGCAATGCTTGTCCAAGTGATTGCGTCAGCCGAGCGCAGGATCACGCCGCCATCGCCTGCTGCATACCATTGCTGGTCGCGGGTGGAGTACGTGACGGAACGAAGCGAGGAGGTCACACCGCTGGTGCGTGCAGTCCAAGCCGTTGTCTGTGGGTTTGGTGTTGTGGCAATGGCTCCTGTATTGGATACTGCAACAAAAATACCATTACTAAAAGCGAGTGCGCGACAATTAAACCCTGATGGTAAGCTGCTGCCTTGAGTCCAAGCTATGCCATTTGTGCTATACATAACAGAATTTGAACTATTACACATAACATAAAGAGAATTGCCAAACGCTGGCTCGGCAACAAACGAGGTATTTGCTAGTGGGTTTGTTGTTGATTGATTCCAAGTAATGCCATCTGACGAGTATGGAATTGTTAGCCCACCATTCGGTGATGCTACAAATTTATCAACTAAGAATGAGACAGCCAGTATATCTACTGTAACCCCACTCACCCGCCGCTGATACTCAAACGTCGTCGGATTCACCGTGGCGATTAAGCCTGAGCCGTTGGCGGCGTTGCCGACGATGACGTATGTGCCAGCCCCGAAAGCTGCGCCGTTGATCTGTGTGCCGTTGCCGGTGCGGCTGGTGAAGGTTGTGCCGTCTTCAGATGTCGTGATTGCGCCAGATGTTCCGCAAATCAGCAGGCGAGAGCCGTTGGTGGCGATGCCGTTAAGTGTCGCTGTGACGTTAGCTGTGCGAGCAGTCCAAGTTACGTTTGCAGCGATGTTTGCAGCAGTGTTTTCACCGATGACTTGAGCGTTGCCGACATAGTAGAACTTGCCGCTGAAGAAGTTGACTTCTTGAATAGCTTGGGTAGTACCACTATTGGCTGTCCGATCTGTCCAAGTCGTGCCATCTGGCGAAGTAATAACCGTACCGTCGTTGCCCACAGCAACCCACAGACCGTCAGCGAAGTGAACGCCGTTTAGCTGTTGAGTGGTGTTACTTGTGCGAGCCGTCCATGTTGTTCCGTCTGGTGAGCTTTGAACACTGCCACCACTGCCAACAGCCACATAAAGGTTAGTGCCGTTATATGCAACGTCAAACAAACTGGCATTGGCGGTTGTACGAGCAGTCCAAGTTACACCATCTGGTGAGGTGCGAATTGAAGTGGTTGTGCTGCTAAGGGCAGATACATATAAGTTAGTACCATTATAGGTAATACCGTTAATAGCATTAGTAGTCCCACTCGTCTGCACCGTCCAAGTCTCAGCGTCCGGCGATGTGTAAATAACACCGCCATTACCCACAGCAACATACTGGTTTGTGCCGTTGCTCGTGACTTCGTTGAGTTGCTGCGTCAATCCTGGAATGTTGATGCGACGCAGTGCAAGGCCATCAGGACTAACGATCACGCTGCCAACAGTAGCGCCGTTGATGGTGGAGGTACTGCCAGCAATAACAAAGCGACCAATGCCAAAGTGAGCGCCACCGAAAGTGCCGCCAATGGTGCGAGCGTTGTATGTCAGGCCAGAGTCAGCCGAGCTACGGAAGTTTTCTGCACCGCCTACCGTTAAGAACTGACCAACAGCAGAGGATGCAGCGCCTAGCTTAACCACGCCAGATTGGTCAGGGGTTTCTGTATAGTCAACTCCGTTCGAGCGCAAAGTGTTGCCAGTAGCAGCATTAACCGCCATAACATCCGTAACACCATCCGTTGCCATCTTGCGAATAGACGACAGAGTACCCGACTGTTTCTGAGCAATACGGATGGCATTATTTACAGTGCCATCGTTCAACGAGCCTGCAACAGCGCCGACAGCCGAGGCGATAGGCGTTAGCTCCATCACAAGCGTACCCTGAGCCGAGTTGTAGAACTGGCTAAAGTTAGTGCCGCCGATAGAAAGCAAGTCGGCTGCTCGGGTGACGGAGACGGTGGTGGTGGGGATGTAGGAGGATGACTCCGGCGGAAGCGCGGCCAGTGATGCTGCTGAAATTAACTGCGGGAATGCCAGCAAAATATCGACTGTATTGGAGTTAGCTATAGCCTGCCCGCCAGCAATCCTCAACTGAAATGTTCGCGTTGTGTTTGCGGCAAGGTTCTGCAAGACAACAGAAACTCTCTGCCACTGCGGCGTTACAGTGATTGTCGTATAGTTCTCATTATTGAAGCCGAGCTGCATTACATACGAACTGGAATCAAAAGACCTGATGTATACAGCGCCAACATAAGCCAAACCGGTAACGCTCGCTGTATTAAATCGGAAGATGCTCTGGTCTCCTGTCGTTGCGCCGCCATTAAGCGAAAAAACGGACCGATAAGCCGTATTTGAGCCTGCCGGTGTAATACCTGAATTGGCGACTTTTGTAGGTGCAACGCCAGTTCCAGCCGCAAGCAAAACGGATTCCGAAATTGTCTCTGATCCTGTCAGGATATTCGTCGCCCCACCCTCAACCAACCCACCCTTAGCCTGCAAGGTAACGGGGTCGAAGTCGCGGCGGAACTCCAAGCTGCCAATGCGCCAGTTTGTCAGGCCTGTGCCAGAGCCGGTGACGGATGTGACGTTAATCACGAGCGCCTGCGTGCTGGGCGTGTAGCTGGTGACAGTGCCACGCAATACTTGACCGCCTACCTGACCCACGGCGCGAACCGCTGAGCCCATTGCCCAGTCACGGTTGACGTTCAAATCAGCCGCCAGCGTGAACGACTTAGAACCCGTGGTCACGTCGTGGCTAGTGCTGGAGAAGTCAACGCCAACGATTAGACCGGCTGCGTTGACGCGGGTTGCGCCTGAGCCGCGCGTGTAGGTGAACAGTTCGCCAAATGTCTTTGCCGATAATGCCATTAGAATGTGACTCCAGCAGTACGTCGCCAGCCAGTAGCGCCATAGAAGTAAAAGAAAGAATCGTCAGAGGCAAAGTCGCCAGGGTTGCCAGGCGATGCGCTTGTAGATGGGACAGACAAATATCTTGGTGAGCTGTACTCGATAAATATCAGCATGTCTGTGCCGAAGCCCTGCATATACTCGCCAGAGACGAAATCAATGCTCAGCGACTTATCATCTGCTAGAGCGACATAATAGATTGTGCTTCTGCCGCCCATAGTCTCATCAGAAATAATACGGATGACCTCCATATCTTCGCGGTTGACTGTATCGGCAATTGCTGTCGCATAGGTTGGGTAAGTCTTGACTGTACTGGAAATCAAAGCGTTTGACGCAGCGCGACTCTCTGAGGCTAGCGCATTATTAGCCGACGACAATGCGCCTAGCGCTGATGCCTCCGCATTACTTGCGGACAAAGATGCCGTAAAAGCAGAGCCAGCCGCAGCAGCCGCAGAGTTTGCGGCATTAGTTGCAGACCCAGCGGCTTGACCTGCGCTTGTGCTTGCAGCAGCAGCAGCAGCTTGTGCTGAAGAAACCGAACCGGCAGCAGCAGAAGCCGATGCCGCCGCATTGACAGCCGCCGTCTGAGCAAGCTGTCTGTCAGATAAAGCCGCAGATGCCGAGGCAGCAGCAGATGATGCTGATCCTGATGCACTGGTTGCTGATCCCACAGCAGCAGTTGCTGAGTTAGCAGACTGAAGCGCACTAGCGGCTGATTCTATCTCGCTGTTTTGCGCCTCAATAGCCGAAACAGCAGCAGCAGAGGCTTGAGCAGTAGCGTTATTGGATGCGTTTACAGCGGCGCCAGATGATTCAGCAGCACTCGTAGCGCTGACACCAGCCTGGTTAGCAAAGCTGCTTGCCTGGCTAACCTTACTATCAATCGTCGTGATAGCAGGCGCGACCAGAGCATACTGATCATTGATAGTGCGGAAGTTATCATCAAGCTCACCATTAGTGAGCCTAGAGCCTTTAACAAGTCGATAGGTGATAGTCATTTTCTATCCTTCCGCTGCTTTTGCATATTATACGCTATTGCGACCGCTTGTTTCTGCGGCTTGCCTTCTTTCAGCATCTTTTCAATCTTGCCAACGATACATTCTTCTTTGCGAATCATTGCGAGTCTCCAAGTAATCCGCTTGCCGCCGCCGATCCGCCTGCACCGCCAAACGCAGCCGTATTGCCTCGCAATGCAGCTAGTTTGCGCTCTGCTTCGAGGATTCGCTTGAGCGTCTCTTGATTTGCTAATTGGTCATCAAAATTAAACAGAATGTCAGACGCTCGATCAGCATTCTTGCCGAATTGTCCCTGCAACAGAATGTCAGAAATAGCATTGGGGATATTCTTTGTGAACTTCACCGCCGCTTGCAGGTCAGTTTGCAATGCGTCATCTGCTACTTGATTAAGTGCTGTCGGAGAACCGCCACCTAGCGAGTTACCAAAAGCCACCTGCTTTTCAGCGCGATCTTTTGCAAGGCGCAACATCAATGGGTCTGCCCCAGCGACCTCTAAGCCTTGGCGAGCCTGTGGAGAGCCAATAAGACGACTAATAAGTGTTTGTGTGGCTGTATCTCGTTGGGAATTAGCTAATTCTTGCGCAGCGTAAGCAAGGCCAGATCGGAAGCCCTGTTGCGCATCCTCGGTCATACCCTTCATTGCGTCATTGATCTTATCGGCCGGAGCGCCATACAGCTTCTTGCCAGCCTCAAATGCCTTCTCCATGCGTATAGCGTCACCAGATACATCAAGTGCCTTGCTATATGATGGATCAGCACCAGTACGAAGTGCATTGGTAAATCGGCCAGACAGCGCCTCAAGTGCCTGCCTATCCGCAACGACACCAGATGGAGCCATTGGCGTCTCCGCCTTGCTGTATACCTTCTGCAACTGCCGTTTAACTGCATCCATAAACTCAAGCGGCGCGTTACCGCTCATTACATCTCCAAGACTGGGCGCACGACGACCAAGCGCACCAAAGTTCTGAGCAGCCTGGTTGTAAGCCGCCATAGCCGCAGGCTGAGCCATAATTTGCTGCACTTCATCTGGGTCTACCATTAACCGTGATGCAAATGCCTGATCGTACAATGGCTGAGCCTGAGCACGCCGCATTGATGCGTAATCGCCAATGTCGGGACTAGCACGCAGCGCGTCACTGATTTGGGATGGAAGGTCTGTGCGCAATGCTGTTTCGCGATCTGAAAGTACCTGTGGCACTGTTGCTGAGGCTTTATCGCTGCGACGGTAGGTAGCACCAGCCAAGCGCTGCAACGGCCCTTCTAAGCGACCACGAACAACCGTGCCGCCTTGCTCGGCGAGTGATTGGCCTTTTGGGATTACGCTTGCCTCGTTCAATCCAGCAGCACGCGCTCTCTCTCCAATCCTTGCTTCAAGCGGGCTAATAGACTTTCCAGAAACCTTTTGTGCGCCCTTAGAGGCAACCGCCCCAAGAACGCCTCCAGCCGTACCACCCAGAGTTCCTGTTATAAATCCCTGCCCGGCGCCCGTACCTTCACCAACCCCGCGAACTGCGCCTTCTGTGCCACCAATGACGGCGGCCTGAGTTGGAACGCGAAGAATAGAAGGCGCGCCCTCTGCAATCGCTGCCCCAGCAGAACCAATAATTGGTATGCGGCTACCGACACCCTTAGCCGCCGCGATAACGCCTTTTCCAAGCACGCCACCAACAGGCAATGAGCCTACGATGTTGGCAACAGTAGACGCTACTGGGTTTTCTTTTCTGTAAGCATCTTGCCCAGCGCGAACAGCCTCAATAGGCTCACCTGTGATCTTGCTGCGTAGCTCATCGCCAAAACCGAAGGTCAGGCCGGATAGCAATTCATTTCCAACACCGTACTCGGCTGGGGCTTGCATCTTGGCGTATTTTCCACCAAGCATTTCGGTGTATTTACCCATCACTTAGCCCTCGGAGCAGCAAGAATTAGCCCGTCTTTTACAGCTTCAGCATCCATCATGCGAACGAGATCGTATTTGCCAGAATTGTACGCAGCCTGTCTAGCGGTCTTGTATTCGTTATACATTGCACGATCAAACTTAGGCTTTTGCGGAGTAATTTCGATATCGGCATAAGGGTTTGAAAGCGCCTGACTGGGGTCAATACCAAATTGACTTGCAGTCCGTGAGAACCGATTGTAGTTCTCATTAAACTGCTTTGATCTTGATTTTACTGTTGCTTCAGCAGATCGAATTAACTCTGCTCGCTGAGTTGGCGTCAGGCGACCAGTGCCAATATATTCATTTAGCTTGGCGCGTGCTTTTTCATCAAGTCCCCCAGCATTTTGAGCAGTAGCAAACTCACCTTCACGCACAACCGATGTCGGGTCTTGGATTTTCATGTAGCCATAAATCAACGCGATATCGCCCTGCGGTGTGCCAAGCGAGGCGTTTGCCTTTAGGTTTCTGAATCCATTAACGACGGTGACATCATCTTTAATGACAGATTCAAACTTTTGCCCAAGAGACAGCACGTCGCTAAGAGAGGCTGGCTTTGCACCGCCACCGCCCTCGCCTGGCTTGTATCTAGGCGCTACGGCAACATCTGTCCATCCTGAGCCATTCCACTCCTGAGTAACAATGTTATTGCCTTTATTGATCTCTCGCGTCTTTGGTGCTTCAGTGTTCTGAATTCCGGACAAGTCAAGTCCAACGTACTTTGGCACGCCATACTCATCAATGACCGCAACATCCTTTTTGCCGGTTTCGGGATTGATAACGCCCTCAACCTTGCTGAATGCCCTAGCCTGCTTATTCTGTGCCCCAGCCAACTCAGCATACTGCGCCGCCTTTTCAGGATCGCCACGCTGCGCCCAGTATTCGGCAAGCTGGGCGTATGACGCATTGGTAGGTGCTTCACGCTGGGCTTTAATTGCAGCAAGGCGATCCATAGTCTCAGGCACAAAAGCCTGACCTAATGCCTCTAAGAAGCCAATGTTAGATGGCTGCGCTTGGGATGGTTGATAGTTAGCCAATGCGCTGTTTTCGTATCCTAACGGTTGGATTCGCTCATTAAGCAATCCCATATATCACCCCAATAATCCATTGTATCGACGCTGATAACGCCCGCCCATCTGTTGAACCTGTGAAAGCATTGGCGAGCCTTGAGCAGCCATAGCCTCAGCTTTAGATTGAGCAGCTTGCGCGCTCATGCCATCGGTAGCTCCTTGAGGATTTTGTGACTGCTCTGGAGCGGCAAGCAAGCTAGGAGCTAGTTGGCGCGCATTTTCCATTGGCAGCGGCTCTGGCGGCCTAAACTGCATATAACCTCCAACCGGCTCTTGAGTCGCCGTTTCTAGTGGCTGCATTTGCTGGTTGTAGCCTCCAGAAAAACTAGATAGTGGTCTGCTGAAATCAAGCGAATTGCGATTATATCCGCCTGCAAACTGCAATGGTTGAGGACGAATGCCCTGCAAAAAAGAGAATTGATTATTCATTAGCCTGCACTCGCGCTTGCGCCCCAGTTAAAAGATCGTGTCGTGCTAGTTCCGCTTGTGCTTCCACCTTGCGGAAGCCCCGACAAAATACCTGTTAGGAAGTCTAGTTTCTGCATCTGGAGATTTTGCGGTTCATAGAATTGCTGTTTAGCAGAATCAAGCTGTGCCTGCTCAAGCTGTTGTTGCATTCCACCAGCTTGACCCATTGCATCAATCGCGCCATATCCAGCGCCTTGAAGTGCTTGAGCAAGTGCCTGCTGCTGCTGAACATCTTGTTGAGCAGCGCCCAAGGCTGTATTGAAGCCCTGATAGCGCAGGTTAGACGCAATATCGCCAGCCTGACGAGCGTATGCCTCATTCGTTAACGCATCATTAACGGCTTGCCGAGAGCCTCCAAAGGCACGCGCAGCAATAGCTTTACCTGCATCAGCTTGTCCGGTTATCTGACGCTGACGCTCAAGGTCAGCCATTGATCGGTCAATGACTTCGCTAGTGAATGGGTTTTGATAAGCAGAGATTCTGTCAGCCGCCGTTCCAATACCGCCAAGGATGTTAAACCCTCGCTGCGCCAGACCCTGACCCTGCTGACCTAGTGCGCCTACCTGAGTAAATGCCTGCTGCTGAAATGGTGAGAATCCGGCAACGCGCTGGCCTTGATAAGTTTGAACAGGCGCATTAGCAAAGTTCATTGCCTGACCAAGAACATTGCTTCGTAACGGCTTAAGCTCTTTATCAATCTGATTAACAGATGAGCTTTTAGTCTTGTTGCGACCGCCACCTAGAGAAAGTCCAAATCCCATATACCACCCCTCAAATCATCACGGCGCTCAATACGCCAGCATTGTTAACTGTCAAAGCGTACCGACTCCCGTTAGGACTGGTCAGGATGATACGATTATCACCGATTTCCAAGTCACGGTCACGCTTGTAATTCATACGATCAGCAAGCTCAACCTGTCGGCTAATCTCAGTGATTATCCTGTCATCACTGCGCGGCAGCTTCATCGTGTACCACCTGCTGCAAGATCAATTCTAGGGATACCGAAACGCCAGTCAGCGTTAACCGCAGCATCAACGCGCATCACCATCTGTCGCCCAGTGAATCTAACATCAGTCGGCGCATTCATTGTGTAAGGCCCAAAGCTGTACTCTGGGCCATTAGGGTAGAAGCGCGTGCGGAAAGACGCTGTAACGTCGCCCTGTGTGCGCTCATCGGGGTACAGATGGCGCGCCATATATACTTGGTCGCCATCACCCATTTCAAACGGCCCAGTCTCAGCATAGGGAATCATCCCATCGTATTGAAAGCCAATCTCGTGACGGTAAATATAACCATCAGAGGATGCCATCAATGGATTGCCGTAGACGCCGTTATCATCGCCACAAGTGCGGTTTATTAAACCTGTCGTCCAGTGGTTTTCGCGATAATTCCAGGCAACATAGCGATCACACTCATTACTTCCTGAAGATGGGTAATGCCACCAGACTTCATTAAAACCCGTGTTATTCCATGCGGCAACCTTGCGAATCTGCGCCATGTTAATGTCGCTAAATACATAGTCCTGAACATCAGATGGCAACGGCTTAACAAAACCGTCGTAGATATAAAACGAGCCTAACCCCATCCAACAGGCAAATGAATCAGTAGCGACGGACGCCTGCGGCCCAACAGCACCACAACCTGAACCAACGCGTTCAAAGCCGTAAACAAATGGTGCGCCTTGATAGGTAGCTGTGTGAGCATCCGCAGTCGTCAGAATCAGCAACTGGCCACGAACCCTAATGGCGTTAAGAATTGCGCCATTGGTCGCAAGCTCAAAGTCCCCCGCTTGGTTAGTAGCAGCAGGCGTCCATAAATTAAAGTTTTCCTGATCCGACCATTGCACTAATTTGTTGTTGCCCGCCGCACCCAGCGCAAATACAAATCGCTCCTCTGACACAACGACAGCTTGGTTATCAATAGGCGCACCCATCATCGTTACAGCGGTTGATGTAACATTGTCCCAGTAGTACAGCTTGCCGTCGGTATTAGCGCACGCAACTAAAAACGAACCAAAGTTGTCTAGCGTCCAGTTTGTGGGAGGCTGGATGCTACCTGTTGCAGGTGTTGAAATGCCGTAAGCGCCAACCCCATAAGAACCGAAGCCATAACCAAATGCGTTTCCAGCATCAGCGCGTCCAGCAATATAGCCTACTGGCGTAATGTCTTGATAAGTTGCATTTGGCTTGATTGCATATAGCTTGGTATGCGTGCCAATACCGGCTCGTGAGTCAGGGCCGTCTCGGAACGTATGAATGTCGCTTGGCCGTCCGAGAAGTTGCTGTGAGCTAAATGTCTGCCAACCTTTAACCGGCCCCATATAGCCAGACTGCCAGCGCACAAGGTTAGCGTTGTGCCAGCGCCCTTGACTCTGGTAATCAGTGCCGTTGGAGTAGATGCCTGGTGGGATGTTTAGCTTGGCCAACATTATTCAAAATCCAATCGCAATTATTCTTGGGGTTTTTGCTCCGCCCAATGAAACCCCTTGCAGTAAAACAGTAATACTACTGTTTGATCTTGATACTTCTTCAAACCAGTTGTCAAAAGCTGCATTAGTTCCTCCCGACGGATTTACTGTACTAACCACCGTACAGAAAACTCCATTTGGAAAGGCAATAGGAAAAGATATTGCCTGTTGCGCTTCTGCTGTTTGCGATATACCAGTGGCCCACTGAATAATCAGACCACCAGGAAATCTTTGATACCCATTTTGCGAAAGGGACTGCAAGCCGCCAGCATTAAACGCACCCGCAATAGTTGCAGCGCCATGCAGGTGTGAGTCATCAGTAACCTGCCCATTAAGCGTCACATCCGCCCCGCCGTTGAACAAAACCGAGCCAGACAGGTCACCGCCAAGGTTAATGGCTCGAGCCGTTTGCAAAGTGCTTGCTGTGCTTGCGTTACCAGTAAGAGTTCCGATAAACGACGAAGCCGTCACAACACCTTGCTTAATGGCATCACTAAATGTAACTGGTGAAGTGCCAAGCGAAATAACAGAACTGGTCAGGCGGTACTCACGACCACCGCCAATCGTGCCTGATTGAACATACACAGCACGACCAAGCACAAACTCAGCAACAGAATTTGCATCAAGCGCACGAATCCATGCACCAGCGGCTGTAATATAAATGCCGTTGTTTGCGGTAGTGGTCTGATCCTTTACTAAGATTCGACTAGCAGATGTTAGAACACCATCAATCGTCTGCTCACCAGCCAATGTAATGTTGGCAGTAGTAGCAGCAAGAACATTAGGGAAAGCGGCTCGCGCACCGGATAGCACATCATCAATGATGTCTAAGTTGGCATTGATCTTTGTGCCCCAGGTGTCAGTGCTTGCTCCGACTTCGGGCTTTATCAGGCCAAAGCCTGTGGTTAGCGTGTCAGCCATTTACCGGCTCCCAAATAGTAGGTGATTCAATGAGATCAGCGTAATCATCAGCAACATAGTCTGAATCAAAGTACAGGTCGGCTGATTCCCAATTAGCTTCGGTTTCATCCAATTGTTATGCCCCTAATCTGCGGCGTAGTGCCTTGGAATTGACTTCGATCATTTTCCACTACGATCTCGGAAAGTGCAGAGTCAAACAGGGTAGCCCATGAGCTAGGATCGTCTTTTAAGTACAAAGCAGCCTGAACTAATGCGCCGTACAAGTACAAATCATAATGGCGATCTAGAAGCCAGTTGGAAGGTACGGAGTCGCTAATGGCTGGAATCTTGCCAAAGTAAACCATCTCAACAGTGTAGCTTTCTTGTGGAACTGGAATCAGCTCTAAACGATTAGCGACAACAGAAAAGAATTGAGGCTTGCCCTGCATATCTCTTGCACGAATACGGTCAGCCTCTTGAGGCGTAATGTATTGCAATGCAATGACTGGCTGACTGTTAACTTGGATGTTACGCATCTCAAGAAAACCAGTTGGCAAGGTAGAAAACTGCGTGCCAATAGTTGCAGTTGATCGTTGCTCCATCTCGCGAGTACGAATCGTTCGATTCATTCGAGACTCAGCAAGACGGATAAAAGTAGGGATGACAGATGTCAAATCTTGACGGTTTAAGAAGTCGGCAACATCCTGTACTAACTGGGTGTACGTCATATCTTATCAACCGTTAGCAGGTGGCAGTAATCACGGCTACGAAGCTGAGCCATAATGTATGCGTTTGTCTCTTCGTGACTCATGCCTTTGTCTTTGCACTCGCCTTTCCACTTGTAGTATAGCACTAAAGGAATCGTTGCGACCTTACGGCCCAAGCCATGATCCTTTTCGTTTACGCCTGCATTTCGTTCGGCCTTGTTGTTACTCAAGATGCCTGAAACGTCCTGCACGGTTTCAATGATGCCACGGTCATTTGCCTGGTCATCATGCCAATACTTAGTTACGCCCATCAGCGGGTCGTGAGAGAAAAGACGGCGAGACATTGAATACTCCTATAAAAAAGGGGAGGTTTTACCCTCCCCCTTTATTCTACTTCATCAGGTCGCTGTCAGCGCACGAGCGACACCGTGTGCCTTCTCGTTGTTGACCTTAACGCCCCACTCGCACACCAGCATCATCTTCTCAGCGTCACCAGTCTTGGCCAGTTCGACTTTCTCGAATGGACGCAACATGGCAATGGCAGCCATCGAAGGGTCAACATGGTAGGCAACAGTAGCTGGCATGAAGCGGTTAGGAACAACTTCCAGATTACCGAAGTCACTGACGTAGATGTCAGCAGCGCCGATGATCGTGCCTTGCTTAGCGCCCTGCACGTTGAAACGCTGTGCTGCAATACCAGCAAAGCCGGACACCGCCTGCTTCAGTGCTGGGCCAACCATCAGCATCTTGGCGTCACCACCGTTAGTCCATACCGAGGCAATGACCGACTTCAGAATGGTTTCAGTGTAAACACGGGAAGTACCAGCGGAACCGGCGGCGTTCGGGAATCCCGAAGTTGTGCCAGACAGCGTTGGGTTTGTGCCGGTAGCGCCGTTGCTGGTGTTGGTGCGCAGGAACGCGCCAAAGCCTGCGGTGTTACGGGCAACAGTGGACGAGCCAGCGACTGCGGCTTGGCCGGAGGTAGCGATAGCTTCCATGTCGCGCTTCAGTTCAGCAGCGCGCTTAGCCATCTGGTAAGCCATTTCAGACTTACGACCGGCTTTATCAACAGCTTCTACTGTGCCAGATACAGTCACAGTCTTGCGGCTGATCTGCGTGTAGTTACCGATACGGCTGGTTGGCGAAGGCTCTACGGCTGGTGCGTCGTCGCCTTCGATCTGAGCGTTAGCTGTATCGGTAGCGGCGAGCGAATCTTCCTGCCATTCAAAGTAGGTCGATTTGGCTGAAGTCTTGCCCACGTTCGACATAAACGGGGTTTCTTCTGGGCTGATGTTGTAAATAACGTTAGCGAGGTCTTCACGGATACCACGAGCGTCGTACGAATCAAAAGTGTTGGTTGGCTGAGCCATGATAGTTCACCTTATAAAATGGATTTGAAGTAAGCAGCAGCGTCATTGACGTTGCCGGTTTTCGCCAAGCGTTGTCTCATTTGCGATTGCTGGCTCGAAACAGTTTTAGGTCTGGACTTCACGACAGGGGAGGCTTGTGGCTTCACTTCCTGACGCTTGGCTACTAAGTCCCGATACTTCATCGCATCACGCATAAGGGCGACTGCTCGTGCATCGTATAGCTGGGCAAGTTCTTCATCACCGTAGCCATACTGCTTTGCAACATCGCGAATCTTAGCCTTCTCTGCCTTTGCTACGTCCGCGTCAACCCAATCTGGAATCAACGTGGTCAGTAGCTCAACCTGATCAGCAAGATACTTTTGCGTCTGCGCTGCCTGTTCCTGTTGCTGGATCATGCTAAGTCGCTGCTGTTCTTGGGCTACTGCCTGCTTTTGACTCTGGTACTGGTACACCTGAGCGACCTGTTGCGCATAAGCGATTGGGTCTGTGTACTGCAATTCCTGGTCTACTTGCGGCTCTGCCTCTAGCTTGGCGGCCAACTGTCCTAACAACTGAGCGTATTGCGCTCGCTCACTACGCACTTGCTCATACTCAGCTTCGGCGGCTTTACGCTGCTCAGCGAGTTGTTGAGTCTTGCGCGTATAGTCTTGGGTTCGCGAATAGCCTTTGAGTAACTCATCCTCTGGCACTTCGACTTCTTCACCGTCAATCTTGACCTTGAATGTCTTAGTTACCGGAGCGGCTTCTTCCTCTCCCTCAACTTCTTCGGATTCTTCAGCCTCATCATCTGCCTCGTCAGCAGCGACTACCTCATCTTCCGGCTCGGCCTGTGCTTCTTCTGCTACCTGACCTTCATCAGACAGAATCCCCATCATGGCATTTACAGCATCAAAACTGCCCGAAGGCGTGGTTTCTACGGTCATAATATCACCTGCTTGATTGATTGTCAGACAATTTTGCGCTTGCGCGTCTTGATGTCGTGGTCAGCCTTAACGCCATCTTGCTCAAGAATGCCAAGCTCAGAGATAACCTCTTCTAATACCTTGCACTTGAACCATAGGGCTTCACGCTTATCTTTGTCCTGTGCCGCAATTAGATCGCACAGATACTTGTCTTTCAGGCGTTTTTGAGCTTCCACAAACACCGGACTGACTAGAATCTGTCTCGCTTCATTGCCGCGTTGGACAGCTTGTTCTAGGTTATCCATATCATCCTCACATCAGTAGTAGCAGGGCTTCTTCATCATCGTTCAGTTGCCATGCGATTAGCGTCAAGCGTTGCAGCAGGACGCGTAGCTCGATTGCCCACTGCGGTTCGTTCAGGTCTGCAAGCAGGCTTTGAACGTCAGCAATAGCAACCTGAGTTGCTTCAAGCGCGCCGCCAAGGCTTTTCATATCTACCGTTGGCAGTTCGCTGTATTCGTATACCTTCCGCACCGCCTGCTTAACTTTAACTTTCGTCTTAGCTGGCAGTGGAAACAGAATGTCTTGTATCTCTCCAGCAGCCTTGAGTACGTCACGACCAACAGACGCACTTGTTCGCTCCCGAAGTATCGGGCCTGTCTGCTCAAGGTTGCAGAGAAGGGCGGCTAGCATTTTTCACGCAAGACGGCGGTGGAGACTAGGTTGGTCATTGGTTAGCCGACAATATCTATGACTTGGAGTGCGTCAAAATCCTGCCAATCCGACCAAACTCCAAGGTTCACGCCAAGCACGCCAATAATCACATCCTTGGTGCGGAATTGCAGGCGCTCATCATTCTTGACTGTCTGGCTCGCGTCATTCCACTTACGAACAAGGCGAAACTCAATCACATTAGAACCTGCCATTATTTCACCTTCTCGATGGTTACTGATTTCACGATGAGCGTTGAAGTAGCTGCACTCGTGTTTAGTTTAAGGTTCACATCCGTATTGGTAGCGGTCGCAACCGTGGCTGGCGTAGCACCCGTTCCGGCTACTGAGTCAAAAGCTACCGCCGCTGAAGCAAATGCCCTAGCATGACCATCTGCTGTCGTCGCTGACTGGAAGTGAACGAGCCCACTTATTAGAATCGTCTGCGCCGTTCTTGCTGTTGCGCCTAATGCTTGCGTCAATGTAGCAACGGCAGTAGCTCCCACAGCAACAGTAGCCACAAGGTTTGATGTTGCCGTGGTATTCGTCACCAGAACTTCTGCCGAGATAGAATACTGCGCGCCTGCCGCGATGCTTCCGCCCGTAATCGGGAATGTTCCGACGGTAGTAACCGCCGTGCTGAATGATGCGCTTCGTGCCGTGTTTGTAGTGGCGTTTGCGCCTGTTGCAACCGTCACCGCGCCCGTCTGACCGTTAACGCTTAGAACGCCAGTGTTTGTGATGACCAAACCATCCGGCGTGTCATTCGCGGATGTACTAATGCCCGTGCCGCCCGTAATCGCAAGCGTGTCAGTAGGCGTATCTGCCGTTGCTGTTCCTGAGTTGCCCGTGATAATACCAAAGCCATTGGTAGCAACCGATGTGCTATTGATGACGATTGAGTCTGTTGTGTCGTTTGTAGTAAGGCTAATGTTAGTGCCAGCAACGAGCGTCAGCGTGTCGTTCGCTTGTTCGGCGACGACCGTGTTCTGACCTGTTACCGCGATGTTCGTAAATGCGTTAGCCGCTGGCCCCGTTGCACCCGTTGCGCCCGTAGCACCTGTCGCACCAGTAGCTCCGCGAATGTCAGTCGCGCCCGCAAGGTTCGTGAAACCAGTCGAGCCAATGTAGTTATCTGTCGGCACAGCAGGCTTTGTGCCTGTTCCACCCGTCCAATCAATAAGGCGAAGCACTCGCCGCTCGCCGTCAGCCTGGTTAGCCAGCACCGGAGACCAGCCTCGATCCCCTTGGATGCCTTGCGCGCCCTGCGCTCCAGTATCGCCAGTCAAGCCTTGAGGCCCACGGAAATCAACAAGGTTGCCCGCCGAGTCTTTCAGCTTAGGCATTCCATTTGTGTCGGCAAAGAAACGAATGTACTGAACGCCAAGCGCCTCAATACCAACTGTTGCTGGGTCGCGCTTCAGCAAGTCAAACATTGTTAAACTCCCTAACAATCCCATTCAGCACAGCTACGCCATTGACGATAGAAATGCCGCCTTGCATCGTCACGGGTTCTTGCTGCTGGTAAGTCTTGCCCGACGGAACTAGAGACGGAAAACTCAGTTCCTCGGCTTTTTTGTTGATTTGGTCGCTATAACCAGCCATTAGTTCACTTCCTCAACAAAGTAAGCTGTTGTTCCGGTGAATACGATAGTCGGGGCAGTCAGATTGCCTTTTGGCTCAATCGTGAGAGAACGGCCAGCCGGAATGCTAATCGTTGAGCCGCCATTGATCGTCATAGTAGCTGCGGTGTCGCCAGCGGTTGCGCTGATTTGAAGTATACGGCGGCCAGCAGAAACAGTTAATGTGCCGCTAACACCCGAATCGTACGACCATGCACCAGAAATATCGGGCAGCTTTCCGTCGATACTGGTTAAGCTGGCATTTCCTGTCGTCTGATTTGCTGCCGTAGCCGCGCCATTTAGTGTGCCAAGGTTGGCTGTAACCGTGCCTGATACTGCCTGAGTCGCTGGGAAGTTTCCGACGTTAACACTGCCCGACACAGGTACTGGATTTCCAGCATCGTTCTTGATCTCAATATCGGTGTTTACCACCGTGACATTGATGTTCTCAAGTGCGGCAAGTGCAGTAGCATCTAGGCCGACAACAGACCCACTTGCGTCAACAGCCAATGCCCCAGACGGAGTAGCCTTGATGTCTACGAATGAGCCACCGCCTGCCGTAGTCCATCCGTGAATGGTGACATTGCCGACTATGCCCTTGTCAGCAGTAGTTAGCTGAGTTCCAAGCGCACGGACATTAACTAGCCCGCCGCCAGACTCTGGGTCAGCCAGCACGACGGTTTCACGAAACAGGCCAGTGCCAGCCGATGTATCAACAGCAACGCCATCAAGGAAGTCATGGCTCGTGCCAATCTGTACCTTATCTGGAGTAACGGCCATTATTCAGCCCCTGTGATCGTTTGAACGCCAACGATACGGCCCGACTCATCGCGCACTACCTGTTTAGGAGCAGTCACGCCAGCAGCAATCTCTTGCTGACCAGCAGCAACACCGCCAATCAACTGGCCTAGCATTGCAATAGCTGAACCCATCTGGTTGTCTTGCTGAATAACCTGATCGCCCGTCTCGCGCTGCGTCATAATGGCCTTGATCGCCTCTAGCGCATCCTTAGCACGCTGCTGCTCTGCTTTAGTCGTCTGAACCTGGTATTCCAGTTCCAGCTTGGCGCGATCCAGCTCAAGTTTCTGGCGCTCCATTTCCAGTTTCATCATGGCTTGCATCTGGTCGCTTTCGAGCTTCTCGCGCTTAGCCTGCAAGTCCATCTCAGCCTTCATCTGCTGCGATTGCGCCATCGTGTCAGCCTTATAAGCCTCAACCTGTGCAAGCATCTCAGTAGCCTTGGCGTTGGGGTCTTCGGCTGGGTCTTGCTGTTCCATTTCGTAGTCATTAGGCACTGGCAGCCAGAATTGCGACGAATCCTTGAATCCAGACAACTCAGCGATCTTCGCCATTGTGTTGCGAATCTGCCCAAGCGTTACGATTCCGTTATTAGGGCCAAGTGCTGAATAGGCTTCAGACTGCTTCTCAAATTGGTATTGCAGCATCGCCATGCGCTCTTGAATTGTGCTTGAGCTAATGGACGCATTTACAACCACATCCATCTCACCCCAACTTGTAGGGTCAATAGGAATGAATTGGTCGCGCAGGCGAATGATCTTGGCTTTGTCCTGATGCGTCGTAATCAGCTCAAGCAGAATGCCGTACATGCGCTTTAAGCCAGAGGCGAAGTTGCGGCAAATCATTTCGATCTGGCCTTGTCCGGCCTGAATGGTAGCGTTTACGGCCTCACGGGTTGCGTTAGTCAGCATGTCAGCATTAACGCCCATAGACGCTCCGCTAATGCCTGTACGCTGCTCTTTGACCTGGCGCATGTAGTCCAGCACAGGGAATGCGCTTGAGCCGGTGAACTGCTGCGCCATTGGAATAACGCCATTCGGGGTGCGCATACGAATGATTGCGCCGACCTCGTTGTTCAGCACATCTTCGATGTTGCCATCACCCTCAACAACACCCATGCGCGGGAAGATCGTCTGCGCCAAGGAATCCAGCGTCAGTCGCATAACCTGCGAGTTGATTCGCTGAATGTCGCTCAGGCGGTCAAACATGCCTTCACTAAAGAATGCGTGCGGGTTAGGCGACATACTCAGCTTAAAGAACGGGCAATCGTCTACTGGCTCAATCTTGAGAATCTTGTAGCCTGGGCCTGCGGTACAGACCTTAACCATCTCAGCAATGCCATCGCCGTCCATGTCGTACTTGGTGTAAGCCTCGACATACAGGACTCGGCGCATGTCCTCGTTTACGGATTCGCCGTTGGTGATCGTGTTGTATGGCTGGCGCTCGATTAGCTCGGCGTTAGTCGTTAGCTCGTTGTCGCCTGTGTATTCGCGCATTTCGTGACGGTCGTAACCCATTTCAACCAGTTCGTTAACAGTCAAATGGCAACGATGAGCGACGATCTCAGCATCTTCAAAGCAGGTAGCGCGACGGTCAATCAGGAATTGCTCGGGCGGAATAGCCTTAACGCAGAACTCTTGCTCACGCTCTTTCTTCTTCAAGATAGCGTCGTATGTGCCATCTTCGCGCTGGCCAACCTGTAATTCACCATCCTCAGACGCAAGGAGCATCAGCTCTTCTTCGCCAAGTCCGGTGAATTGCTTAATGCTAACTTCTTCTTCCTCGGAGTACACGGCCTTACCAAAGCCATCACCGTGCAGCAGTGCATCTACTGCAATACTGTTGAACTCGTTGTACCAGTCTGAATCTTCGAGAATCCAGTTCACATAATCAGTAGCCTGCTCAGCCGCTGGCGTATCGTTTGGCATACGCGGCATAAACTCAACCATCTTCTCGCCGCCGAAGAATGTGCGCTTAATGCTTGGCAATACCGATTGGATAACATCGTGAACGTCGCGTGATACGACCTTGCTGCGGCCATCCTGCTCATCTCCGAACAGGTCGCCACGGTAATAACGCATTGCGCTAGCGCGTGATGGGCTGATCTCCTCATCAATGTAGCTGACTGCATCGTTCAGCATTGCGCCTAGTGTGTACTCAAAATCTTCGGTGATCTTCATTCTTGATTACCCAATAGGCCAAGCAATGGATTGATGTTAAGGAGGCCGCTACTGCCAATTGTACCATTAAACGCTAATAGGTCAGCTTCCTTGCGGCGGAATGGGTCAAAGGCGGCAAAGCGTGAGCGAATCCGCGAAGGATCGAAAACCATCATGTTGTCGGCGGTTTGTGGCACATCCCTTGCTCCATTTACATATCCGCCGCGATCTTGAATGTTATTAAATATAACACCACGTTCACCCATATCACGAACAATACGGCCAATATCATTGGTTGATAAATAATCGCCGCCCGAATAATCAGATAGTGCTTCGTCGTAGCGCGCACCCCTGATAACACCATCTTCTGGTGCTCTATTCCAATTAGCGCCCTCAAAATCAACTTCTGCAAATCCCTTAGGATTTACAAGCAACGGCATTACATTCCCACCATTACGACCCGCGTATGTATTAGCTATGCCCTGCTCATTGGTTAGGTTTGTGCCTGTTCCGGATCGTGCGCCTTGGCCTGCATTTGGGTCAAACTCCATAATGTCTTGGCCTGTGCCATGATACATCGGAACAACATTGCCTAAAGCCTGCGCTCTCTGCATCGGCGTGTTATCCGGCGCTAGACCTAGCCCACCCTGCTCTACCGGCAATGCAGCGCGCTGCTGCGCTAATGCCATCTTGCGGTCGAACTCGGTTTCGTAGCGATTCAGTGCTGTGGTGTCGGTAGCGTTGGCAGTGCCGCCTTGGATGCCTAGTGTTATTGGTAGTTGGCGCTTACTTCCTACATTCACTCGAAAGTCTATGCGGCCATCCGGAAACTCGTCGTCAACCTGAAGTTTTGATGGGTTAATCTTGATTGGTACGGCAGTGTCGCCATAGCCCGTGTCAGTTTCTTTTCGACTTGTAAAATAGACATCAGGCTCGCCAGCAGACCTTAATAGCTTGTCTTTTGCTATCTTGGCTGCGTTTGCTGCTGTTGTGTGATGGTAAACAGTTACAGTTCCGTCAGGATTTAGTGGAAGTCCTGTCGCCTCGTCGGTCTTAGGTCGCGCAACGTTCATCACATCACCAAGCAATCCACTTGCTTTTCCCTTGGTAGCAGCACCGATCAATCCAGTAGCAACGCGCCCAACAGGAATAACATCAGATGCCGCGCTAACTGCGCTTTTGTAGTCGCCAGAGCGCACGCCTTGCTGAATACGATTGAGCGCATCGGCAGCGCCAAGACCAGGAATCATCGCAATCTTATCGCCAAGCAAGCCTCTAGCCTGCCCTAGTAATCCTTGGAATTGCTCTAATCCAGTGCGAGGAAGTGTAGTGATAGCCATGACCTATCCCTTAATTGATTCGCCAATCATACCATAGAGAGCTTGCGGCGTATTGGCTCACTCTTTTGCTGAATAGTACACAAAGACATATATCTAAACGAGTCGGCGGCATGGCTTGCCCAATCGTGCACTGGCGCAGTGCGGAATACCCCACGCTTTTCGTCGTACTCGCGTCGGTAGTTAGCCAAGCCATCAAGACCTTCTCGACACTTGTTCTCATCGAACCAGCATCGAGCCATGAATAACCTAGCGCCGTGAACACCATCCTCAAGCGATTGGCGAGGAACGGTCATAAAGTTAATACCAAGATCGCGAGCAACATCAATGCGCGCCATTCCGGTAGCAAACTCGCGCACAGCAATGTCATGTGGCGCAAAGTGCTGGCCGTAAATGTACGGTTTAGCCTGAAGCATCTTCACAAAGTGCGGCAAGCCTTCGCCAGTCGCCTCGTAGTAATCAATAACGCGAACTTCACGGCCAACCTGTTGCCAGAACCAAATACTTGTTGCGTCAGCTACGCCTAAGTCCCATGCCGTGTGAACAGGGATTAACGGCTCATAAGGCACATTGGCGATGCGCTTCTCGTTACGCGCCACCTGAAGCTCATTAGCGAAGATTGCGCCCAACACAGCAGCCTCAAAGCTGCACTCAAACTCTTGCTGGAATTGGTCTTGCGTCATCGTCTGCTTGGCATCTTCCAGCTCAGCAGGGTCAAGCAGTCCTGACTCACTCGCCTTCAGCTTTAGCTTGAACCATGTGTCGTCGGCAGATTGCCAGATGTCGTAGAAGTGATTACGGCCTTTCGGTGTGCCGATAAACACAGCCCAACCCTTGCGGTCTGTCAGCAATGGGCGGATGACTTCACCCCATACGCTAGGGCGCATATCACCGTATTCATCCAGCACAACGCCATCTAAGTACATGCCGCGCAAAGCATCGGCGTTATCCGCGCCAAATAGCCGTATACGCGCTCCGTTAATCAAATCAATGGATAGTTCCGACTCAGATACTTTCGTTGCAACGGCGCGTCCGTATCGTTTTAGGTAGTCCCATGCGATTTGCTTGGCTTGCGAGTAGTACGGTGCAATATAGGCGTAACGAGCATTTTCTTTCTGCGTGCTTAGCGCCTGCGTCAACAGGTCGTTAATACAGCTAACGGTCTTACCGGCGCGACGATGCGCGACGATCACTGACCATCGGTTGTCACGCTCATGCAGCGGCATGAATGCGGCACGCGGCTCGTAGCTCAACCCAATTTACCCTTTGGCACTGGCCAGCTAATTTCGCCAGTCACATGCGCCTCGACTTCTTTCGGGATGATCTTTCCGATTAAGCCCATGAAGGCGACTGGATTGTCTTGTGCTTGGCGCATCAAGTAATCAGTTCCGCCAACACCTTCGAGCGAATCCTTAATCATCTGGCGAATGTCTTGGGTAACCTGAGTTGGCACGCCTTTCTTTCGTCCAGCGTTAGGGCGAGCGCCACCATGACTTGAAAAACTTGATTTTGTTTCATCGCTCATGCTACCACCTGCCAGCCAAGTGAGAAGCAGATGCCTGCGAGGAAGATGAGAACGCCGTATACGGCTAAGTGAATGATTGTTTCCATGATGAGAATCCTATTGGTTGTTCTCGGTTAGTTAAATATACCACAAAAAAATCCCCGCGTGAGCGGGGAAATGGTCAGTGTTGATTCTGACCGAGCGACCGCAGGGTGAGCGGATTGGTTGTGGTGGCCGGTGCTGATCTCCGGCTTAGCTATAATGGCGCATCAGCCTGCGCATTCACCACAAGTCAAAGGCACTGTTTTCCGAATCCCTAGATCAATTGGCGATTGACCTTACTCACTCGGCTTATCGTGCAACGGATTCTTTCGGTGCCTTCCGATCATCCGCCTCTTACTCACTGGTATTCTGCTCGCGTAGCAGTCACAGCAATGCCCTTGCTTGTGATGCCGGTTTGGTTTCGATGCCGGAACACCGTGGGCTGCGTAACGACGGATAACGACATTGACACCGACGATTCCGTTACATCTGCCCTTGCACTGCATCGGCGTTACGCCTGACTTCGTGCTGCTAGTCCAACCCAGCGAGGTAATTATAAACTGACTTCCTCTTTTTTAGCCACCATCAGAAAGCTAGTGATCGGATATTCTCTTGTGTCTCCATCCGAATAATAGACCTTTACATTCTTTCCGGTGACTTCCCAGCAATTAGTTAAGCCGACTTTTCCCGTTATGCTCATCGTGAATCCTGAATGGCCGTAGATGCATTCGTTCTTGTCTGTCGTCAGAACCAATGTTGCGCCGTTCTCCATGCGTGAGTAGAACGTATCAGCGCTTGCTGTCACAGTTAACAGTGATAATGTTAGCAGTAGGTATTTCATGTGTTTTGCTCCGTGGTTTTCTTCATTGGCTTGTATTCCATTCCGAGTAGTTCGCACATCTTAGGCATCTCTCTGTTTCTGGCTGCGATTGATCGCGCTCTAGCCTCACGCTTTTGGTAGTCGGCCATGATTCGATGCATTCGATTCCAGCTCATAAGTAATTTCTCCTTTCCGTTTTAGATTGTGCGCTTTGTGTTGATTTTATCTCTGAATAAGTCATCTGCCAGTTAGCGGGCAGACTTTCCTTGTCGGCGCTTAGGAAGCGGCAATACTGAAACTGCACGATCAAGGGGATGATTCCTGTTCGCCCATGCCTGAGTTTCGCAATGATTAGCTGTCCAATAGCAGCCTTTTCTGGCGGAACTTCTGGATCAATCTCGCGGAATGGAAATATAACCGCGTCTGCGTCTTGCTCGATTGCGCCTGAGTCTCGCAAGTCGCTCATCTTAGGCCTTGGGTCTGGCCGCTGTTCAACTGCTCGGTTTAGCTGGGTTAGCGCCATCACCGGCACATTAAGCTCTTTTGCGAGTAATTTTACCTGGCGGCTTATGTCGGTCATCTTCTGGTATTGCTCGCCTTTTCCGGTCACGAGCCCGATGTGGTCAATAATTATCATGTCTAAGCCCGTACGACGCGCTAGGCGCTTTGATTCAGTCCTAATGCTTGCCATGGTATGGCCTGACCTATCATTGATGTGTAGGCGCGTTCCTATGCCGTATGTAGCGAAGTTTGTAATACGGTGTCCGACGTCGGCGTCGCCAATACGGGCAGTCTGCACATCTTCGTAGTTAATTGTCTCGGCCTGTGATGCGAAACGGTGCATTAGCTCGGTCTTGCCCATTTCAAGCGAAAAGTACAATACGCACTTGTCTTGCTTTACCGCCGACCATGCCAAGTTGATAGCAAAGTTGGTTTTGCCCATGCCTGGCCGTGCAGCCACCACAATCATCTCACCGCCGTGCCATCCCTTGGTTGATTCGTCTAGGTCTGGAAAGCCAGAACGAATACCGGTAATGCTGTCGCCGTATTTGAAAAGTCGCTCAAGCTCGTTGTACCAATCTTGGAATAATTCTTTTCCGCTGGCGGTCTTTGACTCCATGCGTTCAGACTTAGACATTGACGAAAGCAAGTCGGCAGCTTGGTCTACTCGATCAGCAATGGGTAATTCAGGGTTGTTAATAATTCGGCCTGCGTCGTGCCATGCCTGTTGTAACTGGCGAAGATGCGCATTCTCGGCAACGATACGCGCAAACGATTCAGCCTTGCCGTAGGGTGCGTTAGCGATCAGATTGCCAACATAGGCAAAGTCACCGGTCTTGTCGGCCACGGACATAACATCAATCGCGTGTTTATCAGAGTCAAGCGAGACAATCGCGTCGAACACCTTGCGGTTTTCAATGGTTAGAAAATCCTCTGGCTTAACGATTGCAGCCGCCTCATCAACCTGCTCAGGGTTTAGCATGAGTACAGCGCACAATGCCGCCTCTGCTTCTCGAATCACGCTCATTGGTATTTACCTTCAATCACGCCCTTGAATCCTTTTGGGCTTAGCAAGAAATCAAAATCAGCTTTCCACGTTCTGTCGCCAGATTCGCCCATCAAGAATCGTGACTCACTGGCTTGATCAAAGAATGCTCTCCACCAAGATAAATCTCTACACTTTGGGTACTCACGCTGTCGGGAATTAAGTGCCGTCTGTCGCTTCTTGTCCAACATGCGAACCCTTGGCAATCCGGTTAGCGACTCATGGTAAACATCAACCACGTCAGATAGCTTGCAAGCCGTCGGCTCTGCCGATGACGTAATACTAATACTGGTTACTGGTTCTTGGTTCTTGGTTAGGGTTTCGTTTGGGTTTCCAGAAATAACCATCTGGGTTTCTTCTGGGTTTTGTTTTGCTGAAACAGGCCTGCCACCTAGCTTTCCGACTTGACGATTTCTCTCAGCCTTGGCTTGATAAGCTGCAATTTCTTTATCACAACGACCGTGATGCCAGCAATTATCTTCCTGTAAGCAGAAAAACTCTGACAAAACAGATGCGACAACATCAGCATAAGAACCCATGCGGATTCTTTTGGAAACCATCTGGGTTTCGTTTGGGATAGCTGATTCAGATTGATAGTAAAGATCAAGCAGTCGCCTAAATGCTATATCTTCAATTGGATCAAGATGGGCTGTGTGACTGATGTAGTCGCCCACATGGAACTGGTAATAGTTCATAGAACACCCTTTGCGGGGCTCTACAATGTGCCGTCACCTTTAAGGCGTTGGCGGACAGGTGAACAGTTAACCTGCACGGCACATTGTAAAACCCACTGTTATCTTGCATTCCCGCCAAGGAACAATGACTTTATAGCTTTTGCTTCATCTCATGTAAATACACAAGACAAGCAAAAAGCAGTGCGCACTGCAAAAGATCATAGTTCATCAACTTTCTCCATTATCTTGCCGATTTCATAATCAACAGCCTGTAACAAATCCTGCACTGCTGCGTCTAACTTTGCGATGTAGTCCTCATCACGTTCTACAATCGCCGTGAAGCAGCGTAAACGCTCGTCTAATACCCTTGGGTCAAACGATACGAAATGGCAGTGCTTGCGGCCTGTAATCCATAGCTGGAACTGAATCTGTGGGTAATGCTCATCTGGCACGCCATCAATGAAGCAGCGTAGGTGTCGCGCCGTGTTGAACGGGCATTTGATTTCCAGGGTAGCGTCGTCGCCAACTAAGCCATCTGGTGATGCCCCAGCCATTAGGTCGGCGTGCTGGATGAAGCCGGTTAGCTGCACGAGCTTGCCGGTCATTTCCTCAAATGCGCTGACAGCATTAGCCTCTTGCTCGTTTCCCCATTCGGTAGCAGCGTTGCCAGTAAAGCCTTGCTGCTTGCCGGTCATGCGCTCAGCAATCAATTCTTCAATGTACGACTGCCGCGTCTTACTTGGCTCACTGCCACGGCCTTTGCTCATAATGTCTTTGGCTCGGCTAGCCGTAGCCAGTCCTAGCCGTTGGAAGTGCCATCCTTCGGTGCGCTGTTCGATCATTTGGTATGCTCCGCTTTCTTGGCGTCCTTTGCCTTAGCCACGAGCTTCTTAATATCGGCCGGAATCTCTGCCCATACTTCGCCAAGGGTTTTCATGTCCTCGCAAGCCTGAATCTGTGCGACATAGATCATGGCTTCGTTAGTCATTTCTTCCTGAGCGCGCTGCTTGTCCTCTGCGTCTTGCACCGGCAAATCCTCGCCAGCGTAGATGTAGAGTCCGATGCCATGCAGAGCGATAGCTTTAGCCAGGCAACGCTGCATAGCTGTGTTTACCTGCATCGCGTCAGGGTTAGCAATAGCTTGATTCTTGTGATTCATGACTGGAAGCTGGGCAGTCATCGACTTGCCGAAAGCAGTAACAGTGCAAAACACCATTACCGTATCGCCCCAAGTCATGTGTTGTGGGTAAGACCAGGTAGCCTGCGGATCATGGCGCAATAGCTGGTCAACCGCGTATGCCCACGACAAGTAGCTGAGGCCGTTCTTCTTTTCAATGTGTTCGCCAACATTGATCTTGGCGAGTTCCTTAAAGTTCATTTTGCTGCTCCTGCTCTTCAAGTTGCTGTTGGTATTCGTAGTCTGTCATGGCGTTATCTCCTGTTGACGAATGTGACTTTACTCGCAAGGTTCGGTGGTGTAAAGTGCCACGTGTCGGTTAAGTTTAGGAGGTAGCATGAAAGTTCGTGAGGCTGTGGAATTGCTCGGTGGCCGTATGGCTGTCGGCAAAGTCTTAGGCGTAAGCGACCGTACAGTAAGTGACTGGATGACTCGAAATAAGGTTTCTGGCGCTAAGACTATGGCGTTTTATGACCTGTGCAAAAAATACAATGTGGACATCAAAATCAATGAGGTGGTCGGAAAATGAATCTAATCGGAAATATCCGTCTTGGACGCGATGTAGAACTGAAATACACAGCAAGCGGTACTGCTGTCGCTAACCTGGCTGGCGTATACGAATACGGTCGCAAGGGCGACGATGGCAAAAAGCCTAGCCAGTGGGTAGACCTTGCGCTATTCGGCAAGCAGGCAGAGGCTTTAGCGCAGTATCTGACAAAGGGCGCTGTTGTGCATATCGTTGCAGATGAAGTTCATGTGGAGACATACCAGAGCGCAAAGGGCGCTGGTGCCAAGCTGGTCGGCAAGGTAAGCGGCATCAGCTTTGCGCCAAGCCAGCCTAACAAGGATGCCACCCCGAAGCCTGCTCAGCGTCAGGCTGCTCCTGCTGATGACTTTGACGACATAGCCTTCTGATGACTAAGCAAGAGCGCATCCATCTTGACCGTGTAGCCCGATTGGGCTGCATTGTCTGTCGTGACCTTGGGTACGATGATTCTCCAGCAGAGATTCATCATCCACGCGCTCTTGCTGGCATGGGTCAGCGTGCAAGCCACTATGACGCGATTGGATTGTGTCCGGCGCATCATCGTACAGGCGGATACGGTGTTGCTATCCATGCTGGGCAGAAGGCATGGGAAGCTAAGTTCGGCACCGAGCTTGAATTACTAGAGAAAGTCCGTGCGCTACTTACTTAACGAAACAAGTCGCCGGTATGCCCTGCAAGCGATTGCAGATGCGCCTGACGGCATGGAAGTGACCATTAAGCAGCCTACGCGCAACCTAGAGCAGAATGCCGCGCTATGGGCGGCACTGGCTGACGTAGCTGCTCAAGTTGACTGGTACGGCGAGAAACTGACAGCAGAGGAATGGAAGGACGTGCTAACGGCTGCATGGAAGCGTCAGCGCGTAGTGCGTGGCGTTGATGGCGGATTCGTTGTGATTGGCGCAAGAACTAGCAAGATGACTAAAACCGAGATGAGCGAGCTATTAGAGCTTGTCTATGCCTTTGGTGCAGAGCAAGGAGTGAGATTCAGATGCAATTCATCCTGCCATACCCAGTAAGTGTTAATCAGTGGACTCGTGCCTTTGGTGGTCGCCAGATATTGACCACCAAAGCGCGCGAATACCGCAAGCTAGGGCTGACTATTATCGGCAAGCAAACACCAATGGAAGGCCGCTTAGAGCTAGTCCTAGAGCTATTCCCGATTGATAAACGCAAGAGGGATGCTGACTCGCCACTAAAGGCGTGCCTAGATTTGCTGACCCATGCTCAGGTCTATCACGACGACAGCCAGGTTAAGCGCCTGCATGTCGTAATGAATGATGCGGGCCATGAATTGCGCGGATTGTGTCGAGTGACGATTAGCCAAATTACTGAATGACCCACAACATCTAGTGCCATCTGAGCCGCCTATCCACAACACCCAACCGTTCGTCGGGAAGTCGTTGCGAGAGTGAAAGCGAGTCGGCATGATCGCTTTACCAAATAAGAACGGGGTGAGGAAATGAAAGTAACAGTTAACTACCGCGGCATTTACCTTGAAGTCGAAGGCACGCCATACGCAGCGCAGGGCAACGGCTGGGATGATGAATACGAGCCTGCTCACTTTGAGGCTGAGACAATCTCGCTGGAAGGCGTGAACATCTGCGAGCTGATATCGGGCGACCAGTGGTCAGATATTGAGGCATTGGCAATTAAGGAGTGTGACGATGAATAACACAGCATTCGAATGGCTGGCCTTGATTGGCGTTAGCGCCGGTCTTGGCTTAATGATGATTTATGGCGCATTGGGTGGGGTGACAGCATGACTATCGACGAACTACGACTGATGGCGGCCACTATCCGCGCAGAGATTAACCCAGCCATGAGCAGCCAAGCGTTTGCAGTAGCTCAAGCCAAGGCTGATTTGCTTAACAAGACCATTGCGGCGATTGAGCGCGCTGATGAAGCTCAGGCTGTTGCTGCTGTACTGAAAGGGGAGTGTGAGAAATGGGTCTGATGACTTACAAAGCACGCGCTTGGATATTGGCTTTTTTAGGCTGCGGCCTGTA
>Ga0255101_1000055_pt1 | contig 34881 bp, 35 predicted proteins | sample Colum_Colum_RepC_2_FD_188588 | JGI IMG/M metagenome (GOLD analysis project Ga0255101, IMG submission 188588) | Freshwater microbial communities from Columbia River, Oregon, United States - Colum_Colum_RepC_8d | ecosystem: Environmental > Aquatic > Freshwater > River | place: USA: Oregon...
ATCAATGACGGGCCGATGGAGCGCGGCACACCGGTGGACGCCGGCGGCTCGGTGGTCCTCGACATCGAGGGCATCCAGGTGATCGTGACGCAGGCCGTGGTCTTTGCCAACGATCCGGCGTTCTTCACCCTGCATGGTCTGGTGTTCGAGCAGACCCGTCTGCTGTGCGTCAAGGCCAAGAATCATTTCAGAGGCGCCTTCGAGTCACGGTGCGTGGCCATCATCGATGTGGACTGCCCGGGCCCTGCAGCCGCCGATCTCAACAGCCTGCCGTTTCGCCACCGGCCCCCACCACCGCCCTCGCCTGCAGCCTGAGGATTCACCCGGGCATGTCCCTTGCCGGATCGGAGCATTCGAAGCCCCGCCTCTGGAGTGCATGACCATGGTTGTTGCCGCCCGCCCGGAACACGCCGAACCCGCTGTGATGGCCCCGATCGGCGCGGGCCCGCTGATGCCTGCCACCGCACAATTGATGATTGCCGCCTGGCAGCGCAGCGTGGCCCTGCAGGCCGAGTGGATTGAAGACAGCCTCAAGCGGGCGCGCAATCACCGCGAGGTGCCGGCCCTGCAACGGCCGATGACCGACTGGAGTGAACCCGCCCTGCGCTATCTGATCGGCATGATGGCGCTCGGCCGCAGCACCCAGGATCAGCTGGTCTGCCTCACCTCGGCGAGCCTGCGCGGTGCACAGAGTGATGTAGAACGCCTGACGACCGAAGCCCGGCAGCAGGCCAGTCAGGCGAGCGCGGAGGCCGGGTCAGCCACGCAGTCGGCCTGGTCCTGCTGGATGCAGGGCCTGCGAAGCGCGCCCGGCCTGCCCCTGATGAACTGGCCAGGCGGCCATGGGCTGGCGGCGTCATCGCCAAGAACAGTCCGCCGGGGCTCGCGCGGCGTCAGTCGATCTTCGCGCCCGAGACGCGGACCACCTCTTTCCACTTCGTCGTCTCCTGAGCGATGAACTGCGCGAGAGACTGCGGGGTACCACCCACCGGCTCAGCCCCCAGCCCACGAAATCGCTCGATCACTTCAGGCCGACGCAGGATGCGATCGGCCTCCACCGACAGCCGCTCGATGAGGGTCGCCGGCGTGCCGCGGGGCGCCACCAGTACAAACCAAGACTCCGCGCTGTAACCGGGCAACAGACTCGCGATGGTCGGAATTTCTGGCAACTGCGCGGCCGGCTTGAGCGAGCTCACGCCGAGCGCCACCAGCCGGCCCGAGCGGATGTGCGGCAGGGCCGAGGGCAGGTTGTCGATGGCCAGATCGATCTGGCCCGCCATCAGGTCCTGCAGCATCGGACCACTGCCCCGGTACGGGATGTGGGTGATGAAGACGCCCGCTCGCGTCTTGAAGAGTTCGGTCGAGAGCTGACCGGTCGAGCCATTGCCCGGACTGCCGTAGGTCAGGCGCCCCGGCTTCGATCGGGCCAGGGCGATCAGCTCGGCCATGGTGCGCACCCCGAGCGAGGCAGGCACGACCATCACATTGGGCACCCGGGCAACAAAGGACACCGGGATGAGATCACGCTCGGTGTCGTAGGGCATCCTGGGATACAGGAACTGGTTGATGGCCTGGGTGCCTGGCGTGCCCATCAGGAAGGTGTAACCGTCCGGGGCCGCCCGGGCCACTTCGGTCGCCCCCACATTGCCACCCGCCCCGGCCTTGTTGTCGATCACAACAGGCTGCCTGAGCACCGGGGCGAGCTGCTCGGCCATCACCCGCGCCACGATGTCAGTGGTGCCACCGGGTGCAAACGGCACCACGATGCGCACTGGTCGCGAGGGCCAGTCGGAGCCTGCAGCCACCTGAGCCGCCGCGGGCTGGGCCGAAAGAAGCCCGAGCGAGACACCGGCCGACAGCAGGGTCAGCAGGGCGCGACGGGCGCCCGAACGGGTCTGGGTCAAGGCAGGGCTCATGGTGTCTCCAGGTCGGTGAGGGTCTTGTGAAGCTAGCCTATCATCGGCTGCATGAAGATCGTCGTGACCCACCCCGACCGCGAGGAAGCGCTGCACTGGCAGCAGGCCCTGCAGCACCATCTGCCCTCCAGCACGATCACACTCGATGCGTCGGGCTCAGCCGTGAGGCCTGACGCCCGCATCGCCGTGGGCTGGAAGCCGCCTGCCGATTTCTTTGCGCGACACCCGGCGCTGGAGACCTTCTTCTGTGCCGGTGCAGGTGTCGATCATCTGCTTCAGCATTCAGGGCTGAGTGGATCGATCCGGGTGGTGCGTCTGGAAGATGCCGGCATGGGCACCCTCATGGCGGACTACTGCCTGCAGGCCTTGCTGCAGATCAGTGGTCGCCTGCAGGAGTACCGGGCGCAGCAGGCGCAGGCGCGCTGGGCACCGCTCGCGCCGCTGACGCGCGAGGCGCTGCCGGTGGGCATCGTCGGGCTCGGCGTGCTGGGACTGCAGGTGGCGCGCCGCTTGCAGCAGGCGGGCTTCACGGTGCGCGGCTACACCCGCTCGGCCCGATCCATCGAGGACATCGAGGTGTTGCACGGGGCCGATCAATGGCTGCGCTTTCTGGGTCTGACGCAGGTGCTCATCCTGCTCGCCCCCCGCACGCCCGAGACTGAAAACCTGATGGATGCCCGGGCGCTGGCAGCGCTGCCGCGCGGCGCCTGGCTGATCAATGTGGCCCGAGGGGCGCTGGTGGTCGATGCTGACCTGGTGAGTGCGCTGGATTCGGGGCACCTGAGCGGCGCCATCCTCGATGTGTTCCGCGAAGAGCCTCTGCCCGTCGACCATGCCTTCTGGCATCATCCGCGCGTGCAGATCACCCCGCATGTCTCGGCACCGACCCAGGTCGAAGTCTCGGCCGCGCAGGTCGCTGCCAACATCGGTCGTCTGATGCGCGGCGAGCCCCTGCGAGGTCTTGTCGATCGCCAGCGGGGCTATTGAGGCCACCGCATGCACCCACCCTTGAGGCTCAGCTCATGAACAGCACCCTACCCAAACGCGTCGAACTGATCGAGGTCGGCGCCCGAGATGGTCTGCAGAACGAAAAGACACCTGTCAGCACAGCCACACGCATCGAGCTCTGCAACCGGCTCACCGCTGCCGGCTTTCCGAATGTGGAAGCGGGCTCCTTCGTGTCGCCCAAGTGGGTGCCCCAGATGGCCGATTCGGCCGAACTGATGCAGCGCATCGTGCGCAAGCCCGGTGTGATCTATTCGGTGCTCACCCCCAACCTCAAGGGATTCGAGGGCGCGCTTGAGGCCAGGGCCGATGAGGTGGTGATTTTCGGTGCGGCCTCCGAGGCCTTCTCCCACCGCAACATCAACTGCTCGATCGCCGAGTCCATCGAGCGATTCGCGCCGGTGGCCCGCGCCGCTCATGACAACGGCATGCGTGTGCGGGCCAGTGTGTCGGTCGCGCTCGGTTGCCCCTATCAGGGCGCCGTGAGCCCGCAGGCCGTGGCCGATGTGGTGGCCCGGCTGAACGATCTGGGCTGCGCCATGATCGATATCGCCGACACCATTGGCGTGGGCACCCCGAGCCAGACCAAGGCTGCATTTGAAGCGGCGCTGCGCATCGTTCCGGCCGAGCGCCTGTCGGGGCACTTCCATGACACCTATGGCATGGCGCTGGCCAATGTGCATGCCAGTCTCGAGATGGGCATCAGCAGCTTTCATGGGTCGGTCGCCGGTCTGGGCGGCTGCCCCTTTGCCCGCGGCGCCACCGGCAATGTGGCCACCGAAGACCTGCTTTACCTGTTCCAGGGCATGGGCATCGAGACCGGCGTGGATCTCGATGCCGTGGTCGAGACCGGTCAGTGGATCTCGCGCCAGCTCGGTCGCGCCTGCATTGCCCGGGCGGGTAATGCACTGACTGCACGCAAGGCGGCGCAGGCCGAAGTCTCAGCCTGAGCGCCGTGTCGGTCACTCTGCCCGAGCGAGTCCAGGCCGCCCTGCGCGAGGGGCGGACCCTGCCCTCGCCGTGCCTGTCGATCTGCAACATCGATGAGCGGACCGGCTGGTGCGAGGGCTGCGCACGCACGCTCGATGAAATCGCCCGCTGGGGCAGCGCCTCGAATGCCGAGCGTCTGCAGATCTGGCATCAGTTGCTCGCCAGGCAGGCCCAGAGCCCAACCTCCGAATCATGACGCCTCTGATCTGGACCTTCGACTTCATTTCGCCTTACAGCTACCTGCAGCATGAGGTGCTGCACCGGGTCGAGGCCTTCGCATCCATCGTGCCGCGCCCCGTGCTCTTTGCCGGCCTGCTGCAGCATTACGAGCACAAGGGCCCGGCCGAGATCGCTCCCAAGAAGATCCACACCTTTCGCGAGGTGGTCTGGCAGGCCCATCAGCACGGCATCCCGCTCGCCCTGCCGGCGGCGCACCCATTCAATCCGCTACCCCTGCTGCGCCTTTCAATGGCCTGCAACAACGAGCGTGCGGCCATCGCAGCCATCTTTCGCTTTGTCTGGCAGGAAGGTCATCTGCCTACAGAGACCGAAGCCTTCCATCAGCTGTGCGCCAGCCTCGGCGTGACGGATCCTGCGGCGCTCGAACATCCCGCCATCAAGCAGGCCCTGCGGGCGAACACGCAGGCGGCCATTCAGGACGGTGTGTTTGGTGTGCCCAGCCTGCAGATCGGCAAGGAGGTCTTCTGGGGCTTTGACATGACCGATGCCCTGATCGCGCGGCTGCAGGGTGATCCGGTCTTTGACTCGCCCCTGATGAAGCGAGCGGGCTCATTGCCCGATGGCGTACAGCGGCTGGCACGTACGAACCCGGGCGCAGCATGACAGCCGCCCTGCCTGTGGGACTCGCGGGCGATGCGAGCCACATGCTCCCTGCAGGCATGCACTTCATCGAGCGCGACTGGCTGTCCTCCAACGGGGTGCTCCTGCTGGGCGACGGCCCCGCCACCCTCATCGACAGCGGCTATCACAAGCATCGGCATCTGGTGCGCGATGTGGTGGCGCATCACCTGGGGGGGCGTCCGCTCGAACAGCTGATCTGCACCCACCTGCATTCCGATCATTGCGGCGGCAATGCGGAGTTGCAGCGCACCTGGCCGTGTCAAACCTGGATTCCCCAGGGCTGCGCGCAGGCGGTGAGCGCATGGGATGAAGACGCGCTCACCTTCCGGGATACCGGCCAGCAGTGCGAGCGCTTCGGCTTCGATGCCGTGCTGCAAGCCGGACAGGTGCTGCATCTGGCTGGGCTTCAATGGCAGGTGATCAGTGCCGCGGGGCATGACCCCGACATGATGGTGCTCTACTGCGAAAGCCAACGGCTGCTGATCAGTTCGGACGCCCTCTGGGAAAACGGCTTTGGCATTCTGTTTCCCGAGCTCGACGGCGTGCCCGCCATACCCGCTCAGCGCGCCATCCTGCAGCGCATCGGGTCGCTGGCCATCGACCGGGTGCTGCCCGGTCACGGGCCCATGTTCACCGATGTTCAGGGGGCCCTGCAGCGCGCCCACAGCCGGCTCGATCATTTCGAGCGCGATCCCGTCGGCCACGCCCGCTATGCGGTCAAGGCGCTGGTGAAGTTCCGGCTGCTTGAGCGTGAACGCATCCACGAGCAGGAGGCCATCAATGAAGTGGGCCAGGTGCCGCTGCTTGCACGCGCCAATGCCCGCCACCTGCACCTCACCGCAGCCGACCTCGGGCGCTGGGCCATCGAGGCGCTGGTGAAGGCCGGTGCAGCCCGTCGTGAGGGCGATCTCCTCGTCAATTCGTAAAGCGCGCACCATGACCGACCTGATCCTTCGCGACAGCACCGAAGCCGACCTGCCCGCCATCACGGCCATCTATGCCCATCATGTGCAGCACGGCACCGGCAGCTTCGAGCTCGAGCCGCCGAGTCTTGACGAGATGACCACCCGGCGCGCCGATGTGCTGCGAAACGGCTTTGCCTATCTGGTGGCCCAAGACCAGGGCGAAGTGGTGGGCTATGCCTATGTCAATTACTTCCGAACCCGACCCGCCTATCGCAACACGGTCGAAAACTCGATCTATGTGCGCAATGACCAGCGTGGCCGGGGCGTGGGCCGGCAACTGCTGCGTGCGCTGCTCGAGCGCTGCGAAATGGCGGGCGTGCGCCAGGTGCTCGCCGTGATTGGAGACAGCGCCAACACCGGTTCGATTGCGCTGCATGCCTCCTGCGGTTTTCGGTTCGCGGGCACCCTGCGCTCCACCGGCTGGAAATTCGAGCGCTGGCTCGACACCGTGATCATGCAGAAGGATCTTGGCGAGGGTGATCGCAGCCCACCGAGCCGGCCCTGATTTCAGACGAGTTCCGACATGACGACCGACGACCGCTTCAAGAGTGACTTTGCAACCGACTATGCCGATGCACGGGCGCTGTTTCTGGCGCGTGCCACCGAGCATGGGGCGCGACTGCACAGCGTGCCGCATCCGCGCGAGCGCGGCCGCCTGGGCGAAACCCTGGCGATCGATACCGCCCTGTTTGGTCCAGCGGATGCCCGTGAAGTGCTGCTGATCCAGGGCGCCACCCACGGCATGGAGGGGCTGTGCGGCAGCGGCATCGTGTGTTCGCTGTTGCGTGAGGGGTTCGATCGCATCGAACGCGCAACCCGGCACGGCATCAAGGTGGTGCTGCTGCATGCACTCAATCCCTTCGGGTTTTCGTGGTGCCGGCGGGTCAATGAAGACAACGTCGACCTGAACCGCAACTTTCGGGATTTTTCAAAGCTGCCGGCCGATGACCCCGACTACGCCCTGGCTCATCCGATGCTCTTTCCCGATACCTGGCCTCCCAGTGAGGCGCATCAGGCCAGACTGCAGGCCCTGATCGCGCAGCGCGGCCAGGCCTGGTGGCAATACGCGGTCACGCATGGCCAGCAGCTGCAGGCCGATGGCGTGTTCTATGCCGGCAACGCGCCCACCTGGAGCAACCAGGTGCTGCGCGAGACGTTACGTCGCGAAGTGCGCGGTGCAGCCGGCCTGCACTGGATCGACCTGCATACGGGGCTTGGCCCGAGCGGTCACGGCGAAAAGATCTATGGCGGACTCAACGATGCCGACTGCATCCGACGAACCCGCGAGTGCTGGGGCCCGGAAGTCACCTCCATTTTTGAAGGCAGCTCCACCTCGGCGCTGGTCTTTGGCACGGTCGGTCAGGCCGCCTGGGACGAGTGCCCTCAGACGCGCTACAGCGGCATCGGACTGGAGTACGGTACCGTGCCCTTCACCGAGGTGCTGGGCGCCCTGCAGTTCGATCACTGGGTGCATGCCAAGGCACCTCAGGATGAGAGGCTCAAGGCCCAGGCTCGCGAGTTGATGAAGGCCGCCTTCGCGGTCGACACCCCGCTGTGGCGGCGTCAGGTCACCGAGCAGGGCTGGCAGGCAGTCGATCAGGCGATCGACCATATCCTGAAGCAGGGCGCCTGAGCGGCCTGAGCATTACTTGCCGGCCGCCGTCAGCTTGCGGATCACGTCGATGCCCAGGCCCTTGTTGACGAACTGGGTGGTGTAGACCTTGCTCAGATCCACCTCGCCCTCCTTGAGCAATCCGGCCTTGACCATCTTGTCGTGAAAGTCCTTCACCTTGGCCGGATTGATGGCACCGATCCCCTGCGTGCGGGCATCGCCTGAATCCACCAGGCCCAGCTCGCGCATCTTGACCACGGTGTTGTCGAGTTCATCCTGGGTGGTCTCGGGATTGAGCTTGCGGATCATGGCGTCGGCCGCCTTGCGATCCCCGTAAAGATAGTTCGCCCAACCCAGGATGGAGGCCTCCACAAAGCGGCGCACCAGGTCGGGGTTTTTCTGGACCATCTCGCTGCGGGCCTCGATGGTGGTGGAGTAGGTGGACCAGCCCTGGTCAGCCAGCAGATAGAGCGTGGGCGCCACCCCGGTCTGCTTCTGAATGGAATAGGGCTCGGCCACCGCATAGCCCTGCTGCACCATGCGCTTGTCGGCCAGGAATGGCGCGCTGTTGAAGTTGTAGGGGCGCAGCTGCTCGTCGCGGAAGCCCTCGGTCTTGAGCCACTGCCACCAGCTGTACTGCGAGTCGCGCGAGACCAGAATGACGGGTGCTTTCTTGAGGTCGTTCCAGGTGGGGTACTGCCCCGGATGGGTGATGAAGACCTGCGGATCCTTCTGGAAGATCGCAGCCACCACCACGGTCGGCACCTTGTTGCGGACATTGTCAAAGCTTTGCAGCAGGTTGCCCGTCATCAGAAAATCGATGCGCCCGGCGGGCAGCAAGGGCCGGTTGTTGACCTGCGGGCCGCCTTCGCGGATGTCCACCTCCAGACCGTAGCGACGGTAGGTGCCGTCGAGCTGGGCCTGATAGAAGCCGCCATGTGCCCCCTGGGCCTTCCAGTTGGTGGCAAAGACCACCTTGTCGGCCGCCTGGGCCACCGGGCTGATCCAGGCAAGTGCCGCAGCGCCGGCCGCAATGGCGGTGCGCAGGGCAGTGCGGCGGGTCGTTGAGAGTCGATTCAACATTCAGGGCTCCGGGGTTTCGCTGTCGTGCCAGCGCCCAAGCAGCCAGCGCGACAGCAGATCAAACAACACGTAAATGGCAATGCCGAGCAGGCTCACCAGCATGAGCGCTGCAAACATCTTGGGAATTTCAATCCGAAAGCTCGCCTCCAGGATTCGGGAAGCCAGGCCAGTCTGCTTGCCTGCCGCACCGGCCGCAAACTCCGCACCGACCGCGCCGATCAGCGCGAGTCCGCCCGCAATCTTCAGCCCAGACAGAAAGTACGGCAAGGCACTGGGCACGAGCAGCAGGCGCAGGCGCTGCCCGGGGCTTGCACCATGCAGCTCGAAGAGCTCGCGCAGATGCGGATCGGCACTGCGCAATCCGATGACGGTGCTCGCAAGAATCGGAAAGAAGGCCACGATGAAGGTGCACAGCACCAGGGCGGCCGTGGTGGAATCGACGTAGATCAGGATGAGGGGAGCAACCGCCAGAATCGGCGTGACCTGCATCACGATCGCAATCGGAAAGAGCGCCTGCTCCACCCGACGCGACAGCGCAAACAGCACGGCCAGGGCCACACCACCCAACACCGCCAGCGCGAGCGCCGCGACCGTCACCTGCAGGGTGTAGAACAACGACTGCATCAGCGAGGCCCCGTCGGCCCAGAGTGTGGCCAGCACCCGCGAGGGCGCCGGCAGGATGTAATGCGGCACCTCGCGCCACACCACCCACCCCTCCCACAGCAGCAGCACGCCGATCACCACCAGCACAGGGGCGAGCCATCCGGGCAGGCGATTCACGAGGACATGCCCTCGCGCAGGGCCGTGGAGGTTTGCCGACACAGCGCTGCAAAGTGCGCGCTGCCGCGGAAGGCCTCATCACGCAGGGGCGCTTCGATCGACACCGACGCAATCACGCGACCCGGCCGGCTCGAGAACACAGCGATGCGGCTCGACAGAAAAACTGCCTCGTACACACTGTGGGTCACGAACATCACAGTGAGCCCCTGCTCGCGCTGAATACGCAGCAGGTCTTCATCGAGCCGGGTGCGGGTGATCTCATCCAGAGCGGCAAAGGGCTCATCAAGCAGCAACAGACGCGGTCGAATGACCAGCGCCCGGGCAATTGAAACCCGCATGCGCATGCCACCCGACAGTTCGCGCGGATAGGCGCGCGCCACATCGGCAAGCCCCACCCAGTCGAGCCCCTGCATCACGGCATCGCGCGCCTGCGCAGCGCTCTGACCCGCCAGCCGCAAAGGCAGCCAGACATTGTCAAAGACACTCGCCCAGGGCATGAGCGTGGGCTCCTGAAACACGAAACCGGTACGAAGATCAGGCTGTCGATGCACCTCGCCCGAGGTCGGCTTGAGCAGCCCTGCGGCCAGTCGCAGCGCCGTGCTCTTGCCGCAACCCGAGGGCCCGAGCAGGCTGAGAAACTCACCGGATGCGACAGACAGGCTGAGTTCGCTCAGGGCTTGCAGGCCGCGCCCCTGTCCGAAACGAAACTGCACATCGCGCAAACCCACCACTGCAGGCTCATCAGCCGGGGCCGGGGTCAGACGCCGGGGGCTGGGCTGATCAATGCTCGAGGAAGAGTCGGCCATCGGTTGATGGTACTCGAGCGCAACATCCCCCGCGGAACAGTCAGATCCGTCTTGGGGGACGACGCATGTACAGCGTTGCAGCTTCAGTGCGATTGCGCACCCCCAGTCGCTGCAGCATTTCCCGAACATGCGCCTTGGTGGTGTTCAGGCTGATGCCATGTCGGGCTGCGATTTCCTGATTGGACAGGCCATCGGCAATGGCCTGCCAGATCTGCTGCTGGCGAGGCGACAGCTCGGCCCCATTGCGGCTCGTCAGGGCATCAGGCAACTCATCCCCAAGCGAGCGCGCCAAAGCTTCGGCTACGGCATCCATCAGGACCAGCGGCAGTTCGGTCTTGCCGACGACCGAAGCGGCCCCACCCGAGAGCGCATTGCGACGCAGGGGTTCACTCTCAAGCGCTGTGAAAACCACCACAGGCACCTCAGGACGCAAGGCACAGAGTTCGGCCAGGCCCTCAAGCCCAGCGGTGTCGGGCAGGCGCAGATCGAGGATGGTCACCGCCAGGGCGGACTCCACCTGGTAGACCGCACGGGCCTGCCGCAGGGTGCCCGCCTGTAGAGGCCGGATCCCGGGAAAGCGTTGCTCGATCAACGCCCCCAGGGCAAGGGGAACCACGGGGTGGTCATCGACGATCAGAATGGCCGTACTCATTCCCCACGAGATTAATCCCTACGACTGGATTCAGTGACAATCCTGCCAAGCTCGTGCGCGTGACACTCGGTGAACTTAATCCTTAAGGATGATCGGCCATAGCATCCACACAACAGTCCGCCCTCAGATCACCGACGCCGTGCAACCGTCCATGGGCACGATCGCGCCCGAGACATAGCTTGCCCAGTCCGAGGCCAGAAAGAGAGCGACCTGAGCCACTTCATCCGGCTCGCCCATCCGCCCCATGGGGATCCGGGCGAGCTCATCGGCCAACACCTGATCACGGCTGCGGCCACTGGCCTTGGCACTGACCGACAGACCTTCTTCCACCCGGTCGGTGCGGGTCATGCCGGGGTTGATGCCGTTGACGCGCACACCCTGGCCCGCACAGGCCTTGGCATATCCCACCGTGGCCAGCATGAGCGCCGCATTCGCCGAGCCCCCCGGAATGTGCATGGGCGAGGCCGCGCGGCCCCCCTGACCAATGATGTTGACCACGGCGCCCCGGCCGCGGGCCGCCATGGCGCGCACGACGGGCTCGAGCAGATGGATGGTGCTGAAATACTTGGCGTCCATGCCCTGGTGAAAGGCGGCCGCACTGAGGTCGGCCGGGGCATAGCGGCGCGCCGCGCCCGCGGAGTTCACCAGTACATCGATGGGGCCCACCTCGGCCTCGACCCGGGCCGCCAGGGCCTGAGCCTGACTGGCGTCCGAGAGGTCGGCGGTCATACCCTGGACGGCCAGGCCCTGGGCCACGAGATCTCGCACGGCCTCGTCGAGCCGCTTCGCATCGCGCGCCACCGCCACCACGCGGGCACCCGCCTGCGCGAACACCCGGGCACATGACAGGCCGATGCCCTTGCTCGCGCCACTCACGAGGGCAATGCGTTGATCCAGACGAACATCCATGCTGAGCTCCTGAAAATAAGCCGGAGAGGATAGCCGTTCGCGCCTTGAGCCCGCTCTGTTTCACCTCGCAGGGCTCAGGCTTCCCGCTCGGCTGGGCACGCTGGCACAATCGGGAGTCCAGTCGGCAGGAGTGCACCGCCCGCATTCAGGGCCCAGGCCCAAGTGCGAGCTGCCGGGCACACCCTGCCCCGCAGGGCTGGCCCTGGATCGATGATCCGGGATACACGATCAGGGCGCTCAGCCCGAAAGAGAGGGAGACATGAATCGACGCGGGTTTACCCAAGGGCTGGGGGCGCTGGGCGCCGGCCTGGGAATGGGGCTGTCCGGTTGGACGGCGGCATCCCGGGCGCAGGAGGCCTGGCCCACCCGACCGGTTCGCATCGTGGTGGGCTTTGCCCCCGGCAGTGGCAACGACCTCATCGCACGCCAGCTCGCGCCCAAGCTTGCCGAGGCGCTGGGCCAGTCGGTCATCGTCGAGAACAAGGCCGGCGCGGGCGGCATGCTGGGCACCGATGCCGTGGCCAAGGCTCCGGCCGATGGCTACACCCTGGGGCTGGGCACGAGTTCGCAACTGGTCATGAATCCGGCCCTCTCACCCAAACTGCCGTTTGATGTCGATCGTGACCTGGCCATGATCGGACTGATCTCGCGGACCGACATGGTGATGGCGGCCCGCCAGGAGGGACCGGCCGATCTGCGCGGACTCATCGACAAGGCCCGTGCGAATCCCGGCAAGGTCACCTACGGATCGGCCGGTAACGGCTCGATCAGCCACATCGTGGCTGAAGCCTTCGCGCGGGCGGCGGGCATCTCGGTGCTGCACGTGCCGTACAAGGGCAATGGGCCGGCCATGAACGATCTGGCCGCCGGGCAGGTGGATTTCGTGTTCGACGGTTTTCAGACCTCGGGGCCCCTGATGCGCAGCGGCAAGATCCGCATCCTGGCCGTGAGCGGCAGCCGCCGGCATCCGCTCTACCCTGAAGTGCCCACCTTTGCCGACGGTGGTCTGGGCGACTACGAGGCCTACACCTGGAACGGCCTCTTCGCCCCGGCGGGCGTACCCCGTCCCGTGATCGAACGACTCAACCGGGAACTCAACAAGGCCATGCAGGCCGCCGACATCAAGGCCAGGCTCGACGCCTCGGGCGCGGTGATCATCGGCGGTGGCACGCCCGAGCAGGCCCAGAGCTTTGCTGCAGCCCAGCGCGCCCGCTGGATACCGGCCGTCAAGGCCATGGGGATTACGTCATGAGTACCGACTGGGCCGCAGTGTCGGCCGAACTCGAACGCCTGCTCAAACTGCGGGCCATGCCCTTTGGCATGAAGCGATTTGCCACCGTGGCCGAGATGGAAGCCATCCCGCGCATCCGGCGTCCCAAGTCCATTCACACGGCCGATCAGATCGTGGCCCAGGCCGCCCGCCTGGGCTGGACGGTGGGGATCACCGGCGATGACCTGGTGGGCGGGCAGTGCAAGGCCGTGGTCGGCCTGGGTCCGGCCGATGATGCCTGGCGTACGGGGGCCTCGATGGTGGGCGTTTGGTATGCCACGCCAGCCGACGCTCATGCCCATCAGTGCGCCATGAACACCCCAACCCCTGCGGCGGCCCTGGCCGTCTCTCCGCTCTCGTCGGGTCGGCTGAATCCGCCCGATATCGCACTGTTCTACGCCACACCGGGCGCCATGATGTACTTCATCAACGGCCTGCAGTGGCAGGGCTACAAGCGCTTTGACTGGAGCGTGGTGGGGGAGTCGTCGTGTGCCGATTCCTGGGGCCGCGCGCTCAAGACGGGCGAGCCCAGCCTGTCGATTCCGTGCTTTGCCGAGCGTCGCTATGGCGGTGTGCTCGATGACGAAATGCTGATGGCCCTGCCCCCGAGCCTGCTCGCCAAGGCCATCGACGGCATGCATGCCCTGGCCAAGAACGGCTTTCGCTATCCGTTCCCGCAATACGGCATCCAGCAGGATGTCCGCGACGGCATGGCCGTCAGCTACCCCGACCGCAAGAAATGATCGGAGCCGGCAGGCTCTGACCCTCCTGTCCATTCCTCTCGACCGCTCTCAATCCTGCAGGACCCTCTCCATGTCTGAACTTGCTGCCTTCCTCGCGGCCCGCGATGGTCTGCTGGCACGACGCACCGACCTCACCGCGGCCAGTGCCCACTTTGCCTGGCCCACGCTCAAGCACTTCAACTGGGCGATCGATTACTTCGATGCGATCGCCCGCAACAACGACCAGCCCGCCCTTCACATCGTTGAAGAAACCGGCGAGCAGGCGAAGCTCACCTATGCCGAGCTCTCGATGCGCTCCTCGCAGGTGGCCAATTTCCTGAGGGGGCTGGGCGCAAAGCCTGGGGATCGCATCCTGCTGATGCTGGGCAATGAGGTGCCGCTGTGGGAAACCATGCTGGCCGCCATCAAGATCGGTGCGGTGGTGATTCCGGCCACCACCCTGCTCTCGGGCGCCGATCTGGCCGATCGGCTGGAGCGCGGGCAGGTGAAGTGGATCATCACCAATGCCACCGGCAGCGCACGTGTCATTGAACTGGGCAGCGAGGCCACCGCCGGGGTGGGGCTGGTGCTGGCGGGCCAGGGGGGCCGAGATGCAGCAGGCCGGCCGCCTGCAGGCTGGATCGACTATGCCGACAGTGGGCGGGCCGAGCGTGAGTTCGTGCCGGGTGCACCGCTGGCTGTGACCGAACCGCTGCTCGAGTACTTCACCTCGGGCACCACCTCCAAACCCAAGCTCGTACGCCACTCACGCCAGAGCTATCCGGTGGGCCATCTGTCCACGCTCTACTGGCTGGGCCTGCAGCCGGGCGATGTGCACTGGACAATCAGCTCGCCCGGTTGGGCCAAGCATGCCTGGAGCTGCTTTTTTGCGCCGCTCAATGCCCAGGCCTGTGTCTTCATCTACAACTACAGCCGCTTCAATGGGCCGGCCATTCTCGATGTGCTGGTGCGCCATGGCGTAAACACCCTGTGTGCGCCGCCCACCGTCTGGCGCATGCTGATCCTGGAAGACTTCGCCAAGTGGCCGGTCAAGCTGCGCGAAGTGATTTCCGCCGGTGAGCCGCTCAATCCGGAGGTCATCGAACAGATCCGCGCCGGCTGGGGCCTGACCATTCGCGATGGCTATGGCCAGACCGAAAGCACCGCGCAGATCGGCAACCCGCCTGGCCAGCCCCTCAAGCCGGGCTCCATGGGCCGGCCCCTGCCGGGCTATCCGATCGTGCTGCTCGATGCCGATGGCCAGCCGGCCGACGAAGGCGAGATCTGCATCGATCTGGCCCGCCGCCCGATGGCCCTGATGGATGGCTATGCCGACGACCCCGAAAAAACCGCCGAGGCCATGCGCGACGGCTATTACCACACGGGCGATGTCGGCATGCGCGATGCCGAGGGCTACATCACCTACGTGGGAAGGGCCGACGATGTCTTCAAGGCCTCGGGTTATCGCATCAGCCCGTTCGAACTCGAGAGTGCCCTGATCGAGCATCCGGCCGTGGTCGAAGCCGCCGTGGTGCCCTCGCCCGATCCGGTGCGCGGCTTCGTGCCCAAGGCCTATGTGATCGTGGCGCCCGGGCATGCCCCCGATGCCGACACCGCGCGGGCGATCTTCGCCTTCCTGAAGGACCGCGTGTCGCCCTACAAGATGATCCGGCGAATCGAGTTCTCGGATCTGCCCAAGACCATCAGCGGCAAGATCCGCCGGGTGGAGCTGCGCGGCCAGGAGGCCAAGCGCCCCGCCAGCGGCCCGCGCAACGATGCTGAATTCCTGCAGGAAAAATCATGAGCGCCTACACCAACACCACCGTAACCGCCTCAGGTCTCGATTTCTCGGGCCTGCATGCTGCCATGCGCAAGACCGTCGAGGCCGACCTGCTGGTGGGCGTCTCGAGCGCCGTCCTGAAAGGCCGCACCCTGGTCGATCTGCACTGCACGGGCCTGGCCGATCGCGAACGCAACGAAACCCTGCGCACCGATCATGTGTTTCGCATCTTCTCCAACACCAAGCTCTTCACTTCGTGTGCGGTGATGCTGCTCTGGGAGGAGGGCAAGCTCGGGCTCGACGATCCGATCGAGCGCTTCATCCCCCAGCTCGGTGAGCGCCAGGTGCTGCGCCCGGGGGCCAGCGCCATCGATCAGGTGGAGCCAGCCCGCAGCTCGATCACCGTGCGTCATCTGCTCAGCCACAGCTCCGGCCTGAGCTATGGCCTGCTCGACCCGGGCACGGTCATGTTCAAGGCCTATACAGGCGCCAAGGTGCTCAATGCGGCCACGCCCCTGTCGGCCATGATGGATGTGCTGGCCGGCCTGCCGCTGTCGTTCCACCCGGGCACGAACTGGGAGTATTCAGTGGCCACCGATGTGCTCTCGCGCCTGGTGGAAGTGGTGAGCGGCAAGAGCTTCGATGCCTTTCTGGCCGAGCGCATCTTCGGGCCGCTGGGTATGTCCGATACCGGGTTTGTCGTGCCCGCAGCCGAACAGTCACGCCTGGTGGGTTACTACGCAGGCGCGAGCCTGACCGACCCGCTCAAGCCGGGTCTCACGGCCACGCCCGATGCGCCCTACCCTGGGGCCTATCTGCAGCCCATGCCCCGGCTCTCGGGTGGTGGTGGGCTGGTGTCGTCACTGCCCGACATGATTGCGCTCATGCGCAGCCTGATTCCGGGTGAGGCTGGCGAAGCACCCACCCTGCTCAAGCCCGCCACCATCGAGCTGATGATGCGCAGTCATCTGCCCGAAGGCACCTTCATCCGGTTCCCCACGGTCGGTGAGGCCAAGGGCAAGGCCTTCGGGCTGGGCGGTGCGGTCACGCTCGCCTGCTCCTCGATCGACCCGCCCGGCTCCGAGGGTGAGTTCCAGTGGGGCGGCATTGCCGGCACGCACTGGTGGATCAACCCGCGCAAGCGCCTGGCCGGGCTCGTCATGGCCCAGCGACAGATGGCCTTCTGGCATCCGTTCTCGTTTGCCCTGAAGCGGGCGGTGTACGCGGCGGCAGGCTGAGGCCCTTCGCGTTGCTGAACGCCCGCTCACCTGGCCAAACCCGATCAAGCCAGCGCAGCCATCGCCTGGGCGAAGTTCTCCAAATCAATCAAGCGGTGGCGCACGATGTCTTCAACCACCGCCAGGCTGACCCGCTCATAGCCGTGAACGATCACGTTGCGAAAACCCGCCAGCCGAGCCAGGGAGCTCGACAGCTTGGTGTCGATCAAGCCGGCCCGCTCAAGCAGCACAAACAGCTCCCGATTGGTTTGCGGCTCGCCGAGCGCCCGGTCGGAGACAACATACGAGGCAAGATCGAATGAACGCCACCTTCTTGAGGAGCAGGTCGCGATCAACCATGACCCACCGCAGAAGCGCCTGATCGGGGCTTGGTGCCACGGATCCGATCCAGGACGGGCTTGAGATCCCACCACCGGTTGCGGGTCACCACTTCAAAGCGCACCCGCGCAGCCTTGTCGGCATCGACGATGAGTACACCATCGCGCAGCACGCGCTGCAGGAGATCGACGGGCGCGTGATTCGCGATCACCACCTGCACGGGCAGGCCCACAGACTCGGTGAGTTCATCGGCCAGAAGAAATCCGCTGCTCTCGAGCGTATGAGGCGGATCGATGCTGTAGAGCAAGGCGACGTCGACATCACTGTGCGCGCCCGCTTGCCCACGGGCCTGACTGCCAAACAGCCAGGCACAGGCGAGGCCAGGCTCGACAGCCAGACGCGGGCGCAGGCGCTCAAGCAATGCGGTGAGATCCATCGCCATACCCTACGCCGATTCGCTCAGTAGGTGTACACCCCGCGGCCGGTCTTGCGGCCCAGGCGTCCTGCGGCCACCATTTCCTTGAGCAGCGGCGCCGGCCGGTACTTGGAGTCGTTGAACTCGGCCATGTAGGTGTTCATGACGGCCAGGCACACATCGAGGCCGATCATGTCGGCCAGCGCCAGCGGGCCGATCGGCTGATTGCAGCCGAGCTTCATGCCGGCATCGATGTCCTCGGGCGAGGCGATCCCCTCGGCGAGCACAAAGAAAGCCTCGTTGATCATCGGCACCAGGATGCGGTTGACCACAAAGCCCGGTGAATTGCGCACACTGATCGGTGCCTTGCCCAGACGCGTGGCAAAGGCATGTACCGCATCATGCGTGGCATCACTGGTCTGCAGGCCGCGCACCACCTCCACCAGCGCCATGACGGGCGCCGGGTTGAAGAAATGCATGGCCACGAACCGGTCGGGGCGCTGCGTGGCGGCGGCCAGCATGGTGATGGAGATCGACGAGGTGTTGGTCGCGATGATGGCGGACGCATCGAGCAGGCCATCGATCTGCTTGAGGATCTTGACCTTGATGTCGGGATTTTCGGTGGCCGCCTCGATCACCAGCGGCAGGCCTTTCAGGTCATCGTAGTTTGTGGAGCAGCGAATGCGTGCCAGCGCGGCGTCGGCTTCAGCCTGCGTGAGCTTGTCTTTCTTGACCAGGCGCTCGAGGTTGCTGCGCACCGTGGCCAAGCCCCGATCCAGCGCAGCTTGTGCCACATCGAGCAGCACGACCTGCACGCCGCCAACCGCGCAGACCTGCGCAATGCCATTGCCCATGGTGCCGGCTCCGATGATGCCGACGCGATCGATATTCAACTGCGTTCCCCTGAGAAAAAGTCGCTGAAAAAAGTTGCCCAATCAGACGGATCGAGCCACGAATCCATAGGCGAGATTGGTGCGCTGGCTGCCCTCGCGGTCGTAGACTTCGCGGGCCACAGCAAACCGGTCGGTGGCCAGCGCCTGACGCTGGCGCGGATCGTACCCGTACAGGCGCGCATTGTTCTCTCCGAAGATCGCCCGCTTGACCGCACCATCGGCCTCGCCCAGGGGCGCAAACCCGTGCTTGCGGCGCAGATCCTCGGGAATCTCCAGCCGGCGCAGCGCCTCGATCTGCCATTGCGGCGCGCCCGTCCAGATCGCATCGGTGCCCCAGCAGACATGATCGGCGCCCAACCCCCGAATGAGCTGGCCCATGAGCACCGCGGCCAGCTTGGGCTCGGCAATGGTGGTCTGAGCAAAAAGCTGACCGACATCGGCATAGACGTTGCTGACCCCGGCCTGGGCCGGGATCTCGGCCAGATCGGTCACCCAGTCGATGCGGCCGGTGGCTTCGAACTGCTGCCAGGCATCGGCCGCACGCCCGCCTCCCGCAAAGCGATAGCCGCCGTGATAGATGATGAAGTTCAGCTGGGGCCAGTCGCGGGCCGCCCGAGCGACATCCGAGACATCGGCATGGCGCAGCAGATGCGGAAAGCGCTGCTCGACCGAGGGCGCAAACAGGCCCTTGTGGATGCAGACATTCTTCAGGCCCGCCTTGGCGAATTTCTCGTAGGCCGGATAGACGAGCTTTTCGTCATCCAGGCGCCAGGGATGCTTGCTGAGATTCTTGTGGGTGTTGTCACCGATGGTGTAGCCCTTGAAGGACTCGGGCTTGAGCTCCTCGATCGCGCGATCGATCTGCTCCATCCAGCCGGGGTAGCCCGGCGTGAAGATCGCATGGGCAAAGGCCCGCCGGCCACCGGCTGCGTCGTTGATGCGCTTGCGGGCCTGCACCTTCATCTCGTTGGTGAGGAACCAGTCGGCCTCGATCTCGGAGGGCGCTCCGCTGATGAGCGCCACCTTGGTATCGCTGTCGAGGAAGATCTCCTTCATGTAGTTGGCGAACTTGAGATCTTCGATTCTCTGGGGCTTGCCCGCCAGCATCGGATTCCAGCCCGCCTTGCCCACCGCCTCGCGGGCGCGCACAAAGCCTTCCAGGCGCGTGTCATCGCGCAGGAAGTGCGTGTGCATGTCCATGATGAACTGGCCCTTGAGATCCTGGGCACGGGCCTGCGCCAGCTCGGGGGTGGCCGCCTCGGCCCGCGAGACGCCGAACACCGGACCGAAGGTGTCGTTCATGGCCAGAAACGCCGCCGCCATGCCGCTGGCTGTACGAAAGAACTGCCGGCGTGTGAGGCCCTGATGGCGGGCGAGTTCGGTGCCCAGCGCCTTGAGGCGCTTTTCAAGTTCGCGTTGTCTGGGCGTTTGCGGCACCGCCATGAACTCGTCGCTCGAGACGGCCTGCACCGGAATCGGCAAGCGAGGCAGGGCGCGCTCGGCAGGCGCCAGACGGCTCAGCTCTTCATCGGTCAACCATCCCATGGCTACTCCTTCATTGTGTGCTCGTACTTCAGGCGCAACTCGCGCTTGAGAATCTTGCCACTCGGATTCTTGGGCAGGCCCTCGACCAGAATGACCTTCTTGGGCACCTTGAAGTGCGCCATGTGCGCCTTGCAAAAGGCAATCACGCTGGCCTCATCAAGCGCAGCCCCGGGCTTGGCCACGATGCAGGCCGTCACCGCCTCGATCCAGTATGGATGGGGCAGGCCAATGACGGCCACCTCCGAGACGCCCTCGATGCGATAGAGCATCTCCTCGACCTCGCGCGAGGCGACATTCTCGCCCCCGGTCTTGATCATGTCCTTCTTGCGGTCGACTACGCTGATGTAGCCCTCGGCGTCGATGGTGGCCAGATCGCCGCTATGAAACCAGCCTCCCTCGAAGGCTGCAGCGGTGCGCTCGGGATCGTTGTAGTAGCCCGAGAGCAACTGCGGGGACCGATGCACGATTTCACCAATCTCGCCGGGCTTCACATCGTTCATGGCGTCATCGACCACGCGGGTCTCGACATTGAGCACCGGCCGGCCCGCCGAGCCGAGTCTGGTGAGCTGCTCATGCGGACGCAGCACGGTGGCCAGGGGTGCGATCTCGGTCTGACCATAGAAATTCCACAGACGTACCTCGGGCAGCCGGCGCGACATTTCCTTGAGCACCTCGACCGGCATGATCGATGCGCCGTAATAGCCTTTGCGCAGGGCCGAGAGATCGGTGCCATCGAACGCCGCCGAGCGCATGAGGGCAATCCAGATCGAGGGTGGGGCAAAGAAGGAATTGATGCGGTAATGCGCCAGCAGATTCAGCAGGTGATCGGGCACCGGTTTGCCGGTGATGATGTTCTCGGCACCCATGTAGATCGCAGGCCCCAGAAACACATCGAGCTGGGCGCAGTGATAGAGCGGCAGGGCATGCAGCATCACGTCGCTTTCGGCGATCTCGCCCTCGATCACGCAGCTCACATACTCCCAGCACACGGCCTCATGGGTCAGCATCGCGCCCTTGGGCAAGGACTCCGTGCCGCTGGTGTAGATGATCTGGGCCAGCATGCGTGCATCCAGATCCACCTCGGGGGCCTGCGTCTGCTCGGCCAGCAGGCCCGCAAAGGTCTGCATGCCGGCCGGCGGCTCGGCCGGGTCTTCGCCTTCGAGCCAGACCGTGTGGGCAATGGCCGTGTCGCGTGCCGCAGCCTGCGCGCCGAGCTCGACCATGTCCGGGCCCACCGCCAGCAGGCGGGCCTGCGAGTGGCGCAGGATGTAGGCCACCTCATCGGCATTGAGCATGAAGTTGATCGGCACGATGACCGCACCCAGACGGGCGAGCGCAAAGCGCAGGGCAGCAAAGGCATGCGAATTGCGCGAGAGCACGGCCACCTTGTCGCCGGCCGACACCGGCGCGCCGGCGCGGCCCTGAGCGAGACCCTGGGCCAGGCGATTGACCAGGGTGTCGAACTCGGCGTAGGTCCAGTGCACCGCACCGCAGCGAATCGCGGACTTGCCCGGCAGGCGGGCCGCCGTACGGCGCAGCAGATCGCCCAGGGTGTGGCTGCGCAGGGCAGCAGGCAGGGTGGGCTGAGGGTCGTGACTCATCTAAGGCTCCTGGCATCGGACGCGGGGTCTTGGGGCTTGACTGACAGAAACGACACGGGCCGCAGGCTGCGCTAGCATCGACCCATGAAATCCCTTCAAGACGCCATCGATTTTGCCATCGCCCACGAAATCAACTGGGCCCGCGACCCTGTCGGCGACAGCGCCCACTGGGGCATCCATCTGAATGACCCCGCCCCCTGGAATGTCCTGCGCGGGCCGGTTCATGCCCGCGGACCCGCCAGCGGACTGATCCTGCAGGGGGGGCGCACCCTGGCCGAATGGGGCGAGCCCGACCGGGCCGATCTCACCTTCAGCATTGCCAAGACCTACCTGGCTCTGCTGGCCGGCATTGCGCATGACCGGGGCCTGATGCCCGATCCCAACGAGCCCGTGCGCCTGCGCGTGCCGGGCATTGGCTTTGAGAGCGCTCACAACGCACCCATCACCTGGCTGCAGTTGCTGCAGCAAACCAGCGAATGGGAGGGATTCTGCTTCGGGCTGCCCGAGCAGGTCGATCGCTATCGCACCGTGATCTACGGCGGCGAACCTGCTCAGGGCGCCAAGGGTGATGCCCGGCCCCTGCGCACGCCTGGCAGCTTCTGGGAATACAACGATGTGCGCATCAACCAGTTGTCGCTCGCCCTGCTGCACCTCTTTGGCGAACCCCTGCCCGAGGTGTTCGATGCGGCCGTAATGAAACCGCTGGGCTGCACCAGCGACTGGCGCTGGGTGGGTTACGACGATGCCTGGACCGAGATCACCGACCGGCGCACGGGGGCCCGTCGGCGGGTTCAGTCCGTGCCCGGGGGAACGCACTGGGGCGGCGGCGTGTCGATCTCGGCCCGCGATCAGGCCCGCATCGCGCGCATGATGCTCGCCGGGGGTCAGCATATGAACGCAGCCGGCCAGGCCGTGCGCATCGTCTCCGAGGCCTGGATCCGGCTCATGCAGACCCCCTGTCCGATTGCGCCGTTCTATGGGCTGCTCACCTGGCTCAACGATGGCCCCAAGCAGGTGTATCCCGCGGCCAGCCGCCGCAGCAGCTTCATGATCGGTGCGGGCGGCCAGTGCGCCTGGATGGATCCCGAACGTGATCTGGTGGTGGTCTCACGCTGGCTCACGCCGGAGCACACCAATGAATTTTTCAGGCGCGTGGTGCTGGCGCTCGACTGATCGGCTCGAGCACTGCGTGGTCATCCCAGGCTGAACGCCTGCGCCGGCAACGCTTCGCCTGACCTGCCAACCTCAGGCGCCCGCGGCACGCGGCGCACTGAACAGACGCAGGCCGCGCAGCGGACCCGCGCCGTTGCTTCGCCACAGCAGGTAGGCGGCAATGCAGCCATTGACGAGATTGAAGGCAATGCCGTTCAGGAAGGCCGCCTTGTAGGAGCCTGTGAAGTCGTAGATCAGGCCAGACATCCAGCCGCCGAGCGCCATGCCGAGCATGGTCGCCGACACCACGATGGCCACCCGCGTGCCGGTCTGCCAGGGGGCGAAGTACTCGCGGATCACCAGGGCATAGGAAGGCACGATACCGCCCTGAAACAGACCAAAGAGTGCCGACACCAGGTAGAGCGACATCAGTCCGTCGAAGGGCAAAAAGAGCAGGAGCGCCACGCACTGCAGCAGCGAACCCAGCATGAGTGTGCGCAGGCCCCGAATGCGATCGGCAATCCAGCCCGAGACCAGCCGGCTGATGATGCCGCAGGCGAGCATGAGGGCCAGCATCTCGGCGCCACGCGCGGCGCCATAACCGAGATCCGCGCAATAGGCCACGATATGCACCTGCGGCATGGCCATGGCCACGCAGCAGCCGATGCCGGCCAGCACCAGCAGTGCGGTCACCTGATTGGGCGTATGACCAAAGGGCCTGGCAAACGGCGAGTCGCCGGCCACAGCGGCAGGCTGCGCCGCACCCGATGACAGGCCCGCGGACAGTCCGGCAGCGCCCGGTGCGACGCCCCCGGAGGCACCCGCCGGTGCAGGCCCCGAACCCAGCGACAGCGCTGGTGGCCTGCGCCGCAGCAAGAAAGCCAGCGGCAGCATGGTGACCAGGCACATCACGCCCAGGCCGATGTAGGTGGACCGCCAGCCGTACAGTTCGATGAACTGCTGCGCCACAGGCGGCCAGATGGCCCCGCCCAGGTAATTGCCGCTGGCGCAGATCGCCACCGCAATGCCCCGGCGCCGTTCGAACCACAGCGTGGTGTCGGACATCAGCGGCGAAAAGGTGCAGGACACCCCGAGCAGGCCGATCAGCAGGCCGTGAACGATCACGAACACCGTGTGGTGCGTCGCAAAACCCGCGGCCGCGAATCCCGCGCCCAGCCCGATGGCCCCCAGCACTACCGGCACGGTGATGCCGAACCGATCGGACAATCGGCCCATCAGGATGCCGCCGACCCCGAAGCCCAGCATCATGGCCGTGTAAGGCATGGACGCACTCGAGCGGTCGATGCCGAAATCGGCCTGCTGCGGGGGCAACCCCACACCCAGCACCCACATGCCGGCCGAGCCGATGGTCATGATCACGACCACCACAAACAGTCGCCACCAGGCATAGCGCGAGTCCGTGCCATGGGGGTCAGCCACAGAGGACACGGGCGGCATCGGTGAAGGGCTCATAGAGGGAAGCTCCGGGATGCCGGTTGTTGCATCACTGGCCGCCGTGACACTGTTTGTACTTGCGGCCACTGCCGCAGGGGCAGGGATCGTTGCGCCCCACCTGTTGAGCGGCGTCGCGGCGGATCGGACGGGGCGCCAGAGCCTTGCGCCTAGCGGGTGCAAAAAAGGCAAAGACATCCTGTACGCCATCGAGCATGTCGTGAATGACCGTGGCGCGTTCGTCTTCGGCAATCGGTGGCCAGTCTTGCTCGAGACCGAAGTCTTCCTCGGAGGCCTGAGACAGATCAGGGCCTTCGGCCTGTTCCTGAGCCTGTTCCTGCTCCTGTTGCTGCGCCTGAGCTTCCGCCACCAGGCGCATCAGGGGATCGAGCGCATCGGCCATCTCATCATCGGTCTCGAGTTCATCCCAGGCGTCTGCGCGCAGCGCCATGCCGCGGGCAAACCCGATCGCCCAGGCATGGCCCCAGGTGCGGCCCTCTTCATCCTGCGACAGCACGGGGGCAAAGCCTTCGCCACTGCCCAGATCGGCCACCACCGACTCCCGATGCCGATCGATGAGCTTGAGGACGGCTGCATCGGGGCCCCTACCGCTCAGGGCAGCGATCGCACGATCGGACTCACCCAGTACCAGGGGCAACCACTCCTCGCGTGCAATGGGCTCGGGGCAGCAGGCCAGTGCTGCGCAAAAGCCATCGAATTCCTCGACGGCCATGGAATGCTCGGGGTCTATCTCGCCCAGACGGGTATCGAGGTTTGCGATTTCGGGATCCGACAGCGGCCGGGGAGCAGAAGCAGTCATCCGGGTATCGTACAGGTCACACCCCCACGAGAGGAGACAGGACCCATGAGCAACGAACCACAAAACGCGGCTTCGGTCGCCCGGCCCGCTTCCTTTGAGGGCACCACCCTCGGTGGCGACCCCGCCCGGGCCGCAGGCCGCCTCAAAGGCAAGCGCGCCATCGTGACCGGCGCAGGCAGCGGCATTGGCCGCGCCACGGCACTGCTTTTTGCGGCAGAAGGCGCGCAGGTGCTGGCGGCCGACCGCTCGGCCGAGGGTCTTCAGGCCACCGTGGACGCAGCCGCCCGGCTTGATCTCTCCCGCCACGGCGGGCGCCTGCTGACGGCCACGGCCGATGCCGGCGCCGAGGCGGATGTGCGTGCTCTGGTCGATCGGGCCGTGAAGGAGCTCGGCGGCCTGGAGGTGATCTATGCCAATGCCGGGGTGAGCGGTGGCGGCATCCCGATCACCGAGCAAACCGTCGAACTCTGGCAGGAAACCCTGCGCGTGAACCTGATCGGCCCGTTTCTGGCCATCAAGCATGCCGGCGCTCATATGGCGGCGCAGGGCAAAGGCTCGATCATCTGCACCGCATCGGTCGCTGCTCTGCGTTCCAATGCCGGAGGCAATCCCTACAGCGCAAGCAAGGCCGGTGTGGTGAGCCTGGTGCAGACCTCGGCCAACTCCTTCTGGGGCACCGGGGTGCGGGTCAATGCGATCTGCCCGGGGCTGATCGAGACCGGCATGACCCGGCCGGTGTTCGAGCGGGCGCGCGAGGCGGGGCAGGGCGACAAGCTCGGTCAGATCAACCCGCTCGCCCGCTATGGTCTGCCGCAGGAGATTGCAGCCATGGCGCTCTTTCTGGCCAGTGACGAGTCCTCGTATGTGAACGGGCAGGCGCTCGCCGTGGATGGCGGGCTCACCAGCAGCCATCCGTTCAAGCGCCGCTCGCTCTAGAGAGACGCCACCGGCGCTGTCCCACAGGCCATCGGTCAGTTGGCCGATGGCAAAGCTCGGGCAGGCGCGAGAGCCTGTCGGGATGGTCATCCTCTCTCGCCCCATGGCCCAGTGCGCAAGCCTTGCCTTGCGCGTGGACGGCTCTGACATCGAGCACCTCGCTTTGCGTCTCCAACAGGCCTGGCGTCGGGCCTGGCATCACGAAGGGGCTCGTCAAGCGCCCCAGAGGCATCTGCAGACCACTGGAGCGCTGGATTCCATCGAGGCCGCACCGCCCATCGACCTGTCGATCGTCGAGCCTCTGGCAGCCACCCGTGAAGACCGTGAGCGCGATGCGCTGAGACTGCTTGACCTTGAGGGCAGCGCCTTTCAGGGCGGTCGCCTGATGAATCGGCTGCGGGCGACCTTGGTACGCATCGATGCTTCGGAGTCCATTTTGCTGCTGGTGGCACCGGCACTGGCCCATGGCCGTGTGATGCTCGCGCTGGGCGATGAGCTCGCAGGCTCCCAGGAGCCAGGCAGCCCCTGAGCCTTACCGCTGCATCACGCCTGCGCGCCACGCAACATGACAGGCTCGATGAGGACGGCCGGGATCGAAGGGTCATTGGCCACCGAAACCCAGACCTGGCCTTCCTGGACCGTGACCTGAAGGCGCATGGCCCGTGCGGCCAGGGCGGCGAGCGACTGGCTCTGGTCGGGTTCAACCAGAACCACCTGCACGTGATCAAAACGCTCGAGATCCGCCTGCTGGGCGCGCCACCAGAGTTGGGCCTTGTGTCCACCGTAGGCGAGCACCGACACGGCATCGGCCTGACTGGCTGCCTTGCGGATCCATTTCGCCTCGGGCAGACCCACCTCGATCCAGCGTTGCAGGCGACCGGTGGGATCGACCTGCATCAGGTCGGGCTCGCCCTCGCTCGACAAGCCTGGACCAAAGCGTAGATCCGGATCAGCCCACAGGATGAAGGCGAGAACCCGCAGCATCATGCGCTCGGCGGTTTCCGAGGGATGCAGGGCGAGCGTGAGGCTGTGATCGCCATAGACCCCGCGGTCAATGTCGGCGATGGACAGCTCGAGTTTGTGAACCGTGGAGCGCAGTGCCATCCCCGGATTGTAGGATCGCATCCTGTCTGGCCTGAAACGGGGCATGCGAGCCCCGGGCCTGAGCATTCAAGGAGAAGCCATGAAGGCGGTCTGGTACGAACGCAAGGGCCCGGCCCGCGAGGTGCTGGTCATCGGAGAGCGTGAAGCCCCCTTGCCCGGTCCGGGCGAGGTGCGCGTGAGGGTTCATCGGTCGGCGGTCAATCCCTCGGACACCAAGCAGCGGGGCGGTGCGCGCGGCAACATCACGATGCCCTTTCCGTTTGTCGTGCCGCACCAGGACGGCGCCGGCGTGATCGAGTCGGTGGGGGCAGGCGTGAGCCCGGCGCGCATCGGCGAGCGGGTCTGGATCTATGAAGCCACCCTGGGAAGGTACTGGGGCACGGCGGCCGAGTTCAGCGTGGTGCCGTCGCACAAGGCCGTGGCCTTGCCTGCCACCGTGAGTTTTGATGCCGGGGCCTGCATGGGCATTCCAGCCATGACGGCCCATCGCTGTGTGATGGCCGATGGCCCGGTGGCCGGCAAGACGGTGCTGGTGACCGGCGGCGCCGGTGCGGTGGGCTACTACGCCGTGCAGATTGCCCGCCTTGAGGGCGCACGGGTGATTGCCACGGTGAGCCGGGAAGAACAGGCCGTGCGTGCCCGCGACGCCGGTGCGCATGAGGTCATCAACTACGCAACCGAGAACGTCGCTGAGCGTCTGAAGGCCATCACGGGTGAAGCGGCGGGTGTGGATCGGGTGGTGGAGGTGGCCTTTGGTGCCAACTTGGCCACCAGCGTGGCTGTGCTCAAGACGGGCGGCGTGATCGCGAGCTATGCGTCCGATGCCGTGCCCGATCCGGCTCTGCCCTTCTGGCCCATGCTCGGCAAGGACCTCACCCTGCGCTGCGTGCTGGTCTATGCCATGTCGCGCGAGGCCCATGACGCGGCAGCCCAGTGGATCAGCGATGCGCTGCAACGCGATGCGCTGAAGCACCAGATCCACCGGGTCTTCGAGTTCGACGACATCGCCTCGGCGCATGAAGCCACCGAATCGATGAAGCAGGTCGGCAAAGTGCTGATTCGGGTGATCTGACCATGTCGCTTTCCATTGCATTCATTGGCCTGGGGGCCATGGGCAGCCGCATGGCAGCCAACCTGATCGACGCCGGTCACACGTTGCGGGTGTTCAACCGTACCGCCGCACGCTGTGAGCCATTGCAGGCCCGGGGCGCGGTCGTGTGCACCTCGCCCGCCCAGGCGGCCCAGGGGACGCAGTTCGTGGTCTCGATGGTGGCCGACGACGTGGCGAGCCACGAGGTGATGCTGGGCGAGCAGGGCGTGATCCCGATCTTCAGCGGCCAGGCCATCCTGGACTGCAGCACCAACAGCCCCACCTTTGCTCAGCACGCCGCCCGGGCCGCTGCGGCGCGCGGCCTGGCCTATCTCGATGCCCCCGTGTCGGGCAGCCTAGCTCAGGCCCAGGGCCGTGAACTGGTCTTCATGGTGGGTGGGCCTGCCGCGGCTTACGAGGCGGCCCAGCCGCTCTTTGCTGCCATGGGTCGGCAGGCCACGCGGCTGGGTGAGTCGGGCAGCGGTGCGAGCGTGAAGCTGGTCAACAACATGCTCTCGGGCATCACCAATGCGGCGCTCGCCGAAGCGGTGCGCATGCTCGAGGCCGCTGGCATTGACCCCCTGCAGGCGCTGCCCGTGCTGGCCGAAGGCGCGGCCGGATCACGCCTGATGCGAACCAAGATTCCCAAACTGGCCGCACGCGAGTTCTCGCCGCAATTTCAACTGGCCCTCATGGACAAGGACCTGCGCTATCTGCTCGAGTGGGCCGCTCGCATGGACTGCCCGCTGCCGGTCGCCACGGCCGCGCGACTGCAGATGCAGGCCGCACGCCGTGCAGGCCTGGGCGATCAGGATGTCAGCGCGGTGATTCGGGCCCTGGGCTGACAGGACACGCGCCGGGAAAACTTCATCCAGGCCTTAGCGCGCCGCTGACGAGGACGCGGCGGGCACCGCATCGGTCGGGACACGATGCCGTCGCCCGATCATGAACTTGTAACCGGTGGGGCCGAACTGCTCGGTATGGGGCACACCGGCATCCAGGCTCACGAGATCGCCCGGTCGGTAGGTCCGTGCAACGCCGGCACAGGTGATCGTGACCTCGCCCGAGAGGACCAACGCCAGCACATCGAAGTCATGGGTGTGCGTATCGTTGAATCCATTGGGCGCAGCCCGGCGGATCTCAGCCTCGCTGTAGCCCTCCTGGCGCAGACGCTGCTCGAAGGGTCCGCGCCCGAGGGCATCCGCTGGGGGCTTGTCCGGTCCGCTGTAAAAGCTCGGAAACCCGACCTTGACCCACTCGCCGTCCGACGCCCAGGCCTTGCAGCTGTCGAGCAGCACGGGCTTGCTGACCTTGGCCGCACCGTAGGACTTCTGGCGGGCTTCACGCATGGACTGAAAGGCAACGGTTGCCATCTGCTGCAGCATCTCGCGGATGTGGGTGCAGGACTCGCGCTGCTCCAGGCGCTCGGCCACCGCCTTCAGGAAACCCTTGCGAATCGACAGGCCGATCAGCTGACTGAAGTTGGCTGCGCCTTGCTGACACACCGCGTGCGGATGCGAGTCGGCTCGCGCTTTCATGTCCCGGATCACCCCCTCGGCATCGACGGTCATGGTGACCACCATGTCATGCATGAACTCACCGGCTTCAAGGGTGCCGCCCGGCCAGTTGTTCATGCGGTAGGACTTGTTGTCGGTGAGCCGGGCATCGACATCGAAGAGCCCATCGCTGCGGGCAAAGCCTTCGAGCGTGATGGTGCGGGTGTGCAGGGGCGTGCGTTCAATGGTCATGGATCGTTCCAGGCCGTGTGACTATTCCAGGCCCTTCTGTTCGGCCAGAATCTTCTCGACGAGTTCAAAAAAACGTTCGTAAAAGCCGCGCGAGGCAATGGTCTCGCTGCCCACCTTGATCAGGGCTTCACTGCCCGATCGGATCGGCACTGAAATGGAGCCGAGCGGCGAGACGCCGAGGCTGGCTGCCGTGCTCGACTTCTTGAGGGCAAATCGATCGTGTACGGCACTGGCGTAAAGCACCGTGGTGCGCTCGCCGCGGGCTGAAGGCGCGCACACCACATGAAACTCGATCACCGCATGCACCTCGCCCTCGGGCTGAAAGCGCTTTTGCGCCTGCACCTGCTCGCTGTCTGAGGGGGCCCCGGGTGAAGCGATATACCCCTGGCTGAGCAGGGCCCGCCGGGCGGCATTGCAGGTATCGGCCGGTGCGGCGACAAAGTCGCGCGCAAAGGCGGATCGCGCATCAAAGGTCTCGCGCTCGTAGACCGGCACGGGTGCGGCCGGCAGCACCTGAGACACACGCGGCCAGGAGCAGCCCGCGAGCGTGAGCGTGAGCGTGAGCAGGGCCAGCACGGCCCGGGCCCGCCAACGTTGCTGGCTTGAGCCCCCAGCCGACCTGCTGTGCAGGCGCTTCGGCGGATGCGACACCCACGCGCGGTGCATCAGCCCAGCACCTCGCGGGCGATGATCTCGCGCTGGATCTCGGAGGTGCCACCAAAGATGGTGTAGGCCCGTGCATTGAGGTACTGGGCCACGATCGGGCGCGCTGCATCGGGCAGACCCGCCGGCGACTCATGCAGATCCATGGGCCGCTCGGTCTCCCAGGCCAGGGCATCGGGGCCCAGCCATCGAAGTGCAAGCCGGGTGATCGATTGATGAATCTCGCTCCAGCGCAGCTTGAGCAGTGAAGACACCGTGGAGCCCGGATTCTGGCCGAGCGTCATGGTGGCCAGAATGCGCAGCTCGGTCGCCTCCAGCGCGTCGATGTCGAGCTCGATCTGCGAGAGCGCGAGCGACGCATCGGGATCGGCCGCAATGCGATCGGGCGTGCTCAGGCGCATGAGGCGCTCGTAGGCCCCACGCAGGCGACCTGACGACATTGCACCGCCCCGCTCGAACTCGAGCAGGTATTTGGCGATCGTCCAGCCCTCGCCCTCGGCACCCACGCGAACCGAGACCGGCACCCGTACATCATCAAAGAAGACCTGATTGACCTCGTGATCGCCGCTCACACTGCGGATCGGCCGGATGGTGATGCCAGGGGTCTTCATGTCGATCAGCAAAAAGCTGATGCCCTCATGCTTCTTGACGGATTCGTCGCCCGTTCGCACCAGCGCAAACATGCGGTTGGCATGGTGGGCATGGGTCGTCCAGATCTTGCTGCCATCAATGCGATAGACCTCGGTGCCATCGGCCTCGGTCACTCGGCGGGCCCGGGTCTTGAGCGACGCCAGATCGGAACCCGAGCCGGGCTCGGAGTAGCCCTGACACCAGTAGTCGTCACCGGCCAGAATGCGCGGCAGGTAGTGGGCCTTCTGCTCCGGGGTGCCAAAGCGCATGATCACCGGACCGGCCATGCGCAACCCCAGAGGCGAAAGCGCTGGCGCACCTGCACGAGCGGTTTCGGTCTCGTAGATCCACCGCTGCGTGAGGCTCCAGCCGGTGCCGCCATACTCCACGGGCCACAGCGGCGCCACCCAGCCGCGCGCATGCAGGGCACGGTGCCAGCGCATGCAGGGCTCGGGATCTGAAAACACCGAGGTGTTCAGGCGGCTTGCACGCACCAGATCCGGGGTGAGCTGGGCCTTGAGAAAGGCGCGAACCTCCTCACGAAATGCAAGATCCTCGGCGCTCAATTGAATGTTCATGATCAGACCTTCGCAGTCGGGGGGTTCGCAGCAACGGCGGAGTTGTTCGCAGCGTCAGAGGTCGCGCTGGGCATCGCCGCGCGCAGACGGGCATGCCGTCGCAGATGCCACTCGGGCGGACCAAACAGCGCATCGAGGGCCACCTGCCGCTTGAGAAAGACACCCACGGCGAGTTCTTCGGTCACCCCCATGCCGCCGTGCAACTGGATGGCCTCTTCGCAGACCCGCCGGGCGAGCAGCCCGACCTTGGCGCGCACGCCGGCCGCCTTGCGGCTGCGCTCGGGCGCAGGCACGGATGGATCCGACAACACCTGCACACCGGACTGCACCATGGAGCGCGCCTCTTCGCAGGCCACGGCCAGATCGGCCATGCGATGCCGCAGGGCCTGATTGGCCGCGAGCGGTTTGCCAAACTGAATCCGCGTGCGCAGGTAATCGGCCGTGGTGCGCAGCAGCGTATCCATCGCCCCACTCGATTCGGCGCAGGCCACAAGCAATGCGTCGTCGCAGACCCGGTGCCAGTCGGCGAGCGATGCCGACGCCAGGTGATCGGCGCTCGTCAGCATCACGCCGCGCAGGCTCAGATGGCAGGCCCCCACGCCGTCCACCGTCGGCAGGGGCGTCACGCTCGCGCCCTGTGCATCGCGCGGCACCACAAAGAAACCCGCCTTGCCGTCCGGCAGGCTCGCAGCAACCACGAACGCGTGCGCCCGATCGCCTGCAACCACCAGGGCCTTGTCGCCCTCGATGACCCAGCCGCCCCCCTGGGCTCGGGCCTGCGTGGCAAAACCCTCATCGCGCCAGGATTGTCCGCGCTCCTGCACAGCGGGCACCAGACGCAAAGCGCCACGCGCGATCGGTGCCAACCAGCGCTGCTGCTGATCGGCCGTGCCACACGCCGCGATCAGCGCGCCCGCCTGCACCAGCACCGGACCGATCGGATCATTGACCGGCCCAGCACCCAGAGCCCGGGCCAGCGCACAGACCTCGGCCAGCCCCTGGCCCAGACCATCGCAGGCCTCGGGCAGACTGATGCCCAACCAGCCCATCTCGGCCATCTGCGACCAGCGGGTGTCCGCATCAGCGCTGCCAGCCGCTTCCTTGACCCAGCGCCGGGCGCTGTCTTCGAGCATCTGCAACTCGGATGCCGAGGCCTGATCCATGTGTGAGCTCCCTGGGGCCTTCAGGCCCTCGAATGACATTTGACGCGGTCGGTTGCCACGGACAGCGAAGCCCGTGTGCAGTGCCGAGTCTGTTTCGGATCATACCGTTGCGGCCCGGTCACCTCAGCGATAATGAGCACCAAGCGAACGAATCCCGTTCACCATTCAACAAAACGACTGCGGAGACCCCATGACCCCACCTTCATTCGAAACGCTGCTTTATCAGGTCGAGGATGGCATCGCCACCATCACCCTCAATCGGCCCGACAAGCTCAACGCCTTCACCACGAAGATGCGCGACGAAGTCATCGCTGCCTTCGACGCCACGGATGCCGACGATGCAGTCAAGGCCGTGATCATCACGGGCGCTGGGCGGGCCTTCTGCGCGGGCGCAGATCTCTCTTCGGGTGGCAACACCTTTGATTACAAGAGCCGCGGGGACTCTTCCCGCGAGGAACATCTGGTCAATGGCGTGTATCGCGACGGGGGGGGTCTGGTCACGCTGCGCATCTTTCGCAGCCTCAAGCCCGTGATCGGCGCCATCAACGGCGCCGCCGTGGGCGTGGGCATGACCATGCAGCTGCCCATGGACATTCGCCTCGCCTCCACGCAGGCCCGCTTTGGCTTCGTGTTTGCGCGGCGGGGCATCACCCCCGAAGCCGCCTCGACCTGGTTCCTGTCGCGCGTGGTCGGCATCCAGACCGCGCTGGAGTGGTGCTACAGCGGGCGCATCTTCGATGCGCAGGAAGCGCTGCGTGAGCGCCTGGTGCGCTCGGTGCACGAACCGCAGGATCTGCTGCCCGCGGCTCGGGCCATCGCCCGCGAGATCGCCGACAACACCGCGCCGGTGTCCGTGGCCCTCACGCGCCAGATGATCTGGCGCATGGCGGGCGCATCGGATCCGATGTTCGCCCATCGGGTGGACAGCCGGGCCATCATGGCCCGCGGCAAGGCGGCCGACGCCAAGGAAGGCGTCAGTGCCTTCCTCGAGAAACGCCCGCCCAACTTCCCCAACCGCGTCTCCACCGACATGCCGGAGTTTTTCCCGTGGTGGGATGAAGTGCCCTTTGAATGACCCGCTTCTCACGGGACTGTTTCCTGGGGACTGTCTCCTGGGGGCCGGTTCCTGTCGTGACCGGTTCCTCACGTTTGATCATCCTCTTCTTCTCCTTGTTCTGATTCGGAGTCTGTCTTGACCTTCTGCCGACCCCTGCGCCAACCCCTGCGCCAACCCCTGCGCCGTGTCCTGCTGGCCACCGCTGCCGTGGCCGCCTCCCTGACCCTGGCTCAGCCCGTTCTGGCACAGGCTGCCAAGGATGCCGCCGCCGGATTCCCCAACAAACCCCTGCGCTGGATCGTGCCCTTCCCGCCGGGCGGCCCGACCGACTCCTTCTCCCGGCCCGTGGCCCAGAAGCTCGGCGAGATCCTGGGTCAGCCGGTGATCGTTGAAAACGTGCCGGGTGCAGGCGCCTCGATCGGCATGGAGCGCGTGGCCCGCTCAGCCCCGGACGGCTACACCATCGGGCTGGCCACCACCGGTACGCATTCCATCAATCCCCATCTGTACGGGGCCAAGCTGCCGCATGACACCAGCCGCGACTTCTCGCCGCTCACGCTGGCCCTGCGTTACATGAATGTCCTGCTGGTCAATCCCAAGCTGCCCGTGAATTCGGCCGCCGACCTGGTGGCCTATGCCAAGGCCAATCCCGGCAAGGTCACCTTCGGATCCGCCGGCAATGGATCGTCCAATCACCTCTCGGGCGAGACCCTCAAGGTGGTGAGCGGTGCTCCGATGCAGCACATCCCGTATCGCGGCAGTGCACTGGCCCTGGCCGATGTGATCGGCGGCAACATCACCTTCATGTTCGACATCCCCATTACCGCCGTGCCAGCCGCGCAATCCGGACGGGTCAAGATCCTGGCCATTGCCAGCGACAAGCGCTCGCCCTTCTACAAGGACATTCCGACCATGGCCGAGTCAGGCGTCAAGGGCTTCACTGATGTGGGCAGTGACCTGTGGTTCGGCATCGTCGGGCCAGCCGGCATCCCCAAGCCGGTGGTGCAAAAGCTCAACGCCGCTCTGATTCAGGCCATCCGCTCACCCGAGATTCGCCAGCGCATGGCCGCTTCGGGCTTTGAGCAATGGACGAGCACGCCTGAGGAGTTTGCAGCCGTCATCAAGAC
>Ga0255101_1000058_pt1 | contig 33249 bp, 29 predicted proteins | sample Colum_Colum_RepC_2_FD_188588 | JGI IMG/M metagenome (GOLD analysis project Ga0255101, IMG submission 188588) | Freshwater microbial communities from Columbia River, Oregon, United States - Colum_Colum_RepC_8d | ecosystem: Environmental > Aquatic > Freshwater > River | place: USA: Oregon...
GGGCCTGCCACCGAGCCTGCAAACGAGCCGGCCAACGGATCGCCGGGGCGAGCAGGGCCGCTCGCGCCTGCTCCAGTGGCCTGACGACCCGGCCGCCTTGAAGATGAAGGCGTCACCGGAAAGGCAGGAGGAGGCTTCAGGAGCGGCTTTGGCGGGCGAGCCATGCCGCAGTGGCGGAGCGGAGTCCGTCGTGCGTGAGATCCACCTGCAAGGGCGTGACCGAAATCTGTCCATGTTCGGTGGCGTGAAAGTCGGTGCCTGGCCCAGCCTCCCGGGCCGCGCCCGCCGGGCCGATCCAGTACACCGTCTCGCCGCGCGGGTTGGTGGCCCGGATCACCGACTCGGTGGGATGACGCTTGCCGAGTCGGGTCAGCACGGGGCCCGAGAGGGATTCAAAGGGACGGTTGGGAATATTGACGTTGAGCAGGACCGGGGACTGCGGCAGCACTGGGTCGGCGACGAACCGCTCCACGAACTGGCGTGCCGCGCGGGCGGCGCTCTCGAGATGGGCATGGCCCTTGTGCACCAGCGAAAACGCGATTGCGGGCACACCAAGCAGATAGCCTTCCGTGGCTGCAGCGACTGTTCCCGAGTAGATGGTGTCATCGCCCATGTTGGCCCCGTCATTGATGCCGCTCACCACCAGATCGGGCTTGCGATCAAGCAGCCCGGTGATGGCCACATGCACACAGTCGGTGGGCGTACCGTTGACGTAGTAGTAGCCGCTTGCAGCCTTGCGAACCGCCAGAGGTCGATCCAGGGTGAGCGAGTTGGAGGCGCCGGAGCGGTCGCGCTCCGGCGCCACAACCGTGATCTGCCCCAGGCCCTGGAGCGCCTTTTCGAGCGCGGCGATTCCGGGCGCGAAGTAGCCATCGTCGTTGCTGATCAGAATATGCATGCGCTCAGGATCCGTCCGTAGGCCAGTCGCGGATATAGGCCTTCAACAGGCGATTCTCGAAGCTCTGCGCCTCGAGCACCGCCTTGGCGACATCGTGAAATGAGATCACGCCCATCAGGACCGAACCGTCCATGACTGGAATGTACCGCTGGTGATGATCGAGCATGAGGCGACGCAGGTCATTGACCGCCATGTCGGGAGCCGCCACCGTGGGCGCCGGATCCATCACCTCACTCACCACGATCTCGGCCACCGGCGGGGTGGGTCCAGTGCGGTGCTCCTGCTGCCGGCGGGCCAGCACGCGCAGCACCTCCCGAAAGGTCAGCATGCCCACCAGGCTGCCCCGGGACATCACGACCACCGACCCGATGTCATGCTCGGCCATCACGATCACCGCGTCGGACAGCATGGTCTGCGGGGTGACGGTGAAGAGCGTCGAGCCCTTCACCTTGAGGATTTCGCTCACTTTCATGTCGGGGGATGCTATCGACTCGCCCGCCGATCAGCAAGGCGAGCGGCCATGCGGGCCGTGCAGGCTGCGTGCTAGCATCGACCGATGATGTCCTTACGCCTGCCTCATGATGCTCAGGGCTTCGACACCCTGGCGGTCCATGCCGGGGCCAGCCCGGACCCCTCCACCGGTGCCCGGATCACGCCCATCCACCTGAGTGCGGCGTTTTCTTTCCAGGATTCAGAGCAGGCTGCGGCGCTCTTCAACATGGAGCGCAGCGGTCACGTCTACTCCCGGATCAGCAACCCCACGGTCGCGGTCTTCGAGGAGCGGATCGCCACCCTGGAGCAGGGCGTGGGCGCCATCGCAACGGCCAGCGGCCAGGCCGCGCTGCATCTGGCCATTGCCACGCTGGCAGGCACAGGCTCGCATGTGGTTGCCTCCCGCGCGTTGTATGGCGGATCGCACAACCTGCTGCATTACACCCTGCGTCGGTTCGGCATTCACACCACCTTTGTCGATCCGCGCGATCTCGATGCCTGGCGGGCTGCCATTCGCCCCGAGACCCGATTGCTCTTTGGCGAAACCCTCGGCAATCCCGGTCTGGACGTGCTCGATATCGAATCGGTCGCCAGCATCGGCCGTGACCAGGGGATTCCGTTGCTGGTCGACTCCACCTTCACGACCCCCGCCCTGCTTCGACCCTTCGATCATGGCGCATCGCTTGTGATGCACTCGGCCACCAAGTTTTTGAGCGGCCACGGCTCGGTCATCGCGGGCGTGGTGGTCGATTCGGGTCAGTTCGACTGGGAAAGCAGCCCGCGGTTTGCCGAACTGACCCAGCCCTACGAGGGATTCCACGGCATGGTGTTCTCGGAAGAGTCCACCGTGGGTCCGTTCCTGTTGCGCGCGCGCCGCGAGGGGCTGCGTGATTTTGGGGCCTCGCTGTCGCCGATGAATGCCTGGCAGGTGCTGCAGGGCATCGAGACCCTCAGCCTGCGCATGCAAAAGCATGTGGCCAATGCGCGCAAGGTGGTGGAGTTCCTGGCCTCGCGGGCCGAGGTGGCTCGCATCGGCTGGCCCGAACTCGAATCGCACCCCGACCATGCGCTCGCCCGGCGGCTGCTGCCCCGCGGCTGCGGTTCGGTCTTCAGTTTCGATCTCAACGGGGATCGCGCAGCCGGCCGACGCTTTGTGGAATCCCTTGAGGTGTTCTCGCATCTGGCCAATGTGGGCGATGCCCGCTCGCTTGTCATCCATCCGGCGTCCACCACGCATTTCCGGGTCGACGCGGCGGCGCTCGCAGCCTCGGGGATCGGTGAAGGCACGCTGCGGCTGTCCATCGGCCTGGAAGACGCCGACGACCTCATCGATGATCTCAAGCGCGGCCTCAGGGCTGCCTCCCGGCCGAGTTGAGGCTGATCATTCGTTTTTCTGTGCAATCGAAGCGTCCTGCAGAACTGCCTCCCTTCACCCCATGAAAATCAGCGTCCAGGGCCATGAGGCCTACGTTTACACCGGGGGCAAGCCCTTCGATCCCGCTCGCCCGGTGGTGGTGCTGATTCACGGGGCTCAGCACGATCACAGCGTGTGGATCATGCAGTCGCGCTGGCTGGCACATCATGGCTATGCCGTGGTCGTTCCCGATCTGCCCGGCCATGGTCGCAGTGCGAGCCCCTTGCGCACCGACATTCAAGGCATGGCGCAGTGGGTGCTCGATCTGCTTACCGTGCTGCAGGTGGATCGCGCCGTGCTGGCGGGTCACAGCATGGGTTCACTGATCTGCCTCGAGGCCGCAGCCCGCGCGCCCGAACGCATGCGCGGGATCGGGCTGATCGGCACCGCCTTTCCAATGAAGGTGTCCTCGGCCCTGCTGGACGCCGCCCGCACCAACGAGCCCGCCGCGTTTGACATGATCAACCGCTTTTCGCACGCACGGCTCGTGCATCCTCCGGGCACACCGGGCCCGGGCTTTTCGGTGTTTGTCCAGAATCTGCGCCTGATGCAGCGCCAGAAACCCGGCGTCTTGCTCAATGATTTCCAGGCCTGCGATGCCTACACCGAGGGGCTGGCGTGTGCGAGCCGCATCCGCTGCCCGGTTCTGTTCGTCCTGGGCGAACGCGATGCCATGACCCCACCCAAGGCGGCCAAGAGTCTGATCGAGGCCTGCGGCGACACCACCGTGTGCAACATTTCGGGCAGTGGTCATGCGCTGATGAGCGAGACGCCCGATGCCGTGCGCAACGCGCTCAGCACCTGGCTTCACGCCCTGCCCGCTTGACCGGTTGCGTCAGTTCGAAGGGGCGCGTCAGGCCCGAGTCTCGTTCGTCCACAGGCTGGCCAGGCTGAGATCCAGTTCGGCTGAACCCGGATCCGGGTGCACCGCAGCCGATTGGCCCCAGAACGACTGAAATAGCGGGCGCAGGGTTTTGTTCTGCCATCCCGCTGCGGGCAACCAGCGCTCCTGCCACAACGACGCCGAGGCGCCCGAGACCGCCTGGATGGGCCAGACGCGGATCAGATAGCCCTGCTGGGACAGATGCTGGGCCACCTGACGGGCCAGTCGAGCATCGCCTGCCACCAAAGGACCACAGGCGCTGGCTCGCAGACCCCCCTGAGCCGAGCGCTCGATGACCTGACGCAGCACCTGAACATGCAGGGCATACCGCTCGGCCGAGTTCAGCATGGCCAATGGCCGCGCCCTGCCCCATCCGGGCAAGCGGGCTGCAAGGCTGGCTCCGAGCAGCACGCTCAGCCAGGCTGCGAAGAGCCAGGTCAGAAAGATCGGCAGGGCGGCGAATGCACCGTAGACCATCGTGGTGCCCGGGGTGAGGCGGACATAGGCACTTAGCGCCACCCGCATGCCCTCGAGCAGCACCGCAGACAGCACCGCACCCGCCAGCGCATGGCGTGAACGGACCGGCGCATTGGGGGCCAGCCGATACAGCACAAACAGCACGCCCGTCATCACCACCGCGGGCGACACAGCGGCCATCCACTCGGCAAGCACCGGGATTTGTCTCAGACTGCCTCGGACCTGCAACTGCAGCGCCAAGGCGCCCCCGAGCAGCAGAGGCCCCAGACTCAGCATCGCCCAGTAGAGCATCAGGCGCTGCCACAGGGGACGAGGCCGTTCGGTGGCCCAGATCTGGTTCAGGGTACGGTCGATGGTGAGCATGGCGCTCACCGCAGTCGCCAGAAAAGCCACGGTCCCGACTGCCGACAGCTTTTGCGCCGCTGCCACAAAGCGGTTGATGGTGTCCATCACCGTGCCGCTGATCGAAGGCAAAAAGATCGAGTTGCGGATGAAGTCTTCCAGACCTGAACGCAGACCGGCAAAGGCGGGAAGCGCCGAGAGCACCATCACGCCCACGGCCACCACCGGCACGATGGCGAGCAGGGTGAGCACCGTGAGGCTGCTCGCGGTCTGCGACAGCCGTAATTCCCGCGCATCACCGGCCATTTGAACCAGCAGATTGCGAAGGGATGTCATGAACGGCGTCATGGCTGCAATGGTACCGTTGGATTCATGAGCACCCCAGAAACGTCAGTGTCGACGCCGCTGCGCACGACTCCGTCCACGACTCCGCCCACTGGCTCGTTCAGCAGCCCTTCCACCGCCCCTGCAGCACCTTCGCAGGCACCGATGGGCGCACGCGCTGCCGAGCCACCGACATCCGCCCTGCGCTGGAGTCGCCACGTCACCCTCTTCTGTTTTGCTGCCCTCGCCGTCCTCGCGCTCGGCTGGGAAATCTGGTGGGCCCCGCTCAAGCCCGGCGGCTCGCTGCTGGCCCTGAAGGCCCTGCCCCTGATCGCTGCACTGCCGTTTCTGGCCCGCGGCAGCATCAAGGCCTACCAGTGGTGGTCGATGCTCGTGATGCTCTATCTGTGTGAAGGCCTGGTGCGCGTGGTGAGCGATCCATCAATCACCGGGCGATGGCTGGGCGGGATCGAATCCGCTCTGGCGGCGCTGGCCTTCGGCGCCGTGGTGGTTTACGTACGCATGGCCTCACGCGCCCGCCAGATCAGGGTGTGATCTGCATCGCGCAGCAGCGTTGAATCACTGAGCGTGCGTCGAAACGCACGTGCACCGGGCTCACCGTGATACAGCCCGAGTACATGGCGCACGATCGAGCGCAGCGGCACGCCCCGAGCTCCCTCGCGCCGCGCGTAGGCGACGAGACCTTCCAGAACATCGTCGCGCGTCGGGGCGATCTCAGGGCCAGAGGCCTTGCTGCAGACCGGCGCTGCGTCGTCAGAGACACCATCGGATGCCGCATGCGCGCCTTCCATAGCCAAAATGGGCATGGTCTGAGCGGCGAGCGCCGAGCGGGCATCGACCTCGCGGAGCATCCAGGGCTGGTGATAGGCCGCGCGGCCAAACATGACGCCATCGAGCCCCCGAGCCTGCTCGAGGGCTGAATCAACGGCCGTCAGCCCGCCATTCAGTACAAAAACCGCATCCGGGAAATCCGCCTTGAGCTGTTGAACCACGGCGTAGCGCAGGGGCGGAATCTCTCGGTTGTCCTTGGGACTCAGTCCCTCAAGCCAGGCATTGCGGGCATGTACGATGAATACGCGACATCCGGCATCGAACAGGCATGAGACGAAATCGCGCACCAGATCCAAAGACTCATTGCGCCCCAGGCCAATGCGATGCTTGATCGTGACAGGCACGCTGACCGCGTCCTGCATCGCCTTGACACCATCAGCGACCAGCGCCGGCTCGTTCATGAGACAGGCACCGAAAGCCCCTCGCTGGACCCGTTCACTTGGACAACCACAGTTCAGATTGATCTCGTCGTAGCCGAACCGCTCACCGACGCGAGCGGCACGCGCCAGATCCTCGGGTTCGCTGCCGCCGAGCTGCAAGGCCAGGGGATGCTCGGCCGCATCAAAGCCCAGAAGGCGTTCGAGATCACCATGCAAGATGGCGCCGGTGGTCACCATCTCGGTGTAAAGACGCACGCGTCGGCTGATCAGGCGATGAAAGTACCGGCAATGCCGGTCCGTCCAGTCCATCATCGGCGCGACACTGAAGCGCCAGGGCGAGCCGGTGCTGGCCTGCATGGATTTGGAATCGATGCTCACGCTCGGCGCAGCCCCTCAGACGGTCAATGCGCCATCCACAGGCAGCAAGACCCCGTTGATGTAGGCCGCTTCGTCCGAAGCCAGAAAAAGCGCGGCATTCGCAACATCCCAGCAGGTGCCCTGGCGACCCATCGGGCAGCGACGATCGCGCTCGGCCAGGATCACCCGCAGCTCCTCGGGAGACTTGTCAGCATAAAACGAGCGAATGTGTGGCGTATCCATCATGCCTGGCACGATCACATTGCAGCGGATGCCGTGGCGAGCGTACTGCCGCGCCATGATCCGGGACATGTGATTCAGGCCTGCCTTGGACGAGTGATACGCGATGTATTCGGTGGGACCCCAGCGCAGGCTTGCGGTCGAAGACACATTGAGAATCACACCCTTGCGCTGCTGGATCATCGTCGGCACGACTTCCTTGCAGGTGAGAAAGACACTCTTGAGATTCACGTCATGAACGCGATCCCAGTCGTCCTCCGAGGTCTCGATCACGCCACCTGCGGCTTCGATGCCGACATTGTTGTAAAGGATGTCGATGCGCTGGAAGCGCTGCACAACCTCGGCAACCACCCGTCGCACATCCTCGTGCCGACTGACATCGGCCTGCAGGGCCAGCGCAGCCCCCCCCTCATTCACAATCTGGTCGCGGGTCTGCTCGGCCGATGACAGGCTCAGGTCCACGACCACCACATGCGCACCCTGCCGGGCAAAGGTCAGTGCCACAGCCTGACCGTTGCTGGGACCGCCCGCAGGGTAAGAGCTGCCCCCACCCATCAGGAGGCAGACAGCGCCCTCAAGTCTTCGGTGTGATTGCACGGTCGCCTCTTCAGGGTTCAAAGACATGACCTCGGTTGATCCAGATCGGCGAGCGGGCCAGATCGATGAACCGACGCTCGTCTTCCAGCAGGATGCGGCCCGCCTCGCGGGCAGCGGGTTCCTTCATGGAGGCATCAAAGGCCTCACGGCTCTCCCACCAGAGCTGGGCCATGCCATCGAAGGGTTCGGGAGCCGCGCGCACCCGGCTCAGCCCGAGTGTGGCTGGATCGACGGGCAAGGCGTGCCACTGGGCATAACGCACCGCACGCAGTGCGGGCAGGTGCGATCGCACGAGCGGCGCGTGATGCTCCAGCCAATAGCGCTGAAATTCCTCCAGGCTCAAGGAGGGCAGGCGACGAAGGCAGAAGGTCAGTGCAAGGGTCACTTACATTGATTCCTGAAGCAGGCCCATCATCTGATCGGCATTGACCGCACGGGGGTTGCTGGCCAGGCTGTGATCCTTGAGGGCATGGGGCACGATGGCAGGCAGCATCGCCTCGGTCACGCCCATCGCTGCAAGCCCCGCCGGCAGGCCCAGGCTGCGATTGAAGCTCACGATGTGTTGCGCCAGATCGGCGCCTGCCGACACGCCCAGCACACTGCGCAGCCGGTCGTACTTCCAGCCGATGCCCTCGGTAGCCGCATTGAAACGCAGCACCGCCGGCATGACCACCGCATTGAGCGTACCGTGGTGCGGATTGAGAGGCTGGATCGCTCCCAGCGGATGCGACAGCGCATGCACCGCGCCCAGGCCCTTCTGAAACGCCATGGCGCCCTCCATGGCCGCCATCATCATGTTCCAGCGGGCATCCCGGTCCTGACCATTTTCAACCGCGCGCAGCAGGTTGGCAGCTACCCGGGTGGCGCCATCCATGGCAATGGCCTCGGCGGGCGGGTTGTTGGCGGGGGCGAGGAAAGTCTCGATGCAATGCGCAAGCGCGTCCATGCCGGTGGCGGCCGTCAGGCCTGAAGGCAGGCCCAGGGTGAGCTCCGGGTCACACAGGGCCAGGCGCGGAATCAGATGGGGGCTGAGCAAAGCCAGCTTGCGACCGTCGTTCAAGATCACCACGGCGCCGCGGCCCACCTCGCTGCCCGTACCGGCCGTGGTGGGAATGGCAATGACCGGAGCCACGGCTGGGGTGATGCGAGCCACACCGCCCTCCACCGCCATGAACTGAGTCAGCGGGCCCTCATGCGTGGCCAGCACGGCCACGGCCTTGGCCAGGTCCATGCTGGATCCCCCGCCCACCGCGATCAGGCCATCACAGCCGTGCTCGCGATACAGAGCGAGTGCGGCAAGCGCCGCCGACTCCGTGGGATTGGAGGGTGTGTCGGCAAAGACCGCAGACGGGGCGGGCCGCATGGCGTCGATGATGCGCTGGGCGAGGCCCACGGCCTGCACGCCCCGGTCCGTGACCAGCAAGGGGCGTTTGATGGACAAGGTCGCCATTTCGTCGGGCAGCAGGCGCAGCGCACCAAAGTCGAACTGGATGCGGGTGAGGTATTGAATGAGAGCCATGGGATCGTTCGGAATGAATTTCAGGAGAGGGCCGGATCGCTCAGGGCATTGAAGCGCGCCAGACGCTGTTCACCCTCGGGCAGCGCGCGAAGCGCCTGCTCGATGGCCGCCTGATTTTGCGCCCGGTTGTGAGCGAGCGTGTCGACCGCATGGAATTTCACGAATCCCTCCCAGAGCGGATCAAGCAGCCTTGCACCCGGGATGCTGCGCCCATCGAGGGTCTTGATCGTGAAGCTGCGCAATTCCGAGAGCGCGCTCTGCAGATAGGCCACATGAATCTGCTCGTCTTCACGGATGTAGGCCACCATGCGCGCGGCCTCATCCGCCGCTGCCCGGCGATCACCGAAATTGCGCTCATCACGCATGACCTGGAGGCAAAAGCTGAAGAAGGCTTCGGCGCGCACCTCGATCATCAGGACATTCATCATCATCACGATGGCCGCCTCGAAGGGGGCATCGAGCATGGGCAGCAAACGCCCGGTTTGCGGGCGCGCCAGCGACGGCGGCACCTCGGGCATCGGCCAGGCATCGGGCCCGAACAGCAGATCCCGCGCGGCAAACCACATGACATCGTGCCCACCCTGCTCCGAATCGGGGACGCCCCCTTCATCGAATCCGTGGGCGCGGAACAGGCCTTTGCCGAGGTGCGCCAGGGTGGTGCCCGCAATGTCTTCCTGCACGACCGCCTGAAAATCGGGTGCCGGAAACTGGGCCAGCATGCGCCCCCTGGCCTCGACCACCCCGGTGACGGTCAGCGCATTCCACAGGGTCTGGCCACACCCCCAGGACAGCAGCAGGGCCTGCTGCTCGACATTCGGAAAGTTGCCTGCGGCCAGCAGGGACCGGGACGCATCGATCAGCGGCCAGCCCCGATCCAGCAGCGCCTGCTGCCAGGCTCGAACCGCGGGCCAGCGGTGCAGGGTGCGCGGCGAATGATAGGTCCCCTGGGCATCGAATCCACCATGCAGGCGATGACCTGCCGCCAGCAGAGGGCGGACATAGTCGTGGCTGGCCATGAGGCGGGCATCATCAAAGTTCAGAACAGCGGCCACGTGTGACGGTCTCCAGGTTGATATTTCTCAATGTTGCCACGCTTTCTATGTCCTTCGTCTGAGGCGCTGCCCCTGCGCTGCATTGACATCGGCCAAGGCCTGCATCGACGATGGATGGCCACGGAAACACTTTCGCAGAACCCGGAGACACCCATGACACCGCACAGGATTCTGATCATTGACGATCATCCCCTGATGCGAGGTGCCTATGCACAACGCATCGAACACTTGCTGCCCGGCGTGCGCATCGATCAGGCGGGCCGTCTCGACGAAGCCCTCGCCGTGCTCGATCGGATGGGGCCGTGTCCGCTCATCATCCTCGACCTTGGACTGCCCGATGCCGTGGGCACCCAGGGTCTGCAGACGTTACGGGCCCGCACGCCCCATCAGCGGGTTCTGGTGGCATCGGCTCAATCCGACCGGGAACTGATCGATCGCTGTCTTCGCTTGGGCGCCATGGGCTTTCTGCCCAAGACGGCCACCGGCACCCAGCTGGAGCAGGCCGTACAGCGCATCCTTTCCGACCGCATCTATCTGCCGCCGGATTTCCAGGATCTTCAGCCAGTCCTGTCTGCGCCCATCCTGCCGGCACCGCATGCGCCCGCCACGGTCCGAGCGCTACGCGAACTCGGACTCACGCAGCGCCAGGCCGATGTGCTTCGCCTGGTCGTTCGTGGGTTGCCGAACAAATCAATCGGCAGGCATCTGTCGCTCGCCGAAGGCACCGTCAAGGTTCATGTCAGTGCCGTCCTGAAGGCACTGGGGGCGAGCAATCGCACCCAGGCGGTGCTCGCTGTGAACCGACTTGGCGTCTTCAGCAGCGACTGACCAGAGGAGCCTCACCAATCACCAGGTCGAACAGGGCATCCGGCCCCTGACTGAGCGCAGCCCGTCCGAGTTCGGCGTTCCAGTGCTGCTCATCGCCCCAGCGCTCTCGCCAGCTCCAGAGCAGTCGGGTCGACCTGAACAGCGCGTACTCCGCTGTAAACCCGATGGCGCCATGGGCCTGATGGGTAATGGCAGCAACCTTGCCCGCCGCATCGGCGGCACGGGCCTTGGCCATGAAGGCGCTGGGCCAGCAGCCTGGCTCGACCAGGTCTGCACCCGACCAGTCCAGCGTGGCCCTGGAGGCAGCAATCTCCTCAGCGGCCAGCGCCAGGGCATGCTGCACGGCCTGAAACTGCGAAATCGCCTTGCCGAACTGCACGCGCGTTCCGGTGTAGGACAAGGTCAGTGCAAACGCCTGACGCATGGCCCCCGTGATGACCGCTGCCGCGGTCGCGGCGAGTTCTGCGCGAACCCGTGCGGCATCCGGCCACTGCAATGCGGTGGTCGTGCCATCCGCTGCCCGCAGCCGCCCCGAGGCTTGTACGCCCCAGGGTGACACTTCAAGAATCTTCACGCCCGCTTGTGCGATTGGAGGCTGAACCGGATCAGGTGCACCATCCGGGCCTGCAATCTGCAGAACGATCGCGATCGACTCGCCCGGATCGACCCCCACCTGGGCGAGCAGCCGATGCGCGAGCAGCGTATCGGCCAGCGGAATATCGGCGCCCGACTGCGCCCAGGTCTGAAGAACCTCAAGGGCATCGGGCCAGGCCGACTCACCCGCGCCGCCCTCGTTCTCGGGCCGCAGCAGACGCGGTACCCCTGCTTCGGCAACGGTGCGCCACAGGCGTGCATCAAATCCGTCCGAGGCTGGCTTGCAGTCTTCGAGCATGCGCGCAAGCGCTTCGGCAATCATGGAGGTGGTGGTTTGGCTCATCGCAGTCCGAGCCCCCGTGCAATCATGCCGCGCAGCACTTCGGGGGTACCGCCGCGCAGGGTGTAGGACGTGGCATCGATCATCGTGTCGGCGAGCAGATCGCGGTACGCCCGCGACTGATCGCTGCCGGGTTGCTCCAGGGCCACCGCCCGCAGCCGCTCGGGAATCTCGCGCTCCAGGGCATTGCCCAGGTCCTTCATGAGCGCGGCCTCAGTCACCGGATCCTTGCCTTCATCGAGCTTGGCAGCCACCGAAATCGCCATGCGCCGCAAGGCAGCCAGATGCGCAATCGATCGACCCAGTTCAGCCTGCGAGACCGCATCGTTGCGAGGCTTGGCTCGGATCAGTTCAGTAAGCAAAGGAAACACACTCAGGAATCGTTCCGGGCCACTGCGCTCAAAGGCCAGCTCGCCCACCACCAGACGCCAGCCATCCCCGACTTCACCCAGCACGTGGGTATCGGGCACAAAGACATCGTCGAAGGTGATCTCGGAAAAATCTTCCCGCCCGCTGATGTTGCGAATCGGCCGGCGGGTGATGCCCGGGGATTTGAGGTCGATTGCAAACTGGGTGAGACCGGCGTGGCGCTTTGAGGCCTCGGGCGGGTCGGTACGAAACAGGCCAATCATGTAGTCGGCCAGATGCCCCCCGGTCGTCCAGATCTTGCGGCCATTGATCCGCCAGCCGCCGTCGACCCGGGTGCCTCGCGAACGAACGCTCGCCAGATCCGAGCCCGAATCGGGCTCGCTCATGCCAATCGCACAGGTGGTTTCGCCGCGCACGATCCCGGGCAGCACTTGCGCCTTGAGGGTGTCACTGCCATGACGCAGGATCTGCGGCCCACTCTGGCGATCCGCGATCCAGTGGGCGCCCACGGGGGCGCCCGCCGCGAGCAATTCCTCAACCACCACATAGCGCTCGAGCGTGCTGCGTTCCTGACCGCCCCAGGCCTTGGGCCAGGTCAACCCGATCAGCCCGGCATCGCCGCAGGCCTTGGTGAAACTGCGATCAAAGATCACCCAGCCTGAACAGCGCGGGGTGAAGGTGCCGGCGGCCCGCTGTGATGCCAGAAAGTCGCGCACCCGGTGGCGCATCTCGATGGCCTGCGGGGGCAGGCGTACGGCTTCAAAAGACAGACTCATGCAGCTCAGCCCAGATGCTTTTTGAGGAACTCGCTCATACGGTCCCAGGCTTGCTGGGCGCAGGCGGCGTCATAGACATCGCCGCGGCGCTCATTGAAAAAGCCATGAGCGGCGTCGTAGCGATGAATGTCGGGCGACTGACCGGCCGCCTTCATGGCCGCCTCGAGTGCATTGGCTGCGGCCGGTGTGCACCAGTCGTCCTGGTTGGCAAAGTGGCCCTGGAAGGGAATGCGGATCTTGGCCGGGTCGGCAAAGTCGGCGGGGGGAATGCCGTAGAAGCACACGCCAGCCGAGCACTCCGGCACATGAACCGCTGAAGCCACGGTGAGTGCGCCGCCCATGCAAAAACCCATCACGGCCACCTTGGCACCGCCCTTGGCCAGATGCTGAACCGCGCCACGGATGTCCTGGTGGGTTGCACCCGGAAAATCCAGACCGGTCATGAGGTGGTTGGCTTCATCGGGCTTTTGCGTCACCCGCCCCTTGTACAGATCGGGGGCCAGCGCGTTGTATCCCGCACGGGCAAACCGGTCGGCCACGCCGCAGATCTGGTCGTTCAGACCCCACCATTCCTGAATCACGATCACGCCAGGGCGGCCTGCGCCCGCCGAAGCAAGGTAACCGCGCGTGCTGCCGCCATCGGGGCGGCCGAAATCGATCATCTGGCCCATGGTCACTCCTCCTGTGTGTGTGGTGCTCGCAAGCCTAGCAAATCAGCGCCGGTTCCCGAGCGAGCGCCCCTGCAGGATTGCAGAAATTGCAGGTAACTCAGCGCTACGGCATCCGCATGTTCAAAGTGAGGCAAGGCGCCTGCTTCAAAGACCGAGGTTTGCCAATTCAGGCGCCGCTGCGTCCAGGCGGCGCCGCTGTAGTCGCGAAAATCGCCCCGCGTGCCGTGGGCCATCCAGACCGGGCACTGAAGGGTTTCGTAGACCGTGCGGATATCTCTGGAAAAAAGCCGGCCGGACAGAAAAGACAGCGGCGCGTATACGGCATTGGGCTGGTGAGCACTGCGCCAGCAGGCCTGCAGCAAACCCTCGTCGATCTGCGGGGAACCCCAGGTTCGCCCAAGGAAGTAACGCATGCTGGCGCGGGTCACCAGGGCGGCAAAGAGCAGATTACGCAACAGGGGCAGGCTCAGTACGGCCAGCAGGCCAGGCACCTCGCGGCTTGCGCCCTCCAGGCCACGCAGGCTGTCCGAGCGCCGATCGAGACCCGTGGGAGAGATGAGACCCAGGCTCAGGATGCGCTGCGGGCGACGACGCGCCAGCCGGGCAGCGAATTCGCAGGAGAGCGACAAAGCCACCACATGCACGCCCGCGCCTGCATGCGCCAGGCTGATGGCCTCCACTGCAACTTCGATGGCCTGGACGAAGAGCGTCATGTCATAGGCCCGAGCGGGGCGATCCGAAGCGCCGTAGCCTGGAAGATCGAGCGCGTAGACCTGGCAATTCCCCTGGAGGCGCTCGAACAAGGGCTGCATCTCGGCAGCGCAGGCTGCAGCATTGATGCTGTGAACCAGCAGGACCAGTGGCAAGGGACGGGCATCTGAACCCCGGTCTCGGTCCGACCCAGGATCCATCGATGACCTCTGAGAAAGCCCTGCGTGCTGGGCGGGGTTCACGGGTTGATGGATCGCCAGCACACCCGCAGGCCCGTCGATCCAGTGCAGCGTGCTGCCTGGCAGGGCCAACCCGTGGCGCGCAGGGGTCTGGAACGGCTTCGAGGGTGAGTTCATTCGGCGCCGATCTTAGCCCACAAGCATCGCCCCCCGAGTTACTTGGGTGTTCCAGCCTGAAAGGCCTGCGGCGTTAAACTACGGGGTTACCCAAATCTCCTCTCTCCTCTAGCCATGACTGACCGCATCAGCCTTCACGGATTGCAGATCGACCGCCGCCTGCACCAGATGATCGACTCCGAGGCTCTGCCCGGAACCGGTATTGCACCCGACACCTTCTGGAAGGGACTGGCCGAACTGATTCACGAGCTGGGCCCGCGCAACCGCGAACTGCTGGCGACGCGCGATGCGCTGCAGGCCAGGATCGACGCCTGGCACAAGGCCCGGGCGGGCCAGGGCCATGATGCAGCGGCCTACGCGGCCTTCCTTCAGGAGATCGGCTACCTGCTGCCCGAAGGCGATGACTTCCAGGTCGATACGGCCAATGTCGATGACGAAATCGCTGCCATTCCGGGCCCGCAGCTGGTTGTGCCGGTCATGAATGCGCGCTATGCACTCAATGCTGCCAATGCCCGCTGGGGCAGCCTCTACGATGCCCTGTATGGCACCGATGCCATGGGCGATGGCCCGCAGGCCGGGGGCTATGACCCCGTGCGCGGGGCCCGCGTGATTGCCTGGGCACGAAACTTCCTCGATCAGGCCGCGCCGCTTGCGGGCGGCAAGCACGCCGATGTCTCGGCCTATCGCGTCGAAGGCGGCCAGCTGGTCGCACAGACCGCATCGGGCAACCTGCGTCTGGCGGATCCGAGCCTCTTTGCCGGCCATCGGGGCGAAGCCGGCGCGCCCGCAGGGGTGCTGCTGCGTCACAACCGCCTGCATATCGAGATCGTGATCGATCGCAACCATGCCATTGGCAAGACCGATGCGGCTGGCGTGGCCGATGTTTTGCTGGAGGCCGCGATCACCACCATCATGGATTGCGAAGACTCGGTCGCAGCCGTTGATGGCGAAGACAAGGCGCTGGCCTATCGCAACTGGCTGGGCCTCATGAAGGGCGATCTCACCGAGACGGTGGCCAAGGGCGGCGGCAGCTTTGAGCGACGCCTGGCTGCCGATCGCGAGTACACCAGCCCGACAGGCGCCAAGCTCACCCTCAAGGGTCGATCGCTCATGCTGGTGCGCAATGTGGGCCATCTGATGACCAACCCCGCGGTCATTGACCGCAATGGCCTCGAAGCCCCCGAAGGTCTGCTGGATGCCATGTGCACGGCCATGATCGCCCTGCACGACCTGCGCAAGACCTCGGGCCTGCGCAATTCGGTGCGCGGTTCGGTGTATGTGGTCAAGCCCAAGATGCATGGCCCGGATGAGGTGGCCTTTGCCGATGCCATCTTCACCAAGGTGGAGCAGCTGCTCGGGCTGCCGGCCTACACCGTCAAACTCGGCATCATGGACGAAGAGCGCCGCACCACCGTGAACCTCAAAGCCTGCATTCGTGCAGCCCGCCATCGTGTGGCCTTCATCAACACGGGCTTCCTCGATCGCACGGGCGATGAGATTCACACCTCCATGGAGGCCGGCCCCATGGTGCGCAAGGCCGACATGAAGGCGCAGGCCTGGATTTCGGCCTACGAGAACTGGAATGTCGACATCGGTCTGATGTGCGGCCTGACGGGTCGCGCCCAGATCGGCAAGGGCATGTGGGCCATGCCCGACCTCATGGCGGCCATGCTGCAGCAAAAGATCGGCCATCCGCAGGCCGGTGCCAACTGCGCCTGGGTGCCCAGCCCGACGGCAGCCACCCTGCACGCCACGCACTACCATCAGGTCGATGTACTGGCCCGCCAGGCCGAAATCGCTCGCGGCGGACGCCGGGCCAAGCTTTCGGACATTCTGTCGATTCCGCTTGCAGCCTCGCCCAACTGGTCGGCCACCGACATCACGGCCGAACTCGAAAACAATGCTCAGGGCATCCTGGGCTATGTGGTGCGCTGGGTGGATCAGGGCGTGGGCTGCTCCAAGGTGCCCGACATCAACAACGTGGGTCTGATGGAAGACCGCGCCACGTGTCGCATTTCCTCGCAGCACATCGCCAACTGGCTGCGCCATGGCGTGGTCACGCGCGACCAGGTCATGCAGGTCATGCAGCGCATGGCTGCGGTCGTCGATGGGCAAAACGCTGCCGATCCGGCCTATCGGGCGATGGCGCCGAGTTTCACTGGCTTTGCCTTCAAGGCGGCCTGCGATCTGGTGTTCGAGGGCACGAGCCAGCCGTCGGGCTACACCGAGCCCATCCTGCACGCACGTCGTCTGCAACTGAAGGCGGCCTGATCGCCGCAGGACTCTGTCGTGCCTGGCGTGTTGCCGAAGCGCCTCCCTCCGGGACAAGGCCCGCAGCCACGGCATCCGTCGGGTCTGGCGAGCGGTAGGCGTTCCGTGCTTGGTTTGAGCGGCCTTGCATTTGGCATGCGACCTGGGCTGCCTGGGCTGGGTCTGTCCAGCCTGGGCCTTGCGGCTTGCGCTGGAGCCCCATCTCAGGCTTTCCAGGATCGCGCCGGGACGCCGAGTGTTCCCGGCCAGTCCCGTGCCTTGCAATCCGATACCGGATTTCGCTTCGATGGCGGTATCGGGCGCAACCCGGGCGGACCGGATCGATGGCGCTATGCAGAGATCACGGGACGCTACGGGACAGCCTCAGCGTCAACCTGGTGGCGAGTCGAAAGCAGTGTCGATTCCTTTTCGCGGCTCGATCAGATCCTTGATTCTCGCGCGTCTACCGTCACGGTAACCCCTGCCTTGAATCCAACGCGGCGGGCGCCCAGGGAGCCGGAAATTCGCTACCGGGGCGCCGGACCCAAAGGGACAGGCGATTTCACGATCGATGACTACTGCTCACGCAATCCGGTCACCGGACTGCTGATCGCGATGGACGGACAGGTTCTGGTGGAGCGTTACCAGTACGATCGCGGACCCGAGCATCGTATGACCTCCTTTTCGATGGCCAAGACCCTCACGGCCATGCTCGCAGGACTCGCGCTGGCGCAGGGGCGAATCGACTCCATCGACGATCCCGCGGAGCGATACGTCCCGGGACTGAGAGGCACTGAGTATGGTCGTACGCCCCTGCGCCATCTGCTCACCATGTCCTCGGGGGTCCGGTTCCGCGAGGAATACGATGGCACAGACGACTCGGCCATCCTGAGCCGACGTGCAATCGGATTTCAAAGCGCCGGAGGATCCGATGTGGTCGCGCCCTTCAATCAGCGGCTTTCGGCACCCGGAGAGCGCTGGTATTACGCTTCGTCGGAGACCTACGTACTCGCGCTGGTCGTTCGTCAGGCCTTTGACGAACCCCTTGCGAGTGTGTTTTCACGCGAAATCTGGCAGCCGCTTGGCGCCCGGTCACCCGCCACATGGCTGGTTGATCGATCTGGCCAGGAAGTGGGGTACTCCGGATTTCAAGCGACCCTGCCCGACTGGGGCAGGCTGGGAATGATGCTGGCGCAGGGCGGTCGTGTCGGTTCTCGCCAGATCATCCCGGAACACTGGCTGCCGGAGATGACCCGCATGCAGATCACCCCGCGGCAGACGCGGCGGTATTTCGGCTACGGATACCAAACCTGGGTGTTCCCTGATCGAGATGGCTCCTTCGCCCTGCTGGGCGTTCGAGGTCAAGCACTTTATGTTCATCCAGCGCGCAAGCTGGTCATGGTCCACACCGCCGTTCGCCCGGATGCCAGAGATGCTGGCGGCGCGGATGCAGTTGCTCTCTGGAGAGCGGTCAAGTCGCTCTGAGTGAGAGCCTGCAAGGTCCACTGGCTCCCGCCGCGTTTCCCTGTCTGACGCGCCCCCCGGGCTCGGCCCGGAGGGCGAATCGCATGGCCCGACCTCAGAGGACGATGTCTGAAGTCGCCGCGGCCGAGACCTGGAGCAGGTTGGCGCCCTGGGTATAGTCTCCTGCCAGCGCGATCACCAGCTCCGGCGCGACGGTTCCCGAGGTGTTGCCCTGAATCAGGGTTTGATTGGTTGCAGCGTCGTACACCATGTTGAGCTGACCCACGGCCGTGAGCGCCTGCGTGCCTCGCCAGACAAAGGCCTGGTTTCCCGTAGCCGACACACTGGCATCGATTGCAGACAGATTGATCCGATCCACGCCCCGAACAAAGTCGAGGATCAGATCGCGCGTCGCAGTCGTCGCACCTGAATCGGTGGCTGCCGAATAGATGAAGGTGTCTGCACCCTCGCCTCCGGTCATGCGATCTGCGCCTGCCGCGCCGGTCAGCTGGTCGTTGCCCGCCCCCCCCCGAAGATCATCGTTGCCCGCCTGACCGCGCAGGATGTCGGCCCCTGCACCTCCAACGATCACGTCATCGCGCAGGCTGCCCGTTCCGGTGAAGTTGGCTGCTCCAACATATTCCAGTTGCTCGATGTTGATGCCCAGGGTGTAGCTCGACAGCGCCGTGCGGATGGTATCGAATCCGCCCGCCGCTGCTTCGACAATCACGTCACGGGAGGAATCCACGATGTAGATGTCGTTGCCGTTCCCTCCGGTCATGCGGTCGTCACCGGTTCCACCATCGAGCAGGTCGTTGCCGTCAAATCCGTTCAACACATCGTTGCCGCCCAGACCGCGAATGATGTCGTTGAGGGCGGTGCCGTTGATCGTGTTTGCCGCGTCGGTGCCCAGCAATTCCGACAGCACCGGACCGGTGGCCGCGCTCACATGGGTTTCAACGAATCCGCCGCCATCAATGTAGCGACCACTTACGGAAATCTGCTTGCCCACCAGATCGGGGCCGACCGTGAGGGTGGACTGCACGGCGCCGAAGATATCCACACCATCGGCCTTCCACTGCCAGGCCATCGAGCCGATGGTGCCCGCCCCATCGGGATCCACCAGATTGTGCGTTGCGCGCAGAACCTGGTTCACGAAAGGCGTGCCAACAATCGACACCGCACCGGCGGGCGCTTCGTTGGCATTGGTCGCCCGGACCGACAAGGCATGGGTGACCGTGCTGATTCCATCAGACGCCTGAACATCCACGCGGTAGATGCCATCCCGATTCAGATCGACGGGCGCTTCAAAATTCAATGCCTGCCGCAGGCTGACATTGCCCTGGTTATCGATGCTGAAAAGCGCAGCGTCTTCGCCGATCAGACTCAGCGTCATGGGCGAGGCCCCTTCAATGATGGCTTCACCAGCCACATTGAAGCGCAGCACCTGGGCGCCGGTGTTGAAGTCCACGAACGGCACGCGAGTGACCACGCCCACCGTATTCTCGAGAATGCTCGCCGCCGACTCTGCCGGAGCGGTCAGTACCGGTGGCGTTTCTAGCTGGATCTCGTCGAACAGAACGTCGGCTGTACCCCCGGCATTCACGGCGAAACGCAGGACCTCCACGTTGTATAGACGATCGGTACCGTCGGTCTCGCCGTTGGCGAGCTGGCCATTGTGCTGCACGGTGATGCTGCCATCTTCGTTGCGGAAGAAGGAATAATCCGCCCGCAACCCGCGGTAGACCACTGTGTCACGATCGAGATTCGCAAGATCACCATCAAGCAGCTCACGGACCGTCTGCAGTTGCCCGGGATGATAGGTGCGGTCCTGCATCAGCGCACTGAGCGACCGTCCACCGTGCAACTCCAGACCCGTCGGCGAGTACACCTTGGCGCTCATGCCATCTGCCCAGGCGATCTCTGCCCCCTGCGCATCGCGAATCGAGATGCGCGTATTCAGCCATCGATCGCCGTCGATGATGTCGTTGCCGGCCATGCCATTCAGCACATCCGAACCCCCACCTCCGAGAAGCACATCCCCCGCCGTATCGAGTACGGTCGTGACATTGCCCTGGGCGTCACGGACCACGGAGTTGACATCCATGACCAGGACGGTGTGCGTCTCGCCATTGATGGTCAGCGCCTGGCGCGGCAGGTGGTTGGTGAGCTGGTCAAAGCCCTGAATGCGCGCCACGCCTTCGGCGGTGAGCGAGTTGGAGTAGGACAGGAAGGGACTGTCGGCATCCGGTACGGCCGCCACACCGATGGGCGCGGCCGCGCCGAGTACCTGGCTGCGGCCGATCAGCGTGTCGTTGTGGACCCAGCCTGACAGACCTTCGACCAGATCGAAGCGATCGCGCAGGATGATCGCCTGCTGGTTGGCGAAGATGGGAATGCCCAGATCGCTGTTGGCCGCAACCACATCGCCCTTGTGAATGGCCCAGTCAAAGCCTGCCATGCCATTGCTGCGCTGGATCCCTGCGCCCTGAACCATGATGTCGTCGCCCGACTCACCGTCGTAGTCGGTATCTCCACCGCGGCCATTCAGGACATCATGACCGATGATCCGGCTGTTGAAGAAGAGCTCGGAATTCTCGCCGGCGAGATAGTCAAAGCCTGCACTTCCGTCACCGCCTTCAATCCAGTCGTCGCCCTCGTTACCCTTCAAGACGTTGCTTCCGGTGGCACCTTGAATGAAGTCGTTGTCGAGCCCACCCGAAATGTCCTTGTCGTCCTGCGAGCCAAAGATGAAGTCTTGACCCTCGCCGCCAAACAGCAGATCGAGGCCGTTGCCACTGCTGATGAAGTCGTGACCTGATCCGCCCTCGATCACGTCTCCGAAATCGGAGCCCTGATCGGTGATGACGTCGTTGCCTGCTCCGCCAAAGAGATGGTCATTGCCCAGGCCGCCCTCGATGTCGTCATCGCCGCCATCACCCCAGGCGGTGTCATCACCGGCGCCGGAGATCAGCACATTTCGAGCATCCGTGCCGCCCAGCACGACATGCGCATCCCCGGTGTAGCGCAGGTTCTCCTGACCATTGGCCGGATTGCCGTCACCGTCCGAACGTTGCACCAGCGGATTGAGCGCAGCGACCAGAGGATCTGCATGCAGGGGATCCCGACCCGCGGCGTCGCCGTTGTAATCGCGTTGCCGATTGACATCGACCTCGAGGATCAGGTCCGGCGTCTGGAACAGATTGGCCGCCACGTGAGTTGAATTGGGATTACCCAGGTCGCTGTTGCGGACCACCAGCGCACCAAAGGAATCCGCCTCGAGCTGGGTCAGCAGGTTCATGCCCTGGGTCCGGCTCAGGTAATAGAAGCGATCGCCCGCCTGCAAGCGCTCCATCTGAACTTCAAATACATGGTTGAAGCTTGTCCCCAGCATGCCGCCAAAGGGAATCTTGCGCTCGGCCAGACCGCCGATCCAGAAATCGACATCATTCAGACCGCCCAGTGCGCCGCCTGCCCAGGCGCCGGTTGCGTTGAGGAAGTCCACCCGATCCGCCGGTGCTTGTGCGTCGCCCATGACCATGGACCAGGCCGCGTCGCGCTTGGCAGCGACCGTGGTGGCGCTGGTGATGCTGGTGTGGGTACCGTAGGCGGCAATGAAATTCACCACCGACATGGGGTTCTTCAGGAACTGCGCAAACTCGCTCCAGCTGGAATAGGGCTTGAGCGTCGCGTCCTGGGTGGCTTCAAAGAACTGGCGGCGTGCTTCGTTCAGCGACGGAACCCCGGTCTCGCGACCGCGGGCAATGTTCAAGGCGCCCAGATCCAGCGGCAGCCCGACGAGGTTGTTGCGCAGTGCTCCGGTCGTGAACTCATCGATCTCGTTGCCTGTCTGCAAAGACATGCCCCGAATGATGGCGCCAGCGGCCGTGGCGGCGTCCACCTGCTGAACGACCCCATTGGCATCGCGCAGGTTGTTGAATTCGACCGGGTTCAGGAAGGCTTCGATCAGGCCGATGTGATCGGTCGTGTTGCCGTCGATCGAGATGCGATCCACGGTTTCATTGAGCATCGAATGTCCGAAGCGGTAGACCACATGGGCGAACTCGGCCACGATGGCGGGATCAACCGCGGGATTGTTCGAAAAGACGAACGGATCGATGGTCGGAGAAATGCCTCGCGCGAACTGTTCGAAGACCAGATGTTGATAGACCATCTCGGTGCTGAATCGGGCGGCCTGGAAGAGGCGGGCACCGTCCCAGACCAGCCCGGCCGGATCCTGCGGCAATGCGGTCACGGGCGTCAGCAACCACTCGTTCAGGAATGCGAGATCGCCTTGGGCAGCGCTGTCCAGGATCACGGTCTTGATCTGGTCGACCCGATGATTGTGCTCACTGTGAAACACGGTGTGCACTGCGGTCAGGCCGATGTTCTCGTTGCCACGACCATCGCCCACGATGAAGTGACGATCAAGCAGCTCATTGTCGTACTGAGTCATCACGCCGAAGGCATTGGGGGCCAGAGGATTGCCCGTGACCGTGTCGACATCCGCAGAGGTGGCCACCATGGGCGTGAGCGGATTGCGGTCGTGATCGACCATCGAGGGGGCGGCGCTGTGGGCAATGTCGGCGAGAAAGACCGTTCCTGCACCCATGGCGGCCGCGGCTGACACCGGTGCGGCCAGATTGCCCTCAACCAGGACGGGCGGATTCCCGGACATCACCAGCTGAGGCAAACCGTTCACCCCAGGGATGAACTGACCATAAGCATCGGTCGCGAGCAGCGGGACCGAATGTACATGGAAGTCATTGAGCTCGATGCCCAGCTTGTCTCGCGCCTGGGCCTTGATGTCTGCCCAGGTGGGCGGCCCGCCCGCGCTGCCTTCCAGGAGATGCCCGGTATCGACCGGCTTGCCTTGCACCATCACGTATTCGCGCAGGAACACCTGATGCGAGGGGTGTGAGGTGTAGACCTGGTTCAGATCGATGAAGGGCGTGGTCTCGTTGCGATGCTCACGCACATCATCGGCGGTCCCCACGACGCCATCCGGTCCCGCCTGATTGGTGGCTCGCGTGAGCACCATGAAGTTGGTGGGGGAGCCGGGTTTGTACAGAGGATCGTCGGGTTGCAGGGGAATGTAGACCTTGCCGCTGCCGCCCTTGCTCACCAGGTCCAGGCCATGATCAAAAAACTGACCAAACAGCGTGAAAAATGAGTTGTAGGGCGCCGAAGCACCATCACTCGCAACATTCAGTACAACAACCGAGCCCCGCTCCACCGTGAGCTGGTGCTGCGCGATCAGACCATCCAGAACATTCTGGGCTGCGGCCCGGTCGACATCGGTGGCTGCAGCTCCCACGGCCAGAAAGGCATCATGGATTGACTGCGCTGCGCCCGAGGGATCCACATGACCATTGACCGTCAGCGCAGCGATGATGGCCGCCTTGTTGCCCAGAGACTGATCCGCAACCAGGTTGCTGATGATGCGGGGATCCGCATCGACCACATTGCCGACAGTCGCGTAATTGGTGTTGGTGAGCGCGGGCGCCGTCGGCCCGAAGCTCAGACGGTCACCATCCTGATCGTTGGTGAAGCGGGTGCTCAGCATGCGCGGCATGAGCTGAAACGATGAGCCGCTCAGCTGCTGCCCCGGCAGCAGATTGTTGTACTCGCCCGTGACGGTCCGCAGGCCCAGAGGCAGCAGCTGAGGGGTCGCAATTGCAGTGCCTTGAGCCGCACCGGCGACGAGGGTCGACAGGTCCTCTCCGGCGGCATGCCGCTCGGCAATCTTGATCTGCTTCAGGATGTGCTGAAGGTCGTGCTTGATCAGTGCGAACATGAAAATCCCCTGGATGAAGTGACAGGAATACGGGCGCAATGCCCGGTGACATGCCCAGAGAGTTCGCAATCACCGTGCCAGCGAGCACTGGTGCGGGTTTTCAGCCGATCGGCAGGTCTTCGTCTCGATCCTGCAGACAGCGACAGACCTTCCCTGTCACAGGTGCGGCTGTGATCAAATGCTCACTGTCGCAGTCCTGACCGACCCTGCCGCCCCGGAGGACGTTGTCCTCCGTTCGCGGCCCCAACCCCTGCTGGATCGACCTTGAACCCTTCTCTGCCCCTCGTAAACCTGAGCGTTCAGGACCGCATTGCGCGGATCGTCATGAATCACGCGCCGGTCAATGCCATGACCGTTGACTTGCTGGATGCGTTGCTGGCCGCCTTCGAGCAGGCCAGCGCGGACACCGAGGTCGACGTGATCGTCCTGGGAAGCGCGGTTCCGGGGCGCTTCAGCGCCGGGCTGGATCTGAAGGCGTTTGCCCAGGGCGACTGGGAAAACAGCCGCGCGCTGCTCGAGCGCCTCTATACCCGGTTTACGGATCTGCAATTCAGGCTGGGCAAACCCTCGATCGCGGCGGTGAACGGCACTGCGCGAGGGGGGGGAATGACGCTTGCCATCTCGTGCGACATGATGGTCGTCGAGCAAGGCGCAACCCTGGGATATCCCGAAATCGACGTGGGAGTCATCCCGGCCATCCATTTCACCCACCTGCCACGCATCGTTGGCAGACATCGGGCCTTTGATTTGCTCTTTACCGGACGAACCTTCGATCCTGAAGAAGGACATCGACTTGGCATCGTGACCCGGGTGGTTGATCAGGGCATGGCCATGACGGCCGCCATAGAGCTCGCTCAGGTGCTGGCCGCCAAGCCCCGACGAGTGCTGCGCATGGCCCGAGAGATGTTCATGCGCGAGATCGACTCAGATTATCGAAAAGGGGTCGCTGCAGCGGTCGAGAATTTCTGCAACGTGGCTCAAACCCGCGAATCCCGCGATGGCATCGAAGCCTTCGTGGCGCGTCAGGCTGAGCGCGCCGCCCGCAAGGGCAGGGATTAGCGGGCTGGCGTCCGGGCCTGGCGCCGCGATTCACGCTCGGCGCTCATCTGCTCCCTGCGTTTCGCATCGAAGGCAAGTGCCTCGGCCAGCGAGATTGTGGCGTCGTTGTCGGTGTCAGCTTCATCGAAGTCACTCATACGCACCTTGACCACTTCGGCAAAAGACAGCTTGCCGTCCTTGTCTGCATCGGCCCGCCTCAGCATGCGCTCCAGAGCTCGCACATGGGCGCGATCGGGCAAGCTGCGCAGGTCGGCTGAAGAAATATAGCCATCCCGATCGAAATCGAGGGCATGAAAGCCGCGCACGATGTCCTTGTGGAATTCATCCAGGCTGATCTTGCCGTCATTGTTCAGGTCGGCTTGAGAAAAGCTGTTGCGCGATGCGCTTGGACTGCCTTGGGCCAGAGTTGAAGCACTGGTCCCGAGCACGGCGAGCGCGATGGCCGCGCGAATGATTTGATTGCGGTTCATTTCGGCGATCTCCTGAGGGTCAAGCCTCTAGGCTTCAGTGGCTTACCAGAACCAGCGCTGGTTCTGGCCCCCATGGCAACGGTAGGCGATGATCGGAGCCTGGTTGGTCGAATTGTTGTTGGCCAGATCAATGCACTGACCGGTATAGCGATTGCGAATGGACGCCCCCTGGACACCCCATTGCTGGGTGGGACTGCCGTCGCAGGCCCAAGCCACGATGCGCGCTCCGTCTACCGCATTGCGCCCGGCAATATCCAGGCAATGTCCGCCCACCATCAATTCGCCACGAGGCGACCACTGGAACTGCTGATTGCCTTTGCCGTGACATTGAAACAAACCGGCAGGAACATTGGGGCCCACTCGTCCGCCCTGCATGTCGATACACATCCCCGCGCTGTTACGAATCACGCCACCCCGCTGCTGGGGGTACCCCCCCGGAGGCGGATAGCCGCCACCCCAGTTGGGCGGCGGGTAGTAGCCGCCTGAGCCCGGCGGAGGAGGTGGCGACGCAGGAACATATCCGGCGTTGTCATTGCGGTGCTTGTTGTGTTGACTGGCCAGGATCGCCACCCCTGCGATCGCCGCCATGGCCGCCAGTCCGGCAGCCGCATTGGACGAATCCGGCTGGGTCGCCTGCGAGGGAACCGCATCATCGCGAACATGAACCCGGAACGAGCCTGAGCATCCGCCACTCACCCAGAGCTGACGCGCAGCCAGGTCGTAGCCCCAGGTGCGGCCAAATCGGCAGGCCCCGGCTCTCTGGGTCGCGAGTTCGACCTCGGTGGTGCCCGCGGGCAACGAAGCGGTCACTTCACCTCCGCTCGAGGCGAGGTCGAGTGATTGCACGGCGGCAGCACCGGGCAGGGGAAACCCGGCCACAGACATCGCGCAGATCAGTGCCGTGGTACGTCCAGTCAAACGCTTCATGGGATCGTCCTTCCTCGTCATTCAACGACCACTGAACTGCGGCGCCCTTTTTTCGACAAACGCTTTGGCCGCACCCTTGTGATCTTCCGTATCGAACGTGCGGATCATGTGAATGGCCTCGCTGTCGAGCACCTGAGCGAGCGTTCCCTGCAGCCCGGTATTGAGGTTGCGCTTCATGTAGCCCACCGCCACCGTCGGCAAGTTGAGCAACTCTTGAGCAAAGGCTCTGGCAGCCGTTGCAAGTTGCTCGTAGGGCACCGCACGATTGACGAGCCCGATCTGGTGAGCTTCCTCACCACTGAGCACCTGCGCAGTGAAGTACATCTCGCGGGCCTTGGCTGCGCCCACAAGGTGATTCAGGAAATAGCTGCCGCCGAAGTCCCCGGACAGACCCACCTTGGAAAAAGCCGTCGTCATCTTGGCGTCCGTGGCGGCGATGCGCAGGTCACAGGCCAACGCAATGGACAAACCGGCACCTGCAGCCGGGCCGGGGATGACCGCGAGGGTGGGCTTGGGCATTTCGTGGAGCCACCGTACCGCCTCCATACGCACCCGCAGGTCATGAACCTTCTCGTCAAAGCTCATGGTTTGCAGGGCGCCCGCGGCACGCTGGGCAAAGCCCTTGACGTCGCCACCGGAGCAGAAGGCCCGCCCTGCCCCGGTGATCACCACGACCCGCACCGCTGGATTTGCAGCCAGCCGGGGGAGGGCTTCGGCCAGGGCACTCATCATGCCGCTGGTCAAGGCATTGCGGGCCTCGGGTCGGTTGAGGGTGAGAGTGGCGATACCGTCTTCGATGCTTTCGATCAGTTCCATGGTCATGTCGAGTCTCCTTGTCATCAGTCCACCAGAGCGACACCCGTCAGACGCTGAAGCTCCTCCAGCGCCGGTCGGGCCTCACCCACCTTGATTGTGTGCATGCCCATCTCGCGGGCGGGTTTGAGATTGATGCCCAGATCATCCAGATAGATGCAGGCTGCAGGATCAACCTGCAGCGCATCGGTCATCATGCGATAGATGCGCGGGTCGGGTTTGCGCAGGCCAACCTTGGCGCTCTCGATCACATGGTGAAAGAGCGCCATGATTTCGCCCTTGTACAGTCCGCCCATGGGGCTGGCGGACATGGCCTTGAAATTGTTGGTGATGCAGCCGAGCCGAAACGACTCGCGCAGCCGGTGCAGCGCCTGGACCATCTCGGGACGGATCCGACCCGACAGCAGAGGAAGGACCTCACGGCCCCTCACCTCATGCCCCAGAGCGCGACTCTCGATGGCAAAGGCCTCATCGAAGGCATCGTGATCAAACTCGCTGCGCTCGAGCCGGGCCCAGGCGTTTTCATGAGGATTGGTGGCGTTGACCGTGCGCAGAAAGTCACGGGGAAGCCCTCGATCCCGCTCGTACTGTGCGAATGCATCGAAGGGGCTTGAAGAAATCACGCCTCCAAAATCCCAGAGGACAGCCTGTAGCGCTGGCACGACGATAGTCTCCTAGTAAAGGGTCAGCATACTCCAAGCCCGTTCGTCGGTTTGCTGAGGCGTTTCATCCTGTGCTTGCGCGATCGTTCATCCCAACCTCGAGGACCGGCGTTGAATCCGAGAGACAATCGGGCGGGCTGACTCCATCGACCCAGCCCCCAAATACAGGACTCTTTCATGACGACACACGCATTTTCCTCAAGCGTTTTTCTGAACCGCGTTCGCCCCGCCCTGGCGCTGACCTTGGCCATCGCCTCGTTCGGCACGGCCCATGCCACTGATCCGCGGACAGGCGCTTTGGTTGGCGGTGCAGTCGGCGCGGCCGGCGGTGCGGTCATCGGGCAACAAGCGGGTGGGACCACCGGCGCCGTGGTCGGTGCTGCGGTCGGCGCAGGCCTGGGGGCCGCGATCGGCGCCTCGGTCAGCGACGGGCATGCTCATCCCCCACAGCCGGGGCGATACCCCCCGGGATCGACCGGAGTCGGAACCGCACCGATCTATCGAGGCGCGGAGTGTGCCTCCGGCAGTCGACGAGACGGTTGCGAGCCCCCGGGACACCGGCGGGAACATGACCGTGACCACGACCATGGTCATGGTCATGGTCACGGACACGGCCATGGTCACCGAAAGTAATGCTTACTTGTGTCTTGACATCACACTTACGGCACATTTATGATGCCTTGACGTCACATTCAAGCCATCCTCTGATGGATTCAGTGATGTCTCGCTCGCCCCATCGTTGCTTCCATGTCACCGACCACGTCTGAACCCGTCATCGAAAGCGCTGCCTCGACCTCGTGGAGGGCGGGCCAGCGCGTTGAGGTCACGCGCGGCGAATTATGCGGAAGAACGGGCGTGGTCGTCTTGAATGCAGGCAGTGAAGTCCTGGTTCGATTCGAACCCGAATTCAAATGGCCGATGACCAACACCATCGGCATCCATACCCGCCATCTCAGAGCGGTCGCTCAGCGCGGCTGAGCGATCCGTCCCCCGCGAACCAGTCGGCCCGGTCGCATTCCGGTGTCGAGGTCGTTGGCGCGTGTCTGAACCCCATTCACGAACGTGGCGACATAGCCCTGCGCGGGTTGCAGCAGTCGCACGCCCCCTGCGGGCAGATCGCGATGAACGGCCAGGCGTCCCAGCTTGAGACCCTGCAGATCGATCAGATTGAGGTCTGCGCGCATGCCCTCTCGCAACACACCCCGATCGTGCAGACCAAACAGCCGGGCGTTGCGCTGGGTCTGGCGATGGACCACCTGCTCCAGCCCCAGGCGAGGGCCGCGCGAACGATCACGCACCCAGTGCGTGAGCATGTAGGTCGGATGAACCGCATCAAAGATCACGCTCACATGCGCGCCGGCATCGCCCAACCCACTGACAGTGGCCGGATGCTCCTGCATCTGCCGCACGGCCTCCAGATCATGATCACTGTAGTTGGTGAAGTAGCGCATCACGAAGGCCTGCCCTTGATCTTCAAGCAGCAGGTCGTACATCACCTCGGCGGGCGCCCGGCCCTGGGCACGGGCCAAGGCCTCCACGCTCAGATGCGCGGGAGGCTCATGATCTTGCGCATCGGCCAGCCGGTAGGTCTGATGCCACAGGGGCATCATGTGGGCGACCACGTTTTCCATCTTGCCCGGCCATTCATGCGGCTGATTGGCCTCAGTCAGAATGCGCGCCCGACAGGCAGGATCGGCCATGCGCCGCACCCGCTCGGGCAGGGGCAGATCGCGCAGCGCCAGGTAGCTCGGCTTGCGCATGAACGGGTGGTAGGTGGCCAGGCTCATCACAATGGCCGTGGGGCGTGCGCCCACTTGGGGATAGAGCTGAGCGCCCTGGGCATTGAGCTCAACCACCCGGGCCAGCGCCTCGCGCCAGAGATCCTTCCATTCATCGATCTGAAAGAGCGTGAAGGTGAGCGGGCGCCCGTTGGCGATCGAGGCTCGACCCATCAGTTCGATTTCTTCCATCAGGGTGTGACGCTCCCCGCCCAGCGCGGGCGCGCTGCCCACTGTGGACGACGGGATCACCTGATACACGCCGTGGCCTGCACGCTGGATGGCCTGCCCGAAAGCCAGCACTTCATCTTCATCCACAAAGGTGCCCGGAACCGGATCGCCGCGCACCGTGCGGTGTCCACGAATGCGCGAAGTTGAAAACCCGAGCGCCCCGGCCTGCAGCGCCTCGGTCACCACGGTTTGCATGGCGGCCAGTTCGGCGGGCGTGGCGGTTTCGTCGCGTCGGCCGCGCTCGCCCATCACGGCATTGCGCACGGGGCCATGGGCAATCATGGAGCCCACATCGAGCGCGTAGCGCCGCCTGGCCAGCAGATCGAGGTACTCCGGGTAACTCGACCACTGGCCCCAGGGCATGCCCTCGCTCAGCACCGAGCCCGGAATGTCTTCCACGCCCTCCATCAGCTCGATGAGCTGTTGCTCCCCACCGGGCGGCACGGGTGCGAAGCCCACACCGCAATTGCCCATGACCACGGTGCCCACCCCATGACCCGACGAAGGCTCCATGGCCTCATCCCAGGTGACCTGCCCGTCGTAATGCGAATGGATGTCGACCCAGGCCGGCGTGAGGATGCAGCCCTGCGCATCGATCACCTGACGGGCCGTGCCGGACGCCTGAGGCCCCACGCCGGTGATCACACCAGCCTTGAAACTCAGATTGCCGCTGAAGGCGGGCGCGCCCGTGCCGTCGACGATCTGTGCATTGCGGATCAGGATGTCATCCATGGTGGGTCTCCTTCTTCATCAATTCGTGGGCTGCCCGGCCGCTGGGATGCCGCCCGCGTCACGTGGTTGCCGCCCGCGCCATAGGGTCTGTCATGGTTGCGTGGCCAAGCACCGACATAATGGTGCTTGGTGCTCAAACGCATTCTCCGTCTTTTCAGGAACGCTTAAATGTCCGCATTGAATCTTCTCCGATCCCTCAGCCTGACCCTGTTGCTGGCGCTGGGCAGCCTGGCCCACGCCCTGGAGATTCGCCCGTACACGGGCACCGAGCTTGCAAGCCTGCAAAAGGCCGGCAAGCCCGTGGTCGTGATCTTTCATGCCGACTGGTGCCCCACCTGCAAGGTGCAGCAGCAAACCCTGGAGACACTGAAGAAGGAATCCGGGCTTGAGCTCACCCTGCTTGTGGCCGATTACGACAAGGAAAAGGAGCTGCGCCGCGCGCACAAGGTGCGAAGCCAGTCCACGCTCGTAGCCTTCAAGGGCGAGAAGGAAACCGGCCGCATCGTTGGCGATACCGCACCTGACAAGATCCGAGCCCTGCTCAAGACGGCCCTCTGAACATGTCCCTGTCGCTGTCCCTGCCCCAACTCGGTATCAGCCTGGCTGCAGGCAGCCTGACGACCCTCTCGCCCTGCGTGTTTCCGCTGCTGCCGCTGGTGGTGGGTGGCGCGCTGCAGGGCAACCGCCTGGCGCCCTTGGCAATGGGGCTCGGCATGACCGCGTCGTTTGCGCTGATCGGCATGGTGCTCGGTGCACTGGGGCCCGCGCTCGGCATTGATTCCGACACCGTGCGCTTCGGTGGCGCCATTTTGTTGATTGCCTTTGCGCTGGTGATGCTCATTCCCTCCTGGGGCGAGCGGTTCACGCAATGGATGATGCCGATTGCCACCTCGGCCAACGCGGCGAGCATGCGTCTGGACAGCGGCTCGCTCACCGGGGCCTTCAGCCTGGGGGCCGTGCTGGGCCTGGTGTGGAGCCCCTGCTCGGGGCCGCTGCTGGGCTCTGCACTCACGCTGGTGGCCAGCGAAGGCGGCCTGCTGCGCGGTGGCGTGGTGCTGGGCCTCTTTGGCCTGGGTGCAGCGATTCCGCTGGTGGCGGTGGCCTATGCCTCGCGCAGTGGATTTGCCAAGGCCCGCACCTGGGTGCTCACCCGCATTGAGCGGGTGCGCGGCGTGTTTGCCGTGATTCTGGGTCTGGCGGGCGTGGCCATTCTGACCGGCGCCGACAAGTGGCTTGAAGCCCAGGTGCTGCAATTGCTGCCGCAGGGGTGGGTGGATCTGACCGTGAAGTTTTAAGCCAAGCGGTAGCGGTCAACGCCGATAACGCTTGATCAGCGCAACGCCAGCAACGACAGCAGCGGCTGCAGCAAAGATCAGTCCACCGATCATCGCAAACGCGCCAAGACCCAACAGGTAGAACGGCTCGACCAGCACACCGTCATCAGCAATGTACCGATCGCTGAAGTTGTAGGCCGCCAACAGACCGATCCCAGCCACGCAGGCCACCAATGAAACGCCCAGAAGGGCAAGGTCCCAGCGAAACGGACTTGTGCTTTTTTTTGAGCCTCGAAATCTCACATCAGCCTCTATCAACAGGTGAATCCAACGCTGGTTGACCAAGGCGTGGAAATGATAGATGGCGTCCCGTAGGGGATTCGAACCCCTGTAACAACCGTGAAAGGGTTGTGTCCTAGGCCTCTAGACGAACGGGACTGAGGCAACCTGCCACTGCCAAGCGCAGCGCAAGTGAATTTTCGCTGGTGGAGGTAAGCGGGATCGAACCGCTGACCTCTTGCATGCCATGCAAGCGCTCTCCCAGCTGAGCTATACCCCCGGCGAAGCCCTCTACTATAGTGATCTTCGAAACGAAATGCAAATGCCAAAGCGCGCGTGATAGGCTCGTTTTCATGAACGCAAAGATCATCGACGGCAACGCGCTCGCGCGCACGGTTCGCAACGAAGTCGCCCTTCGGGTCACAGCCCTCAAGGCGCGCGGCATCCAGCCGGGTCTGGCCGTGGTGCTGGTGGGCGATGACCCTGCCTCTGCAGTGTATGTGCGCAACAAGGTCAAGGATTGCGAGGAGGTGGGCATTGCGTCCACGCTCGATCGTCTGCCGGCCAGCACCTCCGAGGCCGCCCTTCTGGCCCGGATCGATCGGCTCAATGCCGACCCGAAAGTCCATGGGATTCTGGTTCAGCTGCCCCTGCCGGCCCACATCAACGAGCACCGGGTGATCGAAGCGATTGCTCCTGCCAAGGATGCCGATGGCTTTCATGTGAGCAACGTCGGCCTGCTCATGACCGGCAAGCCGCTCTTTCGGCCCTGCACGCCCTATGGCGTGATGCGAATGCTCGAGCATGCCGGCACGCCGCTTGAGGGTGCGCATGCCGTGGTGATTGGTCGCAGCAACATCGTCGGCAAGCCTCAGGCGCTGATGCTGCTGGCTGCAGGCGCTACCGTCACCATCTGCCACAGCCGCACCCGCGATCTGGCCGCCCAGGTGCGTCAGGCCGATGTGGTGGTTGCCGCAGTGGGCAAGGTGGGGCTGGTCACGGCCGACATGATCAAGCCCGGCGCCACCGTGATTGATGTGG
>Ga0255101_1000059_pt1 | contig 33124 bp, 29 predicted proteins | sample Colum_Colum_RepC_2_FD_188588 | JGI IMG/M metagenome (GOLD analysis project Ga0255101, IMG submission 188588) | Freshwater microbial communities from Columbia River, Oregon, United States - Colum_Colum_RepC_8d | ecosystem: Environmental > Aquatic > Freshwater > River | place: USA: Oregon...
GTATGGAGTCATCCTGTGCAATGCACGCGCGATGGGCGAATTCGGAGCCGTCTCGGTGGTGAGCGGCCACATCTCCGGAGTCACTGAGACCATCCCGTTGCGCATCGAAAAACTGCACCAATCGTTCCAGTCGGTGGCCGCCTTCAGCGCCGCCAGCCTTCTGGCCATCCTGGCCCTCATCACCCTCGGCTTGAAAACCTGGCTCGAACGCCGCCAATCCGCTGAACACGCCCTGGGCCAATCCGACTCTCCTTCCAGCCATGAGCATTGAACTACGCCAGGTGTCCAAACGCTTCGGCGGCGTGAGCGCCGTTGAAGACGTCTCATTGACCGTTGCCGATGGCGAACTCGTCGCCCTCCTCGGTCCGAGCGGTGGCGGCAAGACCACCGTGCTGCGGATGATCGCCGGTTTGGAGGTACCCACCTCTGGCGACCTGTTGGTCCGTGGTGTGCGCGTCAATGATGTGCCGGTCCAGAAGCGCAACATCGGATTCGTTTTCCAGAGCTATGCGCTCTTCAAGACGATGAGCGTGTTCGACAACATCGCCTTCGGCCTCAAGATCCGGAAGACCCCGCTGGCGGAGATTGAAGCCCGCGTGGCAGAACTCCTGAAACTCTTTGGACTCGACGGACTCGGACGCCGCCTGCCTCACCAATTGTCTGGTGGCCAGCGACAACGCGTGGCCATCGCCCGAGCTCTGGCTCCCCGCCCCTCGGTGCTGTTGCTCGATGAACCCTTCGGCGCCGTGGATGCCAAGATCCGCCAGGAACTGCGCGAATGGTTGGTCCGCCTGCACCGCGAGCTCCATGTGACCACCATTTTCGTCACGCACGATCAGGAGGAGGCCATGGAGGTCAGCAATCGGATCGTGATCTTCAGTCGGGGACGCTTGGAACAGGTTGGCACCCCGCGCGAAGTGTATGAGCAACCGAAGAATGAATTTGTGGCGCGCTTCATCGGAGTGCTGAACGTCCTGGAACTGACCGTCCAGAACGGGGCAGCCCGCCTCAACGAATTGAGTTTCCCGACCCATGGATTGCCCGAGGGGCAGACCCTGCGTATCGGTTTCCGCCCTTATGCGGTTCAAATTTCCAAGAACTTACAGGAGCACCCCCAACTGGCGGTCATCCGCCATGTGTATTTCCTGGGAGTCCAATTGAGACTCGAACTGGAAACCCCCTCCGGACTCATTCTCCGCACACGCATCGTCAAGGATGAGTTCATTCGGCAAGGCTTGGAGCAGGGATCGTCGGTGAGCTTCCAAATCCGGGAATATCGGGTGCTCTCCACCGGTGCAAAAACACTGTCTCCCGAGGTTGCCACCGTGCATTCGGCCGCCAACTTCGCTGAGGGGATCTGACTCCGATCCGGCTCCGCGCGAAAACTCTCCGCACCCAGATCGGTTCCTCCGCGCCCGATAAAGAATCCACAGAGTGTCCATACGGATGGCACCCGGGGTTGAGTCGCGTCTAAAAACCGTGTTGGCTATCGCCATGAAGCTCGGACGATTTTTCTCCGCCTCGCACCCGTTTCCCCGCGTTGGTCTCACGCTCGACGATACCGAGGTGCTCGATTTGTCGGGAGTCGGAGTCCAATCCCTCAGCCCACTGTTGGACGACCCCAATCTGGTGGCCCAACTCCAGCGATGGTCCTCGGGCCATATCCGACGCCTTCCCATCTCCGAAGTGTGTCTGGCGGCACCCATTGAACAACAGGAGGTCTGGGCCGCGGGTGTCACCTACTTGCGAAGCAAGGCGGCTCGCATGGAAGAATCGGACTTCAGCGCCACCGCCTATGATCGGGTTTACGATGCGGCCCGTCCGGAGATCTTCTTCAAATCGCAAGGCCCGAAGGCCATGGGCCCGGGCGCTCCGGTCGGCATTCGCAGCGATGCCCGTTGGAGCGTGCCCGAGCCCGAGTTGGTGCTGGTCTTCAACCGGCAAGGTCGCCGAGTCGGATTCACCATCGGCAACGACATGAGTTCACGGGACATCGAAGGCGAAAACCTGCTGTACCTGCCGCAGGCCAAAACCTATCGGGCCTCGTGTGCTCTAGGACCCTGGATCCGCGTCGGAGTCGAGGAAGCAGAAGCCCGATCCTGGGGCATCCGCCTGGAAATCCAGCGCGCGGGCGCCACGGTGTTTCAGGGATCGACTCAAGTCTCCCAAATCAAGCGATCCTTCGATGAACTCGGCGGATGGCTGCACCGCTGCCAGGACTTCCCCAATGGCAGCATGCTCCTGACGGGTACGGGCATCGTGCCTCCCAACGAATTCACCCTGTCTGCGGGAGACCGGGTGATCATCGAAATCGACGGCATAGGCCGTCTGGAAAACCCGGTCGCCGTGGTGTGAGCCGAGGGCCGGACGACCCCATAGCACCCATCGGCCTACAGCAGCTCGAGACACCGACGGAGTTCCGCATCGGTATTGTAATAATGGGGTGACAGGCGCACTACCGCCTGACCGCCCGGCAGGATTCGGTGCGAGGCAGTGACCCCGGCTGACTTGAGCTTCTGATAAAGCTCACGCATGTCGGTGCCCTCCCGATGAAAACTCGTGATACCGCCGGCGTTGTCGGCATGGGCATCGCCATGCAGCACGGTGTATCCCTTGGCAACCAGTTCTGGCACCAACCACAGTCGCTTGCGCGCCAACTCGGCCGCGATGGCGTCGATGCCCACCTCTTGGATCAATTCCAGAGCCGCCTTCAAACCGTGGAGCCCCAGGAAGTTGTGCGTTCCCGCCTCGTAGCGTCGGGCCCCTTCGTGGAAGACCAAGTCATCTTGGGTCAGGTAATCCGGGCACTGCAAATTGTGCCACCCATGAACCACGGGGCGAATTTGCGGCCGTGCCTCCTTGCGAACATAAAGAATCCCCGCCGCACACGGGCCCAACAACCACTTGTGGGCATCGGCCGCGAGAATATCCACGTTGGCGACGGAGGTAGGAAACGCTCCTAAGGTCTGAATCGCATCCAGACAAAAGAGGATCCCCTTGGAACGAAGCATCCGACCAATCGCATCCACATTGATGCGCCACCCAGTGAGGTAGTGTGCGCTGGCCAAAGCGACCAACCGAGTGTCTTCATCGACCTGGCCCTGCACATCCACCACACGAACCTTGCCCAGTTCGCGGATGTTCATCAGACGGACTTCCACCCCTCGATCGGCCAATGCCATCCACGGGTAGACGTTGGAGGGATAGCAGTCGTGATAGATGAGGACATTTTGACCTCGCTTGATTTGGAGCCCCGCCGCCACCTGACTCAACGCCAGCGAGGTAGGGCCTACCAGTGACACCTCGTCATGTTCTGCGCCGATCAGGCCTGCCGCCAAGCGCCTCACCTGTCCCACCACACCCGGAGCCAGAGCTTCCTCCTGATCATCACCCATGCAGGCTTGAGCATGGCTTCCGACGGCTTCAGCCACACGCCGCGGCAGCGGAGACACCCCGGCATGCGCCAGGAACGTTTGTTTCGCCGCGACCGGGAACTCCCGTTGCCGCAGTGTCTCGTCTTGCAGGATCTCGGATATCGTAAGGGGCATCAGATCAGTGGGATTTGGCTCGAACGCGAATATTGATGACTTCGACCGCAACGGAGAAAGCCATGGCAAAGTAGATATAGCCCTTGCTGATGTGCTGCTGAAAGCCCTCGGCCAGCAGCATGGTGCCGATGAGGATGAGGAAGGCCAGCGCCAGCACCTTGATGGTGGGGTACTTCTCGACGAAGGCACCGATCTGGTTGACGAAGAGCAACATCACCAACATGGCGAGAATCACCGCGGCGATCATGACCGGGATCTGGTTGGACATACCCACCGCAGTGATCACCGAATCGAGGGAGAAGACGATATCCAGCAACAGGATTTGAATGATGACCGAGGCAAAACTCGGAGCCTTCAAATTGGGTGTGGATTCCGAATGTCCCTCCACCTTCTCGTGAATTTCCTTGGTGCTTTTCCAGATGAGGAACAGTCCACCGACCGCCAGCACCAAATCCTTACCGGTATTGGGCAAGGGCAAGCCCATGATGGTGAAATCCCAAAGCCGATTGCTCAGGCTCATCACCCAACTCAAGGAACACAGCAGGAGGATCCGCGTGATGAGCGCCAAGGAGAGTCCCATCTTGCGGGCCTTGTCCCGTTGTTCCGGCGGCAATTTACCCGAAAGGATCGAGATGAAGATCAGGTTATCAATTCCCAGAACGATCTCGAGCATCGACAGGGTCGCCAGGCCGATCCACGCCTGCGGCGATTGAATCCATTCCATCCAATTCATTTTGGGGAGACTGGCTCAAACGGGCTCCGACGGCGAGTGGTGAAACGACCGCGCATTTCCAATCGTCGGGAACCAGCGGACCTGAGCTCGTTTCAACTCATTTCAAGTTTTAGGCGCCCACCCACCGCACGGCATGGCGCACCCAATCACTCATGTGCGCCAGATCCCGCTTGGCGTTCGGGTGAGCCCGGTGGACATCCACGGTCTTGAGGCTGATCCCCAGGTCAGCGGCCATCTCGCGCGGAGTCCGTCCCTGTCCGATTCGCTGAAACACCCCGGTTCGAGGCACGCCAACCCGGGGAGTCACGCGATCAACTCCGATCAAGCAGGTTGAAGCCGGGTGCGGTATTCGGTCGGAGATTCGTGAAGGACCCGTTTAAAGACCCGATTGAAATGCGTCAGGGACTGGAACCCCACCTCGTAGGCGATCTCGCTCACGCGCAGGTTGGGATTCAGCAGTAGTTTCTTGGCCTTCTCGGTGCGCAAGCGGGATACGTACTCCGTGAATGACACACCCGTGTGACGTTTGAAGAGCTTGCAGAAATAAAACAGGCTGGTGTGGACCGAGGCTGCTACTTGTCCCAGTGACAAGTCCTCTCGGTGATGCTCTTCAATATAGCGCTTGGCCCGGGAGATGATCGGCGGCTCAGCACTGGCCTGTTGGACGGCGATCTGATTGCTCTGGATGGCCAAGTGATCCGCGAAGACACCCAAGAGTGTGGCCACCGATTCCATCTTCTGACGGGTCATCACCGGCGCAGAGAAATAAGCCTCTCGGGCCCGAGGAGTATTGATATCCACCCCCATGCGGTTCGCCTCCTCGACCGCCTGCCGAAATCGGGTGGGGGTGGGTTTGTTGAGGAGAACTTGTCCGGTCTGAAGATACCCAATGGTTTGACTACCCAACCGGATGGGAACAGCTGTCTCGCTGAGACCGTACCCACAGTAAACGGTGGCATGGGATTGGATCGCCGACTGGGACAATCGATCTTGCATCTGCGAACACGCCGCACAGCTGCGACTCTTTTCCGCGGTCCTGGCACAAAACGGGTTTTCACCTGTTTTGCCATGCAGCGGCAGTTGGCAAGTCACCGTGGGCCGCAAGGCCAAGGGCAATCCGGTCGCAGCGGTGAAGGCCCGTCGGTATCCTTGGTACAATGGGGAATGCTCCAGTGCGTCGATCAATTCTCCGTCGCCATTCATAAGCTTTACCTTTTTTGTCGTCATCGACACCCGAATGGGTGACAGGACCGAGTATCCACGAAGCGGACGAAGGGGATATTGGGTGAGGTGTTTCATCGCAGTCCGATGGATTTCCGTAGGCAGTATCAGTCCATTGCCTATCCCGAATCTTGATTGAAACCGCCGGTGGATCCCAACACGGCTGAGCAGGCGATCCGAACTCCGGACCACGCGATTAGACCGTAGGCGTGCCTTGGGTTCAGTAGTGAGTCGGTTTCATGCCGATTTTAAAGGATCCCAGACGCCTCGACTCCACGCCGACTTTCGTGGATTGGCTCTGGCAAGACTGCTCGCTCGCGACACGCAATACCCCGGGGTTTAGCAAGGCGTGCCTCTGTTTTTTGCTCGCTGCCACACGACATGAAAGAAGCCGATCCGACCGCTTCGCAAAATTGGCTACGCACCGAACAAGCAATGCGTGGCCCGAACGCATCCTCGCGTCGACGTTCCGATGTCAGGCTGTGATGCCCATGAAAAAGAAATCCCACGTCCAAAACCCTTCTTCGAGTGATGCGCAACCCCATCCATCCCGCCCGGTGGATTTCACTTTTTTGGATCCGAATGCCTCGGCGGTGTCGATCGCCGGCACCTTCAACGAATGGCATCCGTCTTCGACACCGATGATCCCCCTGGGGCACGGACGCTGGTCCAAGACTCTTGAACTGGAGCATGGGACTTATGAGTACCTCTTTGTGGTGGACGGCCGTTGGGTCGCCGATCCCGGGTCTGCAGTCACCGTCACCAACCCATTCGGCGGCATCAATTGCTGCGTCAGTGTTCGATAACCCCAAAAACCAACAAATACTGCCTTCCATGAAAAACCACTCGACCACAGCAACCCCGACCGAAACCACCACGACACGGCTTCTGGTGACCACTCCAGCCGGGCATCACGCCTTGAGTCCGTTACCCAAGGCCCAACCCAGCCGACTGCATCCGCGACACATCTTGGTTCCCACGGACTTTTCCACCGCTTCTCGAAAGGCGATCGACTACGCAGACGGATTCGCCTCCACCTTCCAGTCGAAAGTCACCTTGCTCCACGTCATCGAACCCATGGTCCTGCCTCCAGAATATGGATACATTCCAGCCTACTCACCTGAGGATGAATCCAAGCAGATAGAATCCGTGCGGAGGCAATTGCTGGAAATGGCATCGGGTCTTGATTCTGCCCGCGACACCGAGGTGATCGTTCGGGTCGGCCGGCCGTGGCATGAGGTGATCAGCGCGGTCATTGAATTGGGCAATGATCTTCTGGTCGTCACCACCCACGGACGCACGGGTTTCAAACACATGCTCATGGGCAGTGTTGCCGAGAAGATTGTCCGGCACGCCACCTGTCCGGTCTTGGTTGTGCGGCCTGAAGAGACTGATTTCATCGGTTGACCCACGACCACCGGTGACAGGGCACTCGATGAGTCGCTCCCGATTTGTGATTTCCTCCGAACCGCGGTCCGTCAGAATCTGGGGCACCATGTCCCCCTTGAAATTCCTGCTGGGCACCGCCCTCATGCTGGGAGTGCTCCAAGCAGAATCCACCACCGTACCGCTCTGGCCCTCGGGATCCGTCCCCGGATCTCGGGGAACCAACGACGTCGACATTCCGACGCTCACCACCTACCCCGCCGCCCGGACCTCACAAGCTCAACCGGCCATGGTAATCCTGCCTGGCGGAGGCTATGGCGGATTGGCCGGACATGAAGGGCGCGACTACGCCCAATTCCTCAACCGGGAGGGAGTTCATGGATTCGTCGTCAAGTATCGACTGGGAAGCCATGGGTACCGGCACCCCTCCATGCTTCAGGATGCCGCTCGGGCGATTCGGTGGGTCCGAGCCCACGCGGCTGAATGGGGCGTGGATCCCAACCGGATCGGCATCATGGGCAGCAGCGCCGGTGGTCACCTGGCCTCCACCCTTCTCACCCACCACGACGCCGGCAACAGCCAGGCCTCGGACCCGGTGGAGCGCGTCAGCAGCCGACCGGATTTGGGCGTCCTGTGCTATGCGGTCATTTCCATGGGACCTTTCAGCCATGCCGGTTCACGCCGCAATCTGCTCGGAGACAATCCGCCGGCGGATTTGATCGAGGATCTTTCCAACGAAAACCGGGTCAGCGCGACAACTCCACCGGTCTTCATCTGGTCGTTGCGGGATGACGGGGCGGTACCCATCGAGAACTCCATGGCCTTTGCCACGTCTTGCCGACGCCACAAGGTCCCCTTCGAATTGCACCTCTACGACGGAAAGCCGCATGGGATTGGACTGGGAGCCAAACCACCGGCCTTCGAAAACCCGCACGCTTGGACAGCCGACCTGTTGGCGTGGTTAAAGACCCAACACTGGCGCTGAATCCGGCAGAGACCGGGGGCTCCTTGAAACCCAGTCCGTCAAAGAATCGGGATCTGGGACCTATGCGGGAACTGGACCCGTGCTGGCCCGCGGCGTCAATTTGGCAGGCAGACGTGCGGATTCCGGATGCTCGCCATCGAGCAACTTCTGCATCAACTCCATCGCCACGGAACCCAGTCGCAGTTTCGGTTGTCGCACCGTCGTGAGGGGCACGCGGAAAAACTCGCTAACCAGAACATTGCCGAAGCCCGCGACGCTGAGGTCCTGAGGGATGCGAACGCCCTGATTGAGCAGGGCGTCGGCGGCTCCGATAGCCACCAAATCATTCGCCGCCTGAATCGCTGTGGCTCCGGGATTTTCCTGGATGAATTGCATGGCCGCGGCAGCCCCCTCTTCCACGGTGGATCCGGCATGGAAGATCAACCGGTCATCCAACGGAATGCCCGCATCGCGCAAACCGCGCCGGTATCCCTCGATGCGCTCTTGGGCCCACGGCGAATGGGTGGGTCCGGCCAAAAATGCGATGCGACGATGACCGAGCGATACCAAATGCTGAGTGACGGCACTGGAAGCCGCCAAATCATCGGTTTCCACATTCACGAATTGACTGCAAAAGGGAGCCCGATGCCCCAACAAGACCGTGGGGATGCCTTGCTTGAGCAGGTCATCATAAATCGGCGCTGATGATGCCATGCGATAGACCGGGGCGATGAACACACCATCCACCCGGCGAGACATCAAACGACGGATCACGGAATCCTCGCGATCCGTTTTACCCAGGGAATGAGCCAACAAGAGGTCGAACCCCCGCTCATAGGCCTGACTTTCCAGAGCTAGCAGCACACGGGAATAAACCGGATCGGTCGGCGCCGGAATCACCAGACCCAGGAGGCGTGTCTTACGATTTCTGAGTCCGCTGGCCGAGGCATCCGGAACGTACCCCATTTGCTGAGCCAAAGCCTGTACGCGGGACTTGGTGGCACTGGATAGATCCGGCTTGTCGCGCAGTGCCTTGGACACCGTCATCACCGAAACCCCAGCCACCGCAGCGATGTCCTTCAAACGTACCATAGGGCAATGATTCCTGATAAAGTAACGCCCCAACATCATCGCCGCTCGCAGGGCTTTGGTTTGGGCTCAACTCGCCCCGATGAAGTCCCATCTGGTCCATCGGATCAAGCCCAGTTGTTACAGATTGGCGGACTCGAACAAGGCAGTGCTGGTGTATTATTCCTGTTGATCCTGCAGATCAGCAGATTTATTCAAGATCATCCCCTGCTTGGACTGCCTATGAAAGCGCTACCAACCGAACCCACCCGTGTCGAAATCGATGGCCGCCACCTTCGTTGCCTATACTGCTCCCGCGAGCAGTTTCACCGCCGGCGCCTGCGTGTGGAAACCGCCAGCCCTGCCGGCATGCAACCCGAATGGCACGAAGCTGTCGCCAACCTCTTCCATTGCGCTCATTGCGGTTTCATTCATGGGTTTCTCGGTCACTGAACCGATTCGGTGAAGCGGACGGAGTGCATTCGCTCAACCGTGGCCGTCCGTTTCCAATCACCACCGTCTTCCGCCTCAACCCAAACCCTGTCACCGCTGGGGCGCCTTCCAGAATTACAACACCTGTGGTACCGACCCTTGACGCTATCCGGTGGCGGAACGATAAAACGCAGTACCGATGAGGGTTTCCAAACCAACAATCTCGAGTCATTTCCGCGCATGGGCGGCGGTGATGCTCTGGGTTTGGTTGGTGTCTCAATCGGTTTGCGTGGCCCACTGCCATGGTGTGTTCCAACGTTCCCCAGAGACAGACGCAGGGAAAACCCGTTCTTACCACGGTTGCTGCGCTCGATCGAAATCCCCGGAACGATTGAAGTCGAGCAAGCCTCAAAACGCTTCGAACCCATCCGACCAGGCCCCCTCGGATTCAGGCATGTCCTGTTCCAGCAGGGCCGTCATTCAGTGGTCCATCAGCCTCGAAATCCCGACACGGACTCCGGTCAGCCTTCCCTTTCCACCAACCGTTGATTGGGTCCTGTTCGGTCTGGATGCACTGCCAAGCCAATACCGGACGGCAGTTACCGAGGCACGCTGGGCTGACAAAGCTCTCCCGCGTTGGGATGCCGTTTTCGAACCGTCGGTGATTCTTGGATCCGGACTTCAAAGTCTGGCGCCTCCCTTCGAAGCCTAAGGCTTACCCGCGAATTCCGACCTGCCTTAGCGCAGGCCTTCGGATCAATCCCGGTGATCACCGGCCCATTTCACGGGCCACCTTCTGCACCGAACCTCAGTGCCCCTCTTCATCCCAGGGTTCACTGGCGGTGATCGGTCAGTCCCGAAGGGCTCCGCCCTGTTTCTTGTTTCCAAGTACTCCCTGATTTTCCACATCCATGAATCGTCCCTCTAACCGTTTCAGACCCCGGTCTTGGACTGGCTGGCTTGCCACGGGTTTACTCACGGCCCTGCTCCAGCGCGCGGAAGTCGTGACACCTGCGGCTGTCCAACGGTTGGCCGGATCGGTCCGCGACCGACATCCAGGCCTGCAAGCGCTGGAAATGCGCGCCGGTGCCGCCCAGGCCCAAGCCGAGGGCACTCGACGTTGGGCCGACCCCACCCTTCGCGCCGGAGGGGTGGGATTCACCTCCCGTGGACCTCTGGTCTCAGAAGAAGGGGATATCGCCCTGGGAGTGACCCAAACGCTTCCCGTGTTCGGCAAGGAAGCCGCCGCCCGAGCGGTCGCTGAGGCCGAGTCCAAGACTGCCCGAGAAACGGCGGAGGCCCGATTCCAGATGCTCAAGCGGGACCTCATGGAACGCCTCCTGCAATCGGCCTTGCTGAATCGCACCCTGGAACTGGCCGAAGCCGATCGAGTCTGGTTGCAACGAATCCTCAACACTTTGGAAATCCGACAAGCTTCCGGAAAGGTTTCAGCCGCACAACTCCTCCAACTGCGCAACGAAGTCTCCCAGGCGGAAACCCGAATCCGTTTACAAAAAATCGACGCTAAGGATGCCGCCGCCCGCATCAATCGAATCCTGGGCCATTCCATGGATCACGCGATCGAGCAGTGGGAACTCCCTCCCAAAGCCGCTCCCGTCCTCTATCAACCCCAGTGGTCCCGCCACGCTTTAGCGGCCGAACCCCGACTTCGAGTGGCCCGAAAATCCAGCGACGAGGCCGGCGCTCGAATCGAAGCCACCCGTCGATCACAGAGACCCAACCTCTCTCTCGGACTGGATTCCCGCCAATACTCCGGAGATGGGGGGCTGAGAAACGGCGCAGCAACGCTTTCGCTGTCGCTCCCTTGGTTCAATGGAGATCGATACCGCAAGGACATCGCCCGAGATCGCCTTCGATTCGAAGCCGCACATCGCGAGGTGGCCGATTTGGAGGCGGAGGTCACCCTGGAAATCCACCACTGGGTCACCCGGATAGAAAGTGCGCGCATCCGTGCTGAACTCGCCGAGGAAACCCTCCTACCCCGTATCCAAGCCGCACTGGACACTTCGATGGCTTCCTTCAGCGCCGGCACCGCCGAACTGCGGGACACCCTGGATCTCCGGCGCCAATGGATCGAGGCCCAATCCAGCCAGGCCACCGCCGTCGCCGAACAATGGTCTGCCATCGCTGAACTCCTCCTCACCTGCGGCTGGACCAACCTCCCGCAATCCTCCCTGCCTGCCCCTTCGATTTCTTCCCCTGCCCCATGAACACCTCCCGACTCCTGATGTTGGCCGCCTTTGTGGCAGGCATCCTCACCGGTGCCGCACTCATTGGTTCCCGCACTCATTCTCACCCGACGGAGCCTGCGCAGAAGGCATCGAGTTCAGTCAGCCAACGGACCATCCGATTTTACCAATCGCCAATGCACCCGTGGATCCGATCGGACCAACCGGGTCGCTGCACGATCTGCGGCATGGAGCTCACCCCAGTTTACGAGGGTGAATCCGGCGTGGCGGCCGAAGGATCCACCGTGGTCCTGGGCACCAACGCCATCCAGTTGATCCACCTCGAAACCAGCGAGGTCACCGAAGCCCCCTTGGTGCGCAGCCTTCGCCTCTCGGGCACCATCGATGACAACGATATCCGCCACCGGGTGATCTCGGCCCCTGTGGCGGGCCGAATTGAGCACTTGTCGGTCAACACGCTGGGTCAGGAAATCCGGGCCGGCGACACCCTGTTGAAGATCTATTCCCCCAGTTTGCTCACCGCCGAGCGCGAATATGTGGCCTTGGCGAAGCAACCCCAATCAGCAGGAGCCAACTCATCGAACGATTGGGTTTCGATTCTTACGTCTGCCCGGCAGCGATTGCTTCAAATGGGGCTGAGCGCTTCTCAAATCGATGCGCTCCCCAACAAGCCGCCTGGAGCCATCACGAGCGAACTCCTGGCTCCGGCTGATGGAACGGTGGTGCTCAAGCAGGTGTACGAAGGCCAGTACGTCACCGAGGGAGAGCGACTTTTCGAAACGGCCGATTTTTCCACCATGTGGGTGCAACTCACCGCCTACGAATCTGATCGCCAATGGCTGAAGGTGGGTCAGCAGGCCCGCATGACAACACCGTCTTGGAACGGCGGCGTGATCACCGGTCGGGTGGATTTCATCGATCCCAATTTCGACCCCATGACTCGCAGCAGCCGGGTGCGGGTGGAAGTCCCCAACCCGTTGGTCGACACAGATCCAGGTCGACGCCGGCGACTGCTTCACCGTGTTACCGCAACGGCGGAGATCGATTGCCTGGAAACGGCTCGAACGGTGCCCCGCAGCGCAATCCTTTGGAACGGTCGAAAGCCAATGGTCTATCTCAGTCTGGGAGGTGGCGCTTATGAGCCCCGCCTCGTCAGCATCGGCCGCATTGGCGATCGTTTGGCTGAGGTCCTTGACGGATTGAAGGTGGGAGAACGCGTGGTGACTCAGGCGGCCTTCCTCATCGACGCACAATCCCAACTCCAAAGTGGGAATGACTCTGCACCACCCGAAACCGTTTCAAAAACGGCCTCCCAGACTCGTTTGCCTGCGGCGCCAGCACTGCAGGAATTCCTCCAACTCTCCGCGGACATGGCTGAAGCGCTCGCCTCGGATCAACTCGAGGCCTTTCGGCAAGTCCTGATCCGATTCCCTGCGCGGCACGAGGCTCTGACCCTTTGGATCCAAGAGCCCGGACATGAACTTCCGGAGGCTCTCCTGAAATCCATCCACGCCCTGGGCACCTCCAAGAACCCCGCGGCTCAATCCAATCTGGGTGAGGCCCGGAAATGGTTCCTCGACCCATCCCGAGTCAGCGTGGAATTGGCACGCTGGACCCATCGCCAAGGATGGGATTCCGGCGTCCGAACCTTCGAATGTCCCATGGTGGATCGAGCCATTCCCTCAGCACCCAAGAGGGCCGGATGGCTGCAGAAGCGCTCCGAGGTCCGCAATCCGTTCTTCGGAGCCGAGATGCTCGACTGTGGCCTCGAACTCAAGGAGAAGCCGTGATTCGCAGACTCATCGAAGCCTCCCTCCGACAGCGCTTCCTGGTGCTCTGTGGCACGCTGCTCTTGGTCGCGCTGGGAGTGCGTGCCGTGTACCGGACCCCCGTCGACGCCATTCCTGACCTGAGTGAAAACCAAGTCACGGTCTTTGCCGATTGGGCCGGTCGCGGCGCCCAGGAAGTGGAGGACCAAATCACCTATCCACTGTCAGCCAACCTGCAAGGCCTAGCCGGGGTTCGCAGCGTTCGAGCGACCAGCATGACGGGCTTTTCACTCATCACTGTCTTGTTCGAAGACGCCATCGACAATTACTTCGCACGCACGCGGGTGCTGGAACGTTTGAACCAAATTGGCGGCACCCTGCCTTCGGGTATAGTGCCTCAACTGGGCCCGGATGCCTCCGGTCTGGGCTGGGTGTACCAGTACTACCTCGAGGTGGATCCATCCAAGGCTCCGGAAGGCGGATACGACCTCGGTCGACTGCGCAGCATCCAGGATTGGCTGATTCGCTACCCGCTGCAGTCGATTGCCGGTGTGGCCGAGGTCGCCTCCATCGGCGGATTTGTCCGACAATACCAGATCGAGGTGTCGCCTGCCAAACTGCGCGCCTTGGGCCTCCCACTGGGACGGGTTATTGAGGCTGTCGGCAAGGCCAACATCAATGTGGGAGGCAAGGTCATCGAAGAAAACGGCCGTGAGTTTGTCGTCCGTGGCGTCGGTCTGATTAAAAACATCGAGGACCTGGAACAGGTGGTCCTGTCCGAATCCAACAACGTACCGGTGCTGCTGCGCGAGGTGGCTCACATCCGCTTGGGCGGGGATTTCCGAAGGGGTACCCTGGATGTCGATGGGCAAGAACGAGTGGGAGGCGTCATCATCATGCGCACGGGCGAAAATGCCCGGGAAGTCATCCGACGAACGCGGGAACGCATCGCCCAACTCGAACCGAGCCTCCCGCCCGGAATTTCCATCCGGCCCTTCTACGATCGGAGCGATCTTATCGACCGCACCCTCGACACCCTCCGGCATGCGCTCTGGGAAGAGGTGATCCTGGTCACCCTCGCGCACATCCTCTTCCTCTGGCACTTCCGCAGCATCGTCATCGTCACTCTGCCCCTGCCGCTATCCATCCTCACGGCCTTCCTGCTCATGCAGCAGTTCGGCATCTCCTCCAACATCATGTCGCTGACCGGCATCGCCATCGCCATCGGTGTCTTGGTCGATGCCGCCATCGTGATGACCGAGAACGTGATCCGGCACGCTGAAGAGGCCGAAGAGTCCAAGAAACGGGCCGGCTTGGGAGAACGTCTCTCGCTGGCCGAAACCCTTCAGGTCACGCGAGACGCCTCCATTCAAGTGGGCCGTCCGGTCTTCTTCGCCATGGCCATCATCATCCTGGCCTTTGTGCCCGTCTTCGCATTGACCGGCCAGGAGGGCAAACTGTTCCACCCACTGGCCTTCACCAAGACCTTCGCCATGGTCGGCTCAACTTTCCTCGCCATGACCCTCGTCCCGGTTCTGTGTTCCTTTTTGGTGCGAGGCCCCTTCCACCGCGAGGCGGACCATTTCGTCATGCGATGGCTGCTGCGCTTCTACGATCCCGCGCTCTCTCTGGCCTTGATCTGGCGCAAGACGGTCCTCACCGCAGCCGCATCGATCCTCGCACTGGCTTTGGTTCTGGCCTTCGGATTGCCCCGTAGCTGGATCCTGCGACTCGAATCGGTGGGTTGGACCTCCGTGGCCCGACTCGGCCAGGGCATGGGCAGCGAATTCATGCCTCCGCTCAACGAAGGGAGTCTCCTCTTCATGCCAGTCCTCTTGCCCGGCACCTCGCTGACCCAGGTGAAGGAAATCATGAGCTGGCAAGATCGCGTCATCCGATCTCTCCCGGAAGTCCAGACCGTGGCAGGAAAACTAGGCCGCTTTGAAACGGCCACCGATCCGGCTCCCGTGGAGATGATCGAGACCACCATCACCCTCAAGCCCGAGTGGATTTCCACCAACCGTCTGTGGCTCGGACTGATTCCAATCCCGACGGTGATCCGCAATCCCGAGTGGCGAGCGGACGTGACAACCCGGGACCTCATCGCCGAATTGAGTCAAAGGCTCAGCGAAGTTCCGGGTTATGTGCCGGGGTTCCTTCAACCCATCGAGAACCGCATCCTCATGCTGAGCACCGGCATCCGCGCCCAGTTGGGAATCAAAGTTTTCGGAGACTCGCTGGAAGAACTCCAGCGCAAGGCCTTCGACGTGGAACGGGTGGTCCGATCGATTCCCGGAGCCGTCGGGGTCGCAGCCAGCCGCGTGCAGGGGAAGCCCTATGTCGAAATCGAGGTCGACCGCACCCAAGCCGCCCGTTTTGGCCTCAACGCACGCGATGTGCTCGACGTGGTCGAATCCGGGATCGGCGGCTCGGTAGTGGGTACCGCCATCGAAGGGCGAGCCCGCTTGCCCATTCAGGTCCGCTTGGAGGCTTCACAGCGCGACGACATCGATCGTCTGGGGGAAATCCTGATCCCCACCGCCAACGGAACCCCCGTCCCACTGGCTCTCGTGGCCCGAATCCACCGCACCGACGGACCCGGCGAAATCGCTAGCGAAAACGGACGCCTCCGAGTCTTCGTTCAGGCCAACGTCCAAGACCGGGATCTCGGCTCCTTTGTCACCGAGGTCAAAGAGCGCATGGATCGCGACATCGTCCCAAACCTTGGCCGAGGCATGACCCTGGACTACTCGGGCGAATTCGAGAACCAACTCCGGGCCGCCCGAACCTTGCGCCAAATCGTACCGACGGTCTTGGTCATCATTTTCCTGCTGCTCTATCTGGTTTATCGATCGGCCATCGAAGCAGCCCACGTCTTGCTGGCCGTCCCGTTCGCCCTTTCCGGCGGTGTCTTCCTGCAATGGGCCCTTGGCTGGCATTTCAGCGTGGCTGTCTGGGTCGGATACATCGCGTTGTTCGGAACAGCCATCCAAACCGGAGTAGTCATGGTGGTGTACCTCGAAGAAACCCTCGCCGCCCGACGAGCCGCCCTGGGAGATCGATTCACCCGCGATGACCTCATCCAAGCTGTGAAAGATGGAGCCCGACTCCGACTCCGGCCCAAAGTCATGACCGTCGCCACCATCGTGGCCTCCCTCCTGCCTATCTTCTGGAGCCACCGGACCGGAGCCGAAGTCATGAAGCCCCTGGCCACCCCCGTCATCGGCGGCATGGTCAGCAGCCTCCTTCATATCCTCATCGTCACCCCCATCCTTTTCGTCCTCATCCGCGAACGCGAATTCCGAAAATAACGCGGACCAAAAATCAAAACCGCATCGCAGCGGAGCGGGATCGAAGCTAACTCAAAGCAACCCAGCGGAGCGGGATCGGTCCGCAGCGAGCATTGGAACGTCGACATCCTTATTCCCATCGCGCGACAGCGCGAAAGCCGAGCCTGTCCCCACGTTCCCTGCGAGCGCAGGACCGATCCCGCGGAGCCCGCCAAAAACCGCAGCGCGGCGGGATCGAACCCGTGCAAGCACAGGAAGCGATCAAACCCTCCCCTCGCGCACAGCGCGAAAGTTCACCCTCCCCCGAGCTTCCCTGCGCGCAACGGTTCGGTCCCGCGGAGCCCGCTTTCAGTGGAATCCGCGATTGCGGCTTGCTGCCCGATTTTCCAAGGGGCAGTCTAACTCCAACCAAGCGTATGGCTGAACTTATTGGAAATTTGCTCGTCGCCCAGTCCGGCGGCCCCACCAGCGTCATCAACGCCTCCATTGCCGGGGTGATCACCGAAGCCGGTCACCACGAGTGCATCGAGGAGATTTTTGGTGGCCAAAACGGCATCCTGGGAATCCTCAACGAAGAGTTGATCGACATCAACGACGAGCGATCCAAGTCAATCGAAGGCCTTCGCAGCACGCCCGCCGCCGCCTTGGGCACTTGCCGCTACAAGATCGACTTCAAGAAAAAGCCCGAAAAAGCGGCCAAAGACATGGACCGCCTGTTCGAAGTCTTTGCGGCCCACAACATCCGCTACTTCTTCTACGCCGGCGGCAACGACTCCCAGGACACCGCGCACAAAATCCACCTCGAAGCCGTCAAGCGCGGCTACGACATGCGCGTGATGGGTGTGCCCAAGACCATCGACAACGACCTTCCGGCCACCGACCACTGCCCTGGCTACGGATCGGTGATCAAATACAACTCAGCCACCGTCATGGAAATCGGCTTCGACGTCGGCTCCATGGCCACCGATGACGGCTCCTGCTGCATCGTCGAAGTCATGGGCCGCGCCGCCGGATGGATCGCTGCGGGCACCGTTCTGGCCAAGCAGGGCAATCCGGCCAATCCGCCGCACATCATTGTGCTGCCGGAAATCCCCCTCAACGAAGCCAGCTTCCTCAACCGCGTGAAGGAAGTCGTCGCCGAACAGAAGTACTGCATCGTGGTTTGCGGCGAAGGCGTGAAAAACGAAGCCGGTGAAGAAATTGGTGCCGACAAGTCCCGCCTCGATGCCTTCGGACACCCAGTCCTTTCCGGCGCCGCCGACGCCTTGGCTTCCATCGTGCAGGGAAAACTCAACCTCAAGACCCGCACTGTGAAGCTCGGATACGCCCAGCGTGCCGCGGCCCACTACGCCAGCCTCACCGATGCCGACGAAGCCTTCGCCTGCGGTTCCGCCGCGGTCCGCTCGGCTGTCTCCGGCAAGTCCGGCCTGATGCCCAAGATCGTCCGCCTCTCCTCCAACCCCTACCGCTGGGAAATCCAGCTCGAGCCCTTGGAGAACATCGCCAACGTCGAGCACTTCATCCCGCGCGACTGGATCAGCGAAGACGGATTCATGCCGAACGAGAAGTTCGTCGAATACGCCGCGCCCTTGATCGAAGGCCAGGTTGTCGTCCCCCAAAAGAACGGACTCCCGGCCTACACGGTCCTGGCCAAGAGTCCGGTCGAGAAGAAACTCGCGCCCCGCGTGTAGTTCATGACCTCGCTGACGGGCGACCAATCGCTCGAAAGCCTCAAACCGCCGAACGGATCACACCGATCCCTCGGCGGTTTTTTCGTTTCCAGATCCAACGCCGCTGCCAAACCAACCAACGCCATGACACGGCGTTGCATTGCAGTTTTGGCCTATTCGGCGTTGGATCTCCCCGCGCATGAGTTCGCAACCCACCTCTCGCAACCTCTCTCTCGGAAAACCGAACGGGCCGAGACGCCATTTTGCCTCGGACAACTACGCGGGAATCACTCCTGAAGCCTGGGCAGCCATCGCCGAGGCCAATCAGGACCACGAACCGGCCTACGGCAACGACCGATGGACGCAAGCTGCCACCGACCGGATCCGGGACTTGTTTGAGACGCCGTGCGAAGTCTTCTTTGTGTTCAACGGCACCGCCGCCAACTCGCTGGCCCTATCGGCTTGCTGCCAGAGCTATCACAGCGTCCTTTGCCATGAGGTGGCCCATGTCGAGAAAGACGAATGCGGCGCCCCGGAGTTCTTCAGCAACGGATCCAAGCTCCTCCTACTGCCTGGCACTGACGGAAAACTAACCCCGGCTGGCATTGAAGAAGCCGTCTTGAGGCGCACCGACATCCACTACCCAAAGCCCAAGGTCGTCACCGTCACCGAACCCACCGAAGTCGGCACCCTATACACCCCACAGGAACTCCGTGCCATCGGAGCCATGACCAAAAAGCATGGACTCCGCTACCACATGGATGGCGCACGCTTTGCCAATGCCGTGGCCGCGCTCGGAGTGGCCCCGAGAGAAATCACCTGGCAGGCCGGCGTCGATGTCCTCTCCTTTGGCGGTACCAAGAACGGCATTCACGTGGGTGAAACCGTGGTCTTTTTCAATCTGGCCCTGGCCGAAGAATTCGCCTACCGGACCAAACAGGCCGGCCAACTTTGCTCCAAGATGCGCTTCATGTCCGCACCCTGGGTGGGAATGCTTCGGGACGATATCTGGCTTCGGCATGCCGCTCACGCCAACTCCATGGCCACGTTGCTGCACGAACTCATCGCCCCCTGCCCGAACGTGCGGATCCTGTTCCCAAGACAAGTGAACAGCGTCTTCGTGGACCTGCCCAAACCGGTCATCCAAGCCCTCTGGGACAAAGGCTGGCTCTTCTACAACTTCATCGGCGAAGGCGGCTGCCGGTTGATGTGCTCCTGGGACACCCGCGAAGAGGACGTCCGGGCCTTCGCCGCCGACCTCGTCGCCTGCGCCGGCGGCTAAAACCGCATGACTCCGCTGGGTCGGCTTTCCTGATGCCTAGACCGAGCTATGCTCTGGCCATGAAACCAAACATCCCCTCCCCCAAGGCCCGCCTTCGGGGCGAGGTGGTGTATTTCTTCGCCTACGACATCGCCTACGAGTTGTCTCGCGATTTGCCTCCCAGCCTCTTGGGGCATCCCATCTCCGAGTACCGGTTGGATGCATCGAAGCGAAACCCGAAGCATCTCGTTTTTTACCGCCCCCGGATGATCCGCCTTCCGCCGGAGCAACGGCTTGGGCCCCATGGACTCTTCCAGATTCAGTTCGAGGCCAAGATCCTCCCCATCGGCGCCATCAGCATCCGAGTCCGCGTGCCATTCGAAGTGGAGCATCTGGCCGATTTGGTGGCCTACCATGACCTCCGCCTCGACTCCGGTAGTCTCGACAGCGAAGTGCGAGGCCTGGCCGAAAAGCTGCGGACAGAACTCTCACCGTGGGTGCTCCGCCCCAATGAGGCACTCTCTGAAGAGGAAGCCTACACGGTCTTCTGCCTGCATCCGCCATCCGCAGACGAACCCCCTTTCCACTCGGACCATTGGATGGAAACCCATCGGGAAGCCATCGCCGGACTGCTCAATCAGGAAAATGATCCCACCTGCCTGTCTGCTCAGGAAATCCACGAATCCACCTCTCGGCACATCAGCTACTATCAGCACGATCTGGCCGTGATCGACTGGGACGCCGCCCTGTTGGTCGACACACCGAGCGAGTGGGAGGAATGCCTCTACGCCATCGAGGTCGCCAACCTGCAATTGGCCGAACTGGAAGCCTACGACCGCCACCTCGACCTCGTCCTTGAACGCAGTTACCGGGATTTATCTGGAGCCCCCATGCGCACCCGCAAGGCGCTGATCACCGGATTGCGCGAACTGCGTATCGACATGGCCCGCTTCAGCGATGAACTCTCGAACATCAACAAGTTCCTCGGCGACTGGCATTTGGCCCGCATCTACGAGACAGCCGCGGGTCGGTTTCACCTTTCCGATTGGAAGAAAGGCGTCGAAGAAAAACTCAAGACCGTCGGAGAACTGCATGAACTGTTAAAGTCCGACCATTCAAACCGCTGGATGATGGCTCTGGAGATCACCATCGTTCTCCTCTTCATTCTCGATGTCTTCCTGCTGATCTTTGGGAGCAAGAAATAGATGCCGACTTCTTTCCAACTCCCACACCCTTTTCCACCGCGACCTTTCCTCCATGCTGCCCGATCCTGAAACCACTCCGACTCCGGTCACTGAGCCAGCGATTTCCGCGAACGCACAACCGGTTCGGCAACGTCGGGTCCGCTATGCGGGCACCCACCCCAGGCGTTTTGCGGAAAAGTACAAAGAACAGTCGCCGGAACACTACGCCGAGGACGTGGCCCGCATCATCGCCACCGGCAAGACGCCGGCCGGGTCGCACCGATCCATCATGGTTTCGGAAATCCTCGAGACCTTGGAACCCCAACCCGGGCAAACCCTGGCAGACTGCACCCTGGGTTATGGTGGGCATGCCCGCGAAATTTTGGCGCGCCTAGGAACCAACGGCCGCTTGGTGGGCTTGGATTGCGACCCCGTGGAATTGCCCAAGACCGTGGAACGTCTTCGACAAGCCGGATGGGCCGAGCATCAATTCATTCCCATCCGCAGCAACTTCGCCGGATTGGCCGCTGGATTGGCCAGTGTCGGCATCCAGGGGGTCGATGGCATCTTGGCCGATCTCGGCGTCTCCTCGATGCAACTCGACGACCCGGCCCGCGGATTCACCTACAAGGACGACGGCCCCTTGGACTTGCGCATGAATCCGTCCAAAGGAATTTCCGCGGCCGAATGGCTGGCCCGCGCGACCCCGGTGCAACTCGCCACCGCCCTTCGGGACAATGCCGATGAACCGATGGCGGAACCCTTGTCGAAAGCGGTCCTCGAAGCCCTGCGCCAGCAACCCATTGCCCGGACCCGGGACTTCGCCCGACTGCTCCATGACATCTACCGCAAACAAGGCTGGACCCGAGACAAGGCCGAGGGGGATGCCCGCATCCGCCGCTTTTTTCAGGCACTCCGGATCGAGGTGAATGACGAGTTCGGCGTGTTGGAGGCCTTGCTGCGCCAATTGCCCGCGTGCCTCAACCCCGGAGGTCGGGTCGCCATCCTCACCTTCCATTCCGGCGAAGATCGCCGCGTCAAACACGCCTTTGCTGAAGGCCAACGCCAAGGGCTCTACGAGGTGGTGAGTGATTCCGTCCGCCGTCCCGGGCCTGAGGAACTCCGGTCCAATCCCCGATCGGCACCCGCTAAACTCCGCTGGGCTATCCGCAGTTCGACCGAGGCCGGCCGTTCGTCTCGGTAGAGACACCGACCGATTCAACCCTCTCGAACCCGGTCCTTCTTGGCCTCGCGTTCGGATTCCAGCTTGGCCTTGTCCGCCGCATAACGCTGGCGAAGCAAGTCCTCGGTTTGGTAATCACCGGCCGATTGCGCTGCCTGGATGGCTTCGCGCGTAGACAAGTCGGCTTGCGCCAATTTTGCCGCATAAACCGAATCCAACTCCGCCAAATCCGCCTTCTGGGCAGCGGTCAACTTGGCGGCAGGCGCTGTCTTGCTCAAACGCTCCATTGCCAGTTCATAGGCCGATTTCATGGAAACAAGGGTCGGTTAAAGCAGACTGAAAATCCACAACAGCATCGACCAGACAAACCCAGGGCAAGATTCCGTTTGACGGAGAAAGTGGGCACTCCAGCGTTCCCCACTTACAGTCGCTTTCCGATACATCGCAGCCAATTGCACATGAGCCAATTCAAGCACGTCTCAAATCTCTGGAATGACGCCGAAGCCAACGCCCTGAGCGGTGCCGACCGTCTGGTCTATCGCTCGAACAAGCTGGGATCCGACCAGCGGGTCACCAACACCGGCGGCGGCAACACCTCCTCCAAACTCGTGGAGAAGGATCCCCTGACCGGTCAGGATGTGACGGTTCTCTGGGTGAAGGGTTCCGGCGGTGATTTGCGCACGGCTTCACGGGAGTTCTTCAGCTCCCTGTATCAGGACCGCCTCATCAGCCTGCAGTCCGTCTATGCAGCCCGCTCCGACAAGGGCCTGAAGTCCCCGGCCGAGGACGACATGGTGGCGATGTACTCGCACACCACCTTCAACCTCAACCCGCGCGCCTCGTCGATCGACACCCCGCTGCACAGCTTCATCCCGGGGCGTTTTGTCGACCACATGCACCCCAACGCGATCATTGCGATCGCTGCTTCCAGCCGATGCGTGGAACTGACCCGCGAGATCTTCGGCGATTCCATGGATTACGTCCCTTGGATGCGCCCCGGCTTCGAACTGGGCTTGGCGATGCAGGACGTTTGCCAGAAGAACCCCAAGGCCAAGGCCATCATGATGGGCCAACACGGCTTCATCTCCTGGGACGAGGACGACAAGCAATGCTACCTCGCCACCCTCGAATACATCGAGAAGGCCGCGGCTTTCATCGAGGCGAAGTACCAGGCCAAGGGCGGCGACGCGACAGCCTTTGGGGGTTCCAAGTACCAGACCTTGCCGCAAGAAGCCCGCAACCAAATCCTCTCGGCCATCCTCCCGTGGCTACGTGGCCAAGTCAGCCAGCAGCGCCGGCTGATCGGCACCGTGCAAGATGACGATCGCATCCTCCGCTTCGTGAACTCCCAGGATGCCGCCCGCTTGGCCGAACTGGGCACGAGCTGCCCCGACCACTTCCTCCGCACCAAGATCAAGCCGCTGTACGTCGACTGGAACCCGCAAACCGAAGACGGTGCTGCCCTCAAGGCCAAGCTCAAGGCGGGGCTGGAACAGTACCGCAAGGACTACGCCTCCTACTACGAGCGCTGCAAGCGGTCGAACTCTCCGGCCATGCGGGATCCGAACCCGACGGTCATCCTCATTCCCGGTTTGGGCATGGTGGCTTGGGGCAAGGACAAGTCGGAGAGCCGCGTCACCGCCGAGTTCTACAACTGCGCCGTCGAGGTGATGCGCGGAGCCGAGGCCGTCGACCGATACATTGCGCTCCCGCAGCAGGAAGCCTTCGACATCGAATACTGGCTGCTCGAAGAGGCCAAACTGCGCCGCATGCCGCCCGAGAAGGAATTGGCCCGACAGGTGGTCATCGTCATCGGAGCCGGTTCGGGCATCGGTCGCGAGACCGCGCTGCGCATCAGCAAGGAAGGGGCCCAGATCGTGTGCGTAGACCTCAACGAAGCGGCGGCTCAAGCGACCGCCAATGAGATCATCGCCAAGCTCGGACAAGGCATCGGCGTCGCCGGCACAGGCATCAGCGGCTGCGGTCCTGCCATCGGCTTGGCGGCCAACATCACCGACCGGGCCAGCATCCGCGCCATGCTCGACCGCGTGGCCTTGGCCTACGGCGGATTCGATTCCATTTGCGTCACCGCAGGCATCTTCGTCCCCAGCGACACCAGCGGCCATATCCCGGACGACAAGTGGGCGCTCACCTTCAACATCAACGTGACCGGCAGTTACCTGGTCGGCGACGAGGCCGCCAAGACTTGGAAGGAACAGGGATTGCGCGGAAATCTGGTGCTCACCACCAGCGCCAATGCCGTGGTCGCCAAGAAGGGCAGCGTGGCCTACGACTGTTCCAAGGCGGCGGCCAACCACTTGGTGCGCGAAATGTCCATGGAGTTGAGCCCACTCGTGCGCGTCAATGGCGTGGCTCCGGCCACGGTGGTCCAGGGCTCGGCCATGTTCCCACGGGATCGCGTCATCGGCTCCCTGGCCAAGTACAACATCCCTTACACCGATGACGAGGCCACCGAATCGCTGGTGCGCAAACTGGCGCAGTTCTACGCAGATCGCACCCTCACCAAGTCACCCATCACTCCAGCCGATCAAGCCGAAGCCTACTTCCTGCTGATCAGCCAGCGACTCAGCAAGACCACCGGACAGGTGATCACCGTGGACGGCGGCCTGCACGAGGCCTTCCTCCGCTGAAGACGTGCCCCGTCTGAATCCAGAGGTTCAAGTCCAGAGATTCTGGTCCAGAGCTTCGTTTACGAAGGATTCAGAAGGATGAGAAATGATTCAGTGGGAAGCCCCTGCTGAATCACTCGTAGAATCTTCGGTACCAGCATCGCCCTCGTCGGATCCGGCATCGGATCCACCGGGGGCGACTCCGTATTCACGCAGCTTGTTGCGCATGGTGCGGACACTGATTCCCAGCAGTCGAGCGGCCTGGGTTCGATTTCCACCGCAGGTATCCACCGCCTGGAGGATGGCATGCTTCTCCAACTGATCCAACGGAACGATGCTTCCCTGTCCCAATGGAGCGGAACCGGAAGTAGGACTGAACGACGGACTGGACGACCAACTACCCGCCGGATTTGTGGCGGAAACACTGGAAGGGGCAGAAGTGACCGCCGCGGCCGATTCAACCACACCCGTGGCCGCAAGATTTCGCGAGGAGGCAGGCGGCGTAATGGCCACCGTGACGCTGGAAGGATGGAAGCCCAAGTGACCCTCCGACAATTCTCCACCGTCGGGACACAAGATCACGGCCCGCTCGATGACATTTTGGAGCTCGCGGACATTGCCCGGCCAATCGTGGGAAACCAAAGCCGCCTGACAGGAAGCCGAAATGCCATTGACCCGGACACCGTGCTTTCGGGTCAGACGCTGCATGAACTGCTCGGCCAAAAACGAAATATCTTCGCGCCGCTCGCGCAGCGGTGGCACCGAAATCGGAACCACGTTCAATCGGAAGTAGAGATCTTGCCGGAACTCCTTCCGGGCAATGCTCTCCTCGAGATTGCGGTTGGTGGTGGCGATCACGCGAACATCCACCCGGATCAGTCGATTACCACCCACGCGCTCCAACTCGCGCTCTTGAAGCACCCGGAGCAGTTTGGCTTGGACGTGCGGGGCCACCTCGCTGATTTCATCGAGCAAAATCGTGCCACCGTGCGCCAACTCGAAACGACCCTCGCGCTTGGTCAAGGCCCCGGTGAAAGCCCCCTTCTCATGCCCGAAGAACTCGCTCTCAATGAGATTTTCCGGGATCGCCGCGCAGTTTACCTTGATGAACGGCCCGTTGGCTCGGGAACTCTCGCGGTAAATCGCCCGGGACACCAACTCCTTGCCGGTGCCGCTCTCCCCTTGAACCAACACCGTCGCTTGGGTTCGAGCGACCTTGCGGATGAGGTCGCGCAAACCCTGCATGGCCGGGCTGCGACCGAGCAACTCGGAACCGGTCGCCTCGGAAGGATCCCCCTGACTCAGGTATCGGTTGACCTTGATGAGTTGGGTAAACTCCTGGGCCTTCTTGAGAGTGATATCAATCTGGTCGGAGGAAAACGGCTTGATCAGGTAATCAAAAGCGCCATCCCGCATGCAGGCCACGGCCGATTCGATGGATGCATGGCCGGTCATCATGACCACCAGCGGCTTGACCGATCGATTCTGCAAGATCCGCAAAATTTCGGTTCCCTCGCCGTCGGGCAAGCGAACGTCCACGAAGACCAGGTCAAAGTTGTCTTTGCTCAGGTAGTCCTGAGCAACGGCCAACGTTGAAACCCCGATGACATCGAACCGCCGTCGTTGGAGCTGGATCTCCAGCGCCCGGCGAATGACCTCGTTGTCTTCGACGATCAGGATTTTCTCGAGCGACATATGCTCGTTTCCGTCGGAGACGATGGACTTTCCTGAACCCATGGTATGCGATTGGAGGGTCAACCTTGCGATGCGTAGTACTGGTCCACCCGCGCCATGACATCGCGATAGGCGATATCCTGCTCATAGATGAGCTTGAATTGTTCAATGGCCTCTTGGGGGCGGTTCATTTTCTCCAGGACCGTGCCGAGGTGATACGTCAAGTCCTTGGCTTCATCGTCAAAGACGGGCTTTTCCTTTAGCGCTTCCTGCAATTTTCTCGCCGCCATGTCATTCATCCCGCGTTGAAAAAAGGCCCGGGCCAGCAAACCCATGGCTGCAATCCGTCGGTTGGGATTGTTCTGTGCCTTCTGCAACTCGGCGATGGCTTCACCCAAACGCCCCGCCTTGAAGTGCAGTTCACCCAACTCGAATCGCACCAACAAGTCGGTCGGGGTGGCCTCAGCCCGACGTTTTGCATCCTCCAACAGATAATCCTGACGCTGTGCGCGCAGGGACTCCAAATCCTTCTGACCGTCTTCGGTCTGGGTATCCAAGGTCTTTTCGGTCGCACCAAATTGAGCCACGCGCGCATCCCGGATGCATTGAAGGATGAGCGGGTCATTCATGCCCGTTACCGACAACACCGCTTCGAAATACCCGATAGCTCGATCAAAATCTGATTTCTTCAGGCAAAGGTCGGCCAAGGTGCGCAGGACCCGCGGATTGGCAGGATCGGCCACCCGAAGTACTTCCTGCTCAGCAATGAGGCGCTCAAGCACATCCACATCCTTCACCTCGCGGTGCTCTTGTTCCAATGACTTGGCTTGTTCCTTGTCACGCAAGACATCGCGGTAGCTACCGGTACCACTGGAAAGCTGTTCGTATCCCCCTTCCTTGAGGGTGCGCAAGGCCAGCAGGTTCTTGAGACGTTCGTTGAGAGCCGGGTTTCCCGGATCCCCAACCAGAAGGTCGCGTAATAGTTTTTCGGCCCGGGCTTGGTTGCCCAACTGGGTATGAGCCTCCACCAGTTTCTCCGCCAACTTCCGATCAGAAGGACTGGATTTGAAGGCCACCTCGAGGGACAGCAGCGCCGTCTTCGGCAAATGAGCCTGCAAAGCGGCATCTGCCAACAAGTCGTGGGCCTGCATATTGGAGGGATCTTGATTGAGCGCCTCCTCGGCGATGAGGATCGCCTCCAATGGGTTTGATCGGAGTGCCAGCCTTCCGGAGGTCAGTGTATTGGCAGAGCCCAGCCACTTTTTGAACAAACCTCCACCACGGTTCCCAGCCCGCTTGTGTTGGGCAGCGCGAAGTGCCTCGCGGCATTCATAAAAACCCGGCTCCAACTTCAACACCTGAACGAACAACGTCACTGCATAATCGAGATTGTTCTTTTGGAGGGCGGCCAACCCCTTGTCGAACAATTCCCTCTGGGCGACCGGAATCTCCACCAACGTCTTCTCTGCCATTGAGTGAGACTATAAGGACCAACGAGTCAGTGGCAATACAGGGACGCCTTTGAACAACGATCTTAACCGAGTTGAACCTCAGGCCACCCGCATCCACACCGTCTTCAAATAGGCAGGTTCTTCACGGCAGATGGGGAAATCGGTCGGCTGAGGCACATAATGCTCCAACAACACGCGACGCCCCGCCTGCGCCAAGGCGGAGCGAATTTGGCTCAGGAACACTTCTGGTTCCAGACGGGCTGCATTGGTTGAGGCAAAGAGGATGCCGCCCGGTTTGAGTACCGCAGCGGCCGATGCCGCGAGTGTTCCGTAATCGTGCTCGGCCCGAAAATCCCCACGTTCCTTCGACCGTGAAAAGGTCGGTGGGTCCAGGAGCACGGCATCGAAAATCCGCCCCTTCTTGCCCAGACGCCGGAGCCAATCAAAAACATCCCCAAAGATGAAATCGTGCTCCGCCGGGTTCAGACCATTGAGTTCAAAGTTGCGACGCCCCCAGTCCAGGTATTTGCGGGACAAGTCCAAACTCGTGGTCCTGGCCCCACCCAGCGCCGCAGAAACACTGAAGGCGCAGGTGTAGGCAAAGCAGTTGAGAATTTCAGCCTTTGGAACCGGAACTCCATGCAACGGGAAACCGGCAGCGACATGGCCAGTGAGGAGGCGGCGGCGATTGTCCCGCTGATCCAGAAAAAGACCGACGCTGTATCCAGAGTCGAACCGCAACTCATAACGAACCCCATTCTCCCGAATCGTGAAGGCCTCCGGAGCGTGATCGCCCCGAATCCAGCGGGGACAATTCTCCTCGGTGCCGGAAAAACCCACCCGCCGATTCAGTCGCCGGTGATACAAGTGGGCCGCCTCAATACCTACGCCCACATCGAAACCCGCATCAATACCGGCATCACCTTCCGGATCGCTATGCATCAGATGGAACGGCCCCAGCGCATCCAGATAAAGCCCGCCACCAGAGTCATCCGAGGCTCCGTGCCGACATCGATACGCATCCGTCTCGGTCGGCGCGATAACGGCTCGTCGCAATAGGCTCCGAGCGTCGAGATCCCACTGTGGCTCGACCGACCAACTCACGGGTCCGCCCGTCCGCGGGTGCTCAAAGCTCAGTCGATAAGCCGCCAAGTGCAGCCGCCCGGCGGGGGCGCCTCCGTACAGTGAATCCCCCAAGAGAGGCATGCCGCCATGGGCCGCGTGGACTCGGATTTGATGAGTTCGTCCCGTTCGCGGAAAAGCCTCCCACTCCGTCCACCCATTGCCTTGTGCCACCCGCTGGAACCGCGTCTCCGCGGGATCCAAGCCGACGGCGTAGGGTCGGGCTACATAGCGATCGCCCGCTCTCACCACCGAAGCATCCGCCGTCCACTCGACGTCCGGGACGGTGCGCGCGGTGCGCAGTCGGTAGACCTTCTCCACCCGACGCTGTTCGAACTGCTGCGTCAGCGACCGATTGGCCAAGGGTGTCTTCCCAAAGACCATCAGCCCGGACGTTTCCTTGTCGAGACGATGCAAGAGGGCCAAATCGGCCCATCGGGGTTCCCGATTTCGAAGCCACTCATACAAACCCTCACCGGCATACGGACTCGGTGCGTGGGTGTTCCAACCCGGTGGTTTGTTCACGACCAGAAGGTCTTCATCTTCAAAGACCACACAGGGCGGCAGGGAATCGCTCCGAAAGCCCATCCGGGCCGGAGAAGACCCCTCCGTGGTGGGGATGGTGGGTGGGGAGTCCATGCTCGGACGAAATCGCGGATGGGATCCGATCAGGTGAACTGCCACTGACCGGTGGAAATGGCATACACGCTGATGATCCCGTTGGTCACACCATGAGCCACCATCGCATCACCCAGTCGTCCGTAGCGCAGCACCAACCCTTGATACAACGCCGCGCAAGCAATGGCAGCCAACCATTGACCGGGGTGGCTCAATCCAAAGAGCAGGCACGTACCGGCGAAGGCCATCGGATTCCAAGCGCGCAAGGGCACTTCGAGAAATTCCGGACGGACAATCATCCGATACAGGAAGGAACGGTAGAACACCTCTTCAATCATGGGCACCAGCAGCGAGCGTCCCAATACGCGAATGGCCAGAAAACCCCAACCCAATGCCGGAGCCTCCTTGAAGAACGCCAGCGGGTTCCACGGCGGATCCACCGGCTGAGGCTCCGGCGCTCGACCGGTCCAAAGGCTCGAGATCCGGTCATAAAGTGCCGACAGCGATGGGATACGCCCGTCCAAACCGATCCATATCACGGCGACCAACACACCGACACCAACGGCGGCCGCACTCACCTGCCAGCGCATCTCGGGCAATCGCCCACGCAGCGCCCAGACGATCCCGGCTACGGCAACGGTTTTCAGGGCATACAGCCAATATTCCGAACCCGGGAAGAGTTTCCCGGCTAGGCTCCCTATGAGCAGAAACACGACAAAGGGAAGCACTCGCGGGAACTCCGGCGTGCTCCAGAACGGTGCGGGCTTTGGGGCAGATTCGGCAGACATGCGGCGCGGATAATCCAACCCGGAACCACCGGGGCAAGCGCCAAGACAGGCTATTGCGGATTGCCGCGGCCGGTGCGAATCGGTCACGGTCAGTTTCAGACAGTACTGCGCCCTGTGAACATCGTCCTCGTCGAACCCGAAATTCCGCCGAATACCGGCAACATTGCCCGGTTGTGTGCGGCCACCGGCTCAACCCTGCATCTCATCGAACCTCTGGGATTTGAGATCGACGACAAGCGGCTGGCCCGGGCCGGCATGGATTACTGGAAACTGGTCACTTGGAAACGCTGGCCCCACTGGCAGGATTTCCAGGCCAGTCTACCCAAAGGCGGTCGACTGTGGTTTGTCGAACAAGGTGCCCCTCGTCGGTACACCGAAGCGAGATTTTCTCCGGAGGATTACTTGGTGTTCGGACGAGAGACGGCCGGATTGCCCCAACGATTGCTCCAGGAACATCCCGAACACTGGCTGGACATCCCCATGACGAATCCCGAGGCCCGATCGCTCAACTTGTCCAACTGCGTGGCGATCGTCTTGTTCGAGGCCTTGAGGCAGATTTCAGTGGAAGCGTCATCCTGCACTGAAATCCTGCGGCGAAATCCTGTTCCAAAATTCCGACCCTGCCATGGGGGAACGGAATCTGGATCCGCAGTCTGAATCTTTCGGCTTACTTCTTGGCTCCAGCCTTGGTCCAACCTTCGATTTTCTCGACGAAAGCGGAAGGCCCTCCCTTGAGATAGCCGACATGGCGTCCGAGTTCCTTGCCGTCGCCATCGACCAGAACGAAGGTGGGATAACCCTCCACGTTGTACTTCTTCTGGAGATCGTCGTTCTGCTTCTTCACGGCATCAGTCTGCTTCTTGCCATTCGGAAAATCGACCTCCACCAAAACCAACTTCTTGTCGGCGAACTCCTGAAAGGCCTTCTGATCGAGGGAATCCTTCTTCATTTTGATACACCAACCGCACCAATCCGAACCGGTGAAATCGAGCAAGATGGCCTTGCTGTCCTTCTTGGCCGAAGTCTGGGCGGCCGCGAAGTCGGTCTGCCAACCCGAGGCGGCGAGAGCTGAAAGCGTTCCGGTGAGCAATGCTAGCAACAATGTGGGAGCGATCTTCATGCGATACAGAATCTTGAGAGTGAGAATCCAATAACCCGTTACTTTCGAGAACTAGGTATTTTCCCGAAGCTCGGAGCTAGGATGGCTGCTGTCAACCTCACCGATGGGGCCACTCATGGAGTCAGCCTTGGCCTGTTTGTTGTTTCGCCTCTGAAGCCAACGCGGGAGCAGGCCTTCGGTCGGGCTGAAAATCCAGGCAACCCCAAACCATCCGGCCCCGGCCACGACTGCGGCTCCGGCCGGCGAACAATCCAGGGCCACCGACAAATGCATCCCGCTGACAGAACTCAGGGCTGCATGCGCCGTGCTCCAGAGCAATCGGGGCACCATCCGATCCGTGAGAAGCGAGGCCGTGGCTCCAGGCAAGATGAGCAGCGCGATCACCAGAATCGCCCCCACCGCCTCAAATGAAGCGACCACCACCATGGAAAGCCACAGCATCAACCCGTGGTGAATCCACCGGACCCGAATGCCCAAGCATGCGGCCAAACCCGGGTCAAAGGAGCTGAGCAGCAATTCCTTGTAGAAAGCCACCAGCAGCAACAAAGAACCCAACAACACCGCCACCAACCTCAGCAGCGCCGGAGGCCCCAGCGTCAGGTTCCCCAGACGGACGGCTGGCTCCAGTGGAATCATGGGCAATTCGCCATTGAGAACGCAGTCCTGATCCAAATCCACCTTGTCGGCAAAGAGCGCGATGAGCACGACACCCACGGCAAACAGCGTGGAAAAGGCGATGCCAATGGCCGCGTCTTGCTTGAGTCGCGAATGGCGCGAAATCACTTCGATCAATCCGTGCGTCGCCCAGGCGGCCACCATGGCTCCCAGAACCATCGCCCCCACCCCGCGGGAACCAGTGATGAGAAAGGCCACAGCAATGCCCGGCAAAACGCTGTGACTCATGGCGTCACCCACCAACGCCATCCGACGCAGGATGAGGAAGTTGCCGATCAGCCCACAAGTCGATCCGACCAGGAAGGTCACCAAAGCCATGAGCCCATGACTGCCCAACTCCGTGGTCCACGGTTCAACGAAAACACGGTGGAATTGGAATTCCGGAATCAAATTCACGACCGCCCTCCATATCCCCGAGGACGATCGTCCTGGCGACCGACTCCGATTCGGCCATCAGCCGACGCAACCGGGAGCGAGGGGATCGGGCGACCGTGGGGATCGGTGTCGATCCGGGGCAAGCGCCGCTCGAGTTCTCGGACTGTCGCTTCGCCCAGCACGTGCTCGATCTTCTCGGCGTCGTCATGCACGTGGTCTGGCGCGATCTGGGCGGCATGGGTGAGGTACAATTCCCACAGTCGATGATTCCGGACAATGGCACAGGCTCGCTGCCATCCGGAAGGTGTCAGTGCGACATCAACGGCTGAGGCCGTCGCAAACTCGGCGGCCACCAAGGAGCGTATTTCGGCTTCCACAGCAACCGGTGCAACCCGACGACGCCTTGCCAAAGCTTCAACCGAAACGGTCTCGCCCGAAAAACCATTGGCTTCGAGCACCTGATAAATCGCCTTCAGAGTGTTTTCCCGCTCGATACGAACCCGTTGGGATCGCTGCCGATACCAGCGCGGAACGATCCCCTGCCGAGGCGCAAACAACAAAGCTACGGCGAAGAACCCGCTGGCTGAAAGCACCATGAAGGGGCCTGTGGGAAGTCGGGTTCCAAGAAAGGAAAGGAAGGCACCACTCAATCCAGAGAGCATTCCGATGCACGAACTCCAGACCAGCAACCGATGGAACCGGTCTGTCAGCAGTGAAGCCGTTGCGGCTGGAATGATGAGCATGGCCGACAC
>Ga0255101_1000063_pt1 | contig 31496 bp, 29 predicted proteins | sample Colum_Colum_RepC_2_FD_188588 | JGI IMG/M metagenome (GOLD analysis project Ga0255101, IMG submission 188588) | Freshwater microbial communities from Columbia River, Oregon, United States - Colum_Colum_RepC_8d | ecosystem: Environmental > Aquatic > Freshwater > River | place: USA: Oregon...
CTGTGGCACCGGCCATCCCTCGTATGTCATGAGCTCGTCCTTTGCCAACCAGGTGATTGCCCAGATCGAGGTCTGGAGCCATCCCGAGCGTTATGAGGCTGGCAAGGTCTATGTGCTGCCCAAGCACCTCGACGAGAAAGTGGCCCGTCTGCAGCTGAAAAAGCTGGGCGCCATGCTCACCGAGCTCCAGCCCGAGCAGGCCGCCTACATTGGCGTGGATGTTCAAGGCCCCTACAAGCCCGACACCTACCGCTACTGAGGTCCTGCGTCCCTGGCCCTCGGCCTTGCCACCAAGCCCCCACCGTCTGCAGGCCATGGCCATGCGTGCGGATCAGGCTCTGGTGGCCCGAGGGCTGGCGGCCTCGCGAAGTGCTGCACAACGCCTGATTGCCGATGGCGCGGTACGGCTCGCGCGGGGAGAGGTTTTGCGCAAGCCCGCTCACCCGGTGAGCGAGCATGACGAACTGCGGGTGGATGATTCCGATGAGACGCGTTATGTGTCGCGTGCGGGAGCCAAGCTCGCCCACGCACTGACGCACTTCGGCCTCGATCCCGCAGGGCTCGAGGTGCTCGATCTGGGCCAATCCACGGGTGGCTTCACCGATTGCCTGCTGCAGCGAGGTGCTCGCCGGGTGGTGGGCATCGAAGTGGGTCATGGGCAACTGCATGAACGCCTGCGGGGCGATCTGCGGGTGGTCTGCATTGAGCGCACCAACCTGAGAGATCTCGACCGACCGGCCTTGATCGAGCGCATCGTGCAGGCGGAGCGTCAGCGTTCCAGTGCGGCGCAGCCCACGTTCAACCTGGCGGTTGCTGATCTTTCCTTCATTTCTCTGACCAAGGTGCTCCCTGCGATTGACCGATTGCTTGAACCGCAGGCCTGTGTGGTGATGCTGGTCAAGCCGCAATTTGAGCTGGGCCCTTCGGCGCTCGACTCGAGGGGGATCGTGAAAAGCGAGTCCCTGGCCCGGACTGCGCTGACCCGGATCGAACAGGCCGCCCGGCAGACCGGTTGGAAGGTGCTCGGGCAGGCAGAAAGCGCCGTGCGCGGTACGGACGGCAACCTGGAATTTTTCCTGCATGCGGCCACCGGTCCCGGATGCAGCGTACAAGGATCCTGATGATGACCACTCCCCATCCAGCGGCAGCTTCGGCGGCCGGAGCAACACCCACCGACCGTGCACCCGCACCCGTGTCGTTTGAATTCTTTCCACCCAACACCCCGGAGGGGTTGGTCAAACTGCGCGAAACCCGCCGACAACTGACGCAGGTCCAGCCTGAATTCTTCAGCGTGACTTACGGCGCAGGCGGCGCCACACGGGACAAGACCCTGGGCGTGGTTGACGAGATTGCCGCCGAAGGGCATGCAGTCGCCCCCCATCTGTCCTGCGTGGGGGCCACGCGCGGCCATGTGGCCGAACTGCTCGAGCACTGGAAGGCCAAGGGGGTGAGACGTCTGGTCGCCCTGCGCGGTGACCTGCCGTCCGGCATGGTCGATGCCGGCGAGTTTCGCTATGCCAGCGATCTGGTGGCCTTCGTGCGGGAGCACACCGGCGACTGGTTCCATATCGAGGTGGCTGCCTATCCCGAAACCCATCCGCAGGCGGCTTCACCCGAGGCCGATCTGAATGCCTTCATCACCAAGGTCCAGGCCGGTGCAAACGCGGCCATCACCCAGTATTTCTATAACGCCGACGCCTACTTTCGCTTCGTCGATGCAGCGCAGTCCCGGGGTGTGAGTGTGCCCATCGTTCCGGGCATCATGCCGATCACCAATTACACACAGCTCGCGCGCTTTTCCGATGCCTGCGGTGCGGAGATTCCGCGCTGGATCCGGCTGCGCCTGGCTGCGTTCGCCGATGACACCGCTTCGCTCAAGGCTTTTGGCCACGAGGTGGTGTCCGATCTCTGTGCGCGGCTGATGGCTCAGGGCGTCCCGGGTCTGCACTTCTACACCCTGAATCAGCCCGGACCAAGCCTGGCGCTGTGGCAAGGCGTCTCGGGTCGGTAACGCGCTTCTCCCGTTCATGGGCGCGGATGGCCAGCCCGGGCGGCATGCCTCGGGGGTGCCGAGGGCCGGGCAGTCGATCCCGAACAAACCGCCGTCAGGCCGCAGGAATCTGCCGTCGAGCCCCTGATGCTGTGTCGGTTGAGCGGCTCGGTCGAGCATGCAGGAATGAGTCCTCCCGTTGCCTTGACGACGACAGCCCGACCCTGGCTGATCAATCCGACCCGCGTGTGCATTCCGAGCGAATGGCTGATCGCTGGGTTGCATGTCGTCGAACTCGATCGGCCGTGGCATGACACCCCGTTCATGGTGGAGGGATTCCTGGTCGACCGCCAGGACGAACTGCAGGCACTGCGCCTGAACTGTCAGCAGGTCCATGTGGATCTTGAGCGCAGCGAGCCACAGTCTGCTGCCCGTCTGCGCGAGCAACTGCTCGGGATGAACCGGACGGTCGTCACTGAGCGTAGAACCCAGCCCCGCACGGATGGACGCCCCAGTCATGCTGCAAGGCTGAAGTTCAGGCGCCTGATGCGACAGGGTGCCGGAGGGCCGGTGCCGGCCGGATCGCGCTGGTTGCACAAGCTGCAGCAATTCATGCTGGGTACGACATCGCCCTCCTGGAGCCCCCGCTCCGAGCCGGGCGATCTCCAGGTCCATGCCCGTCGGGGGTTGCTGCAACCCGATGCACAACAGGTCGAGCATGTCGGCGAGGGCGATTTCAAGGCGGGACTGGATGAAGCGGCACGGACCATTCGGGAAGCTTTTCTGATCCGGGAAGCCTGTCTGCAGGACGCCCAGGCCGAAACACCGTGTTCCTTGCCGGCGGAGGCCCTGAACCGGATTGCCTATCGGATGGCCGAGGCTGTCATTGCCCATCCTGATACCTTGATGTGGTGCGTACACGCTGACCTGCATGCTCGACACGCACTCACGCGGGCGACGAGTCAGACCGCATCTTCACAAGCCCTGCGCGTGGCTGTGGCCCTCCTGATGCTCGGGCGTCACATGGGCCTGGACCGGCGCAGCCTGGCCGAGCTGGCTCTGATCGGGCTGCTGGCCGATCTTGGCAAGTACCGGATCCCCGCCACATTGCTCGAGAAGCCAGGCATGCTGAGCCCTGAGGAATTCCAGCGGGTGAAGGCGCATGTTGCCCATAGTCTGGATCTGCTTCAGGGTTATGAGGGCTTGCCCGTGGCGGTCGAGCTCGCAATTGCCCAGCACCATGAACGGCTGGACGGCAGCGGCTACCCCAAAGGGCTGAGGGGAGATGCGATCAGTCTGTACGGTCGCATGGCCGCGATTGCCGATTGCTACACTGCCCTGGTCAGTCCGAGAGCCTATGCGATTGCCCAGTCGCCCCATGAGGCGATGACCAATCTGTGCGAATGGTCGGGGCTGTCTTTTGATGGACCGCTGGTGGAGCAGTTCACTCAGGCCCTGTCTGCCTGGCCGAGTGGCACGCTGGCCGAACTCGACAGCGGGGAGGTTGCGGTGGTCATGGTTCCAGCGCGCAAGGTCGGTGATCGCATGCAGGTTCTTGTACTGCTGGACGGCGACAAGCAGCCACTGGCCCGTCCCGAGCCTCGTTTCATTCTCGGTCAGGCCCAGGCTGGCGACCCCCAGCCCGGTCAGACGCTTTTGGGCAGTCTGCCTGCAGATGCCTACGGAGTCCGAGGATCGAGTTGGGCAAGCGCCTGGATGGCCGAGCTCTGACCTCAGGCAAAGCGCCCCCAGACCCGCTCCGGGGTCACGATCGCGTCCAGCGGAAAATCGCCCGCGTGGGGCTCAAATTCCGTTAACCTGGACTCGCTCCAGGCCACGCCCACGGCAAGCCTTGGACGATCAGCCAGCGTTCGGTCGTAGTACCCGCCCCCATAGCCAAGCCGGTATCCCCGGTCATCGAAGCCCACGCAGGGAATGATCACCAGCTGCGGATCCACCCAGGCTTCAGCCCGGGGGATGGGCACCCCATGCAATCCCTTGTGCAGCTCGTCACCGGGTGCCCAGCGGCTGAATCGAAGGGGTGCTGCCGATGCGACCACGACCGGAAGCGCAAGAACTGCGCCCCGCTGCTGCCAGTCTGCGTAAAGGTGACGTAAATCAGGCTCACCTCGGATCGGCCAGTAAACGCCCACCACCTTCAACTGGGCTGATCGACACATCCGGCCGACCAGTGCGTCCAGGCGGGAGGTCAGGGCATCGACTTGCGAGGCGCGCGCCTCGGGCGTCATGCGCGACCTGGCCTGCAGCAATGCCTGCCGCAGCAGAGCCCGTCTCCGGCCAGCGCGATCAGTGCCAGGCACGGGCTCGCGATCGGCCGGCGCAGGCTGAAGGGAACGGGAAGGATCAGCCTCGCGTACCATGAAGGGGCATTCAGAGCGAGCGCGAAACAGCGCATGACATCAGACAGGGCAGCGAGCATGACATCTTCGCCGGGACCACGACAAGAGCGCCTTACCCGGGCGATGGTGCGCGGTGCGCTGAGTCTTGCGGTTGTGCTCCTCACGACGGGCCTTGGCAAACCGGGGCTGGCACAACCTCAGGCTCCGAACACCCGCGCAGAGGCAGGCAAGGGCCTCTCCTCAGGTCAGGCGCCGATTGCCACGGCAGGCAGCAACACTGCAGTCGACCAGGCCTTCATCGCAGCGCGCAATGCTGCGCTCAAGATGGACGAACAGGCATTCGAGGCGGCCGCGCCCCGTGCGGTCGCGCATCCTCTGGCGGACTACCTCGAGTACTGGCGGTTGCGCATGCTGCTGTCGAGGGTTCGCGCGGGTAGCCCCGCGGAGTTCGCCCGCAATGCCGACCAACGCACCCAGGCCTTTGTCGATCGCTTCGCCAGCGACCTGCTCGGCGATCTCGCCAGACGCGACTGGCTGCTGGCGCTGGGTCGTCGTGGTGCCTGGGACCAGGTGGGGCCTGTGGCCGCGGGCTGGCTGCTCAGGGATGACAGCGCTGCGCGTTGCGTGATCCTTCAGGCCCGGGCGATGCGTGGCGAATCCGTGATCGACGAAGCCCGGGAATTGCTGCTGGCTCCCAGAGACCTCGGCGAATCCTGCAACAGCCTGCTTGAGTATCTGGCCGCACACAGTGCCGCGAGCCCCACTCTATTGCGCACCCGGCTCGAGCGAGCCCTGGAGTCGGGTTCGGTCTCGGCAATCCGGCGTGCAGCGCTGCTGGCGATGCCGGAGCTCGAGCCCAGGCAGCTCGAGTCCGCATTGAGTCAGCCCGCCGCGCTGCTGCAAAACAGCGCGGCAGCACGTGGAAGTGTGCTGGTGGCACTGGGCCTCCTGGCCCGCAAGGAGCCCCTGCAAGCGCAAGCCCGACTCACGTTGCCCGTGGCGGGTCGACTCAAGGACACGGACCGGGCCCTGGTGCTGGCGCTTGCGGCCGCAGGCGCCATCCGCGATCTGTCCGAGCAGGCGACGGGGCTGGCCCGTCTGGCCCGCACCTCCCCGGGATCGGACGAGCTGCTGGGCGATCTGGCCCGCGCCGGGCTGTTGGGACAAGACTGGTCGGTCGTCCGATCCGCCATCGAGCGCATGAGCCCGGCCGGCCAGGCAGACCCCACCTGGTCGTACTGGCTTGCTCGCAGCCTGCTTGCCGAGTCGGGCGATGCCGAGTCCATCCACCGTGCCCGGGTCCTGCTGACAGGGATCGCCGGCCGTGCGAGTTTCTACGCCCAACTGGCTAGCGAAGAACTGGGTGCCCGATTCACTGTACCCGCGATCGCCGCTGCACCTTCCGAGATCGAACTCAGCGAGATGAGTGCCCTCAAGGGCTTCGATCGTGCAGCACGTTTCTATGCGCTTGGACTCAGGCCAGAGGGCCATCGGGAGTGGAATTTCCAGCTGCGCGGCAAGACGGACCGCCAGTTGATGGCGGCCGCTGAATGGGGCAGGCGCCTGGGGCATCTGGATCGCATGGTCAACAGCTCAGATCGAACCCGCGAGGAGCATGACTTCCAGCAACGCTATCCCGTGCCTTTCTTTGATCGACTGCAACCTGCGGCTCAGGCCCAGGGATTGGATGCTGCCTGGGTCTATGGACTCATCCGTCAGGAGTCGAGATTCATGATGGATGCGCGCTCATCGGTGGGTGCCTCGGGCTTGATGCAGATCATGCCCGGAACCGCCCGATGGATCGCCGATCGGCTGGGCGACAAAAGCTTCACGCCGACACAGATCAACGACCTCGACACCAATCTTCGCTACGGCACGTATTACCTTCGCTATGTGCTTGATCAGCAGGAGGGCTCACCCTTGCTCGCCTCAGCGGGCTACAACGCCGGCCCGGGTCGGCCACGCGCCTGGCGAGGCCGGCTGGCCCGCCCCCTCGAAGGAGCCGCCTTCGCGGAAATCATTCCGTTCCTCGAAACCCGCGGTTACGTCAAGGCCGTGCTCGCCAATGCCACGGTGTACGCTGCGCTCTACCCGGATTCGGTTCGCCCCATTCGCGTGGGCCAGGCGGCCCGCCCTGGCCTTGCCGAGGCCCCCTCCCTGAAAGCCCTGCTCGGTCAGGTGCGCCCAGGGCCGTCGACGCCAGCCACAGCGGCGCCGGGTGGCTGAACCCTCCCCCGGCGCTGCATTCACCCCCGGCTTTTCCTTACTGTCTGTCCTGTTCTTTCCATGAACCATTCCCGAATTCTCGTGGTGGGCGGCTCCGGATTCATCGGTCGCCATCTGGTGGCAAAACTCTCTGCACAGGGCCGGCATGTACTGGTGCCGACCCGGCGCCTGGAACACGGCAAACACCTGATCTCCTTGCCTCGCGTCGAGGTGATCGAGGCCGACATTCATGCGCCGGGCGTCGCCCGCGGTCTGGTTCAAGGCATGTCGGCCATCGTCAATCTGGTGGGCATCCTGCACGGTGCGGAAGGCGGCCCTGAGTGGGGTCGTGCCTTCGATCGGGCCCATGTACAGCTGCCACGGCTGCTTGCACAGGCCGGACTGGACGCAGGCGTGACACGCATGGTGCACATGAGCGCGTTGGGGGTGTCCGACGACAAGCACGCCTCGCTGCCCTCGCGCTACCTGCGATCCAAGGCCGCAGGCGAAGCCGCGCTGCGTTCGCTGGAGGGCCTTCAGTGGACCATGCTGCGACCCTCCGTCGTCTTTGGCGCAGACGATGCTTTTCTCAATCTCTTTGCGCGACTGCAGCGCATCCTTCCGGTCGTGGCCCTGGCGGGCGCGCAGGCACGTCTCGCGCCAGTCTGGGTCGAGGATGTCGCTCAGGCTGCACTCAACCTGCTGGACGAACCCAAAGCCTTTGGACGCGCCTTCGAACTCGCCGGGCCCGAGATCTTCACCCTTCAGGAGTTGGTGGAACTGGCAGGACTGTGGAGCGGTCATTCGCGGCCGGTCGTGGCGCTGCCGGAACTGCTCGCCCGACCCCTCGCAGGCCTGATGGAGATTCTCCCCGGCGAACCCTTGATGAGCCGAGACAATCTCGATTCACTCAAACTTGACAATGTGCCGACGGGGCCGATCGATCCTTTGTGCGGCATTCAACCTCTCTCCCTGCGCGGGGTGGGTCCGACCCTGTATGGCGGATCGGTGATGACGCGACTGAGTCGCTGGCGTGAACAGGCCCATCGCTGATTCCTCCAAGGACCCCACCGCAGGCCTGCAGTGCTATCAGGTCGGCGGGGCGGTCCGCGATGCCCTGCTGGGCTTGCCCGTTCAGGATCGCGACTGGGTCGTGGTGGGCGCCACACCGCAGGACATGACGGCGCGGGGGTTCACCCCGGTCGGCCGGGATTTTCCGGTCTTTCTTCATCCGCTGACTCATGAGGAATATGCACTGGCCCGGACCGAGCGAAAGTCCGGTCAGGGCTATCGCGGCTTCGTGGTGCACTGCGCCCCGGAGGTCAGCCTCGAGGAAGATCTGCTGCGTCGCGACCTCACTGTCAATGCCATGGCGATTGACGCTGCAGGTCACCTGATCGATCCCCATGGAGGTCGGCAGGATGTATCCCAAGGACTGCTGAGGCATGTGAGCGAGGCCTTCGTTGAAGATCCGGTGCGCATCCTGCGGGTTGCCCGCTTCTGCGCCCGATTCAGTGAGTTCAGGATTGCTGAACCGACGCTCGCACTCATGCGCAAGATGGTCGAACACGGCGAAGTCGACGCGCTGGTCCCCGAGCGCATCTGGCAGGAACTCTCGCGTGGCCTGATGTACGCCCGGGCCGACCGCATGCTCGATGCACTCGAGGCCTGCGGCGCGTTGGCACGAATGCTCCCCGCGCTGAGTCAGACCTGGTCGGACTCCGAGGTTCGTGCGGCGCTCAGGCGATCGGTGAACTGCGATCTTCCCCTTCCCATCCGATGGGCCGTGTTGCTGCATCGGCTTGCAATCGATCAGGCCGGTGCCGTGCAGACTGCGGTGCGTGCCCCTCAGGCCTGCTCCGAACTCGCTCAGATGCTCATTCGGGAGCAGTCTGAGTTGCGTCGGCGGGATCACGATCCGCAGACCCGGCTGACGCTGCTTGAGCGATGCGATGCGCTGCGCAAGCCGGATCGATTCGATTGGCTGCTGACCGCACTGACCTGCTTGCAAGAGGATGTCGATCCAGGCGGGAACCTGTGGCGCAGGGCGCTTGGGGCAGCCCGGGCCGTTCAGGCCGGCGTGATCGCGCAAGCGATTTCTGCCGACCCCGCCTCCACCCGTACCGAGCGCATTCGTGCTGCGGTGGCCCAAGCGCGCTGCGCTGCAATCGCCCGGGCATCAGCGTCGTGAGTGCATCTCAGACATAAACCATGCGCAGCGTCTCGGCCACACAGGCCGGCTTGGCCTGCCCTTCGATTTCAACCGTGACCACGGTCATCAGCTGATACCCCCCTTTACCAGCGGGGCCGCCGCTGATGGGCTCACAAGACTGCAGGGCCATGCGGGCGCGCACCCGGCTGCCGACCTTGACGGGTGTCGGGAACCGAACCTTGTTCAGGCCATAGTTCACGGACATGGCTGCATCGTCGATCGAGACATGACGCTGCGAGAATCCGGCAATCAGCGACAGGGTCAGGTAGCCGTGAGCGATCGGTGCGCCAAACGGCCCGTTCTTGGCCCGTTCAACATCCACATGGATCCACTGGTGATCATCGGTGGCCTGAGCGAACTGGTTGATGCGGTCCTGATCAACCGTCAGCCAGTCGCTGACGGCCAGCTCGCGGCCGACGAGTCCCGGCAGTTGGGCAAGTGTGTAGTGATTCAAGTCAGGTCTCCTTTCGAGTTCAGATCCAGCGGGCAATTGCCGCAGCAAGCAAAGACAGCACCAGCGTTGACATGAGGGGAATGGACCAGTCGCGGCCCATCAGACGAAAATTCAAATCGCCAGGCAGGCGGCCCAGTCCGAAACGGCGCAACCAGGGCATGAGTCCCGAGAACAGCACCAGCGCCAGTACGGTCGCAATCAGCCATCTCATGGCTGCGGACCCGGTGCCGACAGCATGACGCGGCGATCCCCCTGCACAAAGCCCTGCCAGGGTCCGGTCGGATCATGAAGGCCTCGCGTGAAGGCCATCACCTTGAACAACTCGCCCATCTCGGCCTCGGACAGCAGGGTCTGCAGCGCGCCCATCGCGCGCACCGCCGACGGGTCCACGGCGGCTTGAGCAGCGAGATGATGCGCCTGCTCGAGGATGCCGCAATTGAGCAGAAATCGGGCCTGTGAGGTGTATCCCGCCAGATGGAGTCCAGCCTGCTCGCCAGCCTGTGCCAGAGCACTGAAATCGACATGTGCAGTCAGGTCCTGAAGACCCGGGCGGGCCAGCAGATCCGGATGGGCACGATGCCGAAAATGCGCCATCAGGGTGCCGCCTGAGCGCTGGGGGTGAAACAGCTCGTGCGCCGGAAATCCATAATCAATGACAAGTGCGGCGCCGCAGCTCAGAGCCTGACCCAGGCTGTGCATCCAGGCCTGGGCCTGCTCTGCGATCTCGAGCCGGTATCCCGGCGCAAAACGCATCGGATCAGGCAGATTCGCGGGTGGAGGGCGCTCGCGGCTGCAGCGGTCTGATGACCCGGATCTCCTGGGGTCTCGCGGGGTGAGAACCAACCGATTGCTGTGTGCATCAATCGCCACCCCCAGCTCCTGCCAACCCGCTTCGGTTCTCTCGAACAGCCGCACGGGCAGCGCATCGACCACCTCATTGGCAAGGATCACTCCGGTGAACGAAGTGGGCATCGCATCAAGCCAGCGCACCCGCCCACACCACTCAGGGACGCGTTGTTCCAGAGTGTGTGCCTGCTGCTTTCGAAGCAGTCCCGACACTTCAAGCACCGCGTAGTCATCGACCGGCGTTCCCGCGGCCGACAGGGCGGGCAGCACACTTGCCGCCAAGGCCCCGGATCCTGCGCCGAACTCGAGCAGCCGCCAGGGGCCCTGGGGAGCGATGGCGCGCAACCATTGCGCCACCTGGGCGGCAACGGCCTGTCCAAACAGCGCAGACAACTCGGGGGCCGTCACAAAATCCCCCTGCGCACCGAGGGGTGAGCGCGGGCCGCTGTAATAGCCAAGACCCGGCGTGTAGAGGGCCATCTGCATCCAGGTGTCAAAGGCGACCCAACCCGCCTCGCGCTTGATCCATTCCCGCATCTGCTCGGCGAGGACATCGCTGCGCGCCTGATCCTGAGGATCGGGAACGGGCAGGACATCGGCAACGAACGAAGAGGGACGCACGAATCGGGTCTGGAGCAGTCAATGCGACATTGTCGCAGGTACACTCGCGCACCATGGATCGCGTGCGCTCTTCTCCCCCTGACCCGACACCCGTGGCGCCGGTCGTGCTGGTCACGGGCGCTGGCAAACGGCTGGGCCGAGGCATTGCGCTGGCCCTTGCAAGGCAGGGCTGGGACATCGGTGTGCATTACGCCACCTCCGCCACCGAGGCTCTGGAAACCGTCAATGCAATCCACGCGCTCGGCCGGCGTGCCGTGCCGCTGCGGGCCGATCTGGCCAATGAAGCCGAGGTTCTTGCCCTGCTGCCTGAACTGACGGCCGCCCTGGGGCCGGTCCGCGCGCTGGTCAACAACGCCTCGCGCTTTGTCTTTGATGAAGCGGCCGATTTCAGTCAGGCCTCGTTCAATGCCCACATGCTGCCGAACCTGGCGGCTCCCGTCCTGCTTGCACGCGAACTCCACAGGCTGCTCGAAACCCATCCTGAACTGCCTCAGCCGGCCGGCGCCGTAGTCAATCTGCTCGACCAGAAACTCTATGGCTACAACCCTGACTTTCTGTCCTACAGCCTGACCAAGGCCGGGCTCGATGCGGCCAACACCATGCTTGCGCAGGCGCTGGCCCCCCGGGTGCGGGTGGTGGGCGTGGCCCCAGGTCTGACCCTGCCGAGCTACCTGCTGGAGGGCGATGAATTTGCACGGGCCCACGCGCAGCACTCGCCGCTTGGCCGCTGCAGCGACCCGGAGGATGTGATTGCCGCCGTCTGCTTTGCGATTGCCAATCGCTCCATGACCGGCTCGGTGATCGTGGTCGATGGCGGTCAGCATATCCGGCCCCTGCCGCGTGATGTCAGTCTGATGCCGCCAGCTCAGCCGGCCCAGGGAACATCCCGCACGCCGGCACCCCCGCAGGACTGCCCTGCAGCGCAACCACCCGCGCCACAGGCCATCGGGTTTCAGACCGCATTTGTGAAGGGCCTGCGCCTCGATGCCCAGATCGGTGTCTTTGATCACGAAAAAGGACGGACCCAGCCCCTGGAAGTGGATCTCGAGGTGCGTGTGAATGCCGCGCGGTTCGAACCGCAGCAGGACCAGCTCGACGAGGTCTTTGATTATCAGGCGCTGCGGGCCGTGGTGCTCAACGTGGCTCAGGCCGGGCATATCCAGTTGCTTGAAACCTTCGCATGCCGTGTGCTCGACCGGGTTCTTGCCCTGCCCGATGTGCTGGGCGCCCGATTGCGGGTCTCGAAATTCACCGCGTTCGAGGACTGCGCGGCCGTTGGCGTCATGGTTGACCGAGGCATGTCCTGATGGATGCTCGCAGCGCGCAGAAACTCGCCTTCGAGCGCAACAAGCTTCACAAGCGGCTGTGTCGCCAGGTGGGCGAGGCGATTGCCGATTTCGACATGATCGGTGCGGGCGATCGGGTGATGGTGTGCCTGTCGGGCGGCAAGGACAGCTACGGACTGCTCGATCTGCTGCTCACCCTGCGATCACGCGCACCGGTGCCGTTCGAGATCGTGGCCGTGAACCTGGATCAGAAGCAGCCCGGGTTTCCAGAGCATGTGCTGCCCGACTATCTGCGGGCGATCGATGTGCCTTTTCACATCGAACACCAGGACACCTACAGCATCGTCAAGCGCGTGATCCCCGAAGGCCGCACGATGTGCTCGCTGTGCTCACGGCTGCGACGCGGCATTCTCTATCGGGTGGCCGATGAACTCGGCGCCACGCGCATCGCCCTGGGCCATCATCGCGACGACATCCTCGAGACGTTCTTCCTGAATCTCTTTCATGGCGGCAAGCTCAAGTCCATGCCGCCCAAACTCGTCTCGGACGATGGCCGCCACATGGTGATCCGGCCTCTGGCCTATGTGCGGGAGGCCGATCTGCAGGCCTACGCCGACTGGAAGGCCTTTCCCATCATCCCCTGCACCCTGTGCGGCTCCCAGGAAAACCTCAAGCGCAAACAGGCCAAGGAGATGCTCCGGGAATGGGAGCGCCGTCACCCCGGTCGGGTCGACAACATCTTTGCCGCGCTCTCGCGGATCGTGCCTTCGCACCTGATGGACCGCACCCTGTTTGATTTCGCAGGCCTGCAGGCCACGGGGGAGCCGCCTGCCGAAGGCGACATCGCCTTTGATGTGGATCCGGTGCTCGATCAGCCTGTTCAGATCATCGCCCGGTTGCCGGGCGATGCGATCCCGGTGCGGGTACGGTCGATTACCAGCGATAGCTGACGCCAAGCTGCAGCACCGGATAGAACGAGGCCTTGTCGACCCCGTCGCGCACCTGTTGCAGTTCGCGATCAAGTTCGGCATCCGGGTCGATGCCTGCGCCTGCGGCGGCGATCTTGGCGCGCAAAGAAGGCGTCAGACTGCCGGTCACCTTTGCCTTGCCCAGCAAGGCCCCGAGATCGGCATGGGCGGTCCAGCCTCTGGCAAAACCCTGCCCCCAGCCCAGCCCGAGATAGGGCATGGTGCGCGGCAGCTCCACCCGAGCCGTCAGACCGTCGGCTGCATCGAGCGGCACTGCAGGCGCATTGCCCACAGCGATCAAGCTCCCGGGCAGCGCGTTGGCGTTCAGGTTGACCTGGGCATCGACCCAGGACAGGCCTGCGCTCAGACGAAAGCCATTGGCAAACGGATGCCAGTCCAGGGCTGCACCCGCACGACGCATGCGCAGGCTGCCGCGATAGTCGATCCCACCTTCGGTCAGATTGCGATTGATGTTCGACCAACCGGCGGCCTCCAGGCGCGATCCAAAGACAGGGCTGTAAGTCTGTCCGTATCCCACCACCAGGCCGGTCGTACCCATGCCTGCGTACAGGCCGCCACCGGCTGCGCCGGCGTTCTGTCCCAGGGCGGGCGAGCTCACCGCAACGAGCGTCAGAGGGGTCAGCAGGCAGAGAACGGAACGGGGCAGACGAAGCCTCATGAAGACTCTCCGTAAAGTGAACGGGGATCCCGCAACCTGGTCCACAGGCTCGGTCGGTGATTGCACCGGGACCGCAGACGCGGGTCACTCATTGACGGGCGTCGACTGCCCCGGGGTTGTGCATCGACTTTGCGCCGTGAAGATCGCGCGCAAATGCAGTCGACCGATCTGCGGCAAGCCCCGTCGGACGAATGACCGGCAAGGCTACAATCCGCAGCGTTGTGTTCACATTGTCTCGTGGAGTCCGTCCCACGATCGGAGCCCGGCTTGAGGCTGTTTCGCCTGATTCGCATCCTGCATGTCTCGTGGCGTTACGGCCTGGACGACATCGCACTGGCCGGTGCACAGGCCACGTTCGGATCACGCTGGCTATTGCGTCTGGGCCGACTGCTGCGCCTGGGACGACGACTGGAAGAACCCCGCGGCGCAAGGCTGCGGCAAGCCCTCGAGGCGCTCGGCCCGATTTTCGTCAAGTTCGGTCAGGTGCTCTCCACGCGGCGCGATCTGCTGCCAGCCGATGTGGCCGATGAACTGGCCCGGCTGCAGGACGATGTCCCCCCCTTTGATTCGGTGCTGGCCGTGGCCGAAATCGAGCGTGGACTCGGGCGGCGGCTAGCTGAAGTCTTCTCTCATTTCGATCACACCCCGATTGCTTCAGCCTCCATCGCACAGGTGCATTTCGCGACCCTGCACAACGGTACGGAAGTGGCTGTCAAGGTGCTGCGACCCGGCATGGCCTCGGTCATCGACAAGGACCTGGGCCTGTTGCGCACCGCCGGGCAACTGGCGGTGCGGGTTTCGGCGGATGCACGGCGCCTGCGGCCGCTCGAAGTGATCGAGGAGTTCGATCATTACCTGCATGATGAACTCGATCTCATCCGCGAGGCCGCCAACGCCAATCAGCTGCGGCGCAACTTCAGCGAATCTCGACTGCTCAAGATTCCCGAGATGCACTGGGACTACTGCGCCACCAACGTCATTGTCATGGAGCGTGTGCGTGGCATTCCGATTGGCCGCATGGACCGCATGCGCGAGGCGGGGATCGATCTGGGCCGTCTTTCCCGCGAAGGCGTTGAAATCTTCTTCACGCAGGTGTTCAGGCATGGCTTCTTCCATGCCGACATGCATCCGGGCAACATCCTGGTGGGCGATTCGGGCGAAGACTTCAATCGCTACATCGCGCTCGATTTCGGCATCGTGGGCACGCTGTCCGATTTCGATAAGAACTACCTCGCACAGAACTTCCTGGCCTTTTTCCGTCGGGATTACCGGAGGGTGGCCGAGTTGCATGTGGAGTCGGGCTGGGTGCCGGCCAGCACCCGGGTGGAGTCCCTGGAAGGGGCCATCCGGGCGGTCTGCGAGCCCTTCTTTGATCGACCCCTCAAGGAGATTTCGCTTGGCCTGGTCCTGATGCGGCTGTTTCAGGCGTCCCGTCGGTTCAATGTCGAAATTCAGCCCCAACTGGTCCTGCTGCAGAAAACCCTGCTCAACATCGAAGGCCTGGGCCGACAGCTCGATCCTGACCTCGACCTCTGGGTGACGGCCAAGCCGATTCTCGAGCGCTGGATGAACGAGCAGGTGGGTTGGCGAGGGTTCGTCGAGCGCCTGGGTCAGGAGGCCGGTCAATGGGCCCAGTTGCTACCGTCGGTGCCACGTCTGGCGCACAAGGCGCTGGTGCGCGCGGCCGAGCCTCCCGTCGCCCCCGAATGGGCTCCCCTCATGCAGCAGTTGGTGCGCGAACAGCAACGCACCCGAAGGGCGCTGTGGGCAGGCGCCGTCATCGCCGGCCTGGCTCTGGTTCTGCATTACCTGCTCGACTGAGACAAGCGGCACGCAAGGGTCTCGCGTGCATGGGGCAGGACCGCCCGGGCACGCCTGAACCGCCTCAACGCCTTGCAGCCAGCCGGTCCACGGTCTGAATCCAGTCATCCAGCCGCTCGAGCAGGTGCTGGCGCTGCCGCGGGGTGATGCTGGCCATCAGGTCCACGAGCAGCGCATCGCCTGCAGCCAATGTGGCCATCCCGCCCTCACGCTCCGGGCCTTCGCGCCACTGGACGTAGCGATTCAGGTGCTCCCGCATCAAGCGGCTGGCGGTGGGCATGGGCAGGCGTTCGCTGCGCAGTTTTTCAAGCAGATTGAGCAGATCCTGCTGACGCGAGCGACGCTGCTCGTACCACTGTTGCTCTACCGGTGGCCACTGTGCACTGCGTTCGCGGATCAGCTTGCGCTGGGCTGCGTTGAGATCGCCCAGAAAGAATTCCGCCCGCTCGACATACCTCTTGCTGCGGGTGAGCGCCCGCTCGCTGGCACTGCCTTGCAGGCGTTCACGGCGCAGCTTTTCGTTGTCCTTGTCGAATTCACGTCGCATGCGGGCGAGTTGGTCAGGCTCCAGCAGCCTTGCCACCTCGGCAATCCTCGGGGCGGCCTCATCGATCAGAGGCTGAACACTGTGGCCCAGGGCATCGCGCAGATCGGCCACGGTTCGTTCATTGATCCGATCGGCCTCAACCTGGGCCCGGATCTGACGCAGCAGGGTGCCCAGTGGCGCAAGCTGGGTGGTCTGATGCCATTCATGCAGGGCATCGAGGTGCCGCCGTGCCAGCGACTTGGGCTCACCGTCCAGATCCAGGTAGGACTGGATGCGCCACATCACCCAGGTGGGTAGGGTTTCGTAGCCCCATCGACCAAAGGTGGCGCAACCCGACAACACACCCAGCGTCAAGGCGATCGTCACAAGGGATTTCAGCGCGAGGGCCATGTAAGATTTGACTTATGAATGTCGTGATCCTCGCCGCAGGCATGGGCAAGCGCATGCACTCCGACCTGCCCAAGGTCCTGCATCCGATTGCCGGTCGGCCGATGCTTGCCTGTGTGCTTGATGTTGCGGGCAGTCTATCTCCCCGTCAGATTGTTGTGGTCCATGGCCATGGCGCTGACGCGGTTCGCGCGGCCTGTCCTGACACCACCATCGGATGGGCCCTCCAGTCACCGCAGCTGGGCACAGGCCATGCGGTGATGCAGGCCCTGCCCTTGCTGGATGACACGGCCCCCACCCTGGTGCTCTACGGCGATGTCCCGCTCACCCGTTCCAGGACGCTCAAGCGTCTGCTCGAGGCCGCCGGTTCGCAGGCCCTGGGGCTGCTGACGGTCGATCTTCCCGATCCGACCGGCTACGGGCGCATCGTGCGCAACGGGCAGGGGAAGGTCCAGGCCATTGTCGAGCACAAGGATGCCACCGAGGCCCAGCGCGCCATTCGAGAAGCCAATACCGGCATTCTGGTCGCCCCCACCGCGGCCCTGCGCCGCTGGCTTGCAGGACTGTCCAACAATAACGCGCAGGGCGAGTATTACCTGACCGACATCGTCGCCATGGCGGTTGCAGAAGGTCTGCCGGTCGCCACGGCCCAGCCCGATGCGGTCTGGGAAACCCTTGGCGTCAACAGCAAGACACAGCTGGCCGAACTCGAGCGCATTCATCAGCGCAATCAGGCCGAGCAGCTCATGGAGGCGGGCGTCGGGCTCGCCGATCCTGACCGGATCGATATCCGTGGTTCGCTCACGGTGGGCCGCGATTGCTCCATCGATGTCAATTGCGTCTTCGAGGGCCAGGTGGTGCTGGGCGATCGGGTACGCATTGGTGCGAACTGCGTGCTCAAGAACATGCAGATCGCATCCGGCACCGAGGTGCTGCCCATGTGCCACCTGGAAGGCGCCGTGGTGGGCGCCGACTCCCGCATCGGTCCGTTTGCACGGCTGCGCCCAGGAACGGTGCTGGGCGAGCACAACCATGTCGGCAACTTCGTCGAAATGAAGAACACCCAGATGGCAGGCCACTCCAAGGCCAACCATCTGGCCTATGTCGGGGACGCAACCGTCGGTGAACGGGTCAACATCGGTGCCGGCACCATCACCTGCAACTACGATGGCGTCAACAAGCACCGGACCATCATCGAAGACGACGCCTTCATTGGCAGCGATACCCAGCTGGTGGCCCCGGTCACCGTTGGCCGGGGCGCCACGCTCGGTGCGGGCACCACCCTCACCCGCGACGCCCCCGCCGAACAGCTCACCGTGTCGCGTGCCCGACAGGTGAGCATCCCGAGCTGGAAGCGTCCCCAAAAACTCAAGAAGCCCTGATCGGAGCGGCCCATGTGCGGCATCGTTGGCGCCACGGCGCAACGCAACATCACCCCCGTCCTGATCGAGGGCCTGCGCAAGCTTGAGTATCGCGGCTACGACTCGGCCGGTATTGCCCTGCATCAAGGCCATGCCCTGGCTCGGGTGCGCTCGGTCGGCCGGGTGGCCGACCTCCAGGCCAAGGCCGATGCCGAGAGCGCCTCGGCGCCCACGGGCATCGCCCACACCCGCTGGGCCACCCATGGCGGCGTGACCGAAGACAACGCCCATCCGCATCTGTCCGATCGCGACGGCCTGCAGGTCTGTGTCGTGCACAACGGCATCATCGAGAACCACGAAGCCCTGCGCGCCGAACTCCGTGGCCAGGGTTACACCTTCGTCTCACAGACCGATACCGAGGTGATCGCCCATTTGCTGCACGCCTGTATCCGCACAGGCAAAGCCCTCTTCGAGGCTGTACAGACCGTGGTCGGCCGGCTGGAGGGCGCCTATGCCATCGCTGCGCTGAGTTCGGCGCAGCCCGGCGTCGTTGTGGGCTCGCGCAAGGGCTCACCCCTGCTGCTCGGCGTGGGCGGCCATGGGGGCATGCCGGTGGGCCATTACCTGGCCTCGGACACCTCGGCCCTGCTGCAGGTCACCCGCCATGTGGCCTACCTTGAAGAAGGCGATGTGGTGCAGATCAGCCTGGAGGGCTATCGCATTGCCGATGCCCAGGGGCAGCCCGCCCAACGCCCCATTGTCGAGAGCCAGCTCTCGGCCGAGGCGATCGAGCTTGGGCCCTATGCGCATTACATGCAGAAGGAAATCTTCGAGCAGCCCGGTGCCATCGCCAACACCCTCGAAATGGTCGCCAATGCCTCGTCCCTGTCGGCGGGCCTGTTCGGTGCCGAGGCCGCCGAGGTGTTCGGGCGCACGAAGCAGCTGCTGATCCTGGCCTGTGGCACGAGCTATCACTCGGGACTGGTTGCCAAATACTGGATCGAATCCATTGCCCGCATCCCGGTGGCTGTGGAGATTGCCAGTGAATACCGGTATCGCGATCCGGTGGCCTTGCCCGACACGCTGGTGATCACCATCTCACAGTCGGGCGAAACCGCCGACACCCTGGCTGCGCTGCAACATGCCAAATCGCTTGGCATGACCGATACCCTGTCGATCTGCAATGTGCCCGAATCGGCCCTGATCCGCGCTTCTCGCCTTCGCTTTCTCACGCGGGCCGGTCCCGAGATCGGTGTGGCCTCGACCAAGGCCTTCACCACCCAGCTGGCCTCACTCTTTGTGCTCACGCTTGTCCTGGCTCGGGGCCGCGGCCTGCTCGATGACAGTCGCGAGCGGGAACTGCTGCGCTCGCTGCGCCATCTGCCTGCAGCCATGCACAAGGTGCTCGAATGCGAGCCTCAGGTTCGCCTCTGGGCACAGGCCTTTGCAGGCAAGGCCAGCGCGCTCTTCCTGGGGCGCGGCGCGCATTTTCCAATCGCCATGGAAGGCGCGCTCAAGCTCAAGGAAATCACCTACATCCATGCCGAGGCCTATGCCGCAGGCGAGCTCAAGCATGGGCCGCTGGCACTCGTCGATGCCTCCATGCCGGTGGTGGTGGTTGCCCCCAATGACGCCCTGATCGAAAAGCTCAAGAGCAACCTGCAGGAGGTGCGTGCCCGCGGGGGTGAGCTGTTCGTGTTTGCGGATCGCGATACGCACATTGCCGAGGCCGATGGCGTGCATGTGATCAACCTCACCGACCATGCCGGGCCGCTGTCGCCCATCCTGCATGTGGTGCCGCTGCAGTTGCTGTCGTATCACGCCGCCCTGGTGCGAGGCACCGATGTCGACAAACCTCGCAATCTTGCCAAGTCGGTCACGGTGGAGTGAGCTTTCCCATCCCCGTGCTCACCCGGGCACAGGCTGCGCTCACACGACCGGTTGAGGTCCAGGACGAACGGGGCGCACTGCGAACCGTTCTCATACCCTGCGAGCGGGCACTCACTGTCTACCTCGACAAGCGTGAGATCGTCACCCTCATGACGCTGGGTGCGCATCCCGAGTGGCTGGTTCTGGGCTATCTGCGCAATCAGCGACTGGTTGCTCAGATCAGCGACATCGAATCCGTCACAGTCGACTGGGAGGTCGGTGCAGCAGCCGTCAGGACCCGATCGGGTACGCAAGACCTCGACGACCGGACCCGAGGCCGGATCGTGACCACCGGCTGCGGCCAGGGCAGCATCTTTGGCGCCGTCATGGACGATGTCGAACGCCTGCAACTGCCCTCGGCATCGATCACCCACGACCAGCTCTTTGCCATTGTCGATGCCATCCGATTGCGCCAGAGCACCTACAAGCAGGCGGGATCCGTTCACGGATGTGCCCTGTTTCGAGGGGCTGAGATGCTGCTCTTTGTCGAGGATGTGGGGCGCCACAATGCCATCGACACGATCGCCGGCTGGATGTGGCTTCAAGATGCGCAGGCAATGCAGGGGCGCGACAAGATCTTCTACACCACCGGCCGGCTCACCAGCGAAATGGTGATCAAGTCGGCTCAGATGGGCGTACCCATTGTGGTTTCGCGCAGCGGCATGACCGAAATGGGCTATGCCATCGCCAGCCAGCTCGGACTCTGTGCCATCGGGCGTGCGACCCACCGTCGCTTCCTGTGCTTCAGCGCCCCGGAACGGCTGAAGCTGTCGCTGTGATGTTTCTTGCATCACAGCGCTGATACGCAGGCCTGCAGAGGGTCGCCCGGGGTCGGCGGCTCAGCGCAATGAAACGGCCCGCAGCGCCCCTGTTCATGCGGCTGGCACGGGGTTTGCGCATTCTCGCTCGTGATGACAGGCCACCCCGGCCTATTTTCAGGAGTGTTCCCCATGAAGCTGCGCGGCGCCCCCTTCCTTCTCATGCTTCAAGCCCTCAGGCTTCGAGGCGCTCGGCCTTTGTCTCGTCCCCTGGGTCATCTCAGGCTTGTGCTGGCTGCCCTCATCGGGATGACGATTCAGCTTTCCGCCGCCAACGCGGGGATACTCACAAAACAGGGCAGCACATTCCTCTGTGGTGACAGTGCCTTGGGGGTTCGAACACTGCATCTCGAAGGCGATCTTCGCACCGGTGGGACCTGCGTGGCTGGCAATGGCTACATCACCAGTGTGAGCCATGACCAGGACTGGGACAGGATCGAACTCGATTCGGTCTACTCCGCGTCGACGGGCACCGGCGGCCTGCTGCGATGGACGATTGCGACGAACGACGATCGTGGATCGGGGTCGGTGTCCGGCAATGCATGGAAAGACTACTCCCGGGTCATGCTGGGCATCCGGTTCTATGATTCATCGACGGACTCGTCACCGAGTTCGGGCTATTCCCCCGACGTGTTCTTTGCCGAGTTGCGCCAGCCCGCACTTGCGAGTCTGTGGGTGGCATTCACTTTCGATCTGCAGCAGTCGCTTGGCGGAGCGACGCGTCAGATCGGTCTCTTCGGCTCGAACGAACCCTTTGTGGAGGCTCAGCAGATCGCCATCGTATCTGCGCCAAGCTCCGCAGCGTTGCTCGCGCTGGGGTTGGTGATCCTGTCGGCCGGTCTGCTGCGTCGGCGCATCAGACCGGCTGCGCCACAAGGATGAGAAACTGGCTGTCCGGACGCGGTGCGGTGAGCCCCATCCGGGCCTCGGGCAACAGGCCGGTCAGGTCATCCTCCGAGGTTGTGTAGACGTCCTGACCCAACACCTGGGTCATCCGGAGCCCCCCCGAGCGCGCGAGGAGGCTCTCGATCTGCGTCAGGCTGAAGTGACGGACATGGTGCTCGAAGCGATGCCCATACCGGGCAAACGGTAGCCCGGCTTCGTTCGGGACCGACAGAATCAGCGGGCCTGTACAGGCTCGCGCCAACTCGGTCAGCATGTCGTGCGGATCGTTGACATGCTCGATCGACTCAAAGCAGATCCCGAAGTCAAAAAGCGCCGGCTGCAGGCTGAATGGAAAGATGGCGTGGGAGAACACCACGCGGTGAGATCCAAAACAGGCTTCAGCGAGGTTCACGGCATCGGCTGAGCCATCGAGACCGACCATCCGCGCACCGCAGTGATCCGCCACGATCCGGCTGCCGTAGCCGTTGCCACAGAAGGCGTCGAGTCCGGTGCTGTTCGCAGGGCGGGGCAGGTTTTGCAACAGCCACCGTGCTGCAAAGGCGTACCGCAAGCGATGGTCGGCACGAATCTGGGCCACCTCCCGGGCCGTTTGCCGCTCGCCACTTTCAAGGCTGAAATCCTTGTCGGGCGGTTGCGCATTGGCTTGCGTGGCCAGGACCGTGAACCCGACCTCGGCTCGGCAAAGCGCATTGGCAGGATCGGCGGCAAGTCCGCACCAAAGATGATCCAATGCGCCTCGAATCTGACCGTCGGCACGGGCAACCATGGCCGACATGACCCGCAGGCGGGGGTCGTGCGGAAACGGCCCCAGAGCCGAACCGAGCAATGCGCGGGCCTGCACGAGATCCTCCGCCTGCAGCGCTTCAAGCGCAGCGTTCACGATCTCGTCGGCAACATCGGACATTCGCAACGCGCTCATGCACAGATCCTTTCGATGAAGCCATAGCCCCAGTCCGCATTCATGCTTCGACGCAGCAGGTTCGCAATGAGCTCTGGCGCCCGAGCCCGAGTCTGCCCATTGCGCTGTGAACTCGCGATACCGGCTCGTCGCTCAAGCTGAGGACTCCCGGCCGGGGCGGATAGCACGTCCGTCCAGAAGGCTGCGGTGAGCCAATCCTGGGTCTGGGCGACCGGATCGCCCGGGCGCTCGGGTGATGGTGGGCGCTTTGCATCAAAATCATGCAGCGGGTCGATCAGGCCGCGGGCCTGTTTGCCGAAGTGGCGGGCCTCATGCAGCCCGCTGGAGTTCAGTGCCACCACGAGCTCGACCTCGGGCTGCGCCACCAGGTGATAGAAGTTGGCCTGGGTGCTCTGGATCGCCGCAAAGGCGGCGACCGCCTGCGCCGATCGGTCCGGTCCCACGCCATAGGGATGAGGTTTGAACAGAACCTGAGGATGCTCGACACACAATGCATGCAGTGTGCTCAGATGATCGGCCAGTGATGCGAAGCGCCCTGCCGAAACCACCGCCCGATCGATCCCGACCTGCCCCAGAAGGAGCGCGCAGCCGGGCGTCAAAGACTCGGGGGGGGCCATCCAGGCCACCTTGGCTGCGATCCAGGCGGCCTGGCGGGTCATCGCCTCTTCCTGAAGCTGATGCTGCAGGAAGACCTCGTGCCATTGAGGCAGGTTGGTGCGCAGCGCAAAGACCAGATCCGGCATGAACCGCACAGGGTGCAGCACCACATCGACCCAGGGCCGGCCCAGCGTTTGCAGTGCATCGATCATGGCCGGCGGCATTTCATAGCCGATCACCAGCGCCCCCTCGAGTTCGGGCGCCAGCGCCTCGATGAAACTGGAGTCCACAGGAAGACGGTCGGTCCAGGCTGCCCAGGCCTCGAGACTGTGGGTCGGGCTGGGTGCTCGGCCTTCGTGTTGCTCGATTGTCCTGGAGGCCACCACCGGGGCATCGAAGAATCGCCCCTCGTGACGCTGCATGCGCTCATCCCACGCCAGCATGCTCAGGGGCAGGCCGGTCGCCTGAAGCGCAGGCCCCAGGACCTGACGCAGCCAGCGGATGTTTTTGGCTGTGGCACTCACCCAGGCGGAGCCGCTCGGAAACGGCCGCATCAGATCCCCGGTGATGACGATTCGGTCAAAAGGCTTCATGTCCGGCTCCTGAGCTGGGGCGAAACGTCATTGGGCTCGAAGTCATACCGGATCAGCCAGCTGCCTGCGCAGCGCCGCCTTGTTGATCTTCTCGAGCGTGGACCGCGGAAAATCCTCAACCACGATGATTTCTCGTGGCCGCTTGAAATCGGCCAGCTCGCGAACGCAGGCCGCCTCGATGGCACTCACCAGGGTCGCGCGTGCCGCCGCATCCGTCAGAACCGCAGGAGAGGCGGGCTTCACGCAGGCCACCGGCACTTCATCGAGCATCGGATGCTTGCGTCCCACCACGGCCACTTCAACCAGCCCAGGCACCAGCATGATGACTCGCTCGATCTCGGAGGCTGCGACATTCTCGCCGCCCACCTTGAGCATGTCCTTGGATCGGTCTGCAAAGTAGAGCCAGCCCTCTTCACCCAGGCGCACCCGATCGCCGGTATGAAACCAGCCGCGCTCATCGAAGGCATCGGCCGTGGCTTGCGGGTTGTCGAGATACTCGGCAAAGAGCGACAAACCCCGCACACCGCGCACCAGAAAATCACCCGTCTCGCCCGGCTCAGCCTCGCGGCCATCCACTTCGATCCGGATGCCGTATTCGGGGGCGGGTCGGCCCATCGACATCGAGGCATTGGGCAGGCCGATCAGTCCCAGCGTGCCGTGCGTGATGGTTTCGGTCATGCCCCACCACCCCAGAGTCTTCACGCGATAGTGCGCATCCCAGGGCGGCTCGCACACCCCGGTACCCCACAGGCGATAGCGATGCTGCGGCACCTCCTGATCCATGAGGGCCCGAGGCACAAAGCCAATCACGCTGGCCCAGGTGCAGCCCTCTTCCAGCGACACCGACCAGAACCGGCTGGCCGAAAACCGCGGATTGACCACCGCGGTGGCGCCCGCCCACATCACGGCCAGCATGGAATAGGCCTGCGCGTTGGTATGAAAGAGCGGCAGCGTCACCATGTGCACGTCATCGGCGCGCAGCTGCTCATGCTCGGCATTGATGCGAGCCCCCCAGAGCGCATTGGCCTGTGTCCAGACCACGCCTTTGGGCCGTGAGGTGGTGCCCGAGGTGTACTGCACGCTGAAGGGTGCGAGTGGGTCATGGGCGCGTGCTGGCAGGTGCGAAGGATCGGCATCGATGGCCTCGAAGGCATCCGACGCCGATGGCGCGGCGCTGCCCGCGTCGTCGCCGTTGTCGGTGCGCGTCACGGCAATCCACTTCAGATCCCTGCAGGCCTGCTGCACCAGCTCGGCAAACCGGGGCTGGGTGATGCCCGCCACGCACTGCGCATGGCTTGCAAAGTAGGTGAGCTCGTCGGCCGTGGATCGGGCATTGGTGGTGACCGCCACGGCACCCAGCACCGCACAGCCAAACCAAGCAATGATTGCCTCGGGGCAGTTGTCGAGATGCACCAGGACCCGATCACCGGGCTGGATGCCTCGGGCTGCGAGGCCTGCCGCAAAGCGATCCAGCGCCTGAGCAAACTGGGCATAGGTCCAGACCCGGCGGGGGCCCTGGAAGGGTCGCCAGACCAGGTAGGGATGATCGGCCCGCCGACGGGCCTGAATGCCGATCAGGGTGCGGATGTCCTGCCCCGAGAACGGCTGGAGGTGGCGCGAGGCAAAGGGTGCGCCAGGCAGGTCGGCAAATCGGTGCAGGGCAGTGTTCATGGTCTTTTCTGGCATTCCATGGGATTGCGTTGATGGCCTGCGCACGATCCTGCGGACCGGGGCATCGGTTTCAGGTGTGTTCGCTCGCCAGCCTCAATGGGCCTGCAGCCACGACTCCAGAGCATGGAGGTCCTCGAAGGGCGGCAGAGGGTGGTCCTCGCCACAGGCATCCGTGCCATGACGATGAGCGAACATCGAGCGGCGAAGCCAGGCCGCCTGCAGCCCGGCGGCCTGCGCGCCACGCACATCGAGATGCGGGTCATCGCCCACATGCAGCACCCGATGGGCGGGCACACCCGCCAGCTCGCAAGCCCGGGCAAAGATGCGGGGATCGGGCTTGGCGCAACCCATGGAGGCCGCATCGACCGAGCCATGAAAATACTCACCCAGCCCCACCCGATGCACATCGGCATTGCCATTGGTAAGCGCAATCAGGCGATAGCGGCTCGCCCATTGTTGGAGCACCGGCCGCACATCCTCAAAACACTGCACCTTCTGTCGTGCAGCCAGAAAGACCTCGAAGGCCTCTTCAGCCCGATGCGTCGGGTCGCCGGCCGTCTGCATGGCCTGGCGAATTCCCTCGCGTCGCAAGAAGGTGAGATCGTGCGCACGTTCCGGGTGCCGTGTCAGCAAAGCCTTGCGCGTACTGGCCCTGAATTCGGGGGTCATGCAGGCTGCCGTGCCGGGCGCATGCTCGAGGAGCCACTGCGTGAGTTCGGCCTCCGCGGCAATCAGCGTGGGCGTGACGGGCCACAGCGTGTCATCGAGATCGATGCTGATGGCCACAGGGGGTTCATGCGGCCATCGGGCTGGCAGGCTGGAAGGCAGGGCGCGAGAGATCATCGTCTCATTCTATGCGGGCGCCGTCACTCGGTGCAGGCGACGACCGTGCTGCCGCTCGGTGCGGGCACCGTCGCCCGTGGCAGTGTCTTTCTCTCGGGGCAGGCGCCCGATCCCGCAACGCAGGCCGTGTACCCTTTCGTTCACCCATGACAGTCTCGCGCCCGCCCCCGCCCTCGTCATCATCAGGCGAGCCCCATCAGCCTGAGGGTCGTTTGCTGCAGGTGGGTCACGATCAGCCCACGGTCTTGCCGCCCATGGTCAGTTCAGCCCTCCCGGTCACGCTGTGGCTCGGCCTGGTCGTCGCCGTGGCCTCGGCCAGCGCAGCAGTGGTTCAGGTTCTGGCCCCAGCCATCGCCGAGGACGTGGGCCTTCCGGGTGGCTTCGTGGGTCTGTATACCTCCGGCATCTGGCTTTCGATGATCTTTCTGTCGAGCAGTGTCGGCGGGCTGCTGGCGCGCCACGGGGGCTGGCGACTCTCCCAGGCCTGCCTGGTGCTCTGTGCCCTGGGTCTGGCCTGTGCCATGACCGGCACCGCCGTGGGCCTGGCCTGCGCTGCGGTGCTGATCGGACTGGCCCACGGGCTGGAAGGCCCGGTGTCCTCGCAACTGCTGGTGCAGCATGTGCCGGCGGCCCGACGCCCCTTGCTGTTCTCGATCAAGCAATCGGGGGTTCAGCTGGGCGCTTTCGCGGCGTCGAGCAGTCTGCCGGTGATTGCCGTACTCGCTGGCTGGCAATGGGCCTGTGCCGCCGTGATCGGCGTGCTGCTGCTCAGCGCCCTGTGGCTGCAGCGTGCGCGTCGCGTGCATGAGGCCACCCCTGGTCCGGTGCTGCCACGCATCGGCGCGCTGGAGGCCTTGCGGCGCATGCTGCGCTCGCCCACCCTGCTGCGACTGGCTCTGGCCTCGGCAGCATTCGCGGGCACCCAGGTCTGCCTGAGCAGCTGGTTTTCAACGTGGGCTGTGCGGGATCGCGGTCTGTCGCTGGTCGATGCGGGTCGGCTCCTCGCCGCCGCACAGATCGGCGGCCTGGTGGGTCGCATCCTCTGGGGCTGGGTGGCCACGCACACCGGCCGAGCCACGGCGCTGCTGCGCTCCCTGGGCCTGGTCATGACCGCCTGCGGGCTGGTTCTGGGGTTGGGGGGCGGTGTGCTGCCTCTTGCGGTGCTGTACCCGGTGGTGGCCTGTTTCGGTCTCACGGTGGCGGGATGGAATGGCGTCTTTCTGGCTGAAGTCGCTCACCGGGCCGGCCCGCAGGAAGTGGCCTCAGCCACGGGTGCCGTCATGGTGATCATGACCTCGGGCCTCGTCCTCGGGCCACTGGTATTCGGGGTGCTCGGCTCGGTGTTCAGCTACGGCACAGCCTATGCGCTGATGGCGGGGCTCACACTGGCGGGCGCTCTGGTGCTGCCTCGCCAGCGGGCAGCGGCGTAAGATGAAATCTCCCAAGAATGAGGGCTTGATCATGACCACCGTGATTCACGAGCAGCACAAGACCGTGCTGCCCGACACCTGTGCCCGCAACGGGCAGCTCTGGCTGGATCGCAGCCAGATCCTCGAAGCCACAGGCTGGGACTGGAAGCCCGAAGGCCTGTGCAAGGACGAACTCTGCTTTCCGGTGCCGCCCGCCCGCCGGGGCGAGTGGGTCCAGGGCGATCGTCTGGATCTGGCAGCCCAATGGCAGCACATGGGGCGTCCGGTCGTGCATGACGCAAACGATTCCGCGTGGGTGTTCGGGGCCGATGCCCAGTCGCGCGCGCAGACCCTGAGCAGCCTGCAGGCACCGGAGTTCGAGTTGCCCGATCTGCAGGGCCAGCTGCACCGGCTGTCTGATACGCGGGGCCAGCGCACGCTGCTGGTGACCTGGTCATCCTGGTGAGGGTGTCGCACTGACCTGTCCGTGTGGCAGGCCTTGCTTGACGACCTCCGGGGCACCCCGGCTGAAGGCCGTTTCACCATCGTGGCCGTGGCGCTCGACCAGGCGCAGGCCGCTGCACCCTGGGTTGAGGCTGGCAAGCCTCAGTATCCCTGTCTGATCGATGCCGACCATCATCTGGCCGACCTCTACGGCTTTGTCAATGTGCCGCAGGCGGTCTGGATCGATGAATCCGGGCAGATCGTGCGCCCGCCCGAATCGGCCGGAGCCTCCGATGCCTTCCGGTTGATGGACCGCGAGAAGTTCACTCTGCCCCAGAGTGCACTGGAAGCGCGCGTCCAGACCCGCGAGCGCTATACCGCAGCCGTCAAGGACTGGGCCTTGAATGGATCAGCGAGTCGCTTCGCGCTCACGCCAGAGCAGGTGCGCGCTCGGCTGCGGCCGGCTGATCCGCGCGAGGTGCTGGCGCATGCGCACTTCACGCTCGGACTGCACCTGACCGAGGTGGGAGACGCCAATCAGGCGGCTTCACACTTCAAGCAGGCGAGCGATCTGCATCCCGATTCCTGGGCCATCTGGCGGCGCGGTGCCCCCAAGGATGCCCGAGGGCTCGCCGCGGGCGCGGCCTTCTGGGCGCGGGTCGATGCACTGGGTGATCGGCCGTACTACCCGCCGGCAGGACTCTGACGGTGACCTGAAACGACGAACCCCGGGAATCCGGCAAAAAACCGGCCCCGGGCATCGAGTGCTTCAAGCGTAAGCCACCACTCGGCGAGTGCTTCGGCCGACATTTCTCCGGCGGCGCACAGCGACTCAAGCGTGCCCTGAACCACACGACGAAACATGGGCAAGGGTGTCATCACGATGCGGTGCTGGGCCTCGATCCGCTCCAGGCCCAGTTCGGCCATCAAGCGGGGCAACTGCCGACCGATGGTGGGGCTCGGAACCGACTGACTCACCCGCTGCATCCAGCGCACCGTCGTTGCTGAGTCCGGGTGATCGACAAAGAGGCCCGGATAGTCGAATTCGAACGCAACCAGGCTGCCGCCAGGGGCGAGCGCTGCAATCAGACCTTCCAGCACAGGCCGGGGAAGGGCCAGGTACATCAGGACACGCTCGATCCGGATGAGATCCAGATCAACCACAGGCAACGCCCCGGGTCGCGTGAGATCAGCCTGCAGGAAGCGAACCTGCGCCTGTCCTCCCTGAAGCTGAGCGCGGCGACGGGCCTCGCTCAACAGCGATGCACTCAGATCGATGCCCCAGGCCTCGCCCTCAAGCCCGACCTCGCGAGCCAACGCCAGCACCTGATGACCCACCCCACACCCTGCATCAAGGATTCGGTTGCCTGGTGCCAGAGGTCGGCAGGCACGCATGCAGTCGCGAATCTCGATGACTGACGGCAAGGCCGCGGCTGCATCGAGAAACTCGAAGAAAGCGCGCTCCTGCGCAGTGGCATCGACATCCTGAAACCCCGAGTGAATATCCGTCATGCTCGCCCCCTGGCCCGCTGGATCCCGCCCTATTCGAGCTCGAAGCCCTGCGCGTGAATCTCCGACACCAGCCGGTCGCGCCCGGACAGGCTCTGGGCGCCAGCCACGCGTTGCGCTGATTGGGTGGACCAGGGCATGGGCTTCATGCCCTGTGCCTTCTGGAAGCCCAGCATCACCTCGTCATAGGCCGCGACGGCCTGAGCCTCGGCCTGGGCGGGCGCGTTGTAGGTCTCTTCGAAGAGGACCATGTCCTGCTGCAGGCGTGGCTTGATCCCGGCAGGGCGCGCAGGATCCGGGCGCCCTACGGTCAGACCAAAAATCGGGAAAACCCGCTTGGGCAGTTTGAGTTCGGCACTGACCTTGGCCGGATGGTTGCGCATGGCACCGATGTAGCTCGTGCCATAACCGAGCGCTTCGGCAGCCAGGGTTGCATTCTGCGCAGCGAGCACCGCATCAAAAGCCGAGACCAGAAACATCTCGGTGTAGCGATTGGCCTCGGACGCACTTCCTGCGCGCTGCGCATTGCGATCGCTGCGCGAGAGATCCGCAAGCCAGATCAGCAGCAGGGGCGCTTCATGAATATGGGCCTGATTGGCTGCACATTCGGCCAGGCGCGCCTTGCGCTCGCGATCACGCACCGCCACCACACTCCAGGTCTGCAGATTGGATGAAGTGGCCGCCGATTGGGCTGCAGCCACGATGCACTGCAGCGCATCCTGGGGTACTGCATCCGGCAGGTAGGCTCGCACGGTGCGGTGCGCCAGCATCTGCTCCATGAGCGGCACTGCAGCGCTCACCGGACAAGGCGTGGGCGTGCTGGCTGCGCCGTAGCGTTCGCGCCAGAGGTCGTCATAACGGGCCATTGCAATCTCCTGATCTGAATCGGACAAAGGTGCAACCTTACCGCGAGCGAGCGTTGCTGAGCCAAAGCCAAGGCTGTCATTGGAACTGCCCATGGATCCATTCAAGTCGGCCGGGCTGCACCCATCCCTGAAGGGCCACGAGGATTCGCTTGCACGGACCGACAACAGTGCTATCGTGCGCGCGACGTCGTACGCGTTCGGTCTGGTGACCTCACGTCGATACACGCGCCATTCAAAACCGGAGACAACCCATGACCGATACCGTTCGCCGCTCCCTGCTTGCCGCTGCGGGCGCCTCGGCCACCCTGGCCGCAGCCCCTTCCGCCTTTGCCCAAGGCGCCGCTGGCTATCCCAATCGAACCATCAAGATCGTGGTGGGCTTTGCGCCCGGCGGCCTGACGGATGCCTACGCCCGGATGTTCGCCGAACAGATCACGGCCCGCTACAACCAGCCCTGCGTGGTTGAGAACCGCCCCGGCGCCGGCGCCAACATCGCCATCGATGCGGTGGTCAAGGCACCCGCGGATGGCTACACCATCCTGGGCACCACCACCGGTGCGGTCTGGCAGAACCGTGTGCTCTATCGCAAGCTGCCCTTCGATCTGGCCAAGGACATCGACCCGATCTGCATCTTTCCCGCGGGTGCACTGCTGGTGGTCGTGCCCGAAAAACTCGGCGTCAAGACCTGGGACGAACTGGTGGCCTGGTGCCGCAAGAACCCCGGCACGATGGGCTCCTACGCACCCGCCTCCTCGCCCCATATCCTGGCCGAAACCCTCAACAAGCAGTTCGGCGCCAACCTGCAGACCGTGCACTACAAGGGCGAAGGCCCCATGTGGGTCGACATGGCCGCCGGTCAGCTGCAGGTGGCGGTGGGCTCCTATCAGGCCGCGGCCACGGTGCTGAACAAGGGCTTTCGTGCCATTGCTGCCACCGGCGCAGCACGCTGTCCCAAGTTGCCCGACGTGGCCACGCTGCAGGAACAGGGGCTCAAGGCGCCGATCGCCCTGCTCGAGGGCGGCCTGGCCTTCACGGTGCGCAGTGGCACCCCCATCGAGATCATCGAGATGCTCTCCAAGGTGGCCATCGATGGCAACGACACCCCGCGGGCCAAGGCCCTGCGCGAGAACTTTGCCATTCCAACGGCCACCGGTGGACGCGCTGAGGCGCTCAAGATGTGGAAGGAAAACGCCCCGCTCTGGATCAAGGAAGTCGAGGCGCTCGGCGTGAAACTCGACTGATCGCCATCGTTTTT
>Ga0255101_1000064_pt1 | contig 31282 bp, 27 predicted proteins | sample Colum_Colum_RepC_2_FD_188588 | JGI IMG/M metagenome (GOLD analysis project Ga0255101, IMG submission 188588) | Freshwater microbial communities from Columbia River, Oregon, United States - Colum_Colum_RepC_8d | ecosystem: Environmental > Aquatic > Freshwater > River | place: USA: Oregon...
CTTTAACCCTGTGTAGAAATGTGGATGAATTCATTGTGTGGACTTTTTAACATCTTTGACTGTGCTCGCTGTCTTGGTTATCACCAATCTTATCTACAGCAAGGTTTAGCTTGTGGATAATTATTCTCATGCTACCCTACGATGCTTATAAGCGCTCACTTTAACTTGTGGATAATTTTTAGATGTCAGTCAGTGTTTGGGGTCAAGTGCTTTCTGTTTTAGAAAGTGAGTTTCAGTCTAATCTTTTCCAAATGTGGATCCGTCCCTTACAGGTGGACGAGTCTCCAGACAGTCTTGTTCTACTTGCACCTAACCCTTTTTTTGTTAAACACATTCAAGATAAGTTTTTGGCACGTATCCAGGCGCTCGTGCTGGATATCAGTTCGGGCCGCATTGAGTCAGTGTCGATTCGCGTAGGTAGCCGAGGCGATCGCGCTGCTTCTACCGTTATGACGCGCCCGACGACGAGTTCAGGGGCATCAGCTTCCGCTGCGGTTAAGCCTGTGGTTGAGCCACTACCGCGTCCTGCGAGTAGCCTGAATCCGTTATTTACCTTTGACAACTTTGTTGCCGGTAAGGGTGCTCAGTTAGCCCATGCAGGCTGTTTGCAGGCCGCTGATAACCCTGGCGCACCGCATTCCAATCCTTTGTTTATCTATGGCCCTACTGGTCTTGGTAAAACGCATTTAATGCATGCTGTTGGTAACGAGATTTTGCGACGTAACCCTTCAGCTCGTGTCATGTACTTAACATCAGAGCGGTTTGTGGGGGATTTCATCACCGCTTTGCAGCGCAATATGATGAATGACTTCAAGCGTCTGTATCGCTCGCTAGATGCGCTTTTGATTGATGACATCCAATTTTTTGCTAAGAAGGAAAGTACGCAGGACGAGTTTTTTCATACCTTCAATTCATTGCTTCAGGAATCACGTCAGATCATCATGACCTCTGATAGAATTCCTAAAGAAATCAATAATATGGATGATCGCCTCAAATCCAGATTTTCTTGGGGCTTATCTATACAAGTGGATCCGCCGGATAAAGAAACCCGTGTAGCGATTCTGCTGAAAAAATCAGGCTCCATTGGTATGGGCCTGCCCGTTGAGTCAGCCCATTTTATTGCTGAGCATGTTCAGGGTAATGTGCGAGAGCTTGAGGGAGCCTTGAATAAGGTCATCGCCACAGCTCGTTTTCGTGGACTACCCGTCACTTTAGATTTAGTTAAAGAAGCGCTGCGTGACCTGCTGCTTGTGCGCGCTAGGCAGTTTAATATCGACAATATCCAGCGTGTGGTTGCTGAGTACTATCGAATCAACTTGCGTGAGCTGACGGGTAAAAAGCGCAATCGCGGTTTTGCTAGACCGCGTCAAATGGCGATGGCGCTTTCGCGTGAACTAACACAGAACAGTTACCCTGAAATTGGGTTGGCTTTTGATGGTCGGGATCACAGTACCGTGATTCATGCATGTGAAAAAGTACGCGAGTTGAGAGCAGAAGAGCCTCAATTCGACGAAGATTACAACAATTTGCTACGCCTGCTGCAGGCTTGATTTAGGAAAATGACGATGAAATTGTCGATGACACGTGATCAGTTACTTAAACCCCTGCAACAAGTTTCAGGCGTTGTTGAAAAAAGACAAACCCTGCAAGTGCTTTCCAATGTCTTGATGGTAGTTGAGTCTGGTCAGTTGGCTATGACAGGTACCGATCTTGAAGTGGAATTGGTTGCTCGCCATGAGCTGACTTCCGACGCTAGTGATGGCCGCATTACAGTGCCTTGTCGCAAATTGTTAGATATTTGCCGTGCCCTGCCCTCCACAGCGACTGTAGAGCTCTCTTTGGATGGTGCGCGCCTGTTGCTCAGATCTGGAAAGAGTCGCTACACCCTTTCCACCTTGCCAGCCAATGACTTCCCAAATTTGGACGACACCCTGTCAGGCTCGTTAACCATGACGCTGTCGCAAAAGTCGCTTAAGCGCCTGATCGATAAGACGTCTTTTGCCATGGCCCAGCAAGATGTGCGTTATTACCTGAACGGCATGTTGTTTGAAGTTACAGAAGGACGTTTGCGTGTGGTCGCTACCGATGGCCATCGTTTGGCCCTCTGCGACGCACCGATTTCTGGTCAAGTATCTGAAAAAACTCAAGTTATTGTGCCCAGAAAAGGTATTCAAGAGCTTGCGCGCTTGCTTTCCGACGATGATTCGGAGGTCACACTGACTTTGGGCAGCAATCATCTTCGTGTCACCGTTGGCGCGGTCACGTTTACCTCGAAATTAATCGATGGTCGCTTCCCTGACTATGAGCGTGTACTGCCTAAAGGTGGTGACCGTATTTTGGTGGCGGGCCGTGAAGAACTTAAGTCTTCACTCCAGCGCGCTGCTATTTTGTGTAATGAGAAATTCCGTGGTGTTCGATTACAGATTGCTGGCGATCAGTTAAAAATTCTAGCTACTAATCCGGATCAGGAAGAAGCCGAAGAAGAAATCCAAGTCGAGTACAACGGTAAGGACTTAGAGATTGGCTTCAATGTGGGCTATGTTCTTGATGTATTGAATGCTTTGAATGGGGCTTACACCAAAGCAATTTTGGGCGACACCAATAGTTCGGCATTGATTCAAGACAACGATGACGAGCAGGCTGATGCGCTCTATGTTGTTATGCCCATGCGGTTGTAATTGTGACGTTTAAACCGTGAGCTTGGCTAAGCTGGATGTTGTTCAGTTAAGAAATCTTGAACATGTTTCTATTGAGCCAGGCTCACGGTTTAATTTGATTTATGGTGAAAACGGGTCTGGAAAATCGTCTCTTTTGGAGGCGATTTTTGTTTTAGGCTTGGGACGATCTTTTCGAACCCAGCGAGCTCGTCGTATTGTTCAAGATGGTCATGACGTCGCCACGGTGTTTGCTGAGCTTGCCAATGGATCTCGGCTAGGCGTCTTAAAGCGTTCTGCTGGTATTACGGAGGCGCGAGTTAATGGCCATAATGCTAGTGCTCTCTCTGAGTTAGCTCTGCATCTTCCCCTTCAACTTTTTGATCCAGAGTCATTATTGTTGATTTCTGGGCCGTCCTTGGCGCGTAGGCAGCTTTTAGACTGGGGCGTGTTTCACGTGGAACCAGAATTTTTAGCTGTTTGGTCCCGTGCAAAGCGCGCGCTGGCACAACGGAATTCCCTGCTTAAATCTGCTAAAATTTCGATTCCTGAATTAAAAGTTTGGGAGCTTGAGCTTGCGGTTGCTGCGAATGATTTGAGCAGTCAGAGACGATTGCTTGCAACTCAGCTGCTGCCCGAGCTAGAGCGCGTGTTGTCCCAATACCTCCCTGCCAGCAACTTAACCGTTTCGTATTATGCGGGTTGGGAAGAAACGTTGGATTACTCTGACCTGCTTGAGGCATCACGGGGTAAGGATCGGGAAAGAGGATTCACGATTTACGGTCCTCACCGTGCGGACTTAAAGATTAGGTCGCACGGTACGGCGGCTGATGAACGACTTTCTAGGGGGCAACTGAAGCTATGTGCTTGCCTGGTGAAGTTGGTTTTAAGCCGGTGGTTGCAAAGTAATTGCGCTGTTCAACCAGTTTTTTTATTTGATGATCTTTCGTCCGAACTGGACGATGCAGCCAGGTTACATATTGCTGAGTTTGTAGGGTCTATGTCGGTGCAGTCTTTTTTTACGAGCATCGATAGGCATCAGTTAGAAATGATGCTTCCCTTGGGGGAGACCAAAATGTTTCATGTGGAACATGGCGCCGTAAGTCCGGTCCAAAATTGATGTGCCAGGAGTAATAAAATGACAGAAGAATCCACTTACGACTCGTCCAGCATTAAAGTTCTACGCGGGCTAGACGCTGTTCGTAAACGCCCTGGTATGTACATTGGCGATACAGATGACGGCACCGGTCTGCATCATATGGTGTTTGAAGTCGTAGACAACGCAATTGATGAGGCCTTGGCTGGTCACTGTACTGAAGTCAATGTCATCATTCACGCCGATGAATCGATTACGGTCACCGACAATGGTCGCGGAATTCCAGTCGATATTCACGAAGAAGAAGGCGTGTCTGCAGCCGAAGTCATTATGACCGTGCTCCATGCCGGCGGAAAATTCGATGAGAATAGCTATAAGGTTTCTGGCGGCCTTCATGGCGTAGGTGTTTCAGTTGTAAACGCCCTCTCCAAAGAATTACGTTTGACCGTTAGGCGTAATGGCTTGGTATACGAGCAAACCTACCGACACGGTGTGCCGGAGTTCCCGCTGCGCGAAGTTGGTAAAACGCAGGGTCGTGGTACGGAAGTTCGCTTTTTCCCTAGCGAAGAAACTTTTACCAACATCAAATACAGCTACGACATTTTAGCTAAACGCCTTCGTGAACTGTCCTTTTTGAACTCTGGCGTTCGTATTGTGCTTAAGGATGAGCGCGATGAGAAAGAAGAGGTTTTTGAGTATGAAGGCGGTCTGGCGGCGTTTGTTGGCTACTTGAACACCAATAAGTCACCCATCAATAGCGTCTTCCATTTTATGGTTCCGCAGTCCGAAGGGCCTAATGGGATTGGCGTTGAAGTGGCGCTTCAGTGGAATGATAGCTATCAGGAATCGGTCTACTGCTTTACCAACAATATTCCACAGCGCGATGGTGGCACCCATCTTCAAGGTTTCAGAACAGCACTAACGCGTACGCTGAATAACTATGTGGAAAAAGAAGGGCTACTCAAGAAAGAAAAGGTCGTTACAGTGGGCGAAGACATGCGCGAAGGCTTAACCGCCATTGTGTCTGTAAAAGTTCCAGACCCTAAATTCTCCAGCCAGACCAAAGATAAGCTGGTTTCTTCCGAAGTAAGCAACGCCGTTGCCTCTGTGATGAATGAGAAGTTTGAAGAGTTTCTGTTAGAAAATCCTTCGGCGGGTAAAACCATTGTCGGGAAGATTCTTGATGCCGCACGAGCACGTGAGGCGGCCAGAAAGGCTCGGGAAATGACGCGCCGTAAGGGTGCGTTAGATATAGCTGGATTACCTGGGAAGCTGGCTGATTGCCAAGAGAAAGATCCCGCGCTGTCGGAACTGTACTTGGTGGAGGGTGACTCTGCCGGCGGATCCGCCAAGCAAGGTCGAAATCGCAAGATGCAGGCTATCCTGCCCTTGAAAGGAAAGATCCTTAACGTTGAGAAGGCTCGCTTCGATAAGATGTTGTCATCTCAAGAAGTTGGGACGCTGATTACTGCCTTGGGCTGCGGCATTGGTCGTGATGAATATAATCCGGACAAGCTGCGTTATCACAAAGTCATCATCATGACCGACGCGGACGTTGACGGCTCCCATATTCGTACCTTGTTACTGACCTTCTTCTTCCGTCAGATGCCTGAAATCATTGAGCGCGGCTATATCTATATTGCGCAGCCACCGCTCTACAAGGTCAAAAAAGGCAAGCAAGAGCAGTATTTGAAAGATGACGATGCGATGGAGGTTTATCTGACCTCTGTTGCACTGGATGGCGCGGAATTACGCGTTAATCCAGAAGCGCCTGCTGTGGCTGGGCTGGCCCTTGAAGCACTCATTAATCAGTACCGTGAGTTCTGTGTACTGCAAGACAGACTTAAGCGTCGCTACCCTAGCCTGCTTTTGGAGCAGCTGCTTAAGCTCCCAACCTTATTGCCGGCAGAGCTATCTTCCGCTGAAGCGGTAACCGTTTGGGGTTTGCGCTTACAGGCATCGCTCAATATGGCAGCGGACCCTAGCCAGCGCTTCTTGGTGCAAACCGTTGATGATCCAGAGCATCAGCGCTTCTTCCCGCAGGTTGAGCTCATGGCGCATGGCGTGCCGTATAGCTATCCGCTGCGCTATGACTTCTTTAGTTCATCGGAATATCGTCAGGTCGATGCGCTTGCGCGCGCATTAGAAGGTCTGATTGAGCCCGGCGCTGTGATTAAGCGTGGCGAGCGTCAAATGAAGGTTGATACCTTCAAGCAAGCGTTCGAATGGCTGATGCAGGAGTCCAAGCGTGGTCTTGGCATTCAGCGTTACAAAGGGCTTGGTGAAATGAACCCGGATCAGCTGTGGGAAACCACAATGGATCCGGAATCCCGCCGCATGTTGCGCGTCACCATTGACGACGCCATTGGTGCCGATCAAATGTTCACGACCTTAATGGGCGACGCTGTTGAGCCACGTCGCGAGTTCATTGAGAAGAATGCGCTCTTAGTTTCTAACTTAGACGTCTAACGGCAACAATGTGATTGTTCCACGTGGAACTTTGAATGGGAGGGGGTCCGAAAGGCCCCCTTTCTGCATTTATGACTAGAATCGTGCTCGCGCCCATGGAGGGTCTGACAGACTTCACCATGCGACATGTCCTTACCCAGTTAAGCCCCTATGACTGGTGTGTCACGGAGTTCCTGCGTGTAACTGACAGGGTCTTACCCAGCTCCGTCTTTTATAAACACTGCCCTGAGTTGATGAGTGATGGGCTAACCGCCAATGGGACGCCCGTGCATTTCCAGCTGCTGGGGAGCAACGCTGAAATGCTGGCAGAGAACGCGAAGCGGGCAGTTGAGTTAGGCTCTCCCGCCATTGATCTAAATTTTGGATGCCCGGCGAAAACCGTTAACCGCCATGGTGGTGGTGCAAGCTTGTTGGTGGATAGTCGCGTGTTACATGACATTGTCCGTAGCGTGCGTAAGGCTGTGCCTGAGCACATCCCCGTCACGGCAAAAATGCGCCTAGGTATAGATTCCACCGATAAGCTTATGGATAACGCCAGCGCCATCTATGAAGCGGGTGCGAACTGGTTGACCATCCACGCACGCACTAAAGCCCAGGGATATCGCCCACCTGTTAATTGGGAAGCCATCGGCCAAGTTAAATCGACATATCCAGAGTGGGAAATCATCGCAAATGGGGATATCTCCTCCTTGCCTGCCTTGCAGGCCTGTAGGGAGGCCAGTGGATGCGATACGTTTATGGTCGGACGCAGTGCGGTGTCTGAGCCCGATCTGGTTGCGCGGCTAAAGCAGCCACACCTCAAGGCCATGCCTTGGGATGAAATAAATAACTGGCAGTTGCATTTTCTGCGGAAATTAGTCGGCAGCGAAAACGGCTTGGTTGGACGCTATAAGCAATGGTTGGCCATGACAGCGACGCACTATCCAGAAGCAGCAGCGCAATTCCAGCGCATCAAGCGACTAAAGAAAATTGCCGAGATAGAGGCGCTTTCGTCGTTTGTTGAGATAGATGGCGAATAATTGTTCTCGCCTGTAACAAAGCGCAAGATGTGAAGTCTAAGAACAACACGCTAACAGGATTCGCCACATGCTGCCTACCCTAGCCTTGCTCGAAGCAACGGACTTTCCCGCTATTCGCCGCCAGTCTTTAACGACGCTGCAAATGAACCTTGGGTATCTCTGCAATCAATCCTGTGTACATTGCCACGTTAACGCGGGTCCGACGCGCAAAGAGCTCATGAGTGATGAGCTCATTGATCTCGCCATTGAGGTCATGGAAAAAAGAAACATCCAAGTACTCGATCTCACAGGTGGTGCACCGGAAATGAATCCGGCCTTCCGCCGATTGGTTATTGCTGCACGGGCACTGGGCGTAAAAGTGATCGATCGCTGCAACCTGACCATATTGTTTGAACCGGGCTATGAGGGCTTGGCTGAGTTTCTGGCTGAACAATGTGTTGACGTGGTGGCCTCACTGCCGTGCTACTCAGCAGAGAATGTCGACAAGCAGCGCGGTAAAGGTGTTTTTGAGTTAAGTATAGAGGCGCTTCAACGTCTGAATGCGTTGGGCTACGGCCAGGCAAATAGTCCCTTACAGCTAAGTCTCGTTTATAACCCGCAGGGCCCTGTGCTGCCGCCCAGCCAGAAAAAGCTTGAACAAGACTATAAGCGGGAGCTCTTTGAGCAGTTTGGTATTGTCTTTAACGAGCTATTCACGATAACCAATATGCCCATTCAGCGCTTTGGCAGCATGCTGATTTCGAAAGGGCAGTTTGATGACTATCTCACCTTGTTGAAACACAACTTCGCCGCCGCAAATCTTAAAACGGTGATGTGTAAAACCATGGTCAGCGTGGACTACCTGGGCTACTTGTATGATTGTGATTTCAACCAGCAATTGGGAAAAGCTATTCCTGTAGAGGGGGCTCAAGGCCGGCCTCACCTAAAGGACTTACTCACACAAGACTTTGTTCAGCAGCCGATTTGGGTGGCAGAGCATTGCTACGGCTGTACTGCAGGGCAAGGCAGCAGTTGTGGCGGTGCCTTAGAAGGGTAAGATCAATTTTTACCAACAAGGACGCCGCATGACACGCTCCAAACTGTTCACCGCAGCACTCATTACTACTGCCTTTGGCCTGTTTTTCGGCCTAGGGCTACATCATGAGCTGACATTGGCAAACCTACAGGCGTCACGTGCCGAGCTATTGATAGAGTATGAGAGCAATCCGGTGGCGTCGTTGGCCATATTCTTCGCTGCCTATGTGGCTGTGACCGCGTTGTCGTTGCCAGGTGCGGCGATCATGACTTTAGCGGCAGGCGCCTTATTTGGCGTCACCGTGGGTACGGTGCTGGTGTCATTTGCCTCTTCAATAGGGGCGACGCTCGCCTTTTTAGCGTCACGTCATCTATTGGCGGACTGGGTGGGAAAACATTTTGGAGCGAAGCTTGCAGCCATACATGAAGGCGTAGAAAAGCGCGGTGCTCGCTACTTGTTCACCTTGCGGCTAGTCCCGTTATTTCCCTTCATGTTGATTAACCTGGTCATGGGCCTGACGCGAATGCCACCGTTGCGGTTTTACTGGGTTAGTCAGCTCGGCATGATGCCGGGAACGTTGATCTATGTGAATGCAGGCACCCAATTAGCCACGATTACCAGTGTCCAAGGCATTCTCAGTCCCGGGGTGATGGCTTCCATCGCTTTACTGGCATTGTTCCCCTTTTTAGGTGCTTGGTGCGTGTCCCTGTGGGAGCGCTATCAGCTCTATAAGCCGTGGAGCAAACCCCAACGATTTGATCGCAACTTGATTGCTATTGGCGCCGGTGCCGGTGGCTTGGTATCTACCTATATTGGCGCAGCCACCAAGGCGAAGGTGACGTTGATCGAGGCCCATGAAATGGGCGGCGACTGTTTGAACTATGGCTGTGTGCCTTCAAAGGCGTTGATACGAACAGCGTCACTGATGCGCGACGCACGCCATGCCAGCACGCTGGGACTGAGCTCAGTTACGGCAGAGGTGGATTTTAGCGGTGTGATGGAGCGTGTTCAGCGTGTGATCGCTCAAGTCGCCCCACATGACTCTGTAGAGCGATACACCGGCTTAGGTGTCGAGGTACTGAAAGGGCATGCTGAAATCACATCGCCTTGGACTGTTAAGGTAAACGGTCAAACGCTGACTACGAAAAGTATTGTCATTGCGACGGGAGCGTCGCCCACGATTCCAGACTTGCCCGGCCTTGATCAAGTGACCTATGTCACTTCAGACACCCTGTGGTCGCTGCGCGGTAGCCCTCGGGAAGTCGCCGTATTAGGCGGCGGGCCGATAGCTTGTGAGCTCGCGCAAGCTATGGCGGAGCTAGGACTTAAAGTGACATTGGTGGGCCGTAATAAGCGCCTCCTTCCCCGTGAAGATGCCAGCGTAGGCGATGTGGTCTTAAGGGCACTGCAATCTTCGGGTGTGCGTGTGTTATTGAATGCTCAAGCGATGTCAGCCGAGCGAGAGGGAGCGCAACAGCGACTCTGGGTTCAGCACGGTGGTGAGACAGAGACTATTCATTTTGACTTCCTTTTGCTCGCCATTGGGCGCACCGCAAGAACCAAGGGTTTTGGCTTAGAGACCTTGAATATCCCAGTGACAGCGCAGGGTACCGTCGCCACAAACGAGTACTTGCAGACCCGCTATCCCAATATTTATGCCTGTGGCGATGTGGTCGGTCCCTACCAATTCACGCATGTTGCGGCACATCAGGCGTGGTATGCCGCCGTTAATGGCTTGTTTGGCCTGTTCAAGCGCTTTAAAGCGGATTATCGCGTGATTCCAGCCGTGACCTTTACTCACCCAGAGGTTGCGCGGGTGGGGCTAAACCAACAGGAGGCTCGCGCTCAGGGTATTGCTTTTGAGTCGACCCGCTTCGAGTTGGAAGAGCTGGACCGCTCCATCACTGCAGATGAGCGTGAAGGCTTTGTGGAGGTGCTGACTGTGCCGGGTAAAGACACCATTCTAGGCGCTACGATTGTTGCTGCCCATGCAGGGGAAATGTTGGCTGAGTTCACTTTAGCGATGAAGCACGGGCTAGGCCTGAAAAAGATTTTAGGCACGATACATCCTTATCCGACATGGTCTGAAGCGGCTAAGTACGTGGCCGGTGAGTGGCAAAAAGCCCATGCCCCGCAGGCGGCATTGCGTTGGGCTGAGCGCTATCACCGCTGGCAACGGGGTGAGTGAGATGAAAAGTACTGGCGTGCCTTGGCTGAGCATTATTGTGCCGACGCTGAACGAAGCGTCGCAGTTGGCACGGACGCTAAGCAGCGTCCAGCCATGGCGCGCTCAGGGCGTTGAAGTCATTGTCGTGGATGGAGGGAGCCACGACGAAACGGTTGTCCTCGCAAATGACTTGGCAGATAGCGTGCTGACATCTCCCAAAGGTCGAGCTCGACAAATGAACCAGGGCGCAGTACATGCGCGTGGGCCAACGTTTTTGTTTCTTCATGCCGACACGCGGCTCGACGACAGCGCGATCAGTGCATTAAAGCAGTTGCTTACAGACAAGCCGGAAGCCTGGGGGCGTTTTGATGTGCGTATTGAAGGCCGATCAGCTCTATTTCCCATAATCGCGTGGTTCATCAACAGGCGTTCGCGCTGGAGCCAAGTATCGACCGGAGATCAGGCTCAGTTTTTTTCTCGCGACCTGTTTTACCGCGTCGGGAAGTTTCCGTTGCAACCCTTGATGGAAGACGTCGAAATTTGCCTGCGCGCCAAAAAGATCGCTAAACCCGTGTGTATGCGGCAAAGCGTCACCACATCGGGGCGGCGCTGGGAACGCTTTGGCGTCTGGAGAACCATCTGGTTGATGTGGAGCCTGCGCTATCGCTACTGGCGCGGCGTTCCAGCCAGCGTGTTGGCAAAGGCTTATCGATGAAAATTGCACTAGCCATCGTGGCGAAAGCGCCCTTGCCCGGGCTCGCCAAAACGCGTCTAGCACGAACGGTGGGTGACGAAGCCGCTGCTGCGGTGGCAGAGCAACTCCTGCGTCATACGCTGCAAACGGCAGTGAGCACAGGCCTAACGGTAACGCTTTATGGCATGCCTACGCAGCACCCCTTGTTGTGTGAGTTAACTGAGCAGACCGGAGTGCGCCTTCGCGATCAGGTTGAGGGGGATTTAGGTGACCGACTCGCCGTACTGGTAACGCAGGAGCTTTGTCAGCATGACGGTGTGCTGGTGATCGGCAGTGATTGCCCAGCGCTCACCTCAGAACGGTTACAACTCGCGGCGCAAGAGTTGCGCCATCACGATGCCGTGATTTACCCGGCACTGGATGGTGGCTATACCCTGATGGGTCTAAAGCACTGCCCGCCAGGTTTTTTTCACGAAATGCCGTGGAGCACAGCGGAAGTCTTGCCCGTCACATTAGACCGGATGCAGCGCTTAGGCTGGAAGGTCTGGCAGGGCCCCGCCCTAGCCGATATTGATAGCTACGAAGACCTTATCTATCTCCCTCAAGACTGGCCGCGCCCTAGAGCGCTTGTGGAGCAAACAGGATGATGACGAGCCTGACTAGGCTGATACTGGCAGCGGCATTGATCTGTCCGCCCCTCGCTCACGCGAGCTTTAAGGCCGGCGCGGATGGATTGCCCGAAGGCTGGAAGCTCTTTCGCATCAACGAAAAAGTAGCGGCCACGCAGTTCAAGCTATTGGCTGAGCCAGAGTCCGCCGTATTGCATGCGGTGGCCAATAACAGCATGGCCGGTGTCATTCGTAAGCAGCACATTGATCTCGACAAGACCTCCCTGCTCTGTTGGCGATGGAAGGTGAAAGCCAGCGTGGCGAAAGCTGACCTAAGCACCAAGTCGGGCGATGACTATGCCGCGCGTCTATATGTTTTCTACGATGTGCCGGCGAGTCAGCTGGCCTTTTCCGATCGCGTGAAAATCAAATTAGCCAAGTCACTTTACGGCGCTGAAATTCCCACGGCGGCATTGAACTACGTGTGGGACAACAAATACGCCATCGGCACGATGCGGGCCAACGCTTACACCGACCGCACCCGCCTCATTGTGTTGCAGTCCGGCAACAGCAAGGCCGGGCAATGGCAAACCGAAGTCCGCAATGTAAAACAGGACTACGTGGCCGCATTTGGCAGCCCTGCCCCGGATGTTGTGGGGCTGGCCATTGCTACGGACACCGATAACACGCAAAGCACTGCTGAGGCTTGGTACCAAGAGCCCCGTTTTGTAGCTAAAGCAGATCAGTGCAGTTCGAATTAAGGTTTAAGAGAAAGGAAAATTAGCGATGCATGAACTGGTTCAAGACTATTACGGCAAGCAGCTACAAAGCACGGCCGACTTAAAGACCTCAGCATGTTGCGATGCCTCGTCCATGCCTGCGTGGCTGAAGCCACTGCTGTCTAACGTGCATGATGAAGTGATGATGCGCTATTACGGCTGCGGGCTGGTCTGCCCACCCAAGCTGCAAGGTTGCCAAATTCTCGATTTGGGTTCCGGCTCTGGGCGAGATGTGTATGTTCTGGCGCAGATGGCTGGCGCCAGCGGTCATGTGCTTGGAGTAGACATGACTCGCGAACAACTCGACGTCGCGACCAGTACCTTGGATTGGCATGCCGAGCGCTTTGGCTACGCTAACGTGAGCTTTAAAGAGGGATTTATTGAGCGTCTAGATGCGCTGGGCCTAGAGGATGAGCGCTTTGACGTGATTGTTTCCAACTGCGTGATCAACTTGTCGCCAGACAAAGACGCTGTGTTACGCGAGGCCTATCGCCTGTTGAAAACCGGGGGTGAGCTCTACTTCTCAGACATCTATGCAGATCGCCGTGTGCCTGCTGAGATGGTCGCGGACCCGCTGCTTTACGGGGAGTGCTTGAGCGGTGCGCTGTATTGGAACGACTTCTTGAGCCTGGCCAAAAAGCATGGATTTGCGGACCCCCGCTTAGTTGAAGATCTGCCCATTGAAATTACCGACCCGGCGCTGAAGGCCAAGTGCGGTAACGTCAAATTTTATTCGGCGACCTACCGCTTATTTAAGCTGCCTGAATTAGAGCCGGATTGTGAAGAGTACGGTCAGGCGGTGATTTATCACGGCACAGTACCGGAATGTCCGGATGTGTTTGTGCTCGATAAGCACCACAGCATTGAAACGGGGAAAGTCTTCTCTGTTTGTGGCAACACGTGGCGCATGCTGCACGACACGCGTTTCCGTGAGCACTTCACGTTTATCGGCGACTTCAGCCGGCACTATGGGATTTTTGAGGGCTGCGGTAAGTCATTACCGTATGACAGCAGCGCCGCTGCATCCAACGCAGGCGGCGCTTGCTGTTAAGCCATGTCTAAGCCTCGTCAGTCGGTTTTCGTATCGACTGGCGGGGACAGCACGGGTTGCGCCAACCATTCCTGCCAAATCGCCACCACAACAGCCAAAATCACCGGGCCCAGAAATAGCCCGATCATGCCGAAACTGGCCAGCCCGCCAAGCACACCAAACATCACCAGCAAGAATGAGATATGCGTGGCGTTGGAGATCACTAACGGACGAACAATATTGTCGATCCAGCTCACCACAAACAGCCCCCAAAGCACCAAGCCCAAGGCCTCAAAGGTTTGACCGTTGGCGAATAGCCATAGCGCCACGCCGCCCCACGCAAATGGGGTGCCGAACGGTACGAGGGCAATCACGAAAGTAACGAGGGTCAGAAACACAGGGTTGGGTGCGCCAGCCACGGCATAGCCAATACCGGCCAAGGTGCACTGACCTAAAGCAGTTAAGACAATGCCAAACACCACGGCGCGCGTCATATTGCCGGCGGCCAGTAAGTAGCGCTCCCCTTGCTTCTGCGTCATGTGCGCTAAGGCTTGGCGTAATTGTCCCAATACCGCTGGGCCATCGCGGAAAAAGAAGAACAGCGCAAATAAGGTGAAGGTGAACTTTGCTAAGTTTCGGCCAATACCCCCAGCGACCAGTCCAAACTGGGCAAAGCCCATGTTGAGCACACTCTGCAAGCTACCGCGCATGGCCGCGGGATCTTCGTGCGCGACACTCCATAAACGCGTTAACTCGTTTGCTATCGCGGGGAAATGCAGTTGTAGAAAGGGTGGAATGGGTAGCGTATCGCGAGCGATAAACTCCGCTGCAAGGCCATAGAGCGTGCGCAGCTCGCTTTGCAACACCACCAGCAACCAAGCCAGAGGACCGATCAATGTGGCGGCCAGAATAAACGTCATCACCGCGGCCGTTAAATTTACGCGTCCACCGAAAAGGCTTAATAGGCGCGTTCGAAGAGGCCAAGTCACAAAGGCCAGGATGGCGGCCCAGGCAACGGGAATGAGAAAGGGACTGAGAATGGCGTAGGTAAGGTAGGTTAAGGCACTCAGGCCCAGCAATAGCGGCAAACGCGCCCACAAGGAAGACTCGCGCAACATAATCAGCTCCTAATTAAGTTTGGATGCTAGCACTGCGATGCGGGCAAGGGTGAAAACAAAAAGCCCCCGTTGCAGGCAACGAGGGCTTTCGGTTCACATCACTCAGGCTTAGCCGAAGTTGAAGTGCTCAGCATCCATCTGCATAACCGACTTGGTCGGCTTCAGCATGCTGTCGGCATGGCCCTTGGCACGTGGCAACAGGCGTTCGAAGTAGAACTCAGCGGTTTGTACCTTGGCACGGTAGAACGCGGGCTCTTCATTGCCGCCCTTCTCGAGCTTCTCGAAAGCCACTGCGGCCATCTTTGCCCAGAAGTAAGCGAGCATGGCGTAGCCCGAGTACATCAGGAAGTCATTAGCAGCAGTGCCAACGAGGTCACGGTCTTTGCGTGCTTGCAGCATGATGCGCACGGTCAGGTAGTTCCATTGCGTGGCGATCTTGGTCAGATCCCAAACATAGGGACGCATTTCCTTGTTGCCCACGTGGTCGCGGCAGAACTTGGCGATGTCCGCGGTGAAGTCACGCACAGCCTTGCCCTTAGACGACAACAGCACTTTACGGCCGAGCAGGTCGAGTGCTTGGATGCCTGTGGTGCCTTCATACAGCGTGGAAATACGGGCATCACGGGCAACCTGTTCCATGCCGTGTTCTTGGATGTAGCCGTGGCCACCGAAGACTTGCATGCCGAGGTTGGCTGCTTCTAGGCCGAGTTCAGTCAACACACCCTTGAGAATAGGCGTGTAGAAGCCGAGCTTGTCATCCCAGAAGTCGTAGGTTTCTTTGTCGCCGTTGGTGATGCCTACGGCCATGTTGTCGGCGAGCTGTGCGGCGAAATAAATCATGGCACGACCGCCTTCAGCGACAGCCTTCTGAGTCAACAGCATGCGACGAACGTCGCCGTGGTGAATCAATGCGTCTGCGGGCTGGTTAGGCTCTTTCTTGCCGGACAGGGCGCGCATGGAACGACGTTCTTTGGCATAAGGCAATGCGCCTTGGAAAGACTGCTCAGCATGTGCAACACCTTGTACTGCAGTACCGATACGAGCGGTGTTCATGAACGTGAACATGCACTCCAGGCCCTTGTTGGCTGGGCCAATCAGATAGGCCGAAGCGCCGTCGAAGTTCAATACACAGGTGGCGTTAGCGTGAATGCCCATCTTGTGCTCAATCGAGCCGGCCTTCACTGGGTTGCGCTCACCGAGGCTGCCGTCAGCATTCACGTTGAACTTTGGCACGATGAACAAGGAGATACCGCGAGTGCCAGCAGGCGCATCCGGTAAGCGGGCCAGAACGATATGAACAATGTTTTCTGAAAGGTCATGTTCACCGGCAGAGATGAAAATCTTTGTGCCGTAGAGCTTATAGCTGCCATCGGCCTGAGCTTCGGCCTTAGTTTTTACCTGACCCAAGTCAGTGCCGCACTGTGGCTCGGTTAAGCACATGGTGCCTAACCAACGGCCTTCCACCAGCGGTGGCATGTAAACAGCTTTCTGTTCTTCTGTGCCGTGCAGCATGATGGTGTTCATGCAGCCCAGCGACAGGCCAGGGTACATGGTGAACGACCAGTTGGCCGTACCCATCATTTCTGCCTTGAGCAGCGCCAAGGACATGGGCAGGCCTTGACCGCCGAATTCAGTTGGGTAGTTCAGACCCTGCCAGCCGCCAGCAACATACTGGTCGTAGGCTTCTTTGAAGCCCTTTGGCGTGGTGACTACGCCGTCTTCAAAGTGGCAGCCTTCTTGGTCGCCGGACTGGTTGATGGGCGCGAGCACTTCTTCACAGTACTTGGCGCACTCATCCAGAATGGCATCGATCAGGTCTGGCGTAGCATCTTCGCCGCCAGGCAGGTTGGCGTAATGCGTTGGGTAGTCGAACACTTCGTTCATCAAGAAGCGTACGTCGCGTAAGGGGGCCTTATAAGCTGGCATGGTCTATCACCTGAGAGGTTTGTCGATAACGAATTGATTAAACTGAATTGTAAGCAAATGTGCATTGGCACAAAGCGATGAAAGACGCGGCAGTTCGGTAAATTGGACAAAAATGACGTTTTGTACAACCCAAACGCCAACTATCAGATGACTGGTGATTTCCCTAGCCTCAATTTCTACGACTGAGGCTAGGGCAGCACGCGTTAAGACAGTTGCGAAATATCTGCGACGCGCAGGAAGAGCGCACGTAACCAAGATAGCAGGCGTAAACGATTGGCGCGAACCGCGGAATCATCCGCCATCACCATGACATCGGTGAAGAAGCGATCGACCGGCTCACGCAAGCTCGCTAGCGCGGTGAGTGCAGCAGCGTAATCACCGGCGGCATACAGGGGCGCAACCTGAGCAGACAAGGCTTTTACAGCAATAGCCAGGTCTCGCTCAGCGCCATCCTGTAGAAGTTCGGCTTGAATTTCACCTGCGGATGCCGCTTCTTTTGCCAAAATGTTAGACACGCGTTTGTTGGCGGCGGCCAATGCCGTAGCGGCGGGTAAGGTGCGGAAGGCCGCAACGGCTTTCACGCGACGGTCAAAGTCACGCGCCACGGTGGGGCGACAGGCTTGCACGGCCTGAATCACATCCACCGAAATGCCCTGTTCTTCATACATGGCGCGATAGCGGGCGAGTAAAAACTCGAATACATCTGCGGCGGTCGTGCTAACGCTGAGCGCGCTGCCGTGTCCGTCGCTGGCGAGCTGAACCAGCTTTTCTAAATCAATGGCTAGCTCGCCCTCAATCAAAATACGCAGCACGCCTAAGGCGGCACGACGGAGCGCGAACGGGTCTTTCGAGCCGGTGGGTGGTTGCCCGATGCCAAAAATGCCGGTCAGCGTGTCAAGTTTGTCTGCTAGGGCAACGGCTTGACCGGTTTTAACCGTGGGCAACACATCACCGGAAAAGCGCGGCAGGTATTGCTCGTTCAGGGCCAAAGCGACTTCGTTAGGCAAGCCTTCATGGCGTGCGTAGTGATATCCGGCAATACCCTGAAGTTCGGGAAACTCACTCACCATCTCAGAGGCCAAGTCAGACTTACATAACAGGCCAGCGAGTCGGGCTTGCTCTACATCTCCGCCGATTTGCGCGGCAATTTGTGCGGCCAGCGCTGAGACACGCTCCGCTTTGGCGTAAACCGTACCGAGCTGGGCTTGGAAAACGATATTTTTCAGGCGCTCATTGCGCTCGGCGAGAGTGATTTTTTTATCTTGATTGAAAAAGAACTCTGCATCGGTGAGGCGTGGTCGTACCACCTTCTCATTGCCCGTCACAATTTTCTCGGGCGCAGGCGAATCGATGTTGGCCACCGTGATAAAGCGCGCCAAAAGCTGGCCCTGTTGATCGACCAAACAGAAATACTTTTGATTATCTTGCATGGTGGAGATGAGGGCTTCTTGCGGTACGGCTAAGAAGCGTTGCTCAAACGAGCACACCAATGGAACTGGCCATTCAACCAGCGCAGTGACTTCATCCAATAGGCTGGTGGGCATTAGGGCAGTGCCGCCCTCCGCAGCCGCTAAAGCATTAACGCGCTGCTCGATTAAGCTGCGGCGCTCAGCGAAATCCGCCACAACATGGGCGCCGCGCATTGCGTCGCGATAGTCCTGCGCGTGTCTCAGCGAAACGGCCTCGGGGTGATGAAAGCGATGGCCGTAGCTGGTGCGTCCACTTTGAATATCGAGCAATTTAGCGGGTACTACGTCGGTGCCGTAGAGCATGACCAGCCAATGCATGGGCCTAACGAATTCCACACGGCTCGCGCCCCAGCGCATGCGTTTGGCCACCGGCAAGGTTTTCAAGGCATGGTCGAAAATGCTGGGCAGTAAGTCGATGGCGGCTTCGCCTTTAACTTCGCGAACGTAACGGAGCTTTTCGCCGCTGCGATCCACTTGGCTGATGTCGATGCCATTCTTTTTTGCAAAGCCTAGGGCGGCCTGTGTTGGCTGGCCATCGGCTGAAAAGGCAGCTTTCACCGGCGGACCATCAACAGCAATCGTGCGATCGGGCTGTTGAGCGACCAGTTGCGAAACATAAATGGCGAGTCGGCGCGGTGCGGCAAAAAACGTAACGCCTGCGTGGGCAAGCCCGGCTTTTGCTAGGCCCTCAGTGACGCTGTCCTGTAAGGCCGTTGCCAGCGTTAGCAGTGATTTTGGTGGCAGTTCTTCGCCACCAATTTCAAACAGAAAATCTTGCGCGCTCATGCTTGCGCCTCCTTCTGAGCGGCCGATGCAGCCAACTGAGCTAAAACTTCATCACGCAAAGCGGGTTTGGCTAGTGGGAAACCGAGTGCCGCACGGGCATCTAAATAGCTTTGTGCGATAGCGCGAGCCAAGGTGCGAACACGGAGGATGTAACGCTGGCGCTCGGTCACCGATATCGCCCGACGGGCATCAAGCAAGTTAAAGGTGTGCGAGGCTTTCAAGACAAACTCATAAGCCGGCAGAGGAAGCTTCAACGCCATAATGCGATTGGACTCGGCTTCAAATAAATCAAACAACTTGAAGAGCTCGGGCACATTGGCGTGCTCGAAGTTATAGGTCGATTGCTCCACTTCGTTTTGATGGAAGACGTCGCCGTAGGTCACTTTGCCGAAGGGTCCATCTGTCCAAACCAAATCGTAAACCGAGTCGACGCCTTGCAGGTACATCGCCAAACGCTCAAGGCCGTAGGTGATTTCGCCGGTGACGGGGTAGCACTCAATGCCGCCCACTTGCTGGAAATACGTGAACTGAGTGATCTCCATGCCATTCAGCCACACTTCCCAGCCCAGACCCCAGGCACCCAGCGTAGGCGATTCCCAGTTGTCTTCAACAAAACGAATGTCATGTATCGTGGGGTCCACGCCAATGCGACGTAAGGACTCCAAATACAGCTCTTGGATGTTGCTGGGGTTAGGTTTTAACACCACCTGAAACTGATAGTAGTGCTGCAGACGGTTGGGGTTCTCACCGTAGCGGCCATCCGCAGGACGCCGAGAAGGCTGAACATAAGCAGCATTCCACGTTTCAGGGCCGAGGGCGCGTAGAAACGTCGCCGTGTGAAACGTGCCCGCGCCCATTTCCATGTCATAGGGTTGCAGCAGTACGCAGCCTTGTTCGGCCCAAAAACTCTGCAGAGCCAAAATCAAACCTTGAAAGGTTTGGATGGGTTGTGATGTTTCACTCATGTTGTTAACCCTAAGCCGCCAGCTCTGGCTAGCATCCGCTGAGGCGCGGACACGTCTGCCAGCGCTTTAAAATTGAACGCTGGAGTATAGCTGAGCCTTAACATGAAAAAAGCCAGCAAAAGCTGGCTTCTTTCAAAACAAGTGTTCGCCGCGATAACCGATTAGATGCTGGCAACGTCCAGCACAATGCGGGTCTTGCTGTCTAAACGTACAACGCGATCACCGACTTTAACCAGCTCAGTGCCCTTGGGCTGTGCGCTCAGCTCTTTCACGAGGCTGACATCAATGGCAGTAGCTTTGGTGGCGAGTTTGGCGTCTAGCTTAGCGCCAATCACGAGCTGCTTTTCATAGCCCTTAGGCAGGTCATTGCTGTTGGCACTGGCACCGAAAATAGCACCAAAGGCTTTATTAGTAGCTTTGCTCACGCCAAAGTGCTTGCCCAAAGCAACGCGGTCTTTCAGCGCGATTTTCTGCTCAGCGGTTTGTTTGTAGCCGGCAACAGTGGCTTGAGCAGTGCCCATGCGAGCGGCGGCGTCTGCTTGTGCCTTTTCGGCAGCCGCTTTCGCTTCGGTTGTAGCTGCTGCGCTGGCGGTTTTGGCGGCTTCAGCGCTGGACTTGCCGCTGACCATGGCGCCTACACCCGCAGAAATTGCTGCATCACGGGAGCTGGCAGCGGCTTTTGCAGCGGCCTCTTTGCTAGCCTTGAGGTCAAATGCCGTATTCACTGAAGCACCCGCATTCACGTTAACACCGGGTGCAGAAACAGCGGCATTGGCCTGAACGTCTGCAGCTTGGGCAGAGGCGACGAAAGAGGTTGCGATAACGGCGGCAGTAATAAGGGAAATACGGGTCATGTGAATCATCCTTTGATGTGAACTAAGTGGCGATGAAAACGCGTCTTATATTAGACGGTTTACGCAGCAATCAAACTTTTCTGCTTAAAGGCTTTTCGTCAAACACTATACCGATCCAACCGTGACGCTGGAACTGGCGGATATTGGCATGGCTGCTCCCCTGTGGGTCGTTTAAGACATCGCGCAAATGCCGGCCAAAAAGGCAGAGTGTGTCTTCAGGGCTGAGTTGCTCGAGCATCCCGAGAGCGAACACGCGACACGCACCTTCGTTCTGCCCGGCGGCATTCGACACCGCGTGGGCATCCAATCCATTTTTGAAGGCGCTGGGTTGGTACACATAATGTTCAGCAACAAAGGCCAGCGTATCTTCAAAGTCTAAAGTCTCGGCGCGTAAGCCGGTCAGTAATTCAGCCAGTGTCATGGTTAAGTCTCTGCGTAGGGTCTGTGTATTGCCGGTAGCACGCAATGCCACCGAGTAAAATTGGATGACATTTGTTCTATCGGTTATGACAGTCTCTGTCATAAAATACGATTTTAGCCGCACATACGCTTATTAAGAGGGATATCCATGTCTATTGATCACGCCGAACTCGAACTTTTTCGCGATAACGTCAAACGCTTTCTCGAAAACGAAATTGCCCCTCACTATGTGCAGTGGGAAAAAGACAGTTGGATGCCTCGCGAATTCTGGAACAAGCTCGGCGAGAATGGCCTGCTCTGTGTAGACCAGCCGGAGCAATACGGTGGTGTAGGCGTGCCGTTCCAATACTCCATGGTGATTCTCAATGAAATGGCCAAAATGGGCCTTTCCTCGCTGGCTACCGGCGTCAGTGTGCATTCCGATATCTGTGCGCCGTATGTAGAGCATCTGGGTACGCAAGCCATTAAAGATTACTGGTTGCCCCGCATGGCGTCGGGCGAGGCCGTGTGTGCTATTGGTATGTCGGAACCCGGCGCAGGCTCGGACTTGGCCGCAATCCGCACCACTGCTGTTCGTGATGGCGATCACTATGTGGTTAACGGTTCCAAGACTTTTATTTCCAACGGCCAACATGCCGACATCGTGGTTATGGCAGTGAAAACCGATCCCGCCAGTGGCGCAAAAGGCGTGTCTTTGCTGCTGATCGATACCAGCCTGCCCGGCTTCAACAAGGGTAAGAAATTGGAGAAGATGGGTCTGCATTCGCAAGACACGTCTGAGCTGTTCATGGATAACGTACGCGTACCCGTTGACTGCCTGCTGGGTCAGGAAGGCAAGGGTTTCGCTTACATGATGAATGAGCTGCCACGTGAGCGTTTGAACATTGCCGTGATTGCGGTTGCCGCATCCGAAGGCACGCTGGAAGAAACCATCAAGTACGTGCAAGAGCGCAAAGCATTCGGCAAGCCTTTGGCGCAACTGCAAAACACTCGATTCACGCTGGCCACCTGCAAGACCGATATTTTGGCTGCCCGTGCCTTTGTTGATAACTGTGTTGATCTGCATGCTGAAGGCAAGTTGGACATTCCAACCGGTGCCGCCGTTAAGCTCTACACCACTGAGCTGCAGGGTCGCGTCGCCGACGCTTGCTTACAGATGCACGGTGGCTATGGCTACATGTTGGAGTACGGAGTTGCCCGTGCTTATGTAGATGCGCGTATTCAGCGCATCTACGGTGGCGCCAGCGAGATCATGAAGGAAGTGGTGGCGCGCGAGATTCTGGGCCGCTAATCCGCTGTTGTGGGCCATAAAAAACCGGGCTCGTTAGCCCGGTTTTTTTATGGCGACTTAGCGCTGAGGCACTTTCATCAGCATGGCGAAATAAAAGCCGTCGTAACCATCGGACTCGGGCAGTAGCTGCCGCCCTTGCGGACGCCATTGGCCCGGCATGTCGCCACCCGGCAGTTGCAGCGGAATGCATTGTGCATCGGGTGTGCGTGCGAGGAAACCGATGATCTGATCTTCGTTTTCGGCCTTGAGCAATGAGCAGGTGGCGTACAGCAAACGACCACCCGGCTTCAGCGTGAGCCAAAGTCGCTCTAGCAGCTCGGCCTGAATGGCCACGGTTTGCGCAATATCAGTGGAGCGACGCAGCAACTTGATATCTGGGTGACGACGAATCACGCCCGTGGCGCTGCAGGGGGCATCGAGCAAAATGGCATCGAATTTTTCGCCATCCCACCAGCTGTCTAGATCGGCCGCTTCCGCGCAGGCCACGCGAATATTCACGCCGGATGTTGGGTGGTCGGTTGCAAAGCCCGCACGCGCTAAGTTCTCTTTCACTCGCACCAGACGCTGCGGGTCATTGTCTAGCGCGATTAGGCTATGCAGGGCCGGCTGAATTTCCAGCAGGTGCGCGGTTTTTCCGCCGGGTGCCGCACAGGCATCCAGCACACGCTCACCGGCCGCCGGCGCGAGAAAGCAGGCTGCGAGTTGGGCAGCTTCGTCTTGAACGGACAAATCGCCACTGGCCAGACCCGGAAGGCTGTGGATAGGCACGGGTTCGGTCAGGCGCAGACCATCTGGCGAGAAATGCGTTGCCACCACGGGCAAGCCATCATCCACCAGATGCGCGAGCGCTGCCTCGCGGGTTTGGCGACCCCGGTGCACACGCAGCGTGGTCGATGCCGGGCTGTTGTTGGCGGCAATGATGGTGTCCATCTGTGCCGGCCAGTCCTTTTCCAGCGCGCGTAGCAGCCAGGCTGGGTGGGCATGGGTCATCAGCTTGGCGGCATGCACCAGCTCCGCTTCGCGACGCTGAAGGTTACGCAAAACGCCATTAATAAAGCCAGTGAGCTTATCCATGCCCAGTTGCCGGGCAGCTTCCACGGTTTCAGCCAGCGCAGCGTGATCTGGAATGCGCATACCCAATAACTGGTGAGCGCCAAGCAGCAGCAGCGCCTCAACCGTATGATCTTTGGTTGCGCGCTCGAGCAGCGGTTTAATCAGCGTGCGGTAATAAATGGCGTGGCGAGCGGTGCCCTGAACCAATTCTTGCAGCAAGCCCACATCTTCGCTGCGGCAGGCTTTCTGCGCCGGCGGCAAGGTGCTGCTCAACGAGCGTTCACCCGCGAGCGTCGGCGCTAAAGCTTGAGCGGCAAGCGCACGTACGCCCAATGAGCGCGGTTTAGCAGATGCACGCGAGCGTGTGTTGGAGTAGTGACGCGGAGCGGTCATGAGCCAAAGCCTTTGCCGGGCTGTAAAGCGGCCGGTCGAGAGTTAAGTAGCAAGGATGCCGACATGGCTTTGCCACCCGCCATCTGTAAAGTATCAATGAGTAAAACAGTGCCCTGGCCTGCAGCCACCGCCAATCCGGTTTTGTCGGCGCGCAAAATCATGCCGGGCGGGGCTGTGGTGGTCTCTTCTTTGCTCGCATGCGCCAACCAAATGCGCACGGTTTGACCCACTAAGGTGCTGTGCGCGACGGGGACGGCGTTAAACGCCCGCGTGCGCCGAGCAATGTCTTGTGCCGGTAGCTGCCAATCAATCAGGGCTTCTTCCTTGCTGAGCTTGGCGGCGTAGGTCGCCAACGACGCATCTTGCGGCTCCGCCATTAGTGGCTCGCCATCGCGCAGGGCATCGGCTACAGCAAGTAAAGCATCGCCACCCAGCAGGGCCAAGCGATCATGCAGGCTGGCGCCGGTATCGCTGGAGGAAATCGGGCAAATGGCTTTGTAGAGCATGTCGCCCGTGTCTAGGCCGGCGTCCATTTGCATAATGGTAATGCCTGTTTCGCGATCGCCCGCAAGGATAGCGCGCTGAATGGGCGCAGCCCCACGCCAGCGGGGTAGCAAAGAGGCATGGACATTGATGCAGCCCAAGCGCGGTGTATCCAGTACGCGCTGCGGCAAAATCAAGCCATACGCCGCAACAACCATTAGGTCGGCCTGCCACTCCGCCAGCTCCACTTGCGCATCAGCATCTTTCAGCGAACTGGGCTGGCGCACCGGTAGGTCATGGTCCAGCGCGAGTTGCTTTACGGGGCTGGCTTTTAACTCACGGCCACGACCAGCGGGGCGATCAGGCTGGGTGTAAACCGCCACAACCTCATGCTGGCCTTGCAGCAGCGCTCGCAGACTTTCGGCAGCGAAATCAGGCGTACCGGCGAAGATGATACGTAAGGAACTATCCAAAGCGATAAACCTGCTGGGAGATGCTCAAGCGTTGGCTCGATGCAGTTTCTCAAGTTTAGTTTTGATGCGATTGCGCTTTAACGACGACAAATAGTCGACAAACAATTTGCCATCTAAGTGGTCGACTTCATGCTGAATGCAAACCGACAGCAGGCCATCGGCCTCTAATGTAAAGGGCTTGCCTTGAAGGTCCTGCGCCGTGACACGAATGACATCGGTGCGCTCAACCGTTTCATAAAATCCGGGCACGGATAAACAGCCTTCATCGTAGGTTTTGGTTTCGGCACTGACTTTTTCAATCTGCGGATTAATCAGAATCTGCGGCGCCGACTGATCTTCGCTTAAATCCAACACCAGCAGACGAATGTGGTGATTGACTTGTGACGCGGCCAGCCCAATGCCGGGCGCTGCGTACATGGTTTCCAGCATGTCTTTAGCCAGTTGCGCCAGCGCGTCATCAAATACGGTAACGGGCTTAGCCACCGTGCGTAAGCGTGTATCGGGAAATTCTAAGATGGGGAGCAGTGCCATTATTTTCCTCCGGCTGCTAGCAAAAACCGCGAACCGGTACTAGACCTATAGCAGGGCCATTTTGGCCGTTGACCACATTATAGCCATGGATGCCTCTGCCCGCTAACGCAGCGCAAGGGTTTCGTAGTGTCACAGGAGGTGACGGGTATGGAAGCTGCGGATGAAATCGCGCTGTATTTGTTGGTAGAGCAGCAGCCTGGCGCGTATCGAAAACTTGTATCGGAGTTCGGATCGGCGGCCTTAGCATTGGCAGCCAGTGCACGGGGTTGGCGAGCGCTGGGCATAAACCCGAAGCACTGTGATGCTCGTGCTGCCTGGCCTCAGGGCACGGCTTGCGAAGATATACGCCATCAGTGGCGCAAGAGTTTGAGCTGGTTAGAGGGTGAGCATCGCGGTGTGTGGCTGGATTCCGAGCGCAATCAGTTGCCTGAAGGCGCTTGGCCAAGGGCTTTTGCGGAAGTGCATAAGCGTCCTCCACTATTGTTCTGGCAGGGTGATGAAACAGTAATGGGCCTGCCACAAATTGCCGTGGTCGGCAGCCGCGCAGCCACGCGCACAGGCTTGGCGACCGCAAATGCCATCGCCGCAGAACTGGCACAAACGGGCTTGGTGGTGACCAGTGGTCTAGCCAGCGGCATTGATGGTGCCGCCCACACTGGGGCTCTGTCGGTACAAGGCAAAACCATCGCCGTGTTGGGCTGCGGGTTGGATCGCGTGTATCCAGCACGACATCAATCGCTTGCCGAGCGCATCAAGGAAAGTGGCTTATTGGTTTCTGAGTTTGCGCCCGGCAGTGCGCCCGAGCCTTGGTGCTTCCCACGGCGTAATGAAGTGATTGCGCTCTTGAGTATGGGCGTTGCAGTGATTGAGGCGGGCCCGGTGAGTGGATCCATCATTACGGCGCAGGCAGCGAATCAGCTTAGTCGCTGTGTATGGGCAGTCCCCGGCCCTATCACCAGTTTGCAGTCGCGCGGTTGTCATCGGCTCATTCGTGACGAGCAGGCTCGTTTGGTCGAGTCTGCGCAAGACATCTTGCAAGATGCCCTGCCCGTTCTGCGCGACTGGTATGGGCATGCGCCAGAGCAGAATCAGCCTAAGTCACTAACGGGCAGCGTCAAACCGCCTGCTCCCAGTACCTTTGGTCAGCAAATACTGGCCGCAATGGAGTGGCAGGTCATGACGGTCGATAGCCTAATGGCTGAATCCGCTCAGCCTGCCGATCACGTCCTAATGGCACTTGGGGAATTAGAGATACTAGGTTGGATTGCGGCTGTACCCGGGGGATATCAGCGTTTGGCCTCCTGACCAACTTTACACTGCGTGATAGACTGAAAACGTTCTTATTAAGCGGTGAAATATGGTCAGCTCACCATCAGCTATTCATCTTCAACAAGCCGTTAATGCGGTACGCGCAGGCGGTGTTATTGCGTATGCCACGGAAGCCGTTTGGGGTTTGGGGTGTGACCCGTGGAGCGCCGAGGCGGTCGCGAAAATATGGCAAATTAAACGTCGTGACCCGGGCAAGGGCCTCATTTTAATTGCTTCTCAATGGCAGCACGTAGCGCCGTTGCTCTCTCAACTCAGTGCTGAACAGCTAAAGCACTTGCAGGCCAGCTGGCCCGGCCCGGTGACCTGGCTGGTGCCGGTTTCGGATAGCTTTCCGGTCTGGCTGAGAGGTAAGCATGACTCAGTGGCTTTGCGGGTGAGTGCACACCCTGGTGTGAAAGCCTTGTGTGATCAGTTCGGCGGCCCGCTGGTGTCCACCAGTGCTAATCGTGCAGGCGCTCCGGCGGCCCGCAGCTTGTTTGATGTGCGTCAAAGACTCGGCGCCGAACTGGATTATATTTTGCCGAGCACCACCGGCAAGTTGGCGCGCCCCACTGAAATTCGAGACTTAGCCACCCTGCGGGTTATTCGTGCAGGCTGAAGGAACGTAAATGAACGCCACACATATTGAGGCTGTAAAAAGCTACTTGATGGAATTGCAGGATCGTATTTGTGCCGCGTTAGCTGAGGTAGATGGCGGAGCATTTCGTGAGGACACGTGGCTTCGTGCAGAAGGCGGTGGTGGCCGCAGTCGCGTGCTCGAAAACGGCGCGGTCATTGAGAAGGGTGGCGTAAATTTTTCACACGTCATGGGTGAAAAAATGCCCGCCTCTGCCACGGCGCATCGGCCGGAATTGGCGGGTCGTAGCTTCCAAGCGATGGGCGTGTCATTGGTGATCCATCCGCGCAATCCGTTTGTGCCGACCTCGCATGCCAATGTGCGATTTTTTATTGCCGAAGCTGAGGGCCAGGAACCGGTTTGGTGGTTCGGTGGCGGTTTCGATTTAACGCCGTATTACGGCAATGACAGTGATTGCCAACACTGGCATGAAACGGCCGCCATGGCGTGTCAGCCGTTTGGCGAAGATGTTTACCCGCGTTTAAAGCAATGGTGCGATGAGTACTTCTACATCAAGCACCGGCAGGAGCCACGCGGTGTGGGCGGACTCTTTTTTGATGATTGGCAGCGCGGCGGTTTCGACTCTGCATTTGCTTTTATGCGTAGCATCGGCGACGCCTACGTGCCCGCTTACCTACCCATTTTGAAACGTCGCAAAGACCAGCCCTATGGTGAGCGCGAGCGCGAGTTTCAGCTCATTCGTCGCGGTCGCTATGTGGAGTTCAATTTGGTTTATGACCGTGGCACGTTGTTTGGCTTACAAACGGGTGGCCGCACCGAATCTATATTGATGTCTCTGCCGTCAGCGGTGAGCTGGCGATATGACTGGCAGCCTGAACCAAGTTCGGCCGAGGCGGCTTTGTATTCACGGTATTTAAAGCCGCGCCCGTGGTGGCCAGCCATTGGATTGGCATTGGATGGCTCAGAGGCCAAATCCCATGACTGATCGTTATGTCGTCATCGGTCACCCGATTGCCCACAGTAAATCGCCCGCGATCCATCAGGCCTTCGCTGCTCAAACGGGGCAGGATCTTCGTTACGACACCCTGTTGTCGCCTTTAGATGACTTCGCTGGCACATGGCAGGCTTTTCGTGCGGCGGGTGGTCGCGGTGCGAATGTCACGGTGCCATTCAAAGAAGAAGCGTGGGCGCTGTGTCAGCAGTTGAGTCATCGCGCGAGGTTGGCGGGCGCGGTCAACACCTTAAGTTTGACGGCTACGGGCGAGTTATTGGGTGATAACACCGATGGCCTGGGCTTAGTACAAGATATCTGTGTCAACGCGGGCTGGTCCCTAGCCAATAAACGCGTTCTGCTATTGGGCGCAGGAGGCGCGGCGCGTGGCGTTATTCAGCCATTGCTTGCAGCGGGCGTGTCGACGTTGTGGATCGCCAATCGCAGTGTGGAAAAGGCACAGACACTGGCCGCACTATTTGCTCAAGAAGGCGCTGTGCAGGCCCTCGCCCTCGCGGATTTATCGCAAGTACATGAGCCGGTGGATGTCATTATCAATGCAACCAGCGCCAGTTTACACGGCGAGCGATTAGTGTTGCCCGGCTCACTGGTTCATGCCGACACCGTGGCCTACGACATGATGTATGGTCGTGACACGGCATTTTTACAGTGGGCGCGAGAGCACGGTGTGCAGCACCGCCGCGATGGCCTCGGCATGTTGGTTGAGCAAGCGGCGGAAGCATTTTTTATTTGGCGAGGCGTAAGGCCTCATACCCAAGAGATTTTACGGGCGTTGCGTCTGGAGTTGAAATGAATATGTTGTTGAATCCGCCGCTGCTTCCGGTCTTTACCGGGCTCACACCTGACTTGGTTGAGCCGGCATTAGATCAGCTATTAGCAGCGCATCGCGAGGCGATTGTGACGTTGGCAGATCAGGCCGCACCGACGTGGCAGTCGCTGGCGGTACCGCTCGAAGCCTTAGACGACAAGCTTAATGCGGCGTGGTCGCCGGTATCGCAGCTTAATGCGGTAATGAACAGCGAGGCCTGGCGCGAGGCTTACAATGCCTGTATCCCCAAACTTTCAGCTTTTGCTACCGAAGTCGGTCAGAACGAAACCTTGTTCCGTGCCTGGCAGGCCTTGCACGACTCTCCCGCGTTCGCTGAGCTTACGGTAGCCCAGCAACGCGCAGTGAAGAATGCCCTGCGTGACTTCCGTATGAGTGGTATTGGTCTGCCAGCAGAGAAAAAACAGCGCTTTGCTGAGGTCACCGAAGGCCTATCGCGCCTAACCGCTAAGTTTGCCGATCAGGTATTGGATGCCACGCAGGCGTGGTCACTGAATGTCACAGAGGCCGAGCAGTTAGCCGGTCTGCCCGACAATGCGATGGCCCTGCTGCAATCCTTGGCGGAAGCCGCCGGCGAGCCCGGCTGGCGCGTGACTTTAGACATGCCTAGCTATATCGCGGTGATGACGCATGCCCGCAACCGCGATTTGCGCGAACAGGTTTATACCGCCTATGCCACCCGAGCCTCGGAGCAAGGCCCGCATGCCAGCCAGTTCGATAACGGCCCGTTGATCACAGAGATTCTGGCCCTGCGTCAGGAGCAGGCCGAACTGCTCGGTTTTGCCCATTACGCCGCGCTCTCGCTGGAGCCGAAAATGGCGGAGTCAGTCGAGCAGGTGCTGGCCTTTTTGCACGATCTGGCCATGAAGGCGCGACCGGGCGCCGAGCGTGATCTCGCCCAGCTGCGTGAGTTTGCCAGCACCGAGCTGGGCATTACCGACCTTCAGCCCTGGGACATGACCTACGCCAGCGAGCAGCTCAAGCAGCAGCGTTACGCCCTGTCGCAGGAAGATCTGAAGCCCTATTTCCCGGCCCCGAAAGTGATAGACGGTCTGTTTGCCGTGGCGCAGCGCCTGTTCGGCATCAGCATCGTGCCGGCCCCGGAGTTGGAGAGCTATCACGCCGATGTCAGCACCTGGGCGCTGGTCGAGCATGGCGAAGTGCGTGCCTATTTCTATCTCGATCTCTATGCTCGCGCCCACAAACGTGGCGGCGCGTGGATGGCCGATGCCCGTGTCCGTCGCCGCCATGCTGACGGTACGCTGCAAAAGCCTATCGCCTTCCTGACCGGCAATTTTAATCCGCCGGTGGCGGGTCGCCCGGCCCTGCTCAGCCACGATGAAGTCACCACGCTATTTCACGAATTCGGCCACGGCATCCATCACATGCTCACGGAAGTCGAGGTCGCGGCGGTGTCCGGCATCAACGGCGTGGCCTGGGATGCCGTCGAGCTGCCCAGCCAGTTCATGGAAAACTGGTGTTGGACGCCGGAAGGTCTGGCGCTGATCTCCAGCCATGTCGATAGCGGCGAGCCCTTGCCGCAGCTCCTGCTCGACCGGCTGTTTGCTGCGCGCAACTTCCAGTCCGGTCTGATGACGCTGCGCCAGCTCGAATTCTCGATCTTCGATCTGGAGATTCATCGTCAGCCCGGCATTGATTTCAGCGGCATGCTGCGCGTGCTGGAGCAGGTACGCGATATCACCAGCGTGCTGCGTCCGCCGCAGTGGAATCGTTTCCCGTGCAGCTTCACGCACATTTTTGCCGGCGGTTATGCGGCCGGCTATTACAGCTACAAATGGGCGGAGGTGCTCTCGGCTGATGCCTTCTCAGCCTTTGAAAAAGAAGGCGTGTTTAATGCCGACACTGGTCGTCGCTTCCGTCAGGCCATCCTCGCGCAAGGCGGCAGCCGACCGGCGGCCGAGCTATTCCGCGAGTTCATGGGGCGTGATCCGTCCGCCGAGGCGCTGCTTCGTCACACCGGGCTGAGCGAAGCTATGGAGGCCGCATGAGCGTTCGCAAGCTCTTTATTGCCGGGGCTAAATGCCCTGGCTGCGAGCTCGAAGACAAGCTTCAGCTCTGTACTGAGGACGGTCGCGAGTGGATTCAGTGCGTACGCTGCGGTTATACCGACACGCGCCCACTCACTGTCACCATGAAGGAGCCGGACGAGCCCGATATAAACGGCGTGGTGCGCTTTACGCCCTGAGCCGCTGCCAGAGCATCAGCACCAGCAACGAGGTGAGGC
>Ga0255101_1000067_pt1 | contig 30071 bp, 32 predicted proteins | sample Colum_Colum_RepC_2_FD_188588 | JGI IMG/M metagenome (GOLD analysis project Ga0255101, IMG submission 188588) | Freshwater microbial communities from Columbia River, Oregon, United States - Colum_Colum_RepC_8d | ecosystem: Environmental > Aquatic > Freshwater > River | place: USA: Oregon...
TCAGCGACTGTTTGGAGGCTAAGCGATGAGCTTCATGGATTTTTTCCGCGCCCAAAAGAAGCCAACCACAGCTTCCATGGCCAAAGAACGACTGCAGATTATTGTTGCGCATGAGCGTGGCCAGCGTAGTCAGCCTGACTATCTGCCGCAGTTACATCGCGACATTCTCGATGTGATTCGCAAGTATGTGCCGATTCGTGAGGATCAAGTGCAAGTTGAGCTGGATAGCCAAGGCACCTGCTCGGTGCTGGAGCTGAACATCACGCTGCCGGATCGTTAAGCATTCTATTGACGTAATCATCGTGCATAAAAAACCGCCAGATCATCGGCGGTTTTTTATGCGTGAAACGCCGCTGTGTGGCTTAGCGCGCAACCAGCTCGCCATTACGAACACGAACGGCGTTGCCAACACTGAGATTGGGCGCCTGCGCGTAGCTGAAGCTATCACGACGGCCATCTTCGAAACGCACACGAACGCGATAGCTCGTGGTGGTGCGGGATTTGCTTTCAATGGCATTGCCTGCATAGGCACCGCCCACGACACCGGCTGCTGTAGCAACTTTTTTGCCGGAACCGCCGCCGACCTGATGGCCGAGAACGCCGCCCACAACAGCACCCGCGACCGCGCCTAAGCCAGAGGGCGCTGCAGCTTGGGTAATTGGGGTGATTTCAGTGACGACGCCACAGGAAGCGCAAGTCTCTTTCTGTGCGCTGACGGTTACTGGTTCGGATGTTTTTGCGCTTTCAGCGCTCTTCGATGCAGCTTCGCTTGCTTTATTTGCATCACCAGCGGCAGCAACATCTACGGATGTGCTAGAGGGCAGCCAATTCATCATTTTAGCCACACCGACGCCGGACAAAAGGATGACCGCAATGGCGGCGCTCATGATCAAAAGGTTAGGACGAGTGGTGGGAGTATTCATGGAGCGTGCCTCAGAAAGTGTGAGGCAGTGTAACGGTTCGCGCGCGATTCAGTTGACCTGAACCGCGCGCTAGCGATTAACTCATCTTTTTGTACTTAACGCGCTTAGGCCGTGCTTCGTTGCCCAGCTTCTTGCGGCGATACTCTTCGTACTCGGTGTAGTTGCCGTCGTACCACTCAACTTCATCACCCTCAAAAGCGAGGATGTGTGTAGCGATACGGTCCAAGAACCAGCGATCGTGGGAGACCACCATGGACACGCCAGGGAAGGTCAGCAGCGCTTCTTCCACCGCGCGCAGGGTTTCTACGTCGAGGTCGTTGGAGGGTTCGTCGAGCAGCAGGCAGTTCGCACCCGCTTGCAGAATCTTGGCGAGCTGGAGACGGTTGCGCTCACCGCCGGAGAGTTCGCCGACGCGCTTCTGCTGGTCCTGGCCCTTGAAGTTGAAGCGGCCGATGTAGGCGCGCGACGGGATCTCGTAGTCGCCGACCTTCATGATGTCGAGGCCGCCGGACACTTCTTCCCAAACGGTCTTGCTGTCATCCAGCGAGTCGCGGATCTGACCGATGTAGGCGACCTTGATGCTCTGGCCGACGATGACCTCGCCGGCATCCGGCTTCTGCTCGCCGGTGATCATGCGGAACAGCGTGGTCTTGCCCGCGCCGTTGGGGCCGACGATGCCGACGATGGCGGCTTTGGGCACGGTGAAGCTCAGGTTTTCATAGAGCAGACGGTCGCCGAAGGACTTGGCGATGCCCTTGACCTCGATGACCTGATCGCCCATGCGCTCGCCGGGCGGAATGTAGATTTCCTGCGTCTCGGCGCGCTTCTGGAACTCTTTGCTGGACAGCTCCTCAAACGCCTGCATACGCGACTTGGACTTGGCCTGACGCGCCTTGGGGTTGCTACGCACCCATTCCAGTTCGCGCTTGAGCGCCTTGGTGTGAGCCTCTTCCTGGCGTTCTTCCATCTCCAGACGCGCGCTCTTCTGCTCCAACCAGCCGGTGTAGTTGCCCTGGTAGGGGATGCCGCGGCCGCGGTCGAGTTCGAGGATCCACTCGGCCACGTTTTCGAGGAAGTAGCGATCGTGGGTGATGGCCACGATGGTTCCGGGGAAATTCTTCAGGAACTGTTCCAGCCAGCCTACCGACTCGGCATCGAGATGGTTGGTGGGTTCGTCGAGCAGCAGCATGTCGGGCTTGGACAGCAGCAGGCGGCAGAGCGCGACGCGACGGCGTTCCCCCCCGGACAGCGTGCTCACATCGGCATCCCAGGCCGGCAGGCGCAAGGCATCAGCGGCCTGTTCGAGCTGGTTGTCGAGGTTGTGACCATCCCAGGCCTGAATGATGGATTCCAGCTTTTCCTGCTCGGCGGCGAGCTTGTCAAAGTCGGCATCTTCCATGGCGTATTCGCCGAAGACTTCATCGAGACGCGCCATGGCGTCGAGGCATTCACGCACGCCATCTTCCACATTGCCGCGCACATTTTTCGAGGGATCCAAATGCGGTTCCTGTTCGAGGTAGCCGATTTTTGTACCAGCCGCGGCGCGTGCTTCACCACTAAAATCTTTGTCCACGCCGGCCATGATTTTCAGCAAGGTAGACTTACCCGAGCCGTTCAGACCGAGCACGCCGATTTTGGCGCCGGGGAAAAACGACAGCGAAATATCTTTGAGAATTTCGCGCTTAGGCGGAACCAATTTCGATACACGATTCATCGTGTAGATATACTGAGCCATGAAACAGACCTTTGTTGCAGCTAGGAAAGGTCGCGATTATACCGAAGCCGGCGAATGATGTACGGCTAAACACAGTTGTCAGGGGAAAGAGCGAATGACGCGTTGGAATCAACTCACAGGCGAGGTTCAGTCTGGGCTGCTACTGCTAACGGCCACCGCAGTGGCGCTCATATTGGCGAATAGCGCTGGGGTTGGGCTCTATCAGGAGCTGTTGTCGATTCCGGTACAGGTACGTGTGGGCGCTTTAGACATCGATAAGTCGCTGCTGCTTTGGATCAATGACGGCCTCATGGCCATGTTCTTTCTCCTGGTCGGCCTCGAGATTAAGCGCGAGGTCGTGCATGGCCACTTGAGCAGTCTGCGAAAGCTGGCCTTGCCCGGCTTTGCAGCCATTGGCGGCATGGTGGTTCCCGCTTTAATTTACGCCTCACTGAACTGGCATGACCCCGTGTTATTGCAGGGCTGGGCGATTCCCTCCGCAACAGACATTGCCTTTGCACTGGGCGTACTGGCCTTGCTCGGCTCACGCGTACCGCCGGCCCTGAAGGCCTTCGTGCTGGCGCTTGCGGTGATGGACGATCTCGGTGCAGTGATCATCATCGCGTTGTTCTATACCAGCCAGCTCTCGGTGCTGTCGCTGAGTGTGGCTGCTGCCGCCACGTCGTTACTGGTGCTATTGAATGTGTTGGGTGTGCGCCGCATTGCCATCTACATGGTGGTGGGCGTAGTGCTTTGGGTCAGCGTGCTGAAGTCGGGCGTGCATGCCACGCTGGCCGGTGTCGTCATTGCCTTGGCGATGCCGGTGCGCCACGACGCCGACGGTCATTCGCCAGCAGAAAGTCTTGAGCATGCGTTACAGCCTTGGGTCGCGTTTTTTATTGTGCCCGTCTTTGCTTTTGCCAATGCCGGTGTGAGTTTGCAGGGCGTAGGCGCGGAAGTGTTCAGCAACAGTGTTTTCCAAGGTATTTTTCTGGGGTTGGTGCTGGGCAAGCAGCTGGGTATTTTTGCCTTCTCTTGGCTTTGTATTCGACTCGGCTGGGCGACGCTGCCCGAAAACACATCCTATCGTCAGCTCTATGGCGCAGCCGTGCTGTGCGGCATCGGCTTCACCATGAGTCTGTTTATTAGCTCCCTGGCGTTCCAGCATTCCGGCAGCAGTGTGGAGCTGGTAGACCGCTTGGCGGTACTGATGGCATCCATACTGTCGGCCTGCTTGGGTTACGCGGTGCTGAGCCGCCGCAGCTAATTTATTGAGCTGCGGCCAGTGCCGCGGCCTGCGCCGCCGGCGAGCGCGCCAGATAGCCGAGTGCCTGCTCGGTATTGCCCTCGTGAATCGGATGGAACGAGGGTGAGATCCAGCGCTTAGTAGCCGACACGAGGAAGCTGAACTGAGGGATGTTCTGGGTCAGCTTACCCACGCGCTCGACTTCGCGCAGCAGCGTCCAGAACGGTTTGCGCGCCAGGCGCTGGCCGGCCGGGTCGCTGGCATCCTGACGCGCCATGTTGCGATAGCCTTCGAGCAAGAAGTGAATAAACAACGGGAAAATCACCGCCATTAAGGCCTGACGGGTCAGATAGAAGGCGGGCTCGTTCTTGCACAGGTGCTCGTACACATCAAAGGCTACGGTGCGATGCTCAACCTCTTCGGCCAGATGCCAGCGGAAGACATCCGCCATGATGGGGTCGCCAGCATCCCAGCTTTTGTTGTCCATGGCCCATTGCCCCAGCACACCAGTGAAATGCTCGATGGCAGCAATAATGCCGACGCGCATAATCAGCCACTGCTTATCGATGCGGGGGCCGCTGAGCCCGGAAAGTCCTAGGGGTTTGTCGCCCAGTACCTTGCCAAATAGGCCATCGACGCGACCAAGGAACTGGTCAGTCTCGATGCCGTGGCGCGTCAGGTACTTCTGCGCTTCCTTGTGAACGCGGGCATGCATGCCTTCTTGGCGGATGAAACCTTGCATTTCTTCGCGCAGTATCGGGTCGGTGACTAACGGCAGTGCCTTGTTATAAACGCGGCAGAACCACAGCTCGCCGGCGGGTAGCAGCAAGTGAATACCGTTGATCATGTGGCTGGAGAAATTGTCGCCCGGCAGCCAGTGCAGCGGTGTGCTGTCGAGGTTGAATTGCACGCGGCGGGTCGGCAGTGCGGTGGCTTTACGAGCAGTGGCTTCACGAGTCATGACGGTCTCTCGATTAGACAAAAAGGTTAGGCGGCTTCGCTGGCGTTGGCGCGCAAGTGAGCAAACAAACTGTCTTGCTGGTCGAGCTCACAAGCGGAGATAAACTCGGTGATCCACTGAGCAATCAGCTCGTGATGACTAAGCACAACCCAGTGTGTGGCGTCGATGTCGCGGCGATACAGCTCTGGGACCCACTGCGACAGGTCGCTGTAGAGGTTGTGGCTGGCGTAGTTGTCGAAGCGCGGCACGATGAGCTGTACCGGGCAGCTGGCATAACGCTGCTCGGGGTTAGCTAGCTTGGGCAGGAAGTTGGCGCGATAGAGCTGTACGCCTTCTTTGCCATCTTCGACCTGGGTTTGGTTCGGCGTGCTTTCGGTCACACCTTCGCGATGCTTGAGGTATTTCGGCCAGAGCTTGCCCAGTCCGGCTTGCCAGAGCGTGGGTGCCAGTACCGGCAACTGGAACATGACCACATACCAGGAGCTGCCGAATTGTTTCACGGCTTTTAGTCGTTCATTGAGCGGCAGGCTGCTGGTGGGTGATAGACGTGTACGCATCCAGTGTGCGGCGTGATCCAGCGATGGGCCGGAAATAGTGGTGTAGCTGGCGATGCGGTCGCGCAGCCTCTCCGTTGTGACGGACTCCCAGCTCTGAATGGAGCCCCAGTCGTGACCCGCGAGGTGGAAGCGGCGTCCGGGAATGACGGCATCGACCACACTCATCAGATCTTTTGAAAGCTGGTCCAGCGAGTAATCGCTGACTCGGCGGCCAGACTCGCTTTGTCCAGCGCCGCGCACATCATAGGCAATCACAAAAAACTGATAAGCCAGCAGCTCCGCTACCGGTAGCCAGACTTGGTGGTTATCGGGGTAACCGTGCACCAGCACAATGGGCGTGTTGCTGGCGTCGCCTAGGGTAGCAACGTGGAGTTTCAGACCATCGCTGCTGTTGATGAATTGATGAGTAGGCATTCCGTAAACCCTCGATGAAACTTAATGGCGTTCAGTTGGTCGGATGATTACATTGAACGATGTTACATTCAATAGGGAGATTTGCAGCAAGGTGAGCGGCTTTCATGTTCTCTGTCTAATCAGTTCACCTGTTATTTATGGGACTTTCCGGTAGAATCTGCCGCCTCTTTGATCAATCCGCCCTGACCAGTCCTTTCTGACGGAGTTGCCCATGTTCAGCCCAGACCAGACCCTTGCTACTTTCGATCCGGAATTGGCTAAAGCCATCAGCCAAGAAGACGCGCGCCAAGAAGCGCACATTGAGCTGATTGCGTCGGAAAACTATTGCTCACCAGCCGTCATGGAAGCACAGGGCTCGAAGCTGACTAACAAGTACGCCGAAGGGTATCCGGGCAAGCGTTACTACGGTGGCTGCGAATACGTCGATGTGATTGAGCAGCTGGCAATTGATCGCGCCAAGCAGTTGTTCGGTGCCGATTACGCCAATGTGCAGCCGCATGCCGGTTCGCAGGCCAATAGCGCCGTATTCCTGGCGCTGCTCAGCGCCGGCGATACCGTGCTCGGCATGTCGCTGGCCCACGGTGGTCACCTGACCCACGGTGCCAAGGTCAACTTCTCCGGCAAGAACTACAACGCTGTGCAGTACGGCCTCGACACCGCCACTGGCCTGATTGATTACGACGAAGTCGAGCGTTTAGCCGTTGAGCACAAGCCGAAAATGATCATCGCCGGCTTCTCCGCGTATTCGCAGGTGTTGGATTTCCCGCGCTTCCGCGCCATTGCAGATAAAGTCGGTGCGTACCTGTTTGTGGACATGGCGCACGTGGCGGGTCTGGTTGCTGCCGGTGTTTACCCGAACCCCGTGCCGTTTGCGGATGTCGTGACCACCACCACGCACAAGACGCTGCGCGGTCCACGCTCGGGTCTGATCCTAGCGCGCGCCAACGAAGAAATTGAAAAGAAGCTGAACTCTGCCGTATTCCCCGGCAACCAGGGCGGCCCGTTGATGCACGCGATCGCTGCGAAAGCCGTGTGCTTCAAAGAAGCCATGTCGCCTGATTTCGTGACCTATCAGAAGCAGGTCGTGAAGAATGCTCAAACCATGGCCAAGGTCTTTATGGCGCGTGGTTTTGATGTGGTTTCCGGCGGCACAGAAAACCATCTCTTCCTGCTCTCACTGATCAAGCAAGACATCACCGGCAAAGATGCCGATGCTGCGCTCGGCCGTGTCGGCATCACCGTGAACAAAAATGCCGTACCGAATGACCCGCGCTCACCCTTCGTGACCTCCGGTATTCGTATTGGTACGCCAGCGGTCACCACGCGTGGCTTCAGCGAAGCGGAGTGTGGTGAACTGGCCGGTTGGATTGCAGACGTGATTGAAGGCCTGAAGGGCAACCCAGCGGGTGATGCGGCAGTTGAAGCGGCTGTGGCCGCTAAGGTCAAAGCGATTTGCGCTAAGTACCCCGTCTACGCCGCCTGATCTGAGCCTGCCCTGAGTGGGGCTACCCCGTCTAAAAGTGTTAGCTCCATGTGCTTTTAGACGGGGTAGCCCTACTCAGGACGTCGCTCCGCTCGTCGGGGCTTGCTTTGGTGGTTGGCTGCGTCATATTCACTGTTGTTGACGAAACACAGGGTGGTTCTTTTTATGCATTGTCCTTTCTGCAAAGCGGAAGACACGAAAGTCATCGACTCACGACTCGTCGCCGAGGGTGATCAGATTCGTCGTCGCCGTGAGTGCACCTCCTGTAGCGAGCGTTTCACCACGTTCGAGACCGCTGAACTCGTGATTCCTCGCGTCATCAAGTCCGATGGCCGTCGCCAACCGTTTGATGAAAGCAAGCTTCGTCACGGCATGTTGCATGCGCTGCAAAAGCGTAATGTCAGCATTGATCGGGTGGATGCTGCGCTGAATCATATCCTGCATAAATTGCGTGCCACCGGCGAGCGCGAAGTGAAGTCACGCCTCATTGGTGAGCTGGTGATGGCAGAGCTGAAGCAGCTCGACTCTGTGGCGTATGTGCGCTTTGCCTCGGTCTATCGCGACTTCAAAGACATTGATGCCTTCCGTGCCGAAATTGATAGCCTGAATACGGCTAACGGCATCGAGCCCAACTGATGACATTCTCTGCGCAAGATTATTCTGCACAGGATTACTCGGCCATGGCTGAGGCCCTGCGTCTCGCCGAGCGCGGTCTTTACACTACGGCGCCGAACCCGCGTGTGGGGTGCGTCATCGTGCGTGATGGCGAGGTGGTCGGGCGTGGATGGCATGAGCGTGCGGGTGAGCCACATGCTGAAGTCTTTGCCTTGCGCGAGGCCGGTGAGCAGGCGAACGGTGCAACGGCCTATGTGACGCTAGAGCCTTGCGCGCATACCGGTCGTACGCCGCCCTGCGCGGATGCATTAATCGCGGCGGGTCTGTCTCGTGTAGTGATCGCTGTTGCTGACAGTAACCCGCTGGTGGCAGGTCAAGGCGCGCAGCGTTTGCGGGCAGCCGGTATTGCCGTAGACGTTGGGCTCATGGAAGCGCCGGCACGCACGCTCAATGCCGGATTCTTGCGCCGTATTTCGGGTGGACTGCCCTGGTTGCGCATGAAAACGGCCAGCAGTCTTGACGGCCGCACGGCCATGGCGTCGGGCGAGTCACAATGGATTACGGGTGACGCAGCGCGAGCCGATGTCCAATGTTGGCGCGCCCGCAGCAGTGCCATCATCACGGGTATAGCGTCGGTGCTGGCCGATGACTCGCGCTTAAGCGTGAGGTTACCGGATACGGAGCGTCAGCCCTTGCGCGTGGTGCTGGACTCGCAATTGCGGCTATCACCGCAGGCCAAGATGCTGAAAGAGCCGGGTGCGACCTTAGTGCTTACGCGCGCGGACAGCTTGAGTACGGGCGGGCAACGCTTGCAGTTATTGCAGCGCGCCGGTGCCGAGGTGAAAGCCGTGGCGACGAATAATCAGGGTCGTCTTTGCCCACGCGCGGTGATGCGTGAATTGGCGCAGCGCCAGTGCAATGACGTTTTACTGGAGGCGGGCGCTACACTCAATGCCGCCTTCTTGCAGGCTGGGCTTGTGGATGAGTGGCTGCTTTATCAAGCCCCGACGCTGCTGGGTGCATCAGCGCGACCCTTAGTAGACTGGTCGCTCGCACAAATGGCGCAACAACAGCGCTGGCAACTACAAGACTGTCGTCAAATTGGCGATGATATGCGCATGACCTTGATACCCATCGCTACCGCGACGGCTCATCTTGTTAAGTTAGGGGAGTAGGGCATGTTCACCGGCATTATTGAAGCCATTGGTACGGTGCGTCGCCTTGAGCCACGCGGCGGCGACCTGCGCCTGACCGTTGCCACCGGCAAACTCGATCTGCGCGATGTCAAACTCGGCGATTCGATTGCCACCAACGGCGTCTGCTTGACCGTGGTTGAGCAAGGCAGTGATTACTACGTCGCGGATGTGTCCGGTGAGACGGTGCGCCGTTCCACGCTGGCCAGCTTTCGCGTGGGTCAGCGCGTGAACTTAGAAAAAGCCCTCACACCCACCACGCGCTTAGGTGGCCATCTGGTCAGCGGCCATGTGGATGGCATCGGTGAGGTCATCTCCATGCAGCCCGATGCCCGTTCAATTCGCTATCGTGTCAAAGCGCCAGATGAACTGGCGAAATACATTGCCGAGAAGGGCTCGATCACCACCGATGGCATCAGCCTGACCGTGAATGCCATTGATGGCGCGATTTTTGATCTCAACATCGTGCCGCACACCGTGAGCGAAACCAATATTGCTGATTGGGCGCCGGGCGTGCGCCTGAATCTAGAAGTCGATATTCTCGCCCGCTACTTGGAGCGATTGCTGCTGGGTGATCGTGCGGCTCAGTCGCAAGCGGCATCCGCTGGCGGCATTACCTTGTCGTTTCTCGCAGAGAATGGCTATGGTCATGGCTAAGCCTTTTGGATCTGTGCTTGCGCTACTCCTGTGTATGGGTGTGAGTGGCTCCACTTGGGCGGCGAAAGACTTTGCGCGTGAGCGTGAAGTGCGTTTTATGCAAGCGTGCCTGAGTGACGCCACCGTCGCGGCAGGTCAGCGTCAAGCCTTGTGTGCGTGTGTGCGAGATGCCTTCGCTTATGGCGGCCAAACCACGTTTGGGCTGACCGATGTGCTGACCTTAGAGGACAGCGATTGGGAAGCGCCAGATCGTCGTCTGCCGCGTAATAGCTTGGGCCAAGAAGTTCGCCTGATTCGTCAGTCTTGTTTAAATACCTTGAGTCCAGCGCGCCCCGTGGCCCGCTGATTTCACCTTGATGCACCTTGTAGAGTACTGATTGGCATGAAATTGAATAGCGTTGAGGAACTGATCGAAGACATCCGCGCCGGCAAAATGGTGGTGTTGATGGATGACGAAGATCGCGAAAATGAAGGCGATATTGTCATGGCCGCCGAGCATTGCCGAGCCGAAGACATTAACTTTATGGCTCGTCATGCGCGTGGCTTGATTTGCATGCCGATGACACGCGAGCGCTGTCAGCAGCTCGACCTGCCGCTGATGGTGCAGGCCAATAACTCCGGTTATGGCACCAAGTTCACGGTGTCGATTGAAGCCGCAACCGGTGTGACTACCGGCATCTCTGCCGCTGACCGTGCGCGTACCGTGCAAGTGGCCGCTATGCGCGAAGCCAAGGCCAGCGATATCGTGCAGCCCGGCCACATTTTCCCGCTCATGGCAGAGCCCGGTGGTGTGCTGCACCGCGCCGGTCACACCGAAGCGGCCTGCGACCTGCCGCGTTTGGCGGGTTTGGAACCTGCTGGTGTGATTTGCGAAATCATGAACGACGACGGCACCATGGCGCGCCGCCCCGATCTGGAAAAGTTCGCCGAGCTGCACGGCCTCAAGATTGGCACCATCGCGGACCTGATTCATTACCGTGTGGTCAATGAAAAGACTGTGAACTGCGAATCGCGCAAGACCCTGCCAACTGAGTTTGGTGACCTGCAACTGCACGTCTACCGCGAGGCCGGTAACAACGGTGTACACGTTGCCTTAGTGAAGGGCGAATTGGCGGCGGGTGTGGTGCCGACTGTGCGTGTGCATGCGCTAAATCCGCTGCGAGATTTGCTGCATGCCCGTTATAAGGGTCGCTTAGGTTGGAACTTGCAGAAGAGCTTGCAGGCCATTAGCAGCGCTGAAGCCGGCGTGCTGGTGCTGCTCGGTCAGGACTACAAAGCGCAGAACATGGTCGAGCACATTGAAGACTTTTTTGCGCCCAATGCCCGTGCGGCTGAGAGCGCAGGGATGTATCGCACCATTGGCGTGGGCTCGCAGATCTTGCGTGATCTGGGCGTGACGCAAATGCGTTTGCTTAGCTCCCCGCTCAAATTTAATGCGCTCTCTGGCTTTGGCCTCGAGATCGTCGAATACGTCACCACGGAATAACTTACTTTTAACTGTTTAGAGGATTCATCCATGAGCCACATTAAGACCCTGGAAGGTAACTTCAGCAACGCCGATGCCCGCTACGCGATTGCCGTTGGCCGCTTCAATAGCTTCGTTGTGGAATCGCTGCTGTCGGGTGCGCTCGATGCTCTGAAGCGTCACGGTGTGAGCGACAGCAACATCACCATCATCCGTGTGCCCGGTGCTTGGGAGCTGCCGCTGATCGCTAAGAAGTTGGTCGCTACCGGTAACTACGACGCCATCATTGCGCTCGGTGCTGTGATTCGTGGCGGCACGCCTCACTTCGATTTTGTTGCGGGCGAATGTGCCAAAGGCCTGGGCGTGGTCTCGCTGGATTCCGGTCTGCCCATCAGCTTTGGCGTACTCACCGTAGACAGCATTGAGCAAGCCATTGAGCGTTCCGGCACCAAGGCCGGTAACAAAGGCGCCGATGCGGCCATGGTCGCCATTGAAATGATTTCCGTGATGAAGGCAGTAGGCTGAGTCGTGACCCAAGCTAATGGTTTGAACCCCTCGGCGCGTCGCAAAGCGCGCCGATTTGCCTTGCAGGGGCTATACGAGTGGCAGCTGTCGGGCAACCCGTCGTATGAGATCGAGGCGCGTTATCGCGTCGAAAATGCCATGCACAAGGTTGATCTCGACTACTTCCACGAGTTGCTGTCGCGTATCCCGACGCTGACTGAGACGCTGGATGCACTGTTCGAGCCGTTTCTCGATCGCGCCTTCGAGACGCTGGACCCGGTCGAGCTGGCGACGCTACGCATTGGCACCTACGAGCTCAAGCACCGACTCGATGTGCCGTATCGCGTGGTGATTAATGAAGGTATTGAGTTGGCCAAGACCTTCGGCGCCTCGGAATCGCATAAGTACATCAATGGTGTGCTGGATCAGCTGGCCGTCACGTTGCGGCCACACGAGCGCGACTAAGCTCACCTCACACGGTATCGCTGCCGGGAGTCTGAAATGGCGCTGGATGAGTTTGGCCTGATCCGGCGCTATTTCACCCGCGCCGACCGACCGTTGCCCGCTAGCGTGCGCCTCGGTATTGGTGATGATGCGGCGTTGCTTGATTTGCCGCCCGGCGAATCACTGGCCGTGACCACGGATACACTGGTCGCTGGCCGCCATTTTCCCGCCGATGCCTTACCGTTCGATATTGGTTGGAAAGCACTGGCCGTCAATCTCTCCGACCTTGCTGCCATGGGTGCCACACCCGTCGGCGTTACTCTGGCGCTTACATTGCCAGCGGCCGATGAGGCTTGGATGGCGGCATTTGCCGAAGGCTTCTTTACCCTAGCGGATGCTCACGGCGTGCCGCTGATTGGTGGCGACACCACGCGCGGCCCACTCAGCATCACCGTCACTGCGCTGGGCAGTGTGCCGCCCGCACAAGCCTTGCGCCGCGATGGTGCGCAGCCCGGTGATCTCATTTATGTCAGTGGCACCTTGGGTGATGGCGGCTTAGGTTTGGCGCTCACACAAGACCGTCTGCATGACGTGCATTTGCCGCCCTTACATCAAGCCCATGCCCTTGCGCGATTGCATAGACCCACGCCCCGACTGGCGCTGGGGCTGGCCCTGCGCGGCATGGCCACGGCTGCCATGGATGTATCAGATGGCCTGCTGCAAGACCTCGGGCATTTGCTCAAGGCCTCGGGTGGTATGCAGCCGCTGGGTGCGACGCTAACCCTAGAGCATCTGCCACTGTCGCAGGCCATGCAGTATCTGGCGGGTGATGGTGAGGCATTGCAGCAGCAGGTGCTGGATTGGGCGTTGGCGGCGGGTGATGACTATGAGCTTCTGTTTACGGTGCCGGTTGAGCGGCAAGAGCAAGTGGATGCATTGGCGCATGCACTGGAATTGCCGCTGACGCAGATTGGGGTGGTTGGTACGTCGGCGGGGCTGGATTTGATTTGGAAATCAGAGCCCTATCGAAATGCTGGGCTTGCAGGTTATCGGCATTTTTGACGGACTGATAGTTCGGCAAAGCACGGGAAAGATTTAGGTGAGCTCATAAAGTAAAAGACCCGATGACCAAGCGCTTAGAGGTCGTGCTTCGTTAGCGCTGGCTCCACCCTCACTCATCCTTCAACGAACACTCCGCCGCACCCGGGCTCTTCGCGCAGCGCACCCGCTTCAGCAAACTCATCATTCGCGGGTCGTAGTCGCCTTCGGCGGTCATCTGAATGCGCGCCTGACGCATCATTTCCACATATTTCACTTTCTCGTGGGCCGGAATATCTAACCAGTATTTTTCCGGAATGCCTTTCTCTTCTTTCTCCACAAAGGCGTAGGCTTTGCCGATTTGGGTATACACAAACTCGCGCAGCTTCTGGCCTACATCCGGTGGAAAGCGGTCGTGGCGAATAATGAGTGCCGCACTCAGCATGACCAGCGGAAAGCGGTAGATAGCGCCTTTTTCACCCAGCCCTCGGTAGATTTCCAGTGGCTTGAACGCGAGTGCTGGTGCAGCAATGATGTCGACCTGACCGTTGTTGAACTTGCCGACGAAGTTGATCACGTCCGAGGCCACCGGCTGCGCACCCATGCGCTGAACCATCTTGGCCTGAGACTTGTCCCACTCCATGACCGCCACTTTCTTACCGGCGGCCTTTTCGATGGAGTTGATGGCGCGGTCATTAACCATAACAAACGCCGCACCGAGCGGAATGTTACCGACCACCTCGAAATGGCCACTGCGCATGAGGGGGGCCATGCGCGGCGAGGAGAGGGTTTTCAGCACCATGTCCATGTGCGCGTTATCGGGAATGCCGCCGACGGCATCAAGACTGCCCACAAACTTATTGAACTGTTTGGCACGCAAGGTAGTGATCGCTGCTGCGTCGCATTGGCCGGCTTTCAAGTCTTCCGCAGCCACGCGCTCATCGGTATAGGCCTTGATGTCGGCGTTCACGCCCCATTTTTTGGCCTCCAGCATGTAGTCCTTGGCATAGCCAACAGCAGGGCCATTAGCACCGATGGGGTCAAAAATGCAGATGCGTACCTTTTTGCCCTCCATCGTTTTCAGCGCTGCCAGCTGTTCGCTGTTCGGTGCGGGAAGGGCATGCGCCAATCCCGTCAGGAGGGCCGTGCTCGCCAGAAGGGCTTTCAGCAGGGTGCAATTCATGTTGGATGCTCTTGTTGTTTTATTGGACGGGCGATTGATCGTGAAAAAAGTGTTCGAGATGATCGAGAAAAACCGGCAGATGAGCAACCGGCAGGCGCTCGCCCAAGGCGCGTAATTGCCGGAACGCCAGCCCTTTGATCATGTAGATGGCCCCATCCAGCGTTTTGTCGACGATGAGATTGAAGCGCATCAGCCGTTTCGGCTCATACACAAAGTTCACGAGGACTGCATCCACGATGCTGATCAGCACTTCAATACCGGCGCGGACATCCACCGACTCGCCAGAGCGGAGGGCGGCAATGGTCTTGCGGGCATGCGCGGCTAGCACAGGCTCAATGCTGACGGCGAGAAACTCGCGCTGTGGCTGGGTGGCCACCAGCGGTTGGATCATCGTTAGGTACTTGGCAGCGACCACCGTCATGCGCTCATTCGACAGGAAGCGAGTCAGCCAGCCCAGGTAGTGCTGCACCTTGCCCTGGATGTCTTCGACAACCTTGAGCGCATCCTGATACAGCGCGTGTTCAGGATGCGCAGCGGCTAACTCGCGTAGCAGCTGGGTGAGAAAGGCATCGATCAGCGTGTTGATGGCCAGTCCGAGGGTTTCCGCCGCCGGCTCTGCCTGGGATTCGCGCGTGCCGGCTTTCAGCTTATGATGAATCTCACGTGTGCGGGCCGGAATGACCGGATCCAGCTCACAGCACACATAGGGCAGGCTGACGGTGCTCATCCGACTGTCTCCGTGCGGTAGTGCTTGGCATTGAACGAGCTCATCTGCGCGGCGTACTGGGTCGCAAAGCCCGGGTACATGGTGGCGTTATAGCCATCTTCGGTGAGGTACCAGCTCTTGCAGCCGGAGTTCCAGTTGGTGCGTGCCAGGCGTTTTTGGATGGCACGATTGTAGTGCGCCTGAACCTCGGGCTTCACATCCAGCAAGCGCAGCTTCTGATTGCGCAAAGTCTTGATGGTTTCCACGATGTAGCCGATCTGCGACTCCATGTAGACCAGCGCCGAGTTGTGGCCTGGTCCGGAGTTCGGCCCGAGAATGAACGACAGGTTGGGATAGCCTGAGACATTGACGCTCTTGTAGGCCTGTGCGCCGTGTGCCCATTCGTCGGCCAGCACCCGCCCTTGAGTGCCGCGGATGGTGAATGGCGTACCCGCCTTGCAGATGTCAAAGCCGGTCGCGAACACGATGCAGTCCACCTGATGCTCGATGCCTTCAGCGGTACGAATGCCCTTCGGCGAAATGGTCGCAATCGGCCAGGTGATCAGCTTGCAGTTCGGTTTCTGCAGCGCCGGGTAGTACTCGCTGGACATCAGCACGCGCTTGCAGCCGATGCGGAAGTCCGGCGTGAGCTGACGGCGCAGCCACGGGTCGCTGACCTGATGCTTGAGGAAGGCGGCGCTGATGCGCTCGACCACCCGCGTCATCGGCGTGCTCCAGATGAAACTGAAGGCCATCGACTCGTGACCCCAGTACAGGGCTTTGCGCAGCAGGCTCTGAGTGGCCGGCACGGCGCGGAACAGGGCCTTGCTCCATGCCGGCGAGCGATAGTCCATGCGCGGCATGACCCAGCCTGGCGTGCGTTGGAATACAGTGACCTTTTCGGCGACCTTGACCAGCTCGGGAATGATCTGAATAGCGCTGGCACCGGTCCCGATCACAGCAATGCGCTTGCCCTTCAGGTCATAGTCGTGGTCCCAGCGGGCGCTGTGGATGCGCTTGCCTTCAAAGGTGTCGATACCGGGAATTTTCGGCAGGCTGGGGTTGGCTAGGCCACCCGAGGCCATGACCAGCGAGCGGCCGAGAAACTGCTCACCGTCCTGGGTGGTGACCTGCCAGTAGCCGTCGCTTTCATTGAAGGCGGCCTCTGTGACCGTGCGACCAAACCGGATCAGCGGGCGCAGATCGTTGCTGTCGGCCAGGTGACGAGCATAGTCGAGAATTTCGCCGGAGCCCGAATAGGCCCGTGACCAGTCCGGATTTGGCGCAAACGAGTACGAATACAGGTTAGACGGAATATCGCAGGCGGCGCCGGGGTAGCTGTTGTCACGCCAGGTGCCGCCGACTTCGTCGGCACGTTCAAGGATGACGATATCGCTGATGCCCTGCTGGCGCAGGCGGATGGCCGTGCCCAGGCCACCGAAGCCGGCGCCGATGATCAGCACCTCGCTGATCGCGGTCGGGGCCTTTTTGGCTTTGCGCGGGCGTGCCGCCGGAATGTTCACTTCTGCGTTCATGATTCAGTACTCGTTTAAGACAGGTGTCAGGCGGCCGGTTTCCAGGTCAGTTCTTTGACCCAGGTCGGAATTGGCGGCATCACGCGTTTCGGGATGAAGTCAGTCGCCCGCACCAGGGCATCCACCGGAATATGGTAGAGGCGGTTCTGACGGTTGGTGACCCAGCCGCCGTGACGACTGATGACCTGGTACCAGGGGTTGCGACGGCCCTGTTCAGTACGGCCGCCTATTTTGCGGAACTTGTTCATGGCAGCGTACAGGCTCTCTTCTTTCAGCCCGAGATTGACGATGTTGTCGCGCATGCGGTTGAGCAGCGGCACATACGACAGGATGCCCAGGATCAGGCGCGGATCTGCCATGGTCGCGACCATCTTCAGCGTGTTCTGGTAGACCTTGCCGTGGCCCTGCATTTCCAGCACGTGGAAGCCGACGCCAAGGTGGCGTGACTCGTCATCGTTGATGTGCGCGAAGGCCTGGTGGCAGACCGGGTCGGCCACGGTGTCGAGCAGGAACTTGCAGAGTGCGCCATCGAGAGCGATTTCCAGCATGGGGATGACCGAACCCAGCGCCTCCAGCGGCATGTCGTCGCTGTAGCGATCCAGCCATTCGATGACCAAGCGCAGGTTGATGTTCGGCTCCGGAATCTCATCGCCATCAAGCATACCCCAACGCTTCATCAGCGCCATTTCGGCGTTGGCGTGACGCTGCTCTTCGGCATGAAAGTAAGTGTAGATTTCCTTCAGCGTATCGTTCGGTGCCTTCTTCGCCATGGCGGCAAAGCCGCGTGCGCCGACATGCTCGATCCACATCAGGTCGGCCATGAAGGCTTTCAGCTTCGGCCATTGTTCCTCGGTGATCAGCTCGGCACCGGGGGCGTCCCAGTCGATGTCGGCAAGGGCCCACTGGCTGCCCTTGATCTTGACCAGCATGTTTTCCAGATTGATCGTTGCCATGATGTTGCTCCTGAGAAATTAGAGGCTGCTGCCGGCATAACGGTTGATGAGGCCTGCACCGCGGGCATAGAGCGCCGGGGCCAGACGTTTGCTGCGCCAGATCATGCGCGCGTCGAATTGCGGCAAGACATAGAGCTGGTTTTTGTCGAGGGCATCCAGCGTGGTCCTGGCCACGCGCTCGGGCGCAAAGCCGATCAGATCCATGATTTTTTCGGCCAGGCGCGACGAGCCTTCGCTGATGCGGCCATCGCGCGCGATATTGGTTTTCACGAAGGTCGGGCACAGCGCGGTGACGGCGATACCGGTGCCGGCCATCTCCGCAGACAAGGTTTCCGACAGCGCCAGGGCGGCGGCTTTGCTGACGTTATAGGCGGCCATGCGCGGCGCGGCGGCGAAGCTGGCCGTGGAACAGACATTGATGATGCCGCCGCGGCCGAGAGTCCGCAGGCGTGGCGCAAAGACATGGCAGCCGTGAACCACGCCCCAGAGATTGATGCCCAGCGCCCACTGCCAGTCGGCCATGGGCATATCACCCACGAGCTGGCCGCCGGCACCGACACCGGCGTTGTTGATGACCAGATCCACCGGGCCGCGCAGCCAGGCCTCAGCCTGATCGGCCAGTGCCTCCACTTCGGCCAGCTGGCTAACATCGCAGCGCAGGGCATGGGCCTGACCTCCCTTGGCTGCGATCAGGTCCGCTGTCTCCTGCGCCGTCGCCAGATTGATGTCGGCGCAGATAACGCGACCCCCGCGAGCCGCCAGTTCCAGCGCAAAGGCGCGGCCAATACCGCTGCCGGCACCGGTGACCACGGCGGATGCTTGGGCGGAAACCTTCTGCTTGGCCATGAATTCACTCCTTCAATGTCGTTAAATAATGTGACAGTGAAGAATGTGACTTGTTGATCGTACCAGCGGAAGGCTATCCTCAGACAGGTTTTTGTCATTAGCGGACTAAATATGACGGTTGCACTGCAGGCATCAGAGGGCGTTCTGGTCGCGCGCTATTTGCAATACATGCTGGATTTCATGGCTCAGCGCGGTGTTCCAGGGCAGAGCTTGCTGGCGGATACGGGCTTGCACGCCGATGATCTGCGTAATCACCCGGATTACTTGGTGTCGTTACCTGCTTTTCTGCGCACGATGGAGAACTTGCACCGTCTGGACACTTCACCGACCTTGTCGCTGGAGCTCGGCGCGATGCTGACGATTGGCAGTCACGGCTTTCTCGGCTATGCCGTGCAAGCTAGCCCGAATCTAGCCGAGGCCTTGCTACTGGTGAATCGCTATGCCCTGACTCGCACGCAGCTCATGCAAATCAGTTTTCTCCCTGCCGGCGATAGCGTGACACTCGAGATTACCGATCATGGCCTGCTCGGTTCGTGGTTCCCGCACGTGATCGAAGCCATGCTGGGTTCCTTTCATGCCATTGCCAGCGAGCTGTTCCCAGATTTCACGCACGACGGCGTGAGCATGCAGTTCAGCTTCCCCGAAGCACCGCAACATGTGTTGCTGCGCATGCTGGTGCAAGAGCGTGTTCAGTTTGATTGTGCTGTGACTCGCATTCAGTTCCCGCTGGCGTTACTGGCTCGCCCGTTACCGCGCTCTGATCCCCAGCTAGCGGCGCTGGCGGCAGCCCGCTGTGCGGAAGAGCTGCAGCGCGCCGAAGCCCGGGCGGATTTTCTGACGCGTCTGCGCCGACTGATGCAGCAGCATCTTGCTGATGCCAACGCTCAGGAGCAGGTGGCAGCCAGCTTGAGCATGACGGCGCGCACCCTGCACCGGCGTTTGCGGCTGGAAGGCTTGAGTTTCAAGCAATTGCTCGATGACATGCGGCGTAATGCAGCCACGAGTTTGCTGCGTCATGAGTCCATGACCATCGGTGATATTTCAGCGAAATTGGGCTATCAAGATCAAGCGAATTTTGTCCGCGCCTTCAAGCGCTGGACGGGAATCACACCGAGCCAGTTTAGAAAGCACTGATGGCTCGGTTATGCTGCGCGCCTAGTCGTATCCAAGGAACATTGAGATGTCTGATCATTTACCGCTATCCAAACTGCCTAAATTACCCTGGTGGCTGGCGTTGCCCGCATTTGGCCTAGGCTCCGGCTATAGCCCGAAAGCACCGGGCACCATGGGTTCGCTGGTAGCGTTGGTACTGTTCGCGGGCCTCGCAGCCTTGCCAATGCCAGCTTACCTCGCAGTGCTGCTAATCAGCACGGTTGCCGGTATCGCCATTTGCGATGCTGCCGCGACGCGCATGGGTGTTCACGACCACGCCGGTATTGTCTGGGATGAGTTTGTTGGTCAGTGGATTGCGTTGTTGCCTTTAGTGCCGGTAGCGGCTTGGGATACGCGCACCTTGTTAGCCGTGGCGGCGGGTTTTGCTCTGTTCCGTCTCTTTGATATTTGGAAGCCGTGGCCGGTTCGTTGGGCCGATCGCCACGTGGAAGGAGGCTTCGGCATCATGCTCGATGATGTCATTGCTGGTGTGATGGCTGCGTTGGTGCTGGCGCTCTTGCTGCGACAGGTCTGATACAAGCCGTGTCGCGGTCGTACCGCTGAGCGGCATCAGTTGCTACAATCGCGGCCCTTGATGATTTCCGGAGCTAGCCCGGTGGCCTTTGTGTTTATTGCCTCCTCCCGTTTGCCCACGCGTCACGGCGAATTTAGTATCCATGCCTTTGAAGATGTCGACACCGGCAAAGAGCATGTCGCCTTGAGTATGGGCGACCTCAGCAATGGCCAGCCCGCCTTAGCGCGTCTGCATTCTGAATGCCTCACCGGAGATGGCTTTGGTAGCCTGCGTTGCGATTGCGGCCCACAGTTGGAAGCCGCGATGCGTCAAGTCGCCGAGGCGGGTCACGGCGTGATTTTGTACCTGCGCCAAGAAGGCCGTGGCATAGGCTTGGTGAATAAAATCCGTGCCTATGCCTTGCAAGATGCGGGTGCCGATACCGTGGAAGCCAATGAGCAATTGGGCTTTGGTGCAGACCTTCGTGAATACGCCATGTGTGGCGATATGCTGCGTCACTTGGGCGTTACCCACGTCCGTTTGATGACCAATAATCCGAAGAAAGTGGCTGCTGTAGAAGCGAATGGCGTGACCGTCGTTGAGCGCGTGCCACTAATTTCTGGCCTGAATCCGCACAACGAAGGTTACATGCAGACCAAGACCGACAAGATGGGGCATTTGCTGCCCGACGAGTCGGCCTAAGCGTGATTGCGTTTGAGTTAGTGGCTGGTGTTCTGGTGGGTGAGCGAGTCAATCGCGCGTAGCACGTCGTGACGACTGATCTGACCTACAAGGCAACCTTGGTCGTCTACTACCGGTAGGCGGCGGCGATTATGGAGGTGAAACACTTCGGCCGCGCTCAAAATACTGTCATCGGCATGAATTGTTTGTGGTTTGGATGACATCACGTCACCCACTAAGCCTGAGCTCATCTCGTAATACCCAGACTGCACAATATCCTCTAGGCAGTCAGCCTCCGAAAACATGCCCACGAGCTCGCCCTGACTGACTACGGGTGCGCCGGAGATATTGTGCGAGAGTAGGGTTTTGATGGCTAAATCGATGGTCATTTCGGGGCTCAGCGTTATCAACCGTTGAGCCATGTAATCGGCGACACGTAGCGAATGCAACATGGTGCGCTTCCTGATCGAGAAATCTCATTCATCTATCAAGCGCTTTTGTGTTGCGGTCAAGCGGCAAGTGCCGAGCGGCGGTATTTACCCGCTAGGCGCAGCACTACGAGCTTGAATCGGACTTAACGCAGGCGAGTGCGAATGGCGGCGGCGATGCCGGCAGCGTCTAAGCCGCAGTCGGCGAGCATTTCTGCGGGGCTGCCATGCTCGATGTAGGCATCCCGAATACCGAGCAAGAGCATGGCGTTGCGCAGGCCTTCTTGATGGAGAAATTCAGCTACGGCAGAGCCCGCGCCACCCGCAATGGCATGCTCTTCAATGGTCACCAGCAGCTCATGGCTTGCCGCTAATTCGCGAATCAGCGCGGCATCCAGCGGTTTGACCCAACGCATGTCGACGACGGTGGCGTTAACAGTGCCGTCGTGTGCGAGCTGTTCGGCCGCGCTAAGGGCATCTTGCAGGCGCGCACCAAAGTTGAGGATTGCGATGCGCTCGCCTTGGCGACGGATCACGCCGCGACCAATCGGCAGTACCGTGCTCTGGCGCTCGATGACGCTGCCCGGGCCGGTGCCGCGTGGGTAGCGCACGGCGGCCGGGCCGGGATGCTGCCAGCAGGTTTCCAGCAGCTGGCGGCATTCGTTCTCGTCGCTGGGCGCAGCGATAATGAGGTTGGGCAGGCAGCGCATGAAAGCGAGGTCGTAGGCGCCGGCATGGGTCGGGCCGTCTTCGCCGACGAGCCCTGCGCGGTCGATGCCGAAGGTAACATCGAGATTCTGCAGCGTGACATCGTGAATGAGCTGGTCATAGCCGCGTTGCAGGAAGGTCGAGTAGATCGCCACCACTGGCTTCAGGCCTTCGCAGGCGAGGCCGGCTGCAAATGTGACAGCGTGCTGCTCAGCAATCGCGACATCATGGTAACGCTCGGGATACTCGGCGGCGAAGCGCACCATGCCCGAGCCTTCGCACATGGCCGGGGTGATGGCGATTAGGCGCAGATCCTTGGCGGCGGCATCACAGAGCCAATCACCAAACACATCCGAGTATTTCTTTTTAGGCGCTGCAGTGGGTGCCACTACGACCTTAGCCACGCGCTCGCTCACCGGCGCAATCTTGGTGATGGCGTGATAGCCGATAGGGTCGGCCTCGGCCGGCGCAAAGCCCTTGCCCTTGGTGGTGAACACGTGCAGCAGCTGCGGGCCTTTGGCCTCGCGCAGATTGCCGATGGTCTCGACCAGCTCTTCCAGATTGTGGCCGTCGATGGGCCCGACATAGTTGAAGCCGATGGACTCAAAGAGCGCGCCTGGCGAGTCGGTGACCAGTGTCTTCAGGCTTTCTTCGCTGCGTCGGGCAAAGTTCATCGCTGTCGGCATGGATTGCAGCACACGCTTGCCGCCTTCGCGCATGGCGATGTAGCTCTTGCTGGCCCAGATGCGCGAGAAGTAGTTGGACAGGCCACCCACAGCTTTCGAGATCGACATCTGGTTATCGTTGAGGATGACCAGCATGTCGGTGCCCTGATGGGCAGCATCGTTCAGCGCCTCGAAGGCCATGCCGGCGGTCATCGCGCCATCACCTATGACGGCCACGACCTTGCGATTGCTGCCGGTGAGCTGGGCGCCACGCGCCATGCCCAGCGCAGCTGAAATGGACGTGGACGAGTGGCCGACGCCAAAGGTGTCGTACTCCGACTCTTCGCGGCGCGGGAATGCCGCCAGGCCGTCCTTGTGACGGATGCTGAGCATGGCGTCTTTGCGGCCGGTGAGAATCTTGTGCGGATAGGCCTGATGACCCACATCCCAGACCAGCCGATCGGATGGCGTGTTGTAAACATAGTGCAGGGCGATGGTGAGTTCGACGACGCCGAGCCCGGCACCAAAATGGCCGCCGGTCTGGCTGGTAGACCAGAGCAGGTACTCGCGCAGCTCTGATGCGAGCGCGGGCAGGGCATCTTCCGGTAGTTCGCGCAGCTTGTCCGGCGTCGGCACCTGGTCGAGGAGCGGCGTGTGCGGGCGGCTGAGCGGAATCTCGTGGAACATCAATCAATCATCCTGACGCAAAGTATGTGAATTATACCTGCGGATTAATGGTCGCGGGCGAGCAGAAAGCGGGCGAGCTCGCGTAACGGGTTGGCACTCACGCCCAAGGGCAAAAGGGCGTCCAAGGCTTCTTGCGTGAGCTGAGTGGCGAGAGCCTGAGCCGCATCTAGTCCGAGCAAGGCGGGGTAGGTCGACTTTTCATGGCGCTGGTCGGCCCCCGCCGTTTTGCCCAGCACGGCGGTGTCGCCAATGACATCGAGAATATCGTCATGGACTTGAAAGGCGAGGCCGAGGCGGTCGGCGTAGCGATCCAGTGCGGCGAGTTGCTCGGTGTTGGCTTGCCCGGCCTGAGCGCCGAGAGCAACCGCACTGCGAATCAACGCACCCGTTTTATGGCGATGCACGGTTTCCAGCGGTTGCAACGCGAGGTGCTGGCCCTCAGCGGCGAGGTCGAGTTGCTGGCCCACCACCATGTCAAAGGCTGCGGTGGCCAAAAGGGCTGTTTGTGCTGCTTTAGTGTGCGCAGACAGCTCCGTGTTCGCTAGGGCGCGAAAGGCCAAGGCCTGCAGGGCATCACCGGCTAATAAGGCGGTGGCTTCATCAAATTGGCGATGACAGGTGGGTTGGCCGCGACGCAGGTCATCGTCATCCATGCACGGCAGGTCGTCGTGCACCAGTGAGTAGCCGTGTATGCACTCCACGGCCAATGCTGCGCTATCGGCCTGCGGCCAATCGCCGCCGACGGCTAAGCAAGCGCCCCAGGCCAGCGCCGGACGAACCCGTTTACCACCATTTTGCATGGCGTAATGAATGGCCGCGATGAGGCGTGCGTCCAAGGCATTTTGTTGTGCCAGGAATAGGCCAAATTGGTCGGCAAAGCGTGCCTGAGAGGCGCGAAGTAAAGCAGGGAGCACGGTCATGGCGGTACTCGTGGCGTTGTGCTTAGGTGTCGTCACGCAGTGGCGCGAAATCGCTCAACTCAATACTGCCATCCGCTTTTGCGAGCAGCATATTCACTTTTTGCTCGGCTTGATCGAGGGCTTGCTGGCATTCACGCGTCAGTTTGACGCCGGACTCAAAGGCTTGCAGTGCGGCTTCTAGGGAGAGCTCGCCAGACTCCAGCTGATGAACCTGTTGTTCAAGTTCAGCCAACGCTTTTTCAAAGTCGATAGCAGCAGTGGGGGCGGTAGACATGGCAGCACTCCGTGAGTCAGACCGCGAACGGTAGCGACTGCCTGCCTGCGGGTCAATGACTCCCGCAGGCAGGGCTGACCTTGCGTCTTAGAAGTTGATACGAACACCCATGACAGCGCCACGGCCTGGCGCGGGCGCTACGTCCTTAATGAACGATGTGGAGCGTCGCACGTCGTCATTGAGCAAGTTGGTCCCGCGCAGGAATAGCGTGGGCTTGCCAAGGCCTACGCGGGTAGCCAAGGTGTAGCTGATATCCGCGTTAAGCAGGTTGTGACTACCAGTATCGGTTTCATTAGCACCGCTAATGCGCGTTTGACGATCGGCGTGGGTCAGGCTGATGTTCCCCGACAGCGCGCCTTGATGGCCATGCAGACTGACGCCAACACGGTAAGGCGGCATGCGGGGCACGGGCTGGTTATCGGCCAGTTCACCGCGTACGGCATCGGCAAAAATGCGCGCATCGATCTTTTTCGCCTTGGTGTCCACTAATGCCCACGTAACAGCGCCTTCAACGCCACGGAAGTTGGCGTTTTGCTGTTGGTAGTTCAGGTCGGTAAACCCTGGTTCCATGCTTGGGCCCACATCCTGACCATAGATATAGTCACGCACGCGCTTATGAAAGGCATTGGCCTCAAAGGTCAGCGAGCCGACGTGATGGTCAAAACCAACATCGATATTGAGTGCGCGCTCTTTCTTTAGGTTCGCATTCCCGGTCTCAAAGGTGCCGGTGGCAATGTGCGGGCCATTGGCATAGAGCTCTTCCGTTGCGGGCGCGCGCTCTGCATGCGTCAACGAGGCTTTAAGGTGCGTATGTTCGTTAAAGGCATACACCGTACCTGCCGAAAAACTCACGGGTGTGAATTGGCGTGCAGGTCCGCCTGCGGCAGGCTTGTGGCGGACTTGATCGATGCGCGCACCAAGCTCCAGTTTGCCAATGGCAGTTTGGCGTTCTTCAATGATAAAGAGCCCACCCTGACGCGCGACAACATTGGGCACATAGGCTTCGTCACCAATCGCAGAGAAGTCACGATGGCCGAATTGCACGCCCACGACACCGCGAAAGCCAGCAATGGCTTGGTGAACAGCCTCTACGCGTGCTTGATATTCATCATTTTTAAAGCGTGTGCCGGGTTCGCCGGGCGCTTCAAATTCAATGTGGTCATAACGCGCCGAGCCGGCACGAAACTTTAAGGACTCAAGACCTTTGGTTGGGTTACGCAGGACGACTTGACTATCAAATCGTTGCTGCTTCATGTCGATAAAAGCCGCTTCCTCATTGGGTAGGCCGTAGCGGTTTTCATAGCGCGACAAGGCGACGCCTGCGCTGTTGCCGTTGTCGTCGACGTGGTTGTAAGCCACAGCACCGTTGCGAAGTTCGGTGTCACTATTGAGCAAGCGTTTCTCGTTGCCCGAACCATCGACATGGCTGTTGCCGGGAATACGGTAGTCATCGCTTCGGGTTTGCGTCACATCGAGGTGCAGTTGGTGCGGACCTTTGCCGTAGTTGATGTCTGCAGACGCATGGTTTTCACGCGCGACAGTCCCTGCGCTCGCTTCCACAGCACCGCTCCAGCCCGGTGTGATCTCAGTCACTAGGCGGCTGTCGCTGACGTTAACGACGCCGCCAATCGCACCATTACCATAGAGCAAGGTGGCGGGGCCTTTCAGTACTTCAATTTGACGTGCAATTAAGGGATTAATGGCGACGGCATGATCGGGGCTCAGGTTAGACACATCCATCGCGCCCACAGCATTGCTCAGTACGTCGACGCGTGGGCCTGCTTGACCGCGAATCACCGGTCGGCCTGCGCCTTGGCCAAAATCTGAGTTAGCCACGCCGAGCTCCTGGCTCAGGGTTTGGCCAATGGTTGCTTGGCGTTTGTTGTCTAGCGCTTCGCCACTGAGCAGCAAGGTGGGTTGCACCATTTCATCGGAGGTGCGACCAAAAGGGCTGGCGGTAATGGTGATTTCCATAAGCTGATGACTTTCGCTCAGTGCGGCCTCGTTCGCGTGTGCAGACAGGCTGATCGCGAGTGCAGTGGCGATAGGGAAAGCGGTCATGATGGGCTTTAGCGAGGAGGGAAAACGTGTCATGGCGTGGCTCAGTGGGCTGAATCGAATTGTTATAATATAACTTATTTGCGTTGACCAGCAAGCTGCGTTTCAGTCGGCACGTGACCACGCTATGATGGCGCTCACTGAAAGGGGATAGAGATGGGTGTGATTGCGGATAATCGAGCGCTAAACGAGTTAAAAGCCATTCGTGCGGAGTGCCAGCGTCGCGTCAAAAAAACGGCCTGGACGTCTGCGGGCGCAGCGGTGATTCCCGTGCCCTTGTTGGACGTGGTGGTGGATGTTGGCTTATTAATGAAGCTGATCCCTGAGATTAATCGGGCGTTTGGTTTGGAGCCTGAGCAAATTCAGGCCATGTCAGACGAGAGTCGTTTAAAGGTGTGGAAACGCCGCGCCGAACGGGGCAGCGAGCTCATTGGCATGGTGGTGACGCGTGAGCTGATTAAGCGCAGCGTGCAGGGCTTGGGGACACGCTTAGTGGCCAAGCAAATTACTAAATTTATTCCCTTGGGCGGCCAGATTGTTGCAGCAACCATTGGTTATTGGGTGATGCGCCGCATGGCCATGACGCATGTGGATGACTGCTTTGAAGTAGCGTGCGCGGCACGGGGTATTAGCGACCGTTAAGGCTGCTTTTGATTATTGTTGAGGAGTGCGGAAGGCATGAAAGGCGCGGAAACCCTGTTGAAAGCAAGCAGCTCGGCGTCGGGACGTCGCTACCGTGGGGTTAGCGAAGAGGTTCGGCGTTCAGAGCGTCGGCAACGCTTTATTGAAGCGGGTCTCGATGTGTTTGGTGGCCGCGGCTATCACAGCTCTACGGTGCGCAGCATTTGTGCGTCGGCGGGTTTGACCGAGCGTTACTTCTACGAGTCCTTTGAGAACAGTGAAGACCTGCTCTGTGCGGTCTATAACGCCTGCGTTCAGCGTCTACGTGAGCATATGTTGGCGGCGCTAGTGGAAGCACCTGAGGAGCCAGAAGTCATGGCTCGAATTGCCCTTCATCAAGTCTTTGAATGTGTGCGTGAGGATCCGCGTCTGGCACGCATCCTGTTTATTGAAGTATTGGGCGTCAGTGAGCGAGTGGACATGATGTATCGCCTCACCGTGGAGAATTTCACAGCCTTAATGGTGCGACTGATGAAGTCCTTATTTGGTGATGGCAAATTGCCGCCGCCGCTCGAAGCCGAAATTATGGCGAATGCATTAATTGGCTCGATTGTGGCCACAGCTGGGCGTTGGTTGTTGCTGGGCTTCTCAACACCCGTGGATGCCGTAGTAGAAAACTTGCATACGATTTTCAAGGGCGTGATTCGTCAGCTCACTAGCGTGGCGGCCGAACATAATTCATCCGTCGCTGAATGATGCGCGTTCGCCTTTCGAGGTAACGCGTACTACGGTGTTTATCGTAATAACGCGGGTTTGGCACCATGGCCGCCAATCTCGCTGCTTCGTTGGGCGTGAGCGCAGAGGCGGGCTTGCGATAGTAATGACGGGCCGCGGCTTCCGCACCAAACACGCCATCGCCCCATTCAATGACGTTCAAATAAATTTCAAAGATGCGGCGCTTCGTCATCATCTGCTCCAGCATGAAGGTGATGATGGCTTCTTCGCCTTTGCGCCACGGCGTGCGTTTGCCGGATAAAAATAGATTCTTAGCCAGTTGCTGAGAGATCGTCGAGCCGCCAGCGACAATGCGACCTTTCTTCAGGTTTTTCTCCCAAGCGGTTTGCATGCCTTCCCAGTCAAAGCCTTCGTGCTGAAGAAACTTCGCATCTTCAGAAGCCATTACCGCGCGCTTTAAGTTGCGCGAGATCCGCTCATAGGGAACCCAGCGATGATGCAGCTCAGCCTCGGGGTCATCATCCCGCATGTCAGCTAGGCGCGCACTCATAAAGGCCGAGCGCGATGGGTTGTGTTCTATCCACCAGCACACATGCGCAAACAGCCAGCCTTGGTAGAGCAGCACCAAGGCAAGGGTCAGAAGTGTGAGGCGCTTAGCCAGCTTCATCATGGCGGATTTAAGCGTGATAACCGGTGGCGCGCTCGACTTCGGCGCGGGCGCCGAGAATGACCGGAACGCGTTGGTGCAGGCCGGTGGGGGCGATATCCATGATGCGAACACGACCCGTGGTGGCTGCGCCGCCCGCTTGCTCTACCAGCCAGGCCATGGGGTTGGCTTCATACATAAGGCGCAGCTTGCCGCCCTTGCTAGCGGTTTTGCTGTCGAGCGGATATAGAAACACGCCGCCACGGGTCAGGATGCGATGCACATCGGCGACCATGGCCGCGATCCAGCGCATATTGAAGTCCTTGCCGCGCACGCCGGTCTTACCCTCGAGCAGCTCGCCCACATAGCGTTGCACGGGAGCTTCCCAGTGACGCTGATTAGACATGTTGATGGCGAACTCTTGTGTTTCCTCGGGGATCATCATGCCCGACGTGGTGAGCAGAAATTCGCCGCTGTCTGGATCGAGCGTGAAGGCGTCCACGCCATGGCCCACGGTGATAATGAGCTGAGTCGCCGGGCCATAGATGGCATAGCCAGCGGCGACTTGAGCGGTGCCTGGCTGAAGAAACGGCGTGACTTCCGCGGTATTGCTGCCGGGGGCTGTTTCAAGCACCGAAAAAATTGTGCCGACGGGCGCATTGATATCGATATTGGAGGACCCATCGAGTGGGTCAAACAGCAGTAGGTAGCGGCTGTTTTCGTGTGTGGTCACCGGGAAAGGATCGTCCATTTCCTCAGAGGCCATGCCAGCCAAATGGCCGCCCTGAGCGTGCGCGGCCAGGAGCATGTCGTTAGAAATAACGTCGAGTTTTTTCTGGTCTTCGCCTTGAATGTTCTCACTGCCGGCTTGGCCGAGCATGCCAGTCAGTGCGCCACGGGCAATGGCAGCGCTAATGTTGCGACAGCAGTCGGCTGTGATCTGTAAGGTCTGAATTAAGTCTTGGGGAAGTGGCACAGGGGATTGCTGCAACCAGCGAGTAAACGTCAGGCGGGACATAGGGGCTCCGGCAATAGGCAGTGGCGGTATTAGCGCCTGATTTGCCGCAAAGTATAACAGTGCCTTGCGCTTAACAATGGCTAGACAGTTCGCCATCGGCTGCTCAGAATCTGACGCAGTAGTTTCGTGATGACTTAATGGAGTAAGACGATGAGCTTAGTAAAAGAATTTCGCGAGTTTGCCATACGTGGCAATGTCATTGATCTCGCTGTCGGTGTGATTATCGGCGCTGCTTTTGGCAAAATTGTTTCATCCTTTGTGGGCGATATTGTGATGCCACCTTTGGGTGTCTTGGTCGGTGGCGTGAACTTCTCTGATCTCGCGGTAACGCTGCAAGCGGCGGCGGGTGACAAGCCTGCGGTCATGCTGGCCTACGGTAAATTTATTCAAACCATTTTTGATTTCGTCATTATTGCCTTCGCCGTGATGATGGGCGTGAAGGCCATTAACAGTCTGAAACGACCTGAGCCCGCAGCGGCCCCAGCGGAGCCTGTCGCCCCAGCACCCAGTGCTGAGCAAGCATTACT
>Ga0255101_1000081_pt1 | contig 26119 bp, 30 predicted proteins | sample Colum_Colum_RepC_2_FD_188588 | JGI IMG/M metagenome (GOLD analysis project Ga0255101, IMG submission 188588) | Freshwater microbial communities from Columbia River, Oregon, United States - Colum_Colum_RepC_8d | ecosystem: Environmental > Aquatic > Freshwater > River | place: USA: Oregon...
CTGCTTCACTGGTTTCCGCTAGATCGGCTTCACGCTGGCTAACCGCCAGACTAATGGGCACCAGCAGCGGCTGCGCCACAATGCCTTCACCACCCTGAGCTCGCTTCAAACGCTCATACACGATGCGCTCGTGCGCCGCATGCATGTCCACCAGAATCAACCCCTCGGCATTTTGCGCCAAAATATAGACGCCATGCAGCTGCCCCAAGGCATAACCCAAGGGCGGCGGCCCTGCCTGATCATCCGACAAAGCCATCGCTGGCGCGGTCGCGGGGACACGCAGATAGTCTGCAAAGGCTTCTCGCGCTGACCCGCCGGCACTCCAGTCCAACCCGGCCTGGTGAGTGGGCGCGGCATATTGAGGCATCTCGCCTGCCAGCACTGGGCTCACCGAACCCGATGCGCCCAGCCAGACCCCCGCTGTCTCATGATGCACGGGCGCAGCATCCTGTGGACGCACACTCGCCAACGCACGATGCAAGCCCCGGTAAATAATGTCGTGAACACTGCGTTGCTCGCGAAAACGCACTTCGTGCTTTGTCGGATGCACATTCACATCGACCGCCGCCGGATCTATATCGAGATACAGCACAAATGCCGGATGACGCCCATGAAATAAAACATCCGCATAGGCCTGACGCACCGCATGCGAGACGGTTTTATCGCGAACATGGCGACCATTGACAAAAAAGTACTGGAGATCGGCTTGCGCACGCGAAAACGTTGGCAAGGCAATCCATCCGTGTAAATGAATTCCTGCCGACTCAATGGACACTGGCTGCGCTGCCGCGACAAAGGCCGGGCCACAGACCTGACTCAAGCGTCGCTTTAAGGACAGCTCATCGTGTGCTGGCTTGAGCTGCCAGAGCTGGCGCTGGTTATGACTCAGGCTAAAACTGACCTGCGGCGCCACCAAGGCCAGTCGGCGCACGGTTTCTTCTAAATGGCCGAATTCGGTGGTTTCACTGCGCAAAAATTTCCGGCGGGCGGGCGTATTAAAAAACAAATCGCGCACATCAACCGTCGTTCCGCGTGGATGGCGCGCGGGCTCGACCACCGCCGACATATCACGCCCTTCTGAGCGCACGGCCCAGCCCACACCCTCTTCCACTTGGCTAGAAGTGAGTGTGAGGCGAGACACCGAAGCTATCGAAGCTAAGGCCTCTCCGCGAAACCCTAAGGTGGCCACGGCTTCTAGATCGTCTAAATGATGGATTTTGCTGGTGGCATGACGCGCCAAGGCTAACGGCAAATCTTCCTTAGCAATGCCGTCGCCATCATCGCGAATACGCAGCCCCGCAATACCACCCTGCTCGACTTGAACATCAATGGCGCGTGCACCGGCATCAATGGCATTTTCAATTAGCTCTTTCGCCACCGAGGCGGGGCGCTCGACGACTTCACCCGCCGCTATCTGGTTAGCCAGGCGGGCATCAAGCAAATGAATACGGGCCACGCGGCAACCTCAGTTTTGATCGAAATAGGTGCCGGGCACCGGATACTGACGACAGAAATTGAGAATTCCATTGCCAATCTTTACTGCCAATTCGCGCTGATAGTCACTATCAGCTAAGCGTTGCTCTTCATCTGGATTCGAAATAAACCCCGTCTCAACCAGCAGCGACACCATGCCCGGCTCTTTTAAAACAGCAAAGCCGGCCTGCTCCACCCGTGGGCTGTGCAATTTGCCCACAAGCGGCTGCATTTCTCCCAAGATCATCCTGCCCATTTCCAAGCTGTGCTTGAGCGTGCCCTCAATCAACATGCCCGCTAAAACACCGGAGATATCGTCGCTCACAGCAACCGCACCACCGATTAAATCCGATTTATTTTCCTGCTCCGCTAACTGTTGGGCAAATCGGGAGGTTGCGCTGTTAGCTCCTTTTAACGACAACGCAAATACTGAAGCGCCATGCGCTTTACGGTTGGGCGCTGAATCCGCATGAATGGAGACAAAAATATCGGCTCGGTGCTCTTCACGGCCAATTTTGCGACGCTGCTGCAACGGTATAAAAAAGTCGCCATCGCGCGTTAACTCAGCCTTAATTCCGTCTTGATCATTGAGATAGTTCGCCAGCTCACGGGAAATCGCTAGGGTCACCCGCTTTTCATACGTACCCATACTGCCAATCGCGCCGGGATCTTCACCACCATGGCCAGGATCAATCGAGACGACGATTTTACGTCCACTGGATTTAAACAGGCCTGACAACCCACGCGAGGGTTTTTCCGGCAACTTAATTTCGGGCAATTTAGGCTCGGCGCGAACCGCGGCTTTGGCCTTCGCAGGAGGCACCACCTCAATGACGGTATTAGTATTCCGAGGCATCAGATCGATAACAAGGCGATGTTGGTATTGAGCGCTGGGGCTAAGCGCAAATACTTTGGCCTCTGCTTCTTGCTTTAAGTCCAGAATCAGTCGCGGTGTACGCGAGCTCGTATCCAAACGCATCGCTTCGAGAGCCCCTACTTGAGCGGGCCAGCGTGGCCCTTCTATCGTGGTATTAGCCCCTGGCAGCAAAATAATAATGCGACCCGGCGTACTGTCTTCGCTGACACGAAACTCAGTTGCTTTATCCAGCTCTAAAACCAGACGCGTACTGTCCTCACCGCTCCAAGAACGTACGCCGACAATCTGCGCCGCCAAGGCGCTCACAGACCATAAACAGAATGCCGATACGAAAAGCCAACGCCCCCAACCTAACGCCTGCTTCATGCAAAAGTTCTCATATAAATATCGTTAGCCGCACGAGATACAGCCGTCAGACGCGCAACCCGTCCAGAACCACTCTCAGCAACATCTAGGGCTATCAACCAATCCGGTGACGGCAGCAACGGTTCGCCACGAACTGGCCACTCCACTAGCGCCAAGGCCTGAGGGTGAAAGTAATCTCTAAAGCCCATGAGCTCCAGCTCTTCCGGATCGATTAATCGGTACAAATCAAAGTGATAAATCGTGGTGTCCGGCAGCTCATAAGGCTCGACCAAGGTATAGGTCGGGCTTTTGACTGGGCCTGTATGCCCATACGCCTGCAAAATTCCGCGCGTCAGCGTTGTCTTTCCAGCCCCTAAATCACCCTGCAAATAGACCACGCCTGAGCCTGAAAATAACTTGCCCAGCGTTTGCCCTAGAGCAACTGTCGCTTCAGCGTCGGCTAAATTAAATGTTTGAGATGGCATCAACAAACTCACTTTAAAGCATCTTAGGGTTCAATAAGTGGCGCAAAGGCTGCCATAAATCGGAGGCCAGCATTCCTCGCTGCCCCTGTTCAGCGGCTATATCACCGGCACGGGCATGCAAACTCACCGCCAGCGCCGCCGCCTCAAATACAGGCACATGCTGTGCCAACAACGCCGCAACCACGCCCGCCAAAATATCGCCCATTCCCGCCGTGGCCATGCCCGGATTGCCCGCAGGGCATTGCCAACATTGCTTACCGTCGCTAATTAACGAGCCCGCACCTTTAAGGATGACGACCCCGCCATACCGCGACTGCAACGCCTTAACTGCCGACACTCGATCCTGCTGAACCGCTTGCACTGAACAGTTCAACAAGCGCGCCGCTTCACCCGGGTGCGGCGTCAGCACACGCTCAGGATGGGGCTGCGGATTTTGTGCCAGCCAGCTCAAACCATCTGCGTCTAATACTTGTTTTTCTCCGGCCTCGGCCAACGTAGGCCAGAGCTGCTGCGCCCATGCCCCCAGCCCCAGCCCAGGACCAACCACCACCACTCGAGCCCCGTTCAGCAAGGGCTGCAATTCGCTGCGCTGAGCCACCGATTTCGCCATTAGCTCAGGCCGGTGCAGCCATAACGTAGCCGCTGTTAGCGGAGCGCAAGCCACCTGCGTAACGCCTGCGCCACACCGTAATGCCGTTTCTGCCGCCAGCAAAATAGCCCCGCTATAGCCGACATCACCGCCTACCAAAAGCGTGGGTCCGAACTGGCCTTTATGGGCATCACGCGCACGGGGCTTCAGCCAGCACTGCGCTAAGTCAGCATGCAACGCATCTGTGATCAGGATGGGGTTGGTCTTGGTGGTCATCCCCTAAGAATGGCAGAATGCGCGCCATGAGGCGACTCCCTGTGCAGCAAGAAGCCAGCAATACGCTTAATTTTAACGAACTCGCCACCGACATTAAGCGCTGGGGGCGAGAACTCGGCTTTCAACAAGTCGGCATTACCGACACCGATCTCGGCGAGCACCCTGAGCATCTGGCGAACTGGCTGGACAAGGGCTTTCAAGCCAATATGGAATGGCTTCGTGAGCCCAAACGTGTCGATCCGGAAGCGTTGATTCCAGGCACGAAACGCATCATTAGCTTACGCATGGACTATTTGCCAGCCGAACCACGCATCCATGAAATTCTGAATGACGGTAACCGAGCTTACTTGGCGCGTTATGCCCTGGGCCGCGATTACCACAAAATTATTCGCAAACGCTTACAACAGCTGGCGGATCGCATTGTTGCAGCGGTCGGGCCTTTTGGTTATCGCGCGTTTGTCGACTCCGCCCCAGTGCTGGAAAAAGCGCTGGCCAGTCAAGCGGGCCTCGGCTGGATGGGCAAGCACACGGTCATCCTGAATCGCAGCGCTGGCTCCTACTTTTTCCTTGGGGAGTTATTTACCGACTTACCGCTACCCGTGGATACGCCCGTCACGAATCATTGCGGAAGCTGCCAAGCCTGTATCGATGTTTGCCCGACAAAAGCCATCGTCGCGCCGTACACACTCGATGCCGGCAAATGCATTAGCTACTTAACGATTGAATACCGCGGCGTGATTCCCGTTGAATTAAGGCAAGCGATAGGCAACCGCATTTTTGGCTGTGATGACTGCCAACTGGTTTGCCCCTGGAATCGCTACGCTCAAGCCAGTCAGGAGCCAGCTTTCACGCCCCGCCACGCCTTTGACGGCCCATCCCTGCTCGATCTTTGGGCTTGGGATGAAGCCACCTGGCTAAAGCAAACCGAAGGCATGCCCCTGCGCCGCATGAACTACGCCAGTTGGCTAAGAAATCTCTCGATCGCTTTGGGAAATGCGCCGCAGTCTGCGGAGATTTTGACTGCACTTCAGGCTCGCAAGCAGTCACTCGCGAACAGCGAGCAACTCGATGATGTGCTGGCCGAGCACCTAGATTGGGCGATCAACCAGCAACAACTTACTCTTCGCTAAAGCCAGGCAGCTTGAAGAAGTACTGACGGTAGTAGCGCAACTCTTCAATGGAGTCCTTCACGTCATCTAAGGCCAGGTGCGAGCTCTTCTTGGTGAATCGCTGCAACAAATCGGGATACCAGCGACGCGCCAACTCTTTAACCGTGCTCACATCTAAATTACGGTAGTGAAAGAAAGACTCGAGCTTGGGCATGCTGCGATACAGAAAGCGGCGGTCCTGACAAATCGAGTTACCGCAAATCGGCGACTTTTTAGGGTCAACAAAACGACTCAAAAACTCTAGCGTCTGGGCCTCAGCGTCAGCCTCTGAAATGGTGCTGCGCCGAACGCGCGAGATCAGGCCTGAATTACCGTGCTGCGTGGTATTCCACTCATCCATGGCATTTAGCACGATGTCTTTTTGGTGAATGGCCAGCACTGGGCCTTCCGCCAAAATATTGAGATGCGCATCCGTCACGATGGTTGCAATCTCAATGATACGATCCGTGTCAGGGTTCAACCCGGTCATTTCCAAATCAATCCAGACCAGATTGCTCGCTTTGTTAATACTCATGAACACTCCCAGCACTCGCCATCAGTGGCACAATGGCCACAAGCATAGCAGACCGCGACAGCCCAGCCCGATAGGAATTGCATGAGTCAACGCCGCATTAGCCGCCAACAAGGTTTTCGAATTGATCGCATTCAATCGGAACGTATCGCGCGCGCAGAAAAACGTGAAGCAAAGGCTGATGCCTTGCTTGCGGGTGGCGAACTGGGTGCTGAGCAACGCGGCCGCGTGATTGCTCACTATGGTGTGCAACTCGCCATTGAGGCGCTGGAAGGCGACCTACAGGGTCAGCGCTTTCGCTGCCATCGACGCAGCAATATCGATGCCTTGGTCACCGGTGATCACGTGATTTGGCAACCCGCTGCCGATGGACTCACGGGCGTCATTACTGCGCTCATGCCCCGACACTCGGTGCTCGTACGTCCCGATCCTTACAACAAGCTCAAGCCGGTTGCGGCCAATATTGATCGCATTCTGCTGGTCATTGCTCCCGAGCCAACGCCCTCACCTGAGCTGATTGACCGCTACCTCATTGCCTGCGAAACCACCGGCATCCGTCCGGTCATTGTGTTAAATAAAGCCGATGTGATGACGCCAATACAGGCCAAAGAACTGGGCGCACTCCTCGAGAGTTTTGCAGCACTGGGTTACGAAACCCGCACGCTGTCGGCCCATGGCGACATGGGCGATCTGCATGCCTTAGTCGCACAACGCACCGTGGTTTTTGTCGGCCAGTCTGGCGTGGGCAAGTCCTCCCTTATTAATGCACTGCTACCGGATGTGAACCAAAAAGTGCATCAGCTTTCCACCGGCTCTAAGCTGGGCCAGCACACCACCACCACCGCGATCTGGTTCGATTTGCCGGCAGGTGGTGCGCTCATCGACTCGCCCGGCATTCGCGAATTTGGTGTTTGGCACATGGATCGTGAGCAGCTTTTATCAGGCTTTATTGAGTTCCAAGATCACTTAGGGCAATGTCGTTTCCGTAACTGCAAACATGCGCGGGAGCCCGGTTGCGCGCTCTTGCAGGCCGTTGAAGACGGTCATATCCAAGCACGCCGTTTGGCCAGCTTTCAACGTCTGATCAGTGAATTGGAAGCACGCTAACCGCAGGGTATACTCCGGCCTTTTCCGCCACTGCTTATTGAGTAAATCATGGATCGCGTTTTTGAGTTTATGGGTAACCACCCCATGCTGGTCAGCAGCTTTATCGCGCTGCTCATTGCCTTTGTTGTCACTGAGTCGCAACGTGGCGGCCGTCGCATTTCCGGCAATGAGCTATCTCGCTTGGTGAATCAACACGATGCGCGCGTCATTGATATCCGCAATGTTCAGGAATTTCGTGAAGGCCATATCACCGGCAGCATGAATGTTCCCTACAGCCAGGTCAGTGAAAAAGCAGCGGAACTGGTCAAGCTCGGCAAGCCCATTATTGTGGTCTGCGCCTTGGGTCAAGTCGCCAGTACGGCAGCTAAAACGCTGAAACTCGCCGGCGCGACTGACATTAGCTTTCTCGGTGATGGCATCTCAGGCTGGCGCCAACAAGGCCTGCCCCTCGTCCGTTAATTCTGCGTGATCGCTGAGAGCAAACATGAACGATATTGTCATCTATACCACGCAGGTTTGCCCTTACTGTGTGCGCGCAAAACAATTGTTTCAGCGTAAAGGCCTGACCTATCGCGAAGTCGATGTAAGCTTCGATCAGGCCGAGCGCATGGCCTTGGTGGCTCGCACGAAGCAGCGCACCGTGCCACAAATTTTTATTAACGATCAACATATCGGCGGCTGTGATGACCTGTATGCGCTAGAGCGCAATGGTCAACTTGACGCCTTACTAAATACTTAACGCGAACCCCTAACGAGAATAACCATGTCCGACGCCGTACAGCCGCAATTTGCTCTGCAACGTATCTACTTAAAAGACAGCTCATTTGAAGTGCCAGGCGCGCCCCGCGTGTTTTTGCAGACCTGGAGCCCAGAAGTCAGCATCGAGCTCTCCACCGCGCACGAGCGTCTTGAAGATGGCAGCCATTATGAAGTCACACTCGGCCTGACTGTTACCGCCAAAAATGAAGGCCAGGTCGCCTTTTTGGTTGAAGTAAAGCAAGCCGGGATTTTCCAAGCTCAAGGCTTTGCCGAACCTGAACTCGGGCCCTTGCTAAACGCATACTGCCCGAACCTGCTCTTCCCTTATGCGCGTGAAGCGATTTCCGACATTGTCGGCAAGGGCAGCTTTCCACAGTTATTACTGCAGCCCATCAACTTCGATGCCGTTTACGCTGAGCGTCAGCGTCACGAAGCTGAAGAGGCCGCTGCCTCCACCGCTCACTAAGTGCTTCTGGCGCCAAGCTCAGCGGCCATTCACGAAGCCCGCTTGGCGCCATGCCTCATAGACCATAACAGCCACACTGTTTGATAAGTTCAAACTGCGACTATCTGCCTGCATGGGCAATCTTAGCCTGTGTGCTGAATCAAATTCAGCCAAGTAATGCGCTGGCAAGCCTCGCGTCTCCGGCCCAAACACCAACACATCACCAGCCTGGAAGCTCGTCTCAAAGGCGGAGCTTGAACCTTTGGTGGTGATAGCAAACCAGCGCTGCTCACTTAAGGCCAGCCGAAGCGCCGACCAGTCATCGTGAATTTTGATCTGAGCCCATTCGTGGTAATCCAGACCAGCACGCTTTAGCTTGCTATCGTCCAGCTCAAAGCCCAGTGGCTTCACTAAATGCAGGCTAGCCCCCGTGTTAGCACACAAGCGAATGATATTGCCGGTATTTCCGGGGATTTCCGGCTCAAACAGAACCACATTCCACATTGCCTTACTCACTCAAATTGAACAAAAAACGATTCGTCTAGCGTCAACCTATCCCATGAACACCCGTTGATTAAGGCGTGATGATTAGTTGAGCATATCGATTATGGATCTTGTCGCGAACAGCGCTCTCGCCTATGGTGTGCGTTCTTTAAGTTCGACACCCAAAGTTATGACTGCACGCCGCCCCGCCCCGAACTCCATCGAGGTTTTTTTACGCGATGTGAGTCGACGCGCCCGTATGACGGCTGAGTTTGCCACGCGCGATCGCGATGTCGCGCAAGATATTGTGCAAGAAGCGATGCTGACACTGGTATCCAAGTACGGACAACACGACCCAGCCAGCTGGGGACCATTATTCCACCGTATTTTACACAGCCGATTAATGGATCACTTCCGCCGCGAAACACGGCGACGAAAATGGTTCACATTTTTGGAGTCTCCTGATGAAGAAGGCGTGGAAGATCCATGGCAACAGATTCCGGAAACCGTGGACCACAACCCCGTCACGCTGCTGCAGCGTGCCGACAACATGGATGTCGTTTTAGACGCCGTGAAAGAGCTGCCCATGCGCCAACAGCAAGCCTTTTTGCTGCGCGCCTGGGAAGGTTATGACACCGCGCAAACTGCTGAAATTATGGGTTGCGCCGAAGGCAGCGTGAAAACGCATTACTTCCGCGCGCTAAACAACATTCGGGCGAAGCTGGGTGCTATTGGCACCACGGCGGAGGATATGACATGAGCAACGAACTCACGTTGGATGACGCACGCCTCGCCGCGCGCGTTGCCGCCACATTAACCAAAGCCGCCAGCGAAGCGGATGCCGCATGGGAAGCCCGCGTCGCCGATATCGCCGCTGGTCGCCTTAAGCCGCCCACCCGCCCGCATCGCCTGCAATGGTCTGGTGGCCTCGCATTGGCAGCCAGTGTGACCTTTATGTTGGCCATGCCAGGCAGTTGGCTCATGAAGGCCAGCAGCAGCTCTCAAGCTGCCGTTCCCGCCGGTGTTGAAGGGCAAATGCTAGAAGAAATTGATTGGCTGATGGCCATGGAGGAAGCTGCCAGTGAAGGCCGTTAATGCGCTCCTTTGCCTAGCCGTTTGTGGCCTGCTGAGTAACTTCGCGGCAGCGGATGCCCCTGATTGGGATCGCCTGACGCCTGAGCATCAGCAGGTCTTAGCTGACTTTCAGTCGACTTGGGAGACACTGCCCAGTGAACGTCGCGAAAAACTCTTGAAGCGTGCGGATAATTGGCAGCAGTTATCCCCGGATTGCCGAGAGGCTTTGCAAAACCGTTGGCGTGAGCTGCGTGAACTTCCACCTGAGGTTCGCAGCACATTGCGTGAGCGCTGGCAGAGCATGACGCCCTTGCAGCGTCGTGAGGCCATGCAAAACAGCCCGCATAAAGCACGCTGCCCAAAAGCTAACTAACGTCCACTTTTGCTGCTGGCAGGGAACGCCAGCGCAGACTCACTCCTCCTCGTCGTCACCCGCCACGGTTAAACCCAACTCTTTAATTTTGCGCGTCAGCGTATTACGCCCCCAGCCTAAAACCACGGCGGCATCTCGACGGCGTCCGCCGGTATGCTGCAAGGCCTCAAGAATCAACACGCGCTCAAATGCAGGGCCCGCCGCATCCAACAAAGGCATGGTCGGAGAGTTTTGTAATGCCCGTTTTGCCCATTGCGCCAGCGATTGCTCCCAACCCGTAGAGATTAACTGCGGCTCTTGCTCGCCACCCGGCTGCAACTCCGGCGGCAGATCCGAGATCAGCACTTCGCGACTCGAGGCCATCACGGTGAGCCATCGGCAGGTGTTTTCTAGCTGACGGACATTGCCGGGCCAAGGCAACTGCTGCAAATAACTGGCGGCCTCGGGCGTCAGTGACTTGGGATCTACTTGCAGCTCCCGAGCGGCACGCGTCATAAAGAATGCGGCCAAACGAGGGATATCTTCGCTGCGATCACGCAAGCGCGGGATGTGCACCCGAATCACATTGAGTCGATGAAACAAGTCCTCACGGAACTTGCCCTCTGCCACCAACTTCTCTAGGTTTTGATGCGTTGCCGCAATGATTCGAACATCGACACGGACCGGCACATGCCCGCCCACGCGATAGAATTCATTGTCGGCTAGCACCCGCAGTAATCGGGTTTGGGTATCGATGGGCATATCGCCAATCTCATCGAGAAAGAGTGAGCCGCCGTTGGCTTGCTCAAAGCGTCCGACGCGCTGAGTACTTGCGCCGGTGAACGCACCTTTTTCATGGCCAAAGAGCTCTGACTCCATGAGCTCCTTGGGAATTGCCGCCATATTCAGCGCAATAAAGGGTTTACGCGCTCGTGGCGAGTGCTGATGAAGCGCACCGGCAACCAGCTCTTTGCCGGTGCCCGATTCGCCATTAATCAAGACGGTGATATTGGAGTTGCTTAAACGGCCAATGGCACGAAAGACCTCCTGCATCGCCGGAGATTCGCCAATAATACCGGTGCTGCGTGCCGTCTCGGTAAGATCTGGCACCGCTTCGATCTGCTGCTCTTCATGGTGAGCAATTGCGCGCTTCACGAGGGCAACGGCCTCGTCCACATCAAAGGGCTTGGGCAGATACTCGAAGGCCCCACCTTGGTAAGACGCTACCGCTGAACTTAAGTCCGAGTGCGCTGTCATGATGATGACCGGCACATCAGGGAATCGATCGCGCACCTTGGCAAGAAAACTTAGCCCATCCATGCCCGGCATACGGATATCCGTCACAATTACTGCCGGCTGCTCGTCATCGAGCTGGTCCAGCGCGCTGCCGGCATCTTCAAAACACGTTGCCTTTAAACCTGCCTGAGTCAGGGCGCGCTCCAGAACCCAGCGAATGGCGCGATCATCATCGATAACCCATACCTGTTTCGTCATCATTTTTTGGCATCCAAAGGCAGAAAAATACTAAACGTGGTATCACCCGGCTTCGACTCACACTCGATCAGACCGTGGTATTGATGAATGATGTCCTGTGCAATCGACAGGCCAAGTCCGGAACCGCCGGCGCGGCCACTCACCATGGGGTAAAACATTGACTCCAAGAGATCGCCGGGAATCCCGGGGCCGTTGTCACGAATATCTACCCGAAGCACCAAGCGATGGCGCGTGGCACCAATGGTGAATTGCCGCACCGGACGTGTCCGCAGGGTCAACGTGGGCTCACGATCACTGGGATTTTCGAGCAAGGCTTGAAAGGCATTACCGCCGATGTTGAGCATGGCCTGAATGATTTGATCAGGGTCCGCCACGATATCGGGCAATGACGGGTCATAATCGCGAATCAGCTGAACGCGACCATCAGCCTCGGCAGCCAGCAAACCCGCCACCCGCTCCAAGCACTCATGCACATTCATACTTCGGATAGTGGGCAACCGCCGGGGGCCTAACATACGGTCCGCCAGTGAACGCAAGCGATCAGCCTCTTCAATGATGATGCGCGTGTATTCCTTCAGATCCGCCGAGGGCAGCTCACGCTCCAACAACTGGGCCGCGCCTCGAATGCCACCCAACGGGTTTTTAATTTCATGGGCAACCCCGCGAACCAGCGTCCGCGTGGCGCGATGACTGGCCAACATGGCTTCTTCACGGGCAATACGCAGCAAGCGATCGCGCGGCTGTATCTCAATGAGCAGCTGTGTTTCCTCTTCGGGCGACTGCATGAGCGATACCGAATAATCCACCACGATATCGCGCAAACCAACGCGCAATAATGCCTCACGCTTAGTAAAGGGATGCCCACTATGCAGGGTTTCTTGCAGGGCTTCCTCGGTGTTTTGGTGCGTCTCAACCAGTACATCTGACAAGGCTGCACCAATGGCACGGGTATGACTCACCGCCAGCAAGCTTTCGGCTGCCGGATTTAAATAGCGCAGGCGAAGCTGTGTGTCGCATAACAGCACCGCTGTACTGAGATTATCGAGCAAGCGTTTGGCGATTCGGGCTTGGTGCATGAAAGTCTCAGGAATAGACAACGTAATGATGATTGCCTGCAAAAATTGCACCCATTCAGCGCAAATTGCTGGAATTGATGTCTCAGCGCCATCACGCCCCATACTGAGTCACACATAAGCCGCATGTAAGCGCATGAACCACTCAATTCGCACCAATATAGTGCAACACATTTCGTATATGCGCCACGACAGCTCAATCCGTGCTGCTCAGCATTTGCGCTACAATACGCGCCAAAGTTACTACCTGCGGTATCGCCCCCATGTCTGCTGCCAATCCCAAAGTCGGTTTCGTGAGCCTCGGTTGCTTCCGAACGCATCCTCACTCAGCTGCGCACCGAGGGTTATGAAATCTCGCCCAGCTACGATGGTGCCGATTTAGTCGTGGTTAACACCTGCGGCTTTATTGACTCAGCCGTGCAGGAATCGCTGGATGCCATCGGCGAAGCGCTGGCAGAAAATGGCAAGGTGATTGTTACCGGCTGCCTCGGCAAGAAAGCGGATGTGATTCGCGATGTACATCCCAGTGTGCTCAGTGTTACTGGCCCGCACGCCTACGAAGAAGTGATGAGCGCGGTGCATCTGCATTTGCCGCCCAAGGCCGACCACAACCCGTTCATTAATCTCGTGCCAGCACAGGGCATCAAACTCACGCCCAAGCACTACGCCTACCTGAAGATTTCCGAAGGCTGCAACCATCGCTGCACCTTCTGCATTATTCCGTCGCTGCGTGGCGATCTGGTCTCGCGCCCGATCGGTTCGGTGCTGACCGAGGCCGAGAATCTGGTCAAGGCCGGCGTGCAGGAGATCCTCGTGGTCTCGCAAGACACCAGCGCCTACGGCGTCGACCTCAAGTACAAGCTCGATTTCTGGGGCGGCCAGCCAGTGAAAACCCGCATGCTGGAGCTGTGTGAAGCGCTGGGCACCATGGGTGTCTGGGTGCGCCTGCATTACGTTTACCCGTACCCGCATGTGGACAACGTGATTCCGCTGATGGCAGAGGGCAAGATCCTGCCCTACTTAGACATTCCCTTTCAGCATGGCAGCCCGAGCGTGCTCAAGCGCATGAAGCGTCCGGCGCATGCCGAAAATACGCTAGAACGCATTCGCACCTGGCGCAAAATCTGCCCCGATCTCATTATCCGCTCCACGTTTATTGTCGGCTTCCCCGGCGAGACTGAGGCAGAATTCCAAGAGCTGATGGATTGGCTCAAGGAAGCGCAGCTTGATCGCGTCGGTTGCTTCCCCTACTCACCCGTTGAAGGCGCTGTGGCCAATGATGTCGCCGAAGCCGTGCCCGAGGACGTTAAGCTCGAACGCCACGAGCGCTTTATGAAACTCGCCGCCGAGATTTCAGCTGAGCGCCTGCAGCGCCGCGTGGGCCGCGTCGAAACGGTGCTAGTGGATGAGATCGACGACGAAGAGGGCGTTGCTATCGCCCGCTCCTATGCGGACGCGCCTGAGATCGACGGTAACGTCTTTATCGAAGGCACTGGCGCCGCTAACCTGAAGCCGGGCCAAAAGGTGCAGGTGCGCATCACTGAAGCGGATGACTACGACCTTTACGCTGAGATCGTCACTGCCTGACCCGAGCCGCTTGAGTTGAACCGCCTCGGGCTTAGCGGCCTGTAGGCGGGTCCGTCTTAACTCAGTAGCTTTCAGCGCTCAGAAATAGCCTTCACGCTTCTTTTTCTCCATAGAGCCGCTTTGGTCGCTGTCAATCAAGCGGCCTTGGCGCTCACTGGTGCGCGTCACAAGCATCTCAGCGATGATGTCTGGCACGGTGGTCGCCGTACTCTCCACCGCACCCGTTGATGGGTAGCAGCCCAGTGTCCGGAATCTCACTGAACGGGTGCTGATGCTGGCCAGCTCGTCGGCTGTCAGATGCTTGAGTATGCGTTCATCATCGATACAAATCAGCGCGCCATCCATATCAACCACCGGACGGGGAGCCGCGAAATAAAGCGGCACAATGTCGATTTTCTCCAGCCAGATGTACTGCCAGATATCCAGCTCGGTCCAATTCGATAAGGGGAAAACGCGAATGCTTTCCCCTTTATTAATGCGGCCGTTGTAGGTCTGCCAAAGCTCAGGACGCTGATTCTTTGGGTCCCATTGATGCTGACGATCGCGGAATGAAAACACGCGCTCCTTGGCTCGTGATTTCTCCTCATCACGACGGCCACCCCCAAAGCAGGCATCGAAACCATACTGGTCGAGGGCCTGCTTGAGCGCGACGGTTTTCATCTGGTCCGTATATTTCACAGAGCCAGAAGTGAAGGGATCAACACCCGCTGCCAACGCTTCCCGATTCACGTGCACGCGAATATCAAGGTCGTATTGCTCAGCGATACGATCTCGGAAGCTGGCCATCTCGTGGAACTCCCAGGTCGTATCCACATGGAGCAAGGGAAAGGGAATTCGCCCGGGCGCAAAGGCTTTGCGCGCCAAATGCAGCATCACGGTAGAGTCCTTGCCGATCGAATAGAACATGCACGGGCGCTCAAACTCAGCCACCACCTCTCGCATAATATAGATCGCCTCAGCTTCCAGTTGCCGTAAGTGGGACATGGTGTTGACCGGACTCATAACATCACCTGTTGGGCTAAGAAGGTGTACAGCGGAATACCGAAGATCAAATTTAGTGGGAACGTCACCACTAAGCTCATGCCGAAATAAAGCGCCGGGCGAGCCTCTGGAATGGCATGGCGCAGAACCGCCGGCACCACGATATAAGACGCACTGGCCGCAAGCACCATCAGCAGGATGGTGTCGGGCAGAGAGATGGAAGCCAGCAGACAAATCCCTAGCGCAAATAGTGCATGCAAGGGTGGTGCAATCAGTGCAAAGAGCACCAGCATAGGCGAGGCCGCACGTACATCTTTCACATTGCGGGCTACTTGCAGACCCATGTCCAGCAAGAAAAAGGCCAACATGCCTTTGAACAAATCGATCGAGAACGGTTGCATGACTTCGCGACCGGCATCGCCGGTAATCCAACCAATCGCCATGCCGCCTAACAGGAGCAATTGCGCGCCCTGCGTCAGCGACTCACGCAAATGATGACCCGCACCTGATTGCGCCACCGCATTTCCCACTACCGACTGACGACGTAGTCGATTCGCCATACTCACGGCAAAAATAACGGCAGGCGACTCCATGATGACTAATGCCGCGGCCATATGTCCGCCGGGTTGCAAGCCTTGGCCGTCAAGGAACTGAATGGCGGTGACAAACGTGACGGCGCTGACTGATCCGTAGGCTGCCGCAATCGCGATCGCATCCAGCGGTGCGGCATGGCGGCGAAGAAACGCGTAAGCACCGATCGGAATCAGCCAGGCCAGGAGGAGCGCAACCCCCAAACTTTTCGCCACATTGAAGTCCAGCCCGGTCTCGGCCAAGGCAAAACCGCCTTTCAAACCCAGCGCCATGAGTAAATACAGGGACAAAAAGTGTGAAATCGGTTTGGGAATTTCTAGGTTACTGCCCATCAAACCGGCAAGCACCCCGAACACAAAAAAGAGAATGGCTGGGTCCAGCAAGGTATTCATCAAGGTTCATCTCCAGTGATGGCAGATATTGTCCTTGCTACCGATACTTCGTGTAAAATCGATATTTAAATGACTAACCATAATAATTATCTATGGATGTATCCCTGAAGCAACTGCGCCTTCTTGTCGCCTTGGCAGACAGCGGCAGCATCAGTGCTGCTGCGCGCTTACTCCATGTCACGCAACCCACAGCATCCATGCAGCTAAAGGCGCTGTCGGAAGTGGTGGGATTGCCGCTACATGAGGTCATTGGAAAGCGCGTGCACCTCACCGAAGCCGGCCTGGCCCTGGTGGAGACGGCGCGAAATATGCAGCAGAGCTGGGAGGACTTTACGCAACAGGCAGATGCCTGGCGCGGACTGTCTCGAGGGCGACTCCGCGTGGCGGTGGTCAGCACAGCAAAATACTTTATGCCGAGATTAATCGGGCAGTTCTGCAGAACACATCCCGGCATAGATTTATCGTTGGAAATTTTGAACCGAGACGGCGTGGTGACACGTCTGCGTGAGAATCGCGACGACCTCTACATCATGTCCCAGCCCCCGATGGACATTCCGCTGGAAGACTCTATTTTCTTGCCCAACCCCATTGAGGTCATCGCACCCGCCGACCTGCCCAGCGACCAACTTCCCAACGATTTAGCCGCACTTTTGCAGCATCAACTGATCTTGCGCGAACCCGGCTCTGGCACCCGCATGGCCGTGGATCGCTGCCTAGCAAACGCCGGCTTGATTCCGCGAATACGGTTGGAGCTCGGGAGCAATGAAGCGATTAAGGAGTCCGTGGCGGGCGGCTTGGGCCTCGGCATTGTGTCTCGCCATGCCATTTCGCCCCTGACTCCCTCAGACAATGTAGTGGTGCTGTCGCTGCCCGGCTTTCCCTTACCGGCGGCATGGCATCTTGTGCATCCCGCCAGCAAACGCTTATCACCCGTGGCACAGGCCTTTAAAGATCACTTACTGCTGGCCGCGCAGCAGCTCAGCGAAAATGGATAACGCCACCTTCTTGCTCACTGATGACGCGAGTCAACAGATCCGCCAGCGTTTCTTGCGTGGTATTGCAAACCCACTGGCCGTCACGCCAGCCGCAGTGATAGCCTCCGGAGCGTGCCGCCACCCAGATTTCTTGCGTGGGACGTTGACGATTAATGATGACTTTGCTGCCATTCAATAACGTGACGGTTAGCATGCCGGAGCCTGCTTCCAAGTCGATATCTTCATCGAAATTTTCGATGCGGGTTTCGATATCAAGCAGTGTTGCGTCCACAAGATCCAAGTACTCATTTTCGTTCATGTGAAGTGCAACTCCATTCACTTAGGTCGTAAGCTGGGCTATGCCCCTATTTCAGGATAGTTTGCCATGAAGAAGCACTTTTCCCGAGCATTAATACTCTCCCGTGTGGTTATTGTTAGCTTGCTCGCAAGCACCGTGCTGCTCACTGCCTGCGGGCAATCGGGCAATCTTGTCCAGCCAAAAAAGACCTTTGACTCGCCCTCCTGATCAGTTCAAGGCATCATACGCACCTGCTTAACAGGATAGATTTCATGTCGACTTTGAATTTGCGTCACGGCCAGTTGCACCTCGAAAATACCGCGCTAACTTCACTCGCTGAACGCTTCGGCACGCCGCTATATGTGTACTCGCGCGCCACCCTAGAAGCAAACTATCTGGCCTTCGATCACGCCTTCGCCGATATTGATCACCAAGTCTGCTTCGCCGTAAAAGCCAATTCGAATTTGGCCGTGCTCAATGTTTTGGCGCGTCTGGGTGCGGGCTTTGACATTGTGTCTGCTGGCGAACTGGAGCGCGTGCTCGCGGCCGGCGGCGATCCAGCCAAGATTGTCTTTTCGGGACTGGGCAAAACAGCCGATGAAATGCGCCGCGCCTTAACCGTCGGTATCGCCTGTTTTAATGTGGAGTCGGAGGCCGAACTGATCCGCTTAAATGCGGTGGCTGCTGAACTGGGGGTGATCGCGCCGGTGAGCTTGCGCGTCAATCCCGATGTTGACGCACAGACGCACCCTTACATCTCAACGGGTCTCAAAGAGAATAAGTTTGGTGTCGCTATTGAGCGTGCACCCGTGGTCTATCGTCAAATTCAATCTCTGACGAACCTGCAAGCTGTTGGCATTGACTGCCACATTGGCTCGCAGCTCACCAGTACAGCGCCATTTTCCGATGCACTGGATCGTGTGCTGGCGATGATTGATCAGCTTGCCGCTGAAGGCACCACACTCAGTCATATTGATATTGGCGGCGGCTTGGGCGTTTGCTATCGCGATGAAACACCGCCAACGCCGGCTGAATATGCGGCCGTCCTACTGCCGCGCCTGAAAGCACGCGGACTCAAGGTCTATATGGAGCCGGGCCGTGCTATTGCCGCCACCGCAGGCGTATTGCTGACCCGCGTAGAGTTCCTCAAGCCGACAGAGCACAAGCATTTTGCCGTGATCGATGCCGCCATGAATGACCTGATTCGCCCCGCCCTTTACAGTGCGTGGATGGACATCGTGCCAGTCACCCCACGCGGCGAAGACACTGAAAGCCAGTGCTATGACATCGTTGGGCCCGTCTGCGAGACCGGTGATTTCCTCGGTAAAAATCGCGATCTACGCCTAGCTGCTGGCGATTTACTCGCGGTGACGGGTGCCGGTGCCTATGGCTTTGTCATGAGCTCGAACTACAACACCCGTGGCCGAGCAGCCGAAATCATGGTCGATGGCGACCAAGCATGGCAGGTGCGTCGCCGTGAAACGGTCGCTGATCTATTGGCTCTTGAATCGCTACTGCCCTGAACCCAGAATAGCCTTAACTTAGCTGGCTAATGCCAACGGGGCATTAGCAGCATCACCCGTTTTTCAGGAGACCGTTCATGCGTCTGGAATTCACCAAGATGCACGGCCTCGGCAACGATTTCTTGATGCTCGATTTGGTCACGCAACGCGTTCGTTTGGACGAAGCCTTGATCCGTCGCCTTTCCGATCGTCACTTCGGCGTCGGCTTTGATCAACTGTTGGTGGTCGAACCGCCTCATCAACCCGATGTCGATTTTCGCTATCGCATTTTCAATGCCGATGGCTCTGAGGTTTCCCAATGCGGTAACGGGGCTCGCTGCTTTGCGCGCTTTGTTCGCGATCGTCGCCTCACCCGAAAAGATACGCTGCGGGTAGAAACTGCCAGCGGCATTATTACGCTGCAAATTGACAGCCAGGGCTGGGTCACGGTCGACATGGGCCCGCCCCGACTAGAGCCCAACGCCATCCCCTTTGTGGCTGACAACGCTGCGCTGGACTACCGCATTGAAGTTGACGGTGAGCTCTACCAGATTGCCGCCGTCAGTATGGGCAATCCGCACGCCGTTTTGCGCGTAGACGACGCGGATAGTGCGCCCGTAGCCACATTGGCCCCCCGGCTGGAGTCACACCCGCGCTTCCCTGAGCGCGTCAATGTCGGCTTTATGCAGGTGATTAATCGTCAGGAAATTAAACTGCGTGTGTACGAACGCGGAGCAGGCGAAACCTTAGCTTGCGGTACGGGTGCGTGCGCGGCAGCCGTTGCAGCCATGCGCTGGGGCTTGGTTGATCGTGATATCAAGGTGCATTTACCTGGCGGCTCTCTGCGTATCCGCTGGAGCCATGACAACGCCAGCGTGCTGATGACTGGCCCTACTGCACGCGTTTTTGACGGTACGCTGCGGGTCAATGACGTAAATGATGACTAGTCCCGATCTCGTCACCCTCAGTGCGGAACACGTCGCGGCATGGTTGCGTAAACATCCACACTTTTTCGACGACTACCCGGCACTGCTCACCCAGCTGCACCTCAGTCACGACACCAATGCTGCGTCACTGATTGAACGCCAAGTGACTCAGTTGCGACGTCGCAATGAGGAGCTTGAGGAGCGTCTCAATCAATTAATTGCCATCGCCAGTGACAACGATCGCTTGTTTGGCCAATTACGCGAAGTCATGCTGGGCGTTCTCGACGCCGAAAGCGCAGCACAGCTGGGCACTCGCCTATACAGCGCGCTGCGTGAACCCTTTGGCTGCGAGCAACTGGCGCTCCTGTTATTTCGAGAGGAATGTGAGTCTCCTTGGCGCAGCTGCGTGCAGACAGAGTTTGAGCAACGCCTGCCCGGGCTGCTGCGCCACCATCACGCACTGGCCGGCAAGTGGCGTCGTGACGAACTGCGCTATCTGTTTGGTGATGACGGCCTACAACTCAGTTCGGCTGCACTGATTCCGCTCTTAAATGGCGACCAGGCAGTGGGCGTTATTGCCCTTGGTAGTACCGAAGCCAGCCACTTCCGTAGCAGCATGGACACACTCTTTATCACCCACCTCGGCGATATCATCGCGCGCTTAATTGCGCGGCTCGATCGTAGCGTCGCCCAAAGTGCATGATCAGTCGCGAACGTCTGGAACAGTTTCTCAGCTACCTTGCTAGTCAACGCCTGTGCTCGCCTCATACGCTCACAGCCTATCGCCTAGACATCAGCCGCCTCGCTAGCTATTTAGAACGCTGCGACGCGCACACTTGGGCAGACTTTCAGCGCCCCCAGCTGGAAGGCTGGATAGCCGAAAGCCGCGATGCCGGACTTTCGATACGCAGCATCCAACGACAATTGTCTGCTGTGCGCCGTTTTTATGACTGGCTGGGACGCTTCGATGAAGCCGGCGCGCACCCCACTCATGGTTACCAACTCAAGCGCATACGCCAAGATTTGCCACAGGTGCTGGATGTCGACCTCATGCAGCAGTTACTCGATGCGCCGGCACCCAAGGCAGAAAAAGAAGCTATCTTGTGGCGTCGCGACAAAGCCATTCTAGAATTGTTCTATTCCTCCGGACTGCGTTTGGCAGAGCTGGCTCAGCTGAAGCTGATGGATCTTGATTTAAGCGGCGGCCTCATTACTGTGCTCGGCAAAGGGCGCAAAACACGCGTTCTGCCGGTGGGCAAAATGGCACGCACAGCGATCACCGATTGGCTTAGCATTCGCCCGCAATTTGTTCGCGCGCCATCGGAGACTTGGCTTTTTCTAAACCAACGCGGCACGCGCTTAAGTGAGCGCAGCATTCAGATGCGCTTAGTGCATCAGGCAGAACGTATCGGACTTGATCGGCGACTCTATCCGCATTTGTTGCGACACTCATTTGCCTCGCATTTGCTGGAATCCAGCCATGATTTACGTGCGGTACAAGAGCTCCTTGGCCATAGCGATATTCGTGCTACGCAGATTTATACTCATCTCGATTTTCAACATTTAGCCACGGTCTATGACCAAGCACATCCCCGCGCAAAGCAGCGCAAGGACGAGACTTCATGAGCGCTATTTCACTACTCACACTCGATCTCGATAACACCCTTTGGGATGTCGAGAGCATCATCGTGAAAGCTGACGAAGACATGCATGCTTGGCTGGGGCAGCACTACCCAGCATCGCAAGCACTGGGGGTCAGCGGCTTCCAAGCCATCCGTCAACAAGTCATTGCAGAGCGTCGCGATATTGCCCACGACTTTAGCGCCATGCGTTTGACCATGCTGGAGCAATTATTGCTGGCCACAGGCTACGACCAGGAGCAGGCACGAGCGGGTGCGGCGGGCGCGTTTGATGTGTTCTATACCGGTCGCAATCGCGTGGTTTTATTTGATGGTGTGGCCGACACCCTGAGCGCGCTATCGCAACGCTTCCCTTTATTTGCCTTGAGCAATGGCAATGCCGACATTCATCGCGCGGGCATTGGCGCATGGTTTAAAGGGCACTTTTCGGCAGCTAAGGTAGGGCACGCCAAACCGCATCCCCGCATGTTCGAACAAGCACTGGCCGAGGCCGGTGTCAGTGCTCAACAAGCCGTCCATGTAGGCGATCATCCAGCCGAGGATATTGCTGCTGCTCAGGCGGTAGGGCTGCGTTCCGTATGGGTCAATTTCAGTCAGCAGGAATGGCCGCTCTCACGCCGCCCTGATGCGGAAATTCGCCACTTCAGTGAGCTTCCTGCAGCACTCGACTTACTCATTGCCGATCCCGAAACCAGCGCCAGCTGCTACCTAAAACGGTTACTTCACAGGTGACGATGACGCTCATCCAAGGGCGCCACGTGTAGCGTGATATCACAGGCCTTGAGCGTGGCCCGCATGGCATCTTCAATGTCATCGCAAAGGGCATGAGCCTCTGCAACAGACAGCGTACCCGGCACCAAGAGGCTACCGTCGACAAAGCGACGATGGCCTGATTTACGGGTGCGTAACGGACTGAGTTCCACCTCTGCTGGCATTAGCGGCAGTGCCGCCTGACGTAACGCTTGCAACTCCACGTCAGGGAGTGCCTCATCCATCAGGCCGGCTAAGGAAGGTGCCAGCAACTTAATCCCCGTGATCACTAGGTGCAGGGCAACCAGCAGGGCAATGGCTGGATCTATCCACGTCTGAGTGGGCCATACCCAAAGCGCCATGAGCCCACCGATCACCGCCACCGACGTCCAGACATCGGACAGCAAATGCTCCGCGTCGGCTCGCAGGGTTAAGCTGTCTTCTGCTTTAGCGACCGCAAAGAGTTTCCAAGCGGTCAGTCCATTGAGTACCGCTGCAACCGCAGCAATCAATAAGCCCCAACTTAGGGCATGGAGTGACTCCGGGGACCACAAGCGCTCCCACGCAGCGAAGGCGATGCCCACGGCAGCGATGAGAATGAGCAAGCCTTCTGCCGCCGAGGAAAAGTACTCTGCTTTGTCATGCCCAAAAGGGTGGTCTTGGTCTGCGGGCTGAGCCGCGATGGTCAGCACCGTAAACGCCAATAAAGCCGCCCCCAAGTTCACGAAGGACTCGATGGCATCGGACAGCAAGCTCACGGAGCCGCTGATATGCCAAGACCAAAACTTCAACGCCATGGTCGCCAGCGCGGTGGCAACGGACAGCAGCGCCATGCGCTGCAGTCGCGAGAAGCGATTTATCACCCGAAATAGCTCACAAAGATTCTGCGTCGGGATCGGGCGGCACTTCTTGAATACGTCCACCCGAGGCGAGGAAACGCTCCATCTCTTCCTCTAACTGACGACGTAGCGACTCCTTCGCCGAGGGGCTCAAAGTTTCAGCTTCAGCCACCTCACTGCGTGCCTTAGCAGCAACCTCCGGATCAATGTCTACCTCAACTTCAGGCTCTACGCTCTCAGCCTCTTCGGCATCATCCTCAGGGCCTTCATAGTCGTAATCGTTTTCTGCCATTTGCTCTCTCCACACCTGCATTAGCGCAATTAAATAAGCCTGCGGGCTACAAGTCCATTGTCGGCAGCTTAGCCCAGTTTGAACAGCCTAGTATTTTGCTTGAAGACTATGTTAGCCCAGTCCACAAACAAAAAAAGAGGCTCTTACGAGCCCCTTTTTTATGTGTTTGCGTTACCTCAGCGATTAGCTGTTGTAAGCGCGCTCACCGTGTTCAGCCAGATCCAGGCCTTCACGTTCAGCATCTTCCGATACACGGATGCCCATCACCATATCCAACGCTTTCAGGATGATGAAGGTCACCACGGCGGACCACACCACAGCCACGAGGACACCTGTCAGCTGGCTGGTCATCTGCGCCATCAAATCGTAGGCCGCTGTGCCTGCTGGATCCGTCGAGTAGTCAACGACACCGGCGCCACCCAGAGCTGGGTTAACGAACACGCCTGTCAGCAGGGCACCAACAATACCGCCCACACCGTGAATACCGAAGGCATCCAAGGAGTCGTCATAGCCCAGTTTGGACTTCAGCCACATGACGGCGAACAAGCAAACGGCTGCCGACGCGGCACCAATGACCAGCGCACCACCCAGACCCACGAAGCCACAGGCTGGCGTAATACCTACCAAGCCAGCGATAGCACCCGAGATCGAACCGAGCAGCGAGGCTTTACCTTTGATCGCCCACTCAATGGCGGTCCACGTTAAGGCAGCAACCGCGGTGGCGAACAAGGTGTTAGCGAATGCCAGCACAGCATAGTCATTAGCTTCGAGATTGGAGCCGGCGTTGAAACCGAACCAGCCCACCCACAGCATGGCGGCGCCAATCAGCGTCATCGTCAGGCTATGAGGCGCCATGGAGACCTTGCCGTAGCCATTGCGCTTGCCGACCATGATGGCAGCAACAAGGGCGGCAACACCGGCATTGATGTGGACCACAGTGCCACCGGCGAAGTCGATCGCGCCTTTACCAAACAGATAACCTGTTGGTGCATCGAAAGCGCTAGGGCCACCCCAGTACCAAACCATGTGAGCCATAGGCAGGTAAGCGAAAGTGAACCACAGGGCGGTGAAAATCATGACCGCACTGAACTTCATACGCTCGGCAACACCACCCACGATCAGCGCACAGGTGATGGCGGCGAACGTGAGCTGGAACATCGCGAACAGCAGCTCGGGAATGACAACGCCCTTGCTGAACGTTTCAACCACAGCACCCACACCAACACCGCTCATGAAGACTTTCGAGAAGCCGCCAATGAAGGGATCAAGTGCTGAATTCGGGTTGCTGGTAAAGGCTAAGGAGTAGCCATACAGCACCCAGAGCACTGCAACCATGGCGAAGATGCTAAACACCTGCATCAACACCGATAGCATATTTTTGCTACGCACCAGACCACCGTAGAACAGCGCCAAGCCCGGCAGCGACATAAAGATGACCAGTACCGTGGCTACTAACATCCACGTCGTATCGCCTTTATCAGGAACAGGGGCGGCAACAGGTGCTGCCTCTGCCACAGCTACTGCCTCTGCAACTGGCGCAGCGACTTGCTCAACCGCTACTGCTTCCGCAACAGTTTCAGTGACTACGGCTGCCGGAGCAGCTTCTTCAGCAAATACTGGGGCAGCGCCCAGCATCGAGGTGCTCAAAGCGAGCGCCATTAATAATTTCTTCACGGTCATACTCCCGTTTCAGCGAATTGAGATGACTTAAATAGCATCCACGCCGGATTCACCGGTGCGAATACGAATAGCCTGTTCCAGCGCCGTCACAAAAATTTTGCCATCACCGATCTTGCCGGTATTAGCTGCTTTAGTAATGGCTTCGATCACTTGATCGAGCTGCTCATCACTAATGGCAATATCGATTTTTACCTTGGGCAGAAAATCAACGACATATTCTGCACCGCGATATAATTCGGTATGTCCTTTTTGACGGCCAAAACCCTTTACTTCGGTTACGGTGATGCCCTGCACCCCGATATCCGACAGCGCCTCTCTTACATCATCAAGCTTGAATGGCTTGATAACGGCAGTTACCAGTTTCATTTGGGTACTCCTGGGGTGGGGTGAGCCGCCCCGAAAGGCGGCTCAGTTTTCATTTAAAACAGTTAGTTAGAAGGACTTGGAAACCGTGAATACGGCGCGGCCATCAGCCAAATCAGCATAAGTGGCTTCAGCGATTGAATCGGCTCCAATATAGGCCGCTTCAACAGTTAAACCTGCCAATGTAGTATTTAAGCCAAGTTTATAATCGAAGTAAGCATCGCTATTTCCACCGAGGAAATTATTGGTGCCGTCATTATCAAACTTGTTCCAACCTACGTGAGTAGTCAGGTTAACTTTGTCGTTCAGGGCTACGCCATAATCTGCATATACATACAGGAACTTACCGGTTTCGCCGAAATAATCATCGGAAACAGCAACACCCACTTTAGCGCCCGCTACAGCCGCAGAAGCATAAACTTCGTTGTAGCTATAACGCGTATCCTTGGTTTTGTTGTCTGCGCCAGGATAGTTGTAGCGCATAACACCTACATCGTAGGTAACTTCGCCAGACTTGAATGCATAGCCCAGTAGGGTATCAACTTCCAAGCCGGCTTGTTCTGGCTCTGTTGTTGCTTCTTCTGCAATGCTTGAGGCCCAGGCAGTAAAGTAAACACCCGAGTCATGGTTCAAGGTCACGCTACCCTGAACTGCCATTCCTTCATCGGATTGAGAAATACCACGGAATAAGTAATCGCTAGTCAGCGCAACAGAGCCAGCACTTGTAACAGCAGCCTGAGCAACACCGGCAGCCATCAACGAGGCAACAACAACAGCGTAGGACAGTTTGGA
>Ga0255101_1000082_pt1 | contig 25885 bp, 18 predicted proteins | sample Colum_Colum_RepC_2_FD_188588 | JGI IMG/M metagenome (GOLD analysis project Ga0255101, IMG submission 188588) | Freshwater microbial communities from Columbia River, Oregon, United States - Colum_Colum_RepC_8d | ecosystem: Environmental > Aquatic > Freshwater > River | place: USA: Oregon...
ACAACCGAAATACTTGCCGAAACGCCCCGTCTTCAGCTGCATGTCACTGCCGCATTTGTCGCACTCAATCAGCGGGCCGTCATAGCCCTTGATGCGATAGCTGCCCTCTTCCACTTCGTAGCCGGCGCAGTCCGGGTTGTTGCCGCAGACGTGCAGCTTACGATCAGCATCGATGAGGTAGCTTTCCATCGCCGTGCTGCAGATCGGGCAGCGATGCTTGGCGCGCAGGGCCTTGGTTTCGCTCTCGTCGTCATCATCGGAGACCGCTTCATCGCCGCGAATCAAATTGAGGGTGAACTTGCAGCGCTCCTTTGGCGGCAGTGCGTAGCCTGAGCACCCCAAAAACACCCCGGTTGACGCGGTACGAATTTGCAATGGGCGAGTACAGAGCTGGCAGGGCAACTCAGTTTGCACCGGCAGGTTGCGACGCATACCGTCGTCATCTTGCCCTGCTTTTTCGAGCTTCCTCAGGAAGTCCTTGTAGAAGCGATCGAGCACGGCCTTCCAGTTCTCTGAACCCTCAGCCACTTTGTCGAGCTGAGCCTCAAGATCCGCCGTGAAGGCGTAGTCCATGAGGTTGCTGAAGTTCTCGCTGAGGCGATCGGTCACGATATCGCCCATTTTCTCCGCATAGAAGCGACGGTTCTCAACACGCGCATAGCCGCGCTCTTGAATCGTGGAGATGATGGCGGCATAGGTCGATGGCCGGCCAATGCCGCGTTTTTCTAACTCACGCACCAAGCTGGCTTCGGTATAGCGCGCTACCGGCTTAGTAAAATGCTGCTTGGGATCGAGTGCCTGCAAGGCCAAGGTTTCCCCCACGGCCACATCCGGCAGGACGATGTCTTCTTTATCTTTAGCAATCGCACTGAGCACGCGAGTGAAGCCATCGAAACGCAAAATACGGCCACGGGTACGCAACTCAAAATCCGCCGCACTGACGGTAAGGCTGGTGCTGGTGTATTCGGCTTCGGTCATCTGGCACGCCACAAACTGACGCCAGATCAGGTCATACAAGCGCTCAGCATCTTTCTCCAGCCCTTCAACCGTACCTGGCTTGGCCGACACATTAGAAGGACGGATTGCTTCATGCGCCTCTTGCGCGCCTTCCTTGCTGCTATAGGAAATGGGGTTGGCGGGCAGGTATTTCGCGCCAAACTGGTCCGTGATGTAGTCGCGCACGGCGGCCACGGCATCCTGACTCAGGTTGGTCGAGTCGGTACGCATATAGGTGATGTGACCGGCTTCGTACAGGCGCTGCGCCAGCGTCATGGTCTTTTTCACACTAAAGCCCAAGCGCGTGCTCGCAGCCTGCTGCAGTGTGGACGTAATGAACGGTGCTGTGGGCTTGCTGCGAGTGGGTTTGTCTTCCCGCTTAGTCACGCGATAGGCGGCTTTCTGCAGCACCGTCACGGCGGCACTGGCTTGCGCTTCGTTGACCGGCTTGAAGGCATCACCACCCTGCTTGCTCACTTCAAGGCGCAAGGCGCCCTTTTGCGGCGTCAAAGTATCGGCCCAGATTTCCCAATATTCTTCGGGAATGAAGGCGCGAATTTCACGCTCACGCTCAACCACCAAACGCACAGCCACAGACTGCACTCGACCAGCGGACAAGCCACGCGCAATCTTTTCCCAGAGCAGCGGCGACACCATGTAGCCAACGACACGATCAAGGAAACGACGCGCCTGTTGGGCATTCACACGATCCAGATTGAGCTCACCCGGCGCTTTAAATGCCTCGGTAATGGCCGTTTTGGTAATTTCGTTAAACACCACACGCTTAAAGCGGCTGTCATCACCGCCAATGACTTCACGAAGATGCCACGCAATGGCCTCCCCTTCGCGATCCAAGTCAGTCGCGAGGTAGATGGTGTCAGCTTCTTTAGCTAGCGCCTTGAGCTCACTAACGACCTTCTCTTTGCCGGGTAGGATTTCGTACTTAGCCTTCCAGCTTTTGTCCGGATCGACACCCATGCGTGCCACGAGCGCCGCGCGCTGCTTACCCGCCTTCTGTTCGAGTTTCTGCTCCGGCGAGAGCTTACGGGTCTCAGCAGCCGCTTTCGCTCGCTCAGCGGGATCACTGGTGGAGCCACCACTGACCGGCAAATCGCGGACATGGCCAACACTGGACTTCACAATAAAGTCTTTGCCCAGATACTTGTTGATGGTCTTGGCTTTCGCCGGCGACTCGACGATGACCAGTGATCTACCCATGGTGTCGGGAATTCCTTACAACGGTGAATGACGGGACGCAGACAACGCCCATCAAAAGAGCGGCATATATACGAGGACGACGCGATGGGGTCAAGCAAACACCGGCTTAAGTAGGCGAATGAACTGCTCTACGGTCTGAATTTGGCCATCCTCACGCCAATAAAGCACCACGCCGTCAGCACGAACATCAATACCCAACCAACCCGCAGGAGCTGGCGTTGGCCAAGGAGGTGAGGTAAGCCAGGCCGATTTGTCATCGAGGGGTTGCCAGTTGAGCAGTCCCTCATGCCAACGCCAGCGACCCAATGCCACCGGCTGAGTCGTGAGCGGATAGCGATACTGGGCAATCAGTCCCTGCCCCGGCTTTTGGCCCAGCCACTCTGGCGCTACACGCAGATTCACGCTTAAGCCTTGGGACTTGGCAAAGTCACGCTGCTTAATAAGCGCCCGATCACTGCTACTGGGGCGCAGCCACATAATATTGCCAATGATGCTGGCCAGTACCAAAAAGCTCACCCAAAGAAACGTCGTCATGACACCCGCCTTCGCGATTAAGAGTCTGAGTCTATCAGTTTGTATCAACCGACTATCGGAAAACTTACTGACAATAGAGTCAGCACTGGCTTTTTGGTCAGTATTCTCGTATTTTTGCCACTCACAGAGAGGTTAATCGACATGCAAGCACTCACCACGCGCCAAGCTGAAATTCTCGACTTTATACGCGATTGCGTCGAAAGCAATGGCATGGCACCCACCCGCGCTGAAGTCGCCCTTAAGTTTGGTTTCCGCTCTAAAACGGCAGCCGCGGATCATCTGCGCGCGCTGGAGCAGAAAGGCTATATCAAATTGCATGCTGAACTGTCTCGGGGCATACAGCTGCTGGTTGACGAGCTACTCGATGAAGACCTCATCCCCGTCATCGGCTCCGTGGCCGCGGGCCTTCCCTTGGAAGCTGTTGAAAATCACGATCACAGCCTACCGGTTCCGCGTGGTCTGTTTAACAAGCGACCAACCTATCTACTGCGCGTTCGTGGCGAGTCCATGAAGGATGCTGGCATCCTCGATGGCGACCTCATTGCGGTCTACAAGACCAGCATCGCTCGCGCTGGCCAAATTGTCATCGCGCGCATCGACAACGAAGTGACCGTTAAATACCTCGATTACGAGAAAAAAATGGTGAAGCTAGTCCCCGCCAACACCACTTTTGAACCACAGCTGATTTCGCCAGACAAGGTGGTGATTGAGGGTGTGTTTGTTGGCCTGATTCGCGATAGTTTCGCGACCTAACATAGGCCGCGAAACTGAAGGGGTAACTCAGTGAGGTGTCTGGATTAGCTCAATTTTGTAGCCGTCTGGATCTTCGACAAAGGCAATGACCGTGGTGCCATGCATCATGGGTCCCGCTGGGCGAGTCACCTTGCCGCCCTTGGCAATCACGGCCTCGCAGGCGGCGTAAGCATCCGGCACCGCCAGCGCGACATGGCCGTAGCCGCTACCCAACTCGTAGCTGGCTGTGTCCCAGTTGTGGGTCAGCTCCAACTCCATGGCATCGCCCTCAAAACCCATGAAGGCCAGCGTGAAGCGGCCGCCGGGGTAATCGTTACGACGACGCAACTGCATCCCAAGGACATCGCGATAGAAGCTAATAGATCGGTCTAGATCGCCGACACGAAGCATGGTGTGAAGAATTCGCATGGTGTTCTCCCAATCATTCATCAGAAATGCAGGCAAAAAAATACCGCGCAAGTCACACGCGGTATTTTTAGCGGAACGCTTCGGCAGTGCAGTGCAACAAAGCCACTGCACGCTGCAGCTTAGAGACGCTCGATAACCGTCGCGATGCCTTGGCCTAGACCAATACACATCGTCGCCAGACCCAGCTGCGTATCTTTCTGTTCCATCACGTTCAGCAGTGTGGTGGTGATACGCGCACCGGAGCAACCCAGCGGATGGCCGAGCGCAATCGCGCCGCCATTGTGGTTGACCTTGGCTTCAGCCTGATCGAGCAGGTTCAGCCCCTTGAGCACGGACAGGCCCTGGGCTGCGAAGGCTTCGTTTAGCTCGACAGTCTGGATGTCGTTGATCGACAGACCAGCACGCTTGAGTGCCTTCTCAGTGGCAGGGACTGGGCCCCAGCCCATGATCGCTGCTTCACAGCCAGCAACCGCCATCGAGCGAATTTTGGCACGTGGCTTCAGACCCAGTGCTTTGGCGCGTTCAGCGCTCATCAGCAGCATCGCGGAAGCACCGTCGGATAACGCCGACGACGTACCAGCCGTAACCGTGCCACCCTTAGGGTTGAAGGCCGGACGCAGCGCAGCAAACTGCTCCAGGGTGGCATCCTGACGAATCACTTCGTCAATTGTGCAGAGCTGCTTGAAGCCGTTGGCGTCGTGACCTTCAATGCCGACGATTTCATTGGCAAAACGGCCTTCTTGCGTCGCTGCCCAAGCTTTCTGGTGCGAAATCAAGCCGAACTGGTCCTGCATTTCACGGCTGATGCCGTTCATGGTGCCTAGCATTTCAGCGGTCAGGCCCATCATGTTCGACGCTTTCGCGTAGTACTTGGACGCTGCTGGGTTGAGATCGATGCCGTGCATCATGCCAACGTGGCCCATGTGCTCAACACCGCCGATGACGAAAACATCACCCTGGCCAGTCATGATCTGAGCTGCTGCAGTGTGCAGTGCCTGCATCGACGAACCGCAAAGACGGTTTACCGTCTGGCCTGGCACCGAGCGTGGCAACTCAGCGAGCATGGCGATGTTACGCGCCACGTTCATGCCCTGCTCCAAGGTCTGGTTCACACAGCCCCAGATCACATCTTCAACTTCTTCCGGATTGGCATTCGGGTTTCGGGCAAACAGCGCCTTTACCAGTTCAGCCGAAATCGTGTCGGCACGGACATTGCGGAACATGCCGTTCTTGGTACGGCCCATGGCGCTACGTACGCCATCGACAATCACCACATCACGCGGGTTCAAAGTAGTCATGTCAGGCTCCTAGATCAGCCGAAAAATTTCTGGTTGTTGGCGGCCATGGTCTTGATCAGAGCCGGTGCCTCGTAGGCCTTGCCGAGGTGCGCGTACTTCTCGCACAGCGCTAGGTAGTTTTGAATACCCATCTGATCCACATAACGGCAAGCGCCGCCACGGAACGGTGGGAAACCGATGCCCATAATCAAAGCCATGTCGGCTTCAGCAGCCGAGGCAACGATCTTCTCTTCCAAACAACGGGCAATTTCATTAACCAGTGGCAGCATCAAGCGAGCGATAATCTCGTCAGCCTCAAATTCCTTGCGCGCGGCAACCACCGGCGCGATCAGCTCATAGGTTGTTGGATCAACCACTTTCTTCGGCTTGCCCTTCTTGTCCTGTTCGTAGACATAGAAACCCTTGCCGTTTTTCTGGCCATAGCGGGTGTTGTCGAACATGATTTCAGTGGCGGACTTGTAGTCCGGCTTCATGCGGTCTGGGAAGCCTTCAGCCATAACGTGCGCAGCGTGAACGCCGGTGTCGATACCAACCACGTCGAGCAGGTAAGCCGGGCCCATGGGCCAGCCAAACTTTTCCATGACCTTGTCGATAGCCTGGAAGTCAGCACCATCACGCACCAGCAGGTCGAAGCCGCCGAAGTACGGGAACAGCACGCGGTTGACCAAGAAGCCAGGGCAATCGTTAACCACAATCGGGGTTTTACCCATTTGCTGCGCCAGTTTAACGGTGGCGGCCACGGCTTCATCAGACGACTGCTCGCCACGGATAACTTCCACCAGCGGCATCATGTGTACCGGGTTGAAGAAGTGCATGCCGACAAAATTCTGCGGGCGCTTCAGCGACTTGGCGAGATGCGTGATAGAAATGGTCGAGGTGTTGGAGGCGAGGATGCAGTCGTCGGCAACCAGGCCTTCCACTTCCGACAGCACAGCGCCCTTGACCTTGGCATTCTCAACCACGGCTTCGATAACGATATCGACCGTCTTGAAGTCGCCGTAGTTCAGCGTCGGACGGATGCTGGACAGCACCTGACCCATTTTGTCAGCGGTCAGACGGCCTTTTGCCACCTGGCCGGAGAGCAGCTTGGAGGCTTCACCCATCCCCAGATCCAGCGCTTCGGAGCGGATGTCCTTCATGATGATCGGCGTGCCTTTGCTGGCCGACTGGTAGGCGATACCGCCACCCATGATGCCGGCGCCGAGCACGGCAGCCTGCTTGACTTCCTTGGCCGACTTGGCGGAATGCTTTTTGGCAGCTTTTTTCACGGCCTGGTCAGCCATGAACAGACCGATCAGCGCGTTGGCCTGCGGGGTTACGGCGGCCTTGGCGAAACCAGCGGCTTCGGCCTGCATGGCATCGTCGCGGGTCATGGTGGCATGCTTTTGCATGGTCTTCACCGCCAGCACCGGCGCTGGGTAGTTGCTGCCGGCCTTGCCAGCAACAACAGCCATCGAGGTGTTGAAGGCCATCATCTGTTCCATCATGTTCAGCTTCACTGGCGCCAGCTTCTCGGCCTTCTTGGCTTTCCAGTCCAGCTTGCCGGCAATGGCCTGCTGCAACAGGTTGATGGCGGCATCACGCAGCAGCTCAGGAGCGACCACGGCATCGACTGCGCCTTCCTTGAGTGCGACATCCGGGCGCTTCTCGCTGCCACCGGCAATCCACTCCACGGCGTTGTCGATACCGATGACACGGCTCAAACGAACCGTGCCGCCGAAGCCTGGGAACAGGCCTAGCTTGACTTCCGGCAGACCGACTTTAGCGGCAGTGGACATCACGCGGTAGTCGCAGGATAGGCACATTTCAAAACCGCCACCGAGCGCGATGCCATTGATGGCAACCACAGACGGTACGGTCAGGTCTTCAAACGCGCTGAATACGGAAGCGGCCTTGGCCGTCCACTCCACGACGCCGGCTTCGCCATTGGCGAACAGCGAGCCGAATTCGGTGATGTCGGCGCCGACGATAAATACGCCTTTGCCAGACGTGACGACCACGCCCTTGATGCTGCTGTCAGCCTTAATCGCTTGCGTGGCGGCAGCAAGTTCGTTCACCGTGACGGCGTTGAACTTGTTGACGGACTCGCCAGCGAGATCGAATTTGAGTTCCGCGATGCCATTGTCCAGCGCTTGCACGCTGATGGCCGATCCCGAATAAATCATGCAGTGATCTCCGTTTTTTTCGAAAGAGTTCGAATGAATGCACACGCCGCTGCGGTCAATCGACCAAACAGCACGAAAGCGGGTTGGCCGAGTGTACGCATCTCCGGCTTTTTTGGCAGGGGTTTTGCGAAGGCGGCGCGTCATTTGCGCCGCCTTTTTGTGACTAGCGAGTCAAATTATCGGGTTAACTGGCGCTTTTCCAGGCTCAGAAGCTGCTGCAGAAACAGCTGCTGCAGGCTTTTCGTCCTCGTCATCATCGTCCTTTTCAGCGTCATGCCAGACCGCAAAGCGCTCCGCCACAGCGGCGAAGACCGAACCTTCCGGATAATTCCCTTCACTATCCATTACACCCGCTGTTTTGCCCAGTAGAAGCTCAATAGCCTCTTCTACCCGGCTGATGGCATAAATTCGGAACTGACCGGCTTTAATGGCCGCCAGCACATCTTCACGCAACATCAGGTGGCGAATGTTCTGTACCGGAATAATGACCGCTTGATCGCCCGTTAGGCCTTTCAATTGGCAAGCCGCAAAAAAGCCTTCAATTTTCTCGTTAACGCCACCAATGGGCTGAACTTCGCCAAATTGGTTAACCGATCCGGTAATGCCGAACTGCTGTTTCACTGGCAATTTACCGATGGCCGAGAGCAGGCCGCAGAGCTCGCCCAGCGAAGCACTGTCGCCATCCACACCGGAGTAAGATTGCTCGAAGGCAATATTGGCGGCGAAACGCAAGGGATGTTCCGCACCGAAACGCGCTTTCAAATAGCTGGTGAGAATGAGCACGCCCTTGGAGTGAATTGCGCCACCGAGCTCTACGTCGCGCTCAATATCAATGATCTCGCCATTGCCATAATGCGCGGTGACGGAGATGCGCGAGGGCAAGCCAAAGCTGGCATCGCCATAGCTCACCACCGTCAGGCCGTTAACCTGACCAATGACTTCACCCGAACAGGTAAAGAGCTGATTGCCCTTCCCGATATCCTCTAAGTACAGGCGACGGATGCGATCGTGACGACGCTCACGTCCCTGCAAGGCCTGCGCAATATGGCCGCTGGCAATAAACTCCGCCTGCTCTTGCTCTGCCCAATAATTCGACTCGCGCAATAAATCCGCGACGCCTCGTGCATGCAAGGAAAGCAGATCCTGATCATCGGCCGCACGTGCACTTTCCTCGATCAGGCGAGCGACGCCACTGCGATCCAGCGCACGCAGACCTTCACGATTGGCCACATCGCCCAGAAAGTGTGCATAGATCAGCTCATTTTCTGGGTTACGGGGCATGTCCGACTCGAAATCGGCGCGCATCTTGAACACGGTTTCCAGCTCAGGATCGAACTCTTGCAGCAGATAAAACGTTTCGCGATCGCCCAGCAAAATCAGCTTCAAATGCAGCGGAATGGCGTCGGGCTCTAGTGACACCGTGCCCGTTAAGGTCAACATTTGCTCTAGCGAAGACAGTTTCAACGATTTTGCCCGCAAGGCGCGCTTCAAGCTCTGCCACGCATAGGGATGCTCTAGCACCTGCTCGGCCTCGATTAACAAAAAGCCGCCATTGGCACGATGCAGCGCGCCCGGACGAATCAGCGTGAAATCGGTGGCCACGGTGCCCATATAGGTCACCTGCTCAACATGCCCGAGCAAGTTGTAGTGTGTAGGCAGATCTTCAAAAATGACCGGTGCGCCCTGCTTGGGATCGCGAGAAATTAGGGCATTGACCTGATAGCGAACCGGCGGTAACTGCTCGCCAACCTGACCCACAGAGACGGTGGCATCTTGGTTGTCGCCGGCATTCAGCACCAGCTCAAGGTGATCGAGTAAATCACTGCGATAGGCTTTTAAATAGCGCACTAAACTGACGTGCGGGGCGTATTTTTCCAGCAATTTCGCCATCAACGGATCGATCACCGCCAGCGCGACTTCTTCATTCAGTTTGTCGACCTGGTCGCGATTGCGATCCTCAATTTGATCGAGCTTTCGGGCAACCTTGCGCAGGCGATTTTCCATATCGACCATGGCCGCCTTAGCTTTTTCTTGCTGCTGCGCAGGCAATTTATTAAAGGCTTCGACGCTCAGTACCTCACCGCCCTCAGACATGGGTGAGAAACCGTAGCCACCGGGAGTGCGCAGCACCAATTTGACGCCCTGCTTTTCACCAATGGCCGCCAATTGCGTGAGAGCATCTTGCTGGACTCGGCTGAGCTCGCCCTTAAGGCTCTCGCGTCGATCCTGATAACGATCGCTTTCAAAGGCGCTAAGAATGCGGTCGGAGAGTTTGCGCCAGAGCTTGTGCACATCCTGTTTGAACACCGCGCCAACGCCAGCGGGCAACTCAATAGCCTGTGGGTAGCGTGGATCCAGAAAATTATTGACGTAGATCCAATCAGACGGCGCGGGTCGTGCTTTTGCCACGGATTCTAGATAACGGCGAATCATGGTGCGCTTGCCCAATCCGTTATTGCCGATGGCAAACAAGTTATAGCCGTCGTGCGGCATGGCTACGGCCATCTCGACCGACTCGCGCGCGCGTTCCTGCCCCAAAAAGTCAGTCATGGGCTTGAGGCGGCGAGTATGCCGAAACGGCAGGTTTTTTAATGACGTGGCGCGGTAGAGCTGGTGATGAGCGAGAGGCTTTAACAAAGGATAAGTCTCCGGCAAATGCGTCCCTGAACTTCTGGACGCGAATGTCGAGAGTGTAGCTAAGCCGCGGGGATCGCGTAAGTGCCCGTCGCCTGTGCAACCGGCTCGGGGTCATCACCGGCATGAATTAACACATCAATCACTGCCGAGCGCTTGCCCAGACGCAAAAAGCGCGCGGTGGCGATGAGATCGGCATTGCGCGGCTTACGCAGAAAATTAATGTTTAGGTTTTGCGTTACAGCCAGACCTATAGGGCCAAGACTGGCCAGAATCAGCGCATACATGGCGGTATCAGCGAGCGTCATCATGGTCGGTCCCGAAATGCTGCCGCCTGCACGAAGACTGTCAGCACTGTAGGGCAGGCGCACACGAATCTCACCTTCAATGACCGTTTCCACTCGATAACCCGAGAGCTTGTACATAGGAATAGTGCTATCAATAAAATCATTCACTGCAGCCGCGGTCATTTTCATCGCTTAAGCCTAATTCAGTCGTGGTTAAATCCATCTCGCCGCAACAGTGTAGCGACTACGCTCAGTCACTTATAGCCAGCATGACCATCGCTCCTTACAATGCGTGCCTTGCCAATACCAGCTCATTTGGAATCCACCATGCGCGCCAGTCGCTTTTTGCTTGCCACTCTTCGTGAAACCCCTGCCGATGCCGAAGTCATTTCGCATCAGCTCATGCTGCGCGCCGGCATGATTCGAAAGGTCGCCACCGGCCTCTACAACTGGCTGCCGCTGGGCAATCGCGTGCTGAAGAAGGTCGAGCGCATCATCCGCGAAGAGATGGACCGAGCCGGTGCACTGGAAGTGTTGATGCCAGTGACGCAACCGGCCGAGCTCTGGGAAGAATCCGGCCGCTATGTGCAATACGGCCCTGAATTACTGCGCTTCAAGGACCGTCACGACCGTGCCTTTGTGCTCGGCCCGACACACGAAGAAGTCATCACCGATCTGGCGCGTCAGGAATTGCAAAGCTACAAGCAGCTGCCAGTAAATTTCTACCAGGTGCAAACCAAGTTCCGCGACGAGATCCGCCCGCGCTTCGGTGTCATGCGCTCGCGCGAATTCATCATGAAGGACGCTTATTCCTTCCACACCGATCAGGCCTCGCTCCAGCAGACCTACGATGTCATGTATGACGCCTACTGCCGCATCTTCACCCGCCTCGGCCTGGATTTCCGCCCGGTGCAGGCCGACACCGGCTCCATCGGTGGCGATGGCTCGCATGAATTCCATGTGCTGGCCTCCAGCGGCGAAGACGACATCGCTTTCTCCGACGCTTCCGACTTTGCCGCCAACATCGAGATGGCCGAAGCGCTGGCCCCGAGCACGCCACGCGCCGCTGCCACCCAAGCCATGACGCAAGTCGCCACGCCAACGCAGACAGCCTGTGCCGATGTCGCCGCCCTGCTGGGTGTGCCGGTCACGCAGACCGTCAAGGCCATCGCCGTGGTCGCCCCCATTCCTGTGGATGCCGCCACGCTGAAAGCCAACCCCAAGGCCGAGCCGGGCCAGCGTTTCTTCCTGCTGCTCGTGCGCGGCGATCACGACCTGAACGAGATCAAGGCAGGCAAGCTCGCCGGCCTCAAGGACTTCCGCCTCGCCAGCGAAGCTGAAATCGTGGCCGCCCTGGGCTGCGTGCCCGGCTTTATTGGTCCGGTTAATGTGTCTGCCGATGTCACTGTGATTGCCGACCGCACCGTCGCCGTCATGAGCGATTTCGTCTGCGGTGCGAACCAAGCCGGCTCCCACCTCAGCGGCGTCAACTTTGGTCGCGACCTGCCGGAACCGGCGCTGGTCGCCGACATCCGCAATGTCGTGGAAGGCGATGCGTCTCCCTGCGGTCAGGGCACGCTGGTCATTAAACGCGGCATCGAAGTGGGCCATATCTTCCAGCTCGGCCAGAAATACTCGCAGGCATTGAATTGCAAAGTGCTGGGCGAAGACGGCAAGCCGCTGGTGGTGACCATGGGCTGCTACGGCATTGGCATGACTCGCGTGGTGGCCTCGGCCATCGAGCAGAATCACGACGAGCGCGGCATCATCTGGCCAGATGCCATCGCGCCGTTCCAGATCGCGCTGGTGGCGATGAACTACGCCAAATCCATCCGCATTCAGGACGAAAGCGCCAAGCTTTACGAACAGCTCACCGCCGCCGGCTACGAAGTCTTCTTCGACGACCGCAACGAGCGCCCCGGCGTGAAGTTCTCCGACGCCGAGCTGATCGGCATCCCGCACCGCCTGGTGGTTGGCGAAAAAGGCCTGGATGCCGGCACGCTGGAGTACAAGGGCCGCCGCGATGCAGAGTCCACGGATGTCGCTATCAGTGACTTGCTGACCTTCCTCGGGGAGCGGATTCAACGCTAAGCGCTTTAGTCACACCGTTAGACCTGTGGTAGATTCCAGTTACATAAAAATAACAAACTGGAATCTGCCATGTTGCTTCGTGCCTTTGCCGTCACTGCCCTCGCCGGTTGTTTAAGCGCTTGCCCCGGTGGCAGCGACAACAATCCCAGCGGCGTTCAATTGCAGCCCACTGCACGCAGCACGGATGGCGAAACGGTCATGGCCACCATGGCCTTTGTGCCAGACTCAAATCCAACCAAACTGGTTGTGTTCTGTCATGGTTATGGCCAAACGGTTGAAGGCGCCTGGCTCGAGCACATGCGTCGCACAGCCAGCCCGGACATCGCAGTGGTTTCCACCAACTATCGCGACAACTTTGGCTTCCCCTCGCTACGTGGCGCCGAGGACACCATCATTGCCACGCGCAATGCCCTGAAACGTTTTCCATCGGTCAAAACTGTCTACGCCCTGGGCGTTAGTCTCGGCGGCAATGTCTGCGGCAATGCCATCACCGAATCCGCCAAACAATCACCCGAGGGTAAAAGTCTGTATGACTATTGGGTAGATGTTGAAGGCTTGAGCAACCTGACCGAAAGCTGGATTGAGGGTAAGGCCGCCCTGCCCGCTGCGGCCGAAGGTATGGAGCGTGATGCAGGAGGCACACCGGCAGATAAAACAGAAGAATATGTCCGCCGCTCACCCGCCCTGAATGCCCTCACCATGAAGTCAGGCGGGCTGAAAGCCGTTGCCGTGATTCACGGTTTTAACGATGGCCTGGTGCCCTATAACCAGGGCCGTGAAATGGCCACGGCCTTGCTCGCGGCCGGTATTCCCACACAGTTCTTCAATGTCATTTTTGATGGCCCAGACCAAACCAGTGGCACCACGCTCACTGGTGGGCTGGCTCTGCTGACCGGCGGTGATGCGCCGGATGTGAACGACGAGCTCGGCCTCAACCTCACCGGCCACGGCTTCGAGGGAGACTATGGTCATCCCGTTATCCGCGCCGGCTTCGATCAGCTCCAGCTCATGCTCGACGGCAAGTTCCCGACCACGCCCTATGGCGAAAGCGTGATCAACCCCACGCCGCCGGGCTGAGCCTCGGCGGGACAGGGCGAGACCGAGCCGGCTCAACGCCCGCGCTGTTGAAGCCAGACTGAAGGCGACATGCCGAACCAGCGGTGAAAAGCGCGCCGGAATGCCGTGACATCCTGATACCCCAGCGCCAGCGCGACCGACTCCACGGTATGTCGTGGCGACATCAAGTGCGCGGCTGCCTGGCGAGACAGCTCGGCATCCAGCAACGCCTGATAGTGGCTGCCCTCAGCCTTCAGATGGCGCATCAGCGTACGCGCCGACAGGCCGTGATGATCGGCCATGCTGGCCAGACTCCAGAGCTGCCCCGGATGCTGCTGCAAAAGCCGAGTAATTCGCAGGCTCCAGCTACTCTGCTCGCGTTGGCTCTGTTCAAGCTGCTCACACTGACGCAAAGCTTGTTCATAGATAGCGCGGTCGTGGAAGGGGTTGGGCTGCGCCAGTAGCTGCATCGGTACCATAATCACGGTGTCTTCGGCTGCGAAGCTGTAGGGGCTATTGAAATAGCCGGCATATGCCTCGGCATGCGCCGGCGCCGGGTAGCCGAAACGGATCACGGCCTCACGCAAACGACGGCCGATCACCAGCTCGATGCCACGCTGCACCGTCACCGCCATGGCTTCCAAACAGAACAGCCCGACCTCGTCCATGGGCAGCTGCAGCTCCAGACGGATGGCCATATCTTCGCCGCTAAAAGCGCGGCTGATCTGAACGCCGGGAATGCGCAGGGCGTGATAGCGCTCCAGTGCGGCCCACGCATCCAGCAAGGTTTCCGAGGCCGACAGCAAGGCACCGAGCGGGCCATGCGCCGCAACCGGCATACGCGATGCCATGTCCAGCGCAAAGTCGGCGCGGCCAGCCAGCGCAATGGCATTCCGTAGAATGCGCACCTGCTCAGACTGGCTAATCATGTAATCAAGCACACCCAAGTCCGCGGGTGTCAGCGCCGTGCCGGCGAGCAAGCGCTCCTGCCCGGCAAGATCCAGGCGCAGGGCGCGCGCCAGCAGGCGAACATAGGTAGCGGGGTACTTCACAGGCATGGCTCCAAAAGCAACGACTCCGCAGGGCAAAACAGCATCGCACCATAGCGCAGGGTTCTGTCACTTTCTACATGCCAGATGTCGTCATTCACGCTTTCCGGTTACGACGCAGAGGCGGCAAGATGCCATCACGCCACTCATCTGTCTGGATCCCGGTCATGACCACGAGTACCACCACGCGCATTCCCACGACATTGCTGCGCCAGCAACTGCCAAACATCACCGCCATGCTTAAGGGCGCCGTGATGTCGTATCTGCCACTGGGCAATCGCCAGCGCGGCGAATGGCTGACTCAGCAGCGACCCGCGCCTACACCGGCCTTGCTGCAGGCTTACAGCCAATGGTCACGTGCCGATGCCACGCGCTATCCGACCAGCATTCCGCCACACCTCGCCAGCAGCCAGCTCGGTCTTGGCCTGATTGCGCGACTCACGGCGCAATCGCCCTACCCCATGCTCAGCGTGCTTAACCAGGGCGTGCGCCTGCGCATCAACCAGGCCTTGCCGCAAGGTGAGGCGCTGACACTGCGCGGCCGTCTTGTCGATGCCAGTGATGATGGCTTTCGGGCGCGCGTACACAGCCATGTCGAAATCGGTACTGTCAGCCAACCAAACGCCCTGGAAATTGACGCCTATGCGGCCGTAGTACTGCGCAAGCGCCCCGCTGGCATGGATGCAGAACGCGCCGAGCCTGACTTTGAAACCGTCGGACATTGGCAGGCCGGCGCTGACGAAGGCGTTAAGTTCTTTTTGCTCACCGGCGACTTCAACCCCATCCATACGCTGCCCGTGATGGCACGTCGCTCGCGTTTTGGCGGCTGCATCATGCATGGCTATGGGGCTTTCGCTCAGGTCTTCGAGGCTATTCAAAACAGCGGCCAAACCATTGCCGACATCGAGGTTCGCTTTATCAAACCACTGCCGTTGCCGAGTCCGCCACTGCTGATCCAAGTCGCTGCCACGGCGGATGCCGAGGGTCGTCATGCTCTGCGCCTGACCGATGTCACCGGCAATTTGTATCAGGTCGGCAGCTTTCTGCCGGCGGCATGGTGAACGCCATGAAAACAACGCTCACTGCTATTCCAGAACATCGCCTTCCGGTCATCCTCGCCGGTGCGCGCACGCCCTTCCTCGATAGCGCAGGCCTTTATGCCGAACTAATGAGCTACGAACTCGGCGCAAAGACCCTGCGCGGCCTGCTTGATCGCGCCGGCGTCGATCCCGCGACCATCGAACTGGTCATCATGGGCACTGTGCTGCATGAGGTGGAGACCACCAATGTCGCTCGCGAAGCCATGCTTGCCGCCGGCATGCCCAGCCGCATCCCGGCCTATACCGTGGCCATGGCTGGCATTTCACCAAATGTTGGCGTGATGAATCTATGCGACCAGATTGCGCTGGGCCGGCTTGATCTGGGCATCGCTGCCGGCACCGAGAATTTCTCGGATGTGCCTGTTCGACTATCGCAGAATATTCGCCGCAGTCTGATGAAGCTGCGTCAGCGCAAAAACACTGGAGCTCGTCTGAAAGTATTAGGGGGCCTGCGACCTAGCGACCTCAGACTCGATATTCCAACCGGCAGCGACTACACCACCGGCATGACCATGGGTGTCGCCTGCGAAGCCATGGTGCAGAAGTTTGGCCTCACCCGCGCCGTCTGCGATGCCTATGCAGCGCGCAGCCACGCCGGAGCCATCGCCGCCACCGCCGCCGGTCACTACGCCGCACAGATCACGCCAGTTAGCATCGCCAGCGGCGAGATCGCCAACACCGACAACACGCCACGTGCCGATGCCACCGAGGCCCGTCTCGCCCTGCTGCCACCGGTGTTTGACCGCCAGCACGGCATCATCACCGCCGGCAATGCCTCGCGCTTCACCGACGGTGCTGCCGCCCTGCTGCTGGGCAGCCTCGGCCACGCCCGCGCGGAAGGCTTGAAACCACTGGCCGTGGTACGCGACTACCTCCTCACCGGCGTCGACAGCCTGGAAGAAGAGATGCTGCTGGGGCCTGCCATGTCCATCCCGCGCCTGCTGGCACGCAACGGCCTGCGCTTTGAAGACATTGATGTCTGGGAAATTCACGAGGCGTTTGCCGCGCAAGTGCTCATCAATCGCGCCTGCATGGCCGATGCCGCTTTCGTGCACGAACGCCTGGGTCGCGAGTGCCCGGTCGGCGAGATTCCGATGGACGCGCTCAACCCCTGGGGCGGCTCGCTGTCGCTGGGCAATCCGTTTGCCGCCACTGGCGGGCGCCTGTTCATGACCGCCTGCCAGCGCCTGCAGGCCAGCGGCCAGCGCTATGCGGTGATCTCGACCTGCGCCGGCGGCGGCTTGGGTGCCGCCATCCTGCTCGAACACCCGGACGCGCGCTAAGCGTCCGTGATCAACCATGCCACCGGCCGATCCAATCCGATCTAATTTCAATCTCTTACAAACTTGTTTGCCTCGTGAACATGCGTACCCAAAAGTCACTTTGAGCGATTAACTCAGGGAGGGGGAGATCACTCCCTTCACACGGGACACCACCCACGTATACTCGGGCCATTAAGACTCGGTAGGAATGGGCATGTTGGTTTTGTCATTAACGCGTGAAGGGCCCGTAAGAGGGCTGAGTTTGGGCTCGGACGAGGACCGAAGGCATTTTGGATCAACACGATCGAGGCGTTTCTGCGCCCCTGACGTCGATGTGGTGCTCGCTTTCATTCCCATCCATCAGGTTGTAGAGCAGGTCCTTCCACAACCCGCCGCGGTCTGGTGCATGGCCGATGGGGCACTTGAGTCTATCCCATGCAAGCACTGACCTTGTTTTACGACGGACTGTGTCCGCTCTGTCGTGCAGAAATTGTCTTTTTGGAGACGCGCAATCAAGCGGGCTTATTGCGCTTCGTTGATGTCTCGAATGGTCAATATTGTGCCGTGGATGGAGAACCCAGTTGCGCTGAAGCCCTGGCGAATATGCACGCTCAATTTGACGATGGCCGAGTCATTATGGGTGTCCCCGTCTTTATTGAAGCCTATCGACGGGCGGGCCTGCCAACCGTGGCATGGTTGATGTCACGTCCGGCTCTGGCTGGCTTTTGGCGCTTTAGTTACGCCTTCTTCGCCCGCCATCGTCACTCGATTTCACGGGTATTTGGCCCGCCACTGTGGCGTTTGGCGCAAGCTCATGCAGACCGGCAGGCACGCGTAAACGGATCTCCGCCCGAGCGCTGAGGTCTAACACGTCACCATTAATGGGGAGAGCAGTGCTGGCACCCATTTGCTCCGCTAGGGACGCGTGGGCCTGTTGATGACGCTGCTCACCATGTACGGGAATGACGATTGTCGGTTTTAGCCAGCAATACAGGGTTTCTAAATCATGTTGCGTGGGATGTCCGGACGCATGCAACTCAGGATAATCCTCGGCACTCAGCACCTGCACCCCCCGCGCCTGACACATGGCGATCACCGCACGAACAGAGGCTTCATTGCCCGGAATGGTGCGTGCTGACAGCAGCAAGGTGTCTCCTGCCTCAAACGACACCACGGGATGACGGTCTTGCGCCAAGCGATGCAGCGCAGCGCCCGGCTCACCTTGGCTGCCCGTCACTAGCCACAGCTGTTCTTCTCGCGGGAGATAGCCCAGTTCCCAATCGCGCAGCAGTGGTAGGTTGCGATCCCAATAATCACAAAAACGACTGGTAGCCACATGACGGTCTAAACTGCGTCCCAATAAAGCCGCCCGGCGGCCCGCCCGTTGACCGGCGGTCACCAAACTCACCAAACGGGCCACGTTGCTGGCAAAGCAGGCGGCCACCAAGCGCCCTGAGGCTTGCGCAACCACGGGCCGCAACGCTTCAGCAACGGCCTGTTCCGAGCGACTGGCACCGCGCACCGTGGCGTTGGTGGAGTCCCCAATAACCACATCCAGACCCTCACGCCCGATTTGCTTCAACCGTGTTTCTGCCGTTAGCGCACCCACCACGGGGAAGGAATCTAGCTTCCAATCACCGGTGTGGTAAATACGCCGGCCGCCGAGCTCGATAAGCAGACCGTGCGAATCAGGGATGGAGTGTGTCACCGGAATCCATTCGACCCGAGCAGGTCCAATTTCAGTGGATGTGAGCGGATGAATTTGACGTAAATCGGGCCAGACCGGATGATCTGAAAACTTGTTTTGAATCAATCGCAGGGTATAGGGCGTGGCGTAAATCGGGCAATTGAGCGTGGTCCACAGATAGGGAATAGCGCCAATGTGGTCTTCATGTCCATGCGTGATCAGTAAGGCTTCCAAGCGAATGTCCAACTGCTCCAATGCCTGCAAGCTGGGCACCGAACGTGACATGGTGCCGTGGGTGGTGCCCATCGACAAACCACAGTCGATCGCAATCCAGCGGCCCCCGCTGCCCAAAAGGGTCATGTTTGCACCAAATTGACCACAGCCGCCCAGGGGCACCATAAAGGGGCCGCGTGCGACGTGCGCGAGGTGATATCGAGACAGAGAGGCGATCATAGGGGGCAGTTTGGCACAGCCATAGTTGAAAAAAACTGCCACAAGGCTTGTCTTTTTCTGCCTGATTTATATGATGCACACCGCTAGTCGGGCGATTAGCTCAGCGGGAGAGCACTACCTTCACACGGTAGGGGTCACTGGTTCGATCCCAGTATCGCCCACCATACAAAACCTGATACAAATCAAGGGTTTAGACTCTCTATACTGTCTAACGAACATGGTCGAATGATCGATCTAAGCCGTTGTTTTTGTTAAGTGTCACTGTTTTTATTAGACAGAAAAAGCCCTGCCAATGCGGGGCTTTATGCTTTTTAGGCTCGGTGAGCCGGTAATCCCCCCATTTTTATCAAGGACCTGTAGAACCTAGGCCAACATACCCAACTTCTGTTTTGGGGGGATTACCACTGATTGCAGTCCTAGCAAACGATGTCGTTAATCTGTCACCAAACTGACTTCAGGCTTTTACAAAGCGCTGCCAGATTCATCAGGATAACTTCAATAGGATATTCCCGATGCGTCTGCTTGCTCATGCTCGCCCTTCATTCACGGTTACCGCCCTCGCCTCCGTACTCGCGGCCGGAGCCCTAGTTGCCTGCAACCAGTCCAGCTCGTCATCGCCCAAGGAACTCACGCCGGTTTCCCTGAGCTTGGAAAAAATCGGCAACTTTGCCCACAAGGCCGCTGACCCGACCAAGCCCGGTGCCGCTGAAATCTCCGCTTTCGATCCTCTCAGCAAACGCCTGTTCGTGGTCAATGGCGCTCAGGGGACTGTTGATGTGCTGGACCTCACCAATCCGACAGCGCCAATGCTGCTGGCCACGCTGACGTCGATGGATCTGGGCTCGGGTCTGGGCGGTGCCAACAGTATCGCCGTGCATAACGGGGTAGTGGCGATTGCGGTGGAAGCAGCCGTAAAGCAAAACAACGGTAGCGTGATTTTCTACCGGGCTTCCGACCTGACGCGCCTCGCTACCGTGACCGTCGGTGCATTGCCCGACATGCTCACCTTCACGCCGGATGGCAAAAACGTGGTGGTGGCCAACGAGGGTGAGCCGAACAGCTACGGCCAGCCCACGTCCGTTGACCCGGTCGGCTCCATCAGCGTGATACGCGTCTCTGGCGTATCACCCACGGCATCCAGCCTCAGCCCAGCTGTCACCCAGATCACCTTCGATACCTACAACACGCAGAAAGATGCACTGCAAGCAGCCGGCGTGCGCCTGTTTGGTCCGGGCGCCAGCGTGGCCCAAGATTTAGAGCCGGAGTACGTGACCGTGTCGCCGGACAGCCGCACCGCGTTTGTCACGCTGCAGGAAAATAATGCCGTGGCCGAGGTGAATCTCGTCAACGGCACTATCACCCAGATTCGCTCGCTGGGCACAAAAAATCACAACGTCGCTGGTGCGGGCATGGACGTGAGCAACGAGGACGGCAGCCTGAACACCAACTCGGGCATGTCATCGGTGAAGATAGCGCCGGTGCCGATTAAGGGCCTATACATGCCGGATGCCATTGCGAGTTACAGTGTGAACGGCACGCGTTACCTGATCACCGCCAATGAGGGCGATGCACGCGAGTATGTCGGCATCAACGCCGGTGGCCGTGAAGACCCGCGTGTACGCGAGTGGTGCACGAACGGTCTGGACCCCATGGTGTTTACCGATGCCGTCAACCAGATTTTTGACTCCAACCTCGGCCGCCTGCGCGTCACGGCGTTCCCCAACGGCAAAAATACCGGCAAAAATGCGATGGGCCAGTGCAGCGAGCTGTATTCGTTTGGCTCACGTTCGTTCTCGATCTGGAATGCCACCAGCATGACGCGCGTGTATGACTCGGGTGATCAGTTCGAGCAGCTCACCAAGGCATTGCCGAACGCAGCATTTAACACCAGTCACGACAACAACACGCTGGATGACCGCAGCCCGGCCAAAGGTCCTGAGCCCGAAAGCGTCACCATTGGCAGCTTCGGCGACAAGACCTATGCCTTCATCGGGCTGGAGCGCGTCGGTGGCGTGATGGTCTATGACGTGACCGATCCGGCAGCGGCAACCTACGTGACCTACTTGAATACGCGCACGGGCAACACGGGTGATCTCGGACCGGAAGGTCTGACCTTCGTGGCCGCCGACAAGTCGCCCAATGGCAAACCCCTGCTGGTGGTTGCCAACGAAATTAGTGGCACCACCGCCATCCTGCAGATCAATTTAGCCTACTGATGGAGCGGTTTGGCTATGGTTTGACTCCATTAAGTTGGTGCCGCTGCACTATCGATGATTCTCCCCGAGGTGCACGAAGCTGGCACATTACAGGCAATGTTCGTAATGACCGGCGTGGTCATGACAATTTATGCATGTGACACCGCCACACCGGTGCTGATCCAAGTCATCGGTCTCGGGCCTTTCACATATTGCTGCTGCAGTTCGACCACACGAAATCCGGCTTGCGCCAGCAGCGCCGGAATATCGCGATTCAAATGACATCCCCCCGCCATCGGGCGCCATATCGGCGTCAGGCGATGCTGCCACTTCTGCACGGATGGCTCAGGTGCAAGACCATGCTCGCTGAACAGCAACTCACCACCGGGCTTTAACACCCGACGCATTTCATGCAGCGCTGCGAGTGGGTCTGGAATCGTGCACAGCGTGAATGTACAAACGATGCAGTCGAAGCTGGCATCATCGGCAGGGATGCGCTCGGCAGATAAAGGCACGAGCTCAAGACTCAAGGTTGTCGAAGCCAATCGGCTTTTGGCGATGGCATGCAGTGCCAATGAGGGATCCAGACCGCATAACGTATCGACTTTACTGGCATCGTAATGCGTCAGATTCAAACCGGTGCCTATACCAATTTCTAGCACTCGGCCATGGGCCTTCGGTACCACTTTGGCGCGCTGCCGGGTGATCGCTTTCATGCCGCAAGCAAAGTCGATGAGGTGAGGCAACAGGTGTTTCTCATACCAATTTGACACGGCTTACCTCACATCGGTTTTTTGTATTTTCATCTGAGTTCATAACAATTTGCGCTTGCACTTCGGCAACTTTAACACCTCATTAGCACTCAGAACTTGCGCCAACATGAGCGAGATGGCCCGACTTGATGTAACACGTTAAACCATCCGGCCCGGCATATAATGCTTCGTCTGAACCAACTGGCAAACGTAACCAAGCGCCTCGCGGATAAAGCTGCTCCTGCATTTTTGCGGCCCCTGCAAGCACTAAGATTTCTAAGCCTCCCTCACTTTCATACAAAACTCGCTCTGCTGACGGCAGGCGCTGAAGACTGACTCGCTCAGTTGTGCTTTCGAATAGCGAACATGACTCACGATTACCTATCGTCTGCCAAGACGAGGAACATCGTGTATCAACCCGCACATGGGCACGCTCCTTCGAAAGCATTTGCCCCAGCTTCACGAAAATCATTGTGCCTTCTGCGCTAAATGGCTGATGGCGAGAATCCGGCGGATTTCGCAGGTACCAGCCCTCTGGGTAATGCCCCGTTTCATCAGAAAAGGTACCGGCAAGCACAAAGATCTCTTCTCCGCCCGTATGCACATGACGGGGAAAATAAGACTCCGCTGCATAGCGGACGATACTCGTTGCACGCGCCACCTCACCACCTACCCGATCCAACATCACGCGCTCAACCCCGATTTGAGGGGAGCTCACCCAGTCATATTGGTCTGGGGTAACGATTGCAGGAATCGCGAAATCCGCATGAATTAACAGGACAATTCTCCTTGGCTGGAAAGGCATGATGGTTATCGCGCTTGTCGCTTCTTGGCACTGCTTCGGACGCGCTCATGAAAGCCAGGTGGACGCTTGCTGACCCAAAGAATGAATCGTTGCATATCTGGGTGCAACCTCAATTGCTCGGGTGTTGCATATTCACGGGCAAGCTCGACTTCAGTGAAGAGTGCATGTATTTGCCGATGACAAATGCGATGCAAATCGATCGTCTCTTTTCCGCCTAGCGAGCGCGGAATGAAATGATGAGCATCCACCTCATCGGGCGGGATCGGACGGTCGCATACGGGACACATGGGCTGTAACTTCTGAGGCGGCAGCGGCGCCAGCGCGCGTTTTAGGGACTTGATTCGGCCCACGCTATGAACTCCTCAGATCACTGCGCACATCACACCATCTGTCTTGGTGCATGCTGGCAATAAGGACAGTATGCTTACGCGATGCATCCAAATGACTCGCCGCTCTATTACTTAGCCAATTTCCAGTTCGTACTGGCATTTATTGCTGCTCGTTACGATGACCTATTGGAGTCGCCTGAGCGGGCATTCATCCAACAATTCCAAGCACTACCCCGTGATGCGCAAGCCCTACTCGTGAGGCTGATTATGCGGTCCCGTGATGTGTTTATTGAAAATGCATTGAACTATGTCGAAATTTCAGCACTCCGGCCTGCTCTACAAGCACTGCACACGGCGGGGTTTATTGAGCAAAACACGGAAATAGGTCTCGAAGACCTGTTTTGTCTTTGTAAGAAAGCTGACATTTTGAAGGCTTTCTCGGCAGCGGGCTTATCTGCCAAGCAAAGCAAAGCAGAGATGCAGGAGATGCTGAGCCATCAACATCCCGAATCAAAAACACTTGAAGACTGGCTAAAACTGGACGGGGTTTGTGCCGTAAGAGTCCTCGTGCGCCCCACCGTGGATACCTTTCGGCTACTGTTTTTTGGCAACCTCTATCAAGACTGGTCGGAATTTGTCATCACGGACTTGGGTCACTTGCGCTATGAGGCGATCGTCATCCCAGAGACCTCCAGAGGCTTTACGAGTCGCAAGGATCTGGACACCTGTCTGCAGCTTCATGAGTTGCGAATATGTCTTGAGGCTGGTGAGCCAGTACATGAGTTATTTCCGCGTCTTCCAAGCGACACGTCAACAGTCTCGCCCGCTGTGGCATCACGCGTCGCAAAATTTGTCTTTCAGTTAGGTCAGGCTGCAGAGCGCGGCAAGGATTGGCAGCTAGCCAAAACGATTTATCAAGCCTGCGGCTATAAAGGCTCACGCCATCGCCTGCTACGCGTTCATGAACAGCTATCGGATTGGCCAGCCGCCTTTGCGCTTGCGCAAGACATTCTGCTGGCACCCTCCGGTGAAGATGAACTTCAGGCTACGCGCAGAGCGTTGCCCAGGCTCGCACGCAAACTCAAACAGCCCTTACCGATAACGCATGAATTGACCCAAGCAGCGACCGACTCGTTGCACCTGAACGAAGCGCCAACGGTCTGTGTTGAAGTGTCGGTTGCTGAAGCGATTTCCCGCGATAACCGGCAGGTGCACTATGTTGAAAACACGCTCTTTAGCAGTCTTTTCGGGTTAGTGTTTTGGGATGCTATTTTTGCTCCTTCACCCGGTGCATTTTTTCATCCCTTCCAATCAGGTCCTGCTGATCTCTTTCATCCAGACTTCGCCGCGCGGCGTGAAAGCGAGTTGGCTGCCGGTTTTGAAAGCCTTACCTCCAATGATCTGGCCGAGCGACTGATCACACGCTGGCAAAGCAAATTCGGTCTGCAAAATCCGTTTGTTTTTTGGCAGCAGCTCGATGAGGTGCTCATCAAGCATGCCGTCAGCTGTATTCCACGAGCATCCCTTCGTGTCATTTTCACGCGCATGCTCGCCGACCTGAAAAATCATCGCTCAGGCTTCCCAGACCTCATCGTATTTGACACCTTAGAACAGCGTTACGAGCTGATCGAGGTCAAAGCACCCAATGACCGCGTGCAAGATAATCAGGCACGCTGGATGGACTACTTTTTGCGGCACGACATTCCCTGCCGAGTCGTTCATGTCAGCTGGCCGACATGAACGACTATCGCGTTAGCGTCAATTCGCTGGTGGCGTTCACCGCTCGCGCGGGCGACCTTGACCTGCGCTTTACGCCGGCACCGTCTGCGATCGAGGGCATTGCCGGTCATCAGATCATTCGCCAGCGTCGTCGCTCCAATTACGAAAGCGAGATCCGACTCAGCGGGCACTATCCTGGCTTGGCGGTATCCGGAAGAGCCGATGGCTACGATCCCGACAGCAATACCTTGGAAGAGATCAAGACACATCGATCGGACCTATCCCGAATCCCCGATAATCAGCGCGCCGTGCATTGGGCCCAAGCCAAAATCTATGGCTGGATGCTTTGCCAGTCTCGAGGACTGAGCACGCTCAATATCGCGGTGGTCTATTTCAATATTTTGAGTGGGGAAGAAACAGCAGAGCCAATGTGCTTTACGGCCAAGCAATTGCAACGCTTCTTCAATCAACACAGCGAGAAGTTCCTGAGCTGGGCCGAGCAGGAATCCGCCCATCGGGAACGGCGGAACACCTCGCTGAAAGCCATGCCCTTTCCCCATTTGACCTACCGAACGGGCCAACGGGAACTGGCTGAGAAAGTCTTTCTAGCGGCGCGCGACGAACAGGTCCTACTGGCTCAAGCAACAACCGGTATTGGTAAAACGCTGGGCACGATCTTCCCGCAGCTCAAGGCCATGGGTGAGCGCAATAACGACCGACTGTTCTTTCTCACTGCCAAGACGCCGGGCCGGCAGCTCGCACTGGATGCCATCGAGACGCTGCGTAAGGCCTGCTACGATCTTCAGCTGCGGGTGCTCGAGCATGTGGCGCGAGACAAAGCCTGCGTCTACCCGGACCGCGCCTGCCATGGCGAATCCTGTCCGCTCGCCGCTGGCTTCTATGATCGATTACCCGCCGCCCGCGCCGAAGCGGTGTCCCGACGCTGGCTATCGCATGAAGTCATTCGCGACATTGCCAGTCGCCACACCATTTGCCCTTACTACCTGAGTCAGGAACTGGCGAAATGGTCAGATGTGTTTGTGGGCGACTGCAATTACTACTTCGACATGAGCGCGTTGATGTATGCCTATACC